>ERZ1034486.66-NODE-66-length-31695-cov-5.219469_pt1 | contig 31695 bp, 31 predicted proteins | sample MGYA00520683_ERZ1034486 | MGnify/ENA primary metagenome ERZ1034486 (study PRJEB33760, sample SAMEA4777685) | hypersaline lake metagenome | biome: hypersaline environment; feature: brines | place: Spain | collected 2012-08 | depth 0 m ...
GTCTCACCGTCTCGGCCCGCGTCTCGTCGCTCAACAGGTCGAACACGGCCGTCGCGTCGTCACTCTGTGTCACCGACACGCACCTCCGGGATCGAGACCGCGGTGACTGTCGGTCGGCCGTCTGCCGTGCGCCACGCAAGCTCCGGCACCACCGGGTACGTCTCGGCGCCGTCACCGAGCGTCAGCCGCGCCGTTTCCCCGCCAACGAACGCCTCGGCGATCGCCTGGCGAGCGCCACGCTCGAACTGGTTCCGGTCGGCGACATCACGGCCGGTCCTGATCGCCACCACCGACACGTCCAGCCCGTCGACCCCCGTCTCTAAGTCGACCCGCAACGGCACCGTGTTGCCGGGATCGTCGGCGAGAAACGGAAACTCCAACTGGGCGTCCTCCGCGGCCTCCAGCCGTGCGACTTCCTCGTCGAGTCCCGTTGGCGGGTCCGGTGCAGGTGCGCCGCTGCCGGTCGCGCCACCCGGCTGCGCCGTTCCGGCCGGATCGACACCACCTGACGACTCCGGGTTGTACCCTCCGGGTGTGGAGCTACTGGCTCCCTCTCGGGGTGTGGAGCCGCCGCCTCCCCCGCCGGTCGCTCGGCGACCCGTGGGCTCGTTGTCACCGTCGTCCATCCCGAGTGCGTTCGCCAGCGACTCTCTGATCCGGTTCTGGACGTGTTGTTCGACCCGTTCGTCGAAGTCCCGGTCGGCCCCGGGCGTGTCTGTGAGCCCGCGGTGGAGCACCTCCTCCCACGAGAGGTCCAACCCCCGTTTGCGAGCGCGCATCCGTTCGAACACCTCGTCGTCGTCGACTGTGACGCGAATCTCTCTGGCCATGTGAGTTCGTACTCACACTCAGACAAGAAGCTTGTGGCGAATCTTGGACACGCTGACGCGGACCGATCTGAGAGTGCCTCTCTCCCCGGTTTGAACGCCCCCGGCCACGGTGTCGGTCGTAGTCTGCCACTCGGTGTGTGTCTCGTGTGAGTCTTGTGTGTCTCGTGTGAGTCTTGTGTGTCTCGTGTGATCATGTGAGTCAGGTGTGACAGACGCCGTCGTGAGGACCAGAAGCGGGTGAGACACACCGCGTTTAAGCCCGCGCCGGGCGAGAAGTCGAGTATGAGCGAGACGGACGACCCCGAGCAGGATCTCGGGATCACGGAGAGCAAGGAGTACGCCACGGGCGACTGGTACGCGGAGGTCGTCCAGAAGGCGAACCTCGCGAGCTACGGCCCCGACGGGATGTCGGGGTTCATCGTCACCCGGCCGCGGGGGTACGCGCTGTGGGAGCGGCTGGAGGCACACCTCGACGGGATGTTCAAACAGACTGGCGTCCAGAACGCCTACTTCCCGATGTTCATCCCGGAGAGCTACCTCGAACGTGAAAAAGAGATCGTCGAAGGGTTCGACCCCGAGGTCGCGTGGGTCGAGACCGCCGGCACCGAGGAGTTGGACGAACGGCTCGCCGTCCGCCCGACCAGCGAGTCGATCATCAACCCGTATCTCTCACAGTGGGTGCGAAGCCACCGTGACCTGCCGATCCGGGTGAACCAGTGGTGTTCCGTCGTCCGTTGGGAGGCCACCGAGACGAAGCCGTTCTTCCGCACCAAAGAGTTCCTCTGGCAGGAGGGCCACACCGCCCACGAGACGGAGGCGGAGGCGTGGGACGAGACCACCACCCGGCTCGACCAGTACGAGTCGGTGTACGAGGACGTGCTCGCGATGCCCGTGTTGCGGGGCCAGAAACCCGACCACGACAAGTTCCCCGGTGCCGACACCACGACGACCGTCGAGGCGTTGATGCCCGACGGAAAGAGCGTCCAGGGGGGCACCTCTCACTATCTCGGCACCTCCTTCGCGGAGGCGTTCGACATCACCTACGCCGACGAAGACGAGACGGAACAGACCGCACACACCACCTCGTGGGGGCTCTCCTGGCGGTCGTTGGGCGCGCTGATCATGACCCACTCCGACGACCAGGGGTTAGTGTTGCCGCCGACGGTCGCGCCCGAACAGGTCGTGATCGTCCCGATCTGGCAGGCCGACACCAAGGAGGCGGTGCTTGACTACGCCTCGGAACTCGCGGCGGACCTCGACGACGCTGGTGTCCGCGTGGAACTGGACGACCGCGACAGCCGTAACCCCGGGTTCAAGTACAACGAGTGGGAACTGAAGGGGGTCCCCGTCAGACTGGAGGTCGGCCCCAACGAGGTCGACGACGGCGAGGTGACGGCGGTCCACCGCCCGGACGGGGAGACGGTCACCCTCGACCGCGAGGGGGTCGGTGAGGCGGTCCGCGGGGAACTCGATGAGGTGTACGCGAAGCTGTACGCCGCCGCCGAGGAGACGTTGGACGGTGAGATCCGCGACGCCGACAGCCGCGCCGAAATTCTCGGCACGATCGGCCAACACGGCGGCTACGTCCGCGCACCGTGGTGTGGCGAGGAGGACTGCGAGGCGGAGATCAAAGACCAGATCGCCGCCGAGATCGTGATGGTGCCGTTCCCCGAGGACGACGACCACCACCCCGACAACGAAGCGAGTGACGACGAAGCGAGTGACGACGAAGTGAGTGACGACGCCGACTGTGCCGTCTGCGGTGAGCCGGCGGTTCGGACGGCCTACTACGCGAAGACGTATTGAGACGAGGGCGTTCCCGGACGTACTGAGACAACGTGGTCTCCTGATCTGCCGGCCGCTACGGCGACTCCGTCCGGTAACGAGTCGTCGTCTGTCCGTCGAACCGCGGGCCGGGGCCGACCCGGTCGAAGCCGACGGCCTCGACGGCGTCGCGGGCGGTTTCGTCACCCTCGACGACGAGCAGTTCGACGGCCATCCCCTCGCCGGCGGCGAACCCCATCGGCTCGGCCAACAGTCGCTCACAGGCCGCCGGCGTCCCGCCGAACTGTGTGACGTGGACCGTATCCTCGCGAGCGTCGAAGCTGACGAACCCGACCAACGGGGGCGAGTCGTCGGCGTCCGTGTCGGCGTCACCCGCGGTGTCGTTGCCGACCGCGACACGCACCGTCCGGTCGTGGATCGTCCGCCGCATCGCATCCTCCGGCGCGTCCGCGATCTCCGCGATCTCGGCCGCGTCCGTCTCGACTGCGTCGCGGACTTCCATACCTGACGTAGTGTCGTCTCGAACCTAAACCTACGGGTGGCTCACTCGGTCGAACTACCGGGGCCGCCGGAGACCGCCGGGCTTTCCGGTCGGGCGTCGTAGCCAGGGTATGAGCGTCAGATCCGAGTTCGACGCCTGGGCGGCCGACGGCCGCGACCGGGGAATGGAGGAACGACACTGGCACACGGCGAAACACGTGCTCGCGGCGATGCCGGTTGAGGACGGCGACCGCGTGCTCGATTTAGGCACCGGCAGCGGCTACGCGCTCCGGGCGCTCGCTGATACACACGACCTCGCTGGCGGGGTCGGACTCGACGGTGCCCCGGAGATGGCGCGCAACGCCGCCGCGTACAATGACGACGCGGACGCCACGGCGCTGTCGGTTGTCGTCGGCCAGTTCGGCGCGCTCCCGCTGGCCGACGACAGTGTCGACCACGTCGTCTCGATGGAGGCGTTCTACTACAGCGACGACCCCGTGGAGACGCTCCGGGAACTCCGGCGCGTGCTCGCTCCAGGGGGAACCGTCCACGTCGCGGTCAACTACTACGAGGAGAACGTCCACAGCCACGACTGGCAGGAGAATATCGGCGTCGAGATGACGCGGTGGGACGCCGAAGCGTACCGCGCCGCCTTCCGCGAGGCCGGGCTCCGGGTCGCCAGCCAGCGGAACATCCCAGACCGGGAGACGGAGATTCCGCCCGCGGAGGCGTTTCCGACCGACAACTGGGAGACGCGCGAGGCAATGGTCGAACGCTACCGCGAGTTCGGCACGCTGTTGACGGTCGGCGTCGCGCCCTGATCATTCCCAACCCTGTTCACAGCTCGCCTTTCGTACTCGGGGTGTCGGAGCGCCGCGGGTCACGCCGGGTCGCGTCGTCGAGCGTCCGGGCGAGCGCCTTGAACAGCGCCTCCACCTCGTGGTGGGCGTTCGTCCCGCGTTCGATCTCGGCGTGGAGCGTCACCCGCGCGTTCGTCGCCAACGACCGGACGAAGTGACGCGCCATGTCGCTGGTGAACCCCCCAACCGTCGGCTGTGAGAGCCCACCGCGGAACTCGACGTGTGGCCGCCCGGAGAGATCCACCACCACCGAGGCGACCGCCTCGTCCAACGGAACGCGCCGGTCGGCGAACCGCCGGACGCCGCGTTTGTCCCCCAACGCCTCCCGGAAGGCGTCCCCGAGCGTGATCGCCACGTCCTCGACCGTGTGGTGGTCGTCGATCTCTAAGTCCCCGTCACAGTCGACTCGGAGGTCGAACAACCCGTGTTTGGCGAACGACTCCAACATGTGATCGAAGAAGCCCACGCCCGTCGACACGGTCGCGTCGCCGTCCCCGTCGACCGTCAGTTCGACCGCGATCTCCGTCTCGGCGGTCTGGCGGGTGACGCTCGCGGTTCGTGGCGGCGGCGTCTCCTCGCCGCTGTCGTCTGTCATGTGCGAGCGTGGGTGCGGGGGCTACATGGCCGTTGTGTTCGGGGCGGGTGTCGGTGGTGTGGATCGTCGGCGGTGGCTACTGCTCCAGCAGCTGGACGAGCGTCTCGTAGGCGTCGAGTTCGAGTTGGGTGACCGTGTCGTCGTCGGTGACACTCATCCGGAAGAGTGCAGGCGCGGAGAGTGCTCCCTCGTTGTACAGCCAACGGTACAGTTCGCGTGTGGTGATCGAGAGGCGGTCAGTCCCTGACTCGACCGTGGAACGGATCTCGGCGTCGGTCTCGTCGTCCACCGTGAGTTCCGATACGGGAACAAGTGCCCGGAGCCAGAGTCCGCCGGCGAGGGTCATCCAGTACGGCGGCTGGTGGTCAGGGAAGTCCTCGCGGTGTCTCCACGCGACTCTGAAAAGCTCCGTGGCGGTCTCGAAGTCCCGACGGACGACTGCCTGCAGTGCGAATCCGTACTGCTCTGAGACCTTGTCCGACGCGTCGCGTCCGTCGAGACGACCGTACAGTTTGCGGAACTCGCGTTCCGTCTCGATGTCGCCGATTTCCTGTGCAAGTTCGATGGCTCGCTCACAGTGTCTGATCGCGGCGTCGTGGTCGCCGAGACGGTCGCAGATCACCACGAGCAATTTGCTGTCGTTGAGGACGTTCTGTGGTCGGTCCTGTTCCTGCCACAGTTCGGTCGAGCGCTCGATATGTGACCGTGCCTCAGAGAGTCTCTCTTCCTCAAACAGTAGAATCCCGTAGTTGTAGTGCGCCTGAGCAAGCGTGGAGTCGAGTGGGTCGTTGGTCTCGGAGGTTTCCAGCAACGCCTGTCTGTAGTGTTTCTCCGCCTTCTCCGGGCGATTCGTCTCTTTCAGTAGATTCCCGTAGTTGTAGTGCGCATCGGCGTACGTAGAGTCGAGTGAGTCGTTGGTCTCGGAGGTTTCCAGCAACGCCTGTCTGTAGTGCTTTTCCGCCTTCTCCGGCCGGTTCGTCTCTTCCAGTAGAACCCCGTAGTTGTAGTGCACCTGAGCAAGCGTGGAGTCGAGTGGGTCGTCGGCCTCGGAGGTTTCCAGCAACGCCTGTCTGTAGTGCTTTTCCGCCTTCTCCGGCCGGTTCGTCTCTTCCAGTAGAACCCCGTAGTTGTAGTGCACCTGAGCAAGCGTGGAGTCGAGTGGGTCGTCGGCCTCGGAGGTTTCCAGCAACGCCTGTCTGTAGTGCTTCTCCGCCTTCTCCGGGCGATTCGTCTCTTTCAGTAGATTTCCGTAGTTGTAGTGCGCGACAGTGTTCGCCGAGTCGAGTGGGTCGTTGGTCTCGGAGGTCTCCAGCAACGCCCGTTTATAATGCTTCTCCGCCTTCTTCGGGCGATTCGTCTCTTTCAGCAGATTTCCGTAGTTGTAGTGCGCGACAGTGTTCGCCGAGTCGAGAATATCACCCGAGTCGGAACTCTCTGTTAGTGCCCATCGGTAGTGCCCGTCTCGAACATCGGGCCACCCGTGGGTGATTTTTCGGAGCTCGTCGGCAAACCGCCGATTGAGTTCGATCAGAACGTCGTCGGACACACGGTCAGACACTCCACCAAGGTCACCCGTCAGCACTGACGACACGTCTGAGACGTACGCCGCGATTCCGCGGTCGACCGCCTCACACTGCGTGTCGTGCATCCAGAGAAGTGCCTCGTCCGCGAGCGGGCCGTCACCAACCAACACCACCCAGTCGCGCGCGACAAGCGACTCGACGGCGTCCGCGAAGGCGCGCTTTCCGCCGTTTTTGTCGAAGACTTCCGTCCACACCGCACGTACGAGCGGCACCAGATACCGGATATTCACGTCGTACAGCAGCTTACACGCCTCCAACACGGCGAGTTCGTCGTCGTCGTCCAACACGTCGTAGAACTGCTCGTACCAGATGTCCGCGATACTGTCGGGTGTCTCCGCGACATCCCCTTCTGTCAACACGCGCTCGGCGTCCGTTCCGTCGGTCTGTGTGCGGAGGACGGCGTCGACGTACTCCGGTGCCGACGGCCCGCTGGCCTTCTCGATCAAGTCAGCGCGTGCCTCCTCGGTCCCGAACGCGACTTCGTGAACTACTGCCCGAACGTCGGCGATCTCCCCGAGTGGGTCGTTGCCCAAGTCGTCCAGCTCCAACACCTCGAACGGCTCCCAGAGCCCCTTCTGTTTCCGCCGGATCGACTCGACAGACGCCACACGCGGCAGGTCGTCCACGTTCCCGGAGCGTGCCGCACACAGGACGTGGAGGTCGTGGCCCTGCTCGTTCAACACACCCGAGAGCGCCGAGACCACGGACTCGAAGGCGTCCGTTTCCCCGCTTTCTGCGATCCGGTGGATGTCGTCCCACACTAACAGCACGTCGCCATCGAACGTCTCGTACTCGAAGGCCCACTCGTCGCGCTGGCTCACCAACCCGTCCGTCGGCGTGACGATCCGCGAGACGCGGCCCTCGTCCGCGGTCCGCTCGATCAACTCCCCCAACACGCGCGATTTTCCGGAGCCGGCCGGGCCGACGACGAGCAGTCGTTCGGCGTCGGGAGCGCCGTCGAACTCCAAGCGGTCGACGAACCGCTCCCGCTCCGTCTCGACGACCCGGTCCACGAGCGTCTCGACCGCCTCGGGGTCGTCCGGGTCGTAGGAGTCGTACCGCGCCGTCGGCGTCGTCCGGCCCACCACCTCATCGAGCCTGTCCACGACCGACTGGACCTGCTCGCTCAGTCGGATCTCTGCCTGAATCTGGAACTCCTCTGCGAACCCCGTGCCGGCGAGTCGTTCGGCGTACGTTGTGATCGTCTCGCGGTACGCGCGGGTGACGACACGCCGGAGTGTCTCGTCGTCGGTCACCGAGAACTCCGTCTCGGGGGCGTCTTTCAGCGTCTCGACGATCTCCGTGACTGCGCTCTCCTCGGTGTCGAAAGCTGTATCGAGATCTGCGAGTTCGGCCCCGATCACGTCCCAGTGGAGCGCGACGTTGTAGAGTTCGTTCGTCGTGTCGCCCTCGCTCTGCCGGGCAGCGCTTTCGAGTTCGTCCCGCAACGTGTCCACGAAGAGCGTCTCTGTGGTCTTCTCGGCTAACACACCGCGGTCACGGAGTTCCGATTCTATCCAGTCTCCGGCGACCGGGACACCGTGTTTCAACCCAACGGCGATGAGCTTCCCTTCGAGGCCGGCCATCCGTCTAGTCCGGTCATCGAGAGTTATAATAAATCCGACGGACAGGCAACCCGACGAGCCGCTACACACTGCGACGGGCGAAACTTCTCAGTTCGATACGGCTTCCCGCGCCTCCGCCAAGGTGAACTCCTCCTCGTACAGCGCGGTGCCGACGACGACCGCGCTCGCACCGGCGTCCCGCAACGCGACCACGTCGTCCACGCTCGCCACCCCGCCGGAGGCGATCACGGGAATCGCCACCGCCTCCGCGACCGCCCGCACCGCCTCGGTGTTCACGCCGGCCAACTGCCCCTCCACGTCCACGTCGGTGAACAGAATCGCACCCGCGCCGCGGTCCTCGTAGCGTGCGGCCGCGTCGGCGGGGTCGAGCCCGGTCCCCTCTGTCCACCCCGACACGACCACCTCGTCGTCGCGCGCGTCGAGACTCACCGTCACCGTCCCCGCCCGACGGTCGTCGATCTCGCCGACGATCTCGGGCGTCTCGACCGCCGCGGTGCCGAGAATCACCCGGTCGACGCCGGCGTCGAGCAGGCCGACGGCGTCGTCGACGGTTCTGATCCCGCCGCCGACCTGGAGATCGACCTCGTCACCGACCGCGTCGACGACGGCTCCGAGTGCGGTGCCGTTGACACGCTCGCCGGCGAACGCGCCGTCGAGATCGACGAGGTGGAGCGTCTCCGCGCCGGCGTCGACCCACCGCCGGGCCACCGCCGTCGGGTCGCCGTACGCCGTGCCGGTGTCTGGGTCGCCGCCGACGAGCTGGACCGTCTCGCCGTCCTTCACGTCGACCGCCGGGATCACCTCGAACTCGGGGAAGTGCACACCGACCAGTCTGTCCGGCGAGGTGAAAAGCCGCCCGAGAGTGTCGCGTTATCCTCCGATCACTGCGCTCGGTCGTCGATGTCGGTCAACTCCGCGAGGTCGGCGGCGACGATCAGCTCCTCGTGTTCTTCGCCGCCGAACGTCGTCGTCTGTCGACCGATCTCCTCGAACGCACGGGCGTCATAAAATGAACGCCCGACCTCGTTGTCCGCGAGCACGACCGCCGAGATGCGGTCGTACCCCGCCTCGACGAGCCGGCGCGCGACACACCCGAGCATCGCCGTTCCGATCCCACTCCCCCAGTAGTCCGGCAGGGCGTAGATCCGGCTCAATACGACGTTCCCCACCGACTCGCTGTACCCCGCGTTCAGGAAGCCGACGATCCGGCCGTCGCGCGTGTGCTCGACATCCCCGCCGTCGCCCGCCGCGTCGTCGTCGACCGCGACGACGAACACGCTCTCCTCGCGGTCGATGGTTCCCCGCAACGAGGCGGGCGCGTACCACTCGTCGACGGTCGCGTCGATAGCGTCTGCCGAGAGGAACTCCCCGTAGGCGGCGTGCCACGCGCGCCGTGCGACGCTGGCGATCTCTGCTGCGTCGGCTGGCTGTGCCGTCTCGACGTTCACACACGCCACTCCGACTGCTCGAAGCAAAATCCCTCCGGCAGTCGTGACGCGCCGCCCGGCGGGGCCTGCCGACCGTCGGACGCCTCGCCGACCGCCGGACGGCTCACCGCTCGCCGGCCAGCCGTTCGAGCACAGGAATCTCCGCGAGCCGCTCGTCGTCGAGCGCGTCCCAGTCGATCCCCTTGGGTCGCCGACTGGTGTCGCCTCTCCCCTCCCGACAGTCAACGGTCTGTTCGGGGGTGCAAGCCACGTCGATCGGCACGTCGTGTGCGTCGAAGAACGCGCTGTCGACACGCCGCAGCTGTGACTCGTGGATCGTCGTCGCCACCCTGGTCGCCTCGCTGACGGCGTCGAACGCCGCCAGCGTCGCGAACTCCAGATCGCTGTACCCCTCGCCTTTCCCGACTCGCCCCCCGTCGGGCGTGACGAGCACGCTCCCGGAGACGATCAGGTCGACGTGTGGCACCGCCTCGGGCGCGACCGGCTCGCCGTACGCCGAGATGCCGGAGACGGTGGTCGCGTCGTCGATCTCTGCGGGCGGGATCGCCTCGGGGTCGAGTTCTAAGAACGGCTTGGGCTCCCGCAGCCGCGGTACCGCGGCGTAGACGGTCTTCCCGGCCCGTAGTGCGGCGCGTCGCACCGGTAGCTGTGGCGCGTCCGGGTTCGCCTTCACCGTCTCGGCCGTCTGCCAGGCGTCCGTCTCCGCGAGCCGTTCGGCGGCGGCGTCTGCGCCCGCGAAGTTCGGGATACGACCGTGTGGCGGGAACGGGAACCGCGCCGCGCCGGACTCTTCGAGGTGGTCCCACACCCGCTCGCGAAGGGCGTCTTTGTCGGTGTCGTCTGTCACGTCTGAGTTTCTGGGCGGGAGTGGGATACGCGCAGTGATCGGACAGGCGTTGTTGAGGCTACACTCACAGCACTCTCTCAAGGACTGCTATCTGTAGCTCCTGGCTATCCAGTAGCACACACAAGCACAGACAGACGCACAACTCATACTCTAACCGTAGAGCTAAGTATGATGACGCAGGTTGTTACACACATGCCACGAACCGAGGAGATGGAGTTTGAGGTGGTGGGTAGTGAGAACAACCACCTGTGGCTCCGTGTTCTCTACGGGGCAGACAAGGGAATGCGTGTCTCCGTCCCGGTTCGCCACCCGGAGTACGACACCAGCGAAATGTCGACACTTAACAGACTCACTGAGGGCAGCATCGTGACTGCAACTTTAGTCAACGATGAGGACGAGTATGCTGGCTGGCGGGTTGATTCGGTGCAGACTACTTCACACAGTTCTGACGTGACCGCGCCGTCTACCGCAAACTAACCGTCTCGTTCGGCGTCGTCCCGTTCGACATCATCACTGTCGTCTCCGAATTCTGTTCGTTCGTGAGAAACACGGTGGTGAAACTCTGTCGGGATTTCTCTCTCCTCAGACTCAATAGCAACTGCGTAGTCGGTAAATAGGTACTCGACAAAATCTTCCGCCTGTGACTCGTACGATTGACTTGCCAGGAACACGACGAACACAGCAGGAACGAGTAGCTGCCACGCTTCCATCCACAGCTGGTGTACGTTCGGAGTGTTGTAGGTCCAGCAAATATCCGAACTGCCGATCAACACAGCACATCTTGAAACGCCTGTACCTTCGAAGAAAAACACAAGTAGTGTAGAAAAGAAAATCAGAACGCCAAACCACCACGAGGCAATCCAAATTCCTCTGTAGAAGTTTCGTAGTGCTTGAATCCGAACCGCACGATTCGGCGCGGAATTCGAGTCAACTCTGCTGATCATCAGATGATAGAGGACCTGAAAGTCCTCGAAGTCGGTCGGAATCTTGTGTGCGTCGAGGAGATGCTGTCGAATTCTTCCTGTGAGCACCGCGTCGTCTAGCTCTTGCCCTTCCGGGGAGCCTGCCCACCCGAAAATCGGGTCGAAAAGTGGCCAAACGTAGGAACAATTAGCCAGTCTCCTGAGACACGAGTCGCTACTGTTGTCAGTATCGGTAGCGGTGTCGTCGTCAGATTCGTCCTGCGTCGAGAGTTCTGTAGATGATCTGATCGTCAAATCGAACGTCTCACGCTCTCCGGTCGCAATAGACGCGTGACGCTGAATAAACCCCCCGAGCACGAATGCACTGACTAGCGAGACGCCGACACCGACAATTCCAATATCTTGAACAGTAACGTGTGAGAATCCGTAGAGCCCCGCAAGAAGAATCAGTCCAGGGATCAGGTAGCCAAGAAGGTCGTATGCAGTCAGCCCTCGAAAGTACCGTCCGAAAGTAGACACGTTAACTGTGTACTTTCTGTCCTACATCTCAATAGTTTCGATATCATTTCAAAAAAGTAATTGATTCTACATTTCTCTCCAGTAGAGACTGCGCCCTCGCCGTGGCACTTAACCGCACACCTCGCCACCTCCAAGGTGTGACAGTCGCCCGCGACGCGGCCGGTCCGGCCGCAGCCCTCCGCGCGTTCGCCTCACAGGTGCATCCGGTGTTCATGTTGCCGCCGTTGGCGGCGTCGGTGTTCGGCGCAGTGTTGGCGGCCGGCACCGTCCCGGCTCTGGGCGGGTCGTTCGCCCCGGCCGTCGCGGGCGTCCACGTCGTCGCGACCTTCTTTGCGGTGTACACGGCCCACGTCAAGGACGGCTACGTCGACTTCCACTGGCGCGAGGAGGACGACGACCACCCGCTCACGGTGTTCGGCTGTCGTGCCGGCCTCGTCGGCGCGGCCGCGGGGTTCCTCGCGGCGCTTGTAGGCGTCGCGACGCTCGGTGGCCCGGTGGCGGCGGCGCTGACGCTCCCCACCTGGATCATCGGCTATCTCCACGCGCCACAGCTCGACACCAATCCGGTGACGGCGACGGGCGGCTACCCGGCCGGGATTGCGTTGGCGATTCTGGGCGGGTTCGCGGCCCAGACCGGGACGCTCGCGGCCACGCCGGTCGCGTTCGCCGGCGTGTTCCTACTCGTCTTGACGGGTGTGAAGGTGATCGACGACGCCAAAGACTACGACTACGACCGGTCGATCGACAAACGGACCGTCGCAGTCACGCTGGGTCGCCGCCGTGCGCGCCGGTTCGCGTACGCGCTGATGGGGGTGGGCGTGTTCGGGGTCGTGGCGTTCACCGTCGACGGGTTGTTCCCGCCGTTCGCGCCAGCCGGCGCGGTCGCGTTCGCCGTCGTCGCGGCGTTGGCGACCGGCCGGGAGCCGAAGACGGCGACAATGTTGTTGGTGCGTGGTGCGTACCTCTTGTTGGCCGGACTGCTCCTGGCGGTGTTCTTCCGACCACTCGCTGGCGTCCCGCTTCCAGACATCACGGTGTTGGGCGGGTACACGTACCTCGCGACGGAGATTCTGTTCGGGGGTGTTGCGTTCACACTGCTGGTCCGTGCCGGCGCACTCCGGCGGGCGCTCGCCACCGTCGCCGCCGTCTACCCCGTCGCGTACCTCTGGGACTGGTACACGCTCACGGTTGGTGTGTTCTCGATCCCGATGCGGACCGGGGTGGAGTTGCTCGGCATCCCGTTGGAAGAACACCTGTTCATGCTCGTCGTCCCGGGGTTCGTCCTCGCCGTCCACGAGACCGTCCACGACCGAGACGAACGGGCCGACACGACACGGCCGGGCCAGCCCGCGCGACCGGACGGCGAGTCGGGGCGTGAACCGCCGGCGTCGGACCGGCCGACCGGGTCAGACCGGTCGACTGGATCGGACTGAGTCGCTACCGCGGCGTCCACTCCTCACAGGCGTCCATGTCCTCCATCAGTTCGTCGTGGTAGCCACAGTACGGCTGCATCCCCTCGTCTGTGCGGACGTACTGGAAGTGTGCACAGCTCCCACAGTAGGTGTCTGCCGGAGAGCCCGGCTCCGGGTCACCAGTCGACGTAGTATCACGCGATCCGGCCGTGTCGCGCGGGCCAGTCGTCCCGCCACCGAACGTGGCGTCACCGACGCTGTCGACACCGCTTGCACGTCGGTCGTCACCGCCAGCACCGCCGTCGACACCCGACGGGTCGCGGTCGGTCGGGCCACCGCGTCCACCTGTCGTCCCGACATCACCCGAACGACCGACGGCGTCACCTGAGCTACCGACAGTGTCGACACCACCCGGGCCGCCCGGGGTGTTCGTCCCGCCGATCTCGTCTTCACGGAGACCGGTGATGCGGTCGCTGGTCGCCCCGCCGTCGCTGGTCGCCCCGCCGTCGTCCGCGAACTGGGCGTCGGCACGGTTCGCCTGTGTTGTGACCTCTCCGTTGGGGGTGTCGCCGAAGAAGCCGACCCCGCCGCCGCCCGTCGTCTCGGTGTCAAGTTTCGACCGTGAGACCTCGATCGTCTTCGTCTCGCCGCCGCGGGTCACCTCCAACTCCACCGTTCCGCCGGGGTCGTTCCGCGAGGTGAAGTTCGCGACACCGACGAACAGACACCAGAAGGTAGTGATGACGCCGAAGAAGTAGACGGTAGTCGTCTGGAGCGTCAGATCACCGGGCGCACAGCCGGCGCCGGCCCACCGACAGGGGTAGGCGTGGGCGAACAACGAGACGCCCAACAACGCGACCCCGGCGCCGACAATGGCGGCCGCCTGGGTAACCCGGCCGGCCGGCAACACGGCGAAGATTCCGAGGAACACCGCCGGCACACCCACGCCGGCCAACACACCCGCGAGCCACCGGGCCTGCCGGATCGCCTCCAGCGAGCCCCCCGTCCCGGTCGCCGAGACCCAGATGGCGACGACGGCGGACAACGACCCCGCGAGGAACAACCCCACCCCGAGGTAGAGTCGGTGCCGGTCCACCGGCTCGCCGACTGTCCCCTCGTACACATCCGCGAGGCTGGTCATGGACACTGCTTGTGTGTCCTCCCACAAAACACTGCGTCAGACGCTCGCACGACACCCCCCTCGGAGCCAACCGGAACTCATTACACGACCCGACCGCGAACCGCGAACAATGAGCGACGACGAGACGGAGCCGGCGGTAGAACTCGGTGAGGGGCCGAACGTCGACGGTGCACCGCTTGCCCGAGTGGCCTCCCGACTCACCTGGCCACAGGAACGCTCCCGGATCAACGAGAAGGAGGGGGACGCGGTGGTCCGGACACCCGACGGCCCGCGTGAACTGACGGCCGTGCTTGAGGAGGTCGACGAGACGTACTTCGACCGCCGCCAGACGTTCCTCGCGGCCGTCCGTGACGTGATCGGTCACGGCCCCGTCGCGACGGAGTGACGACTGCAGCGACGGAGTGACGACTGCGGCGACGAACAGTGGGACGACGACACGCGGTCGAAAGCCCCGAGTCGGTCCCGCCACAGGCTCCGGCGTGGAAAAAGTTGATCTCGCGGACGCGTTCGACAGCTTCGAGCAGCAGTGGGCGCCGCGACTCGCGGCCGAACCGAACGACCAGACGGTGAAACTCGCCCGGATCGAGGGGGCGTTCGTCTGGCACAGCCACCCGAACAGCGACGAACTGTTTCTCGTCCGGGAGGGGACCGTCACCGTCCAACGTCGCGACCGAGAGGACGTGACGCTCCAGGCGGGACAGTTATTCGTCGTCTCGGCCGGCGTCGAACACCGCCCAGTCGCCGACGGGGAGGCAAAGATCCTGTTGTTCGAGGCGGCCGACGTGGTCAACACCGGCGACGCGGACTCCGACCGGACGAGCGAGACGGTGCCGTTGGAGTGACGCGGGTTGTCACTGTCGACCAGCGTCGTCGTCCCGTGGTGACGCCTGCAGGTCGTCGTCCCGCACCGCGGCGCCGAGTCGCCGTCGCTCTCGACGGAGAATCCCCTCCCAGACCGACAACAACGTCGAGTTCAGCCGGTAGGTCGCGTTCACGTCCCGGACCCACGCGTCGTCGCCGAACAACGCGAACTGGACGCGCCGCGCCGCCGGTGACAGCGACCCTCGTTGCCCGGCGTAGACGGCGACCGACTCGCGGTGTGTCCGGTCGAGCAACGCCGCCGGAACGGACAGGTCACACACCGCGGCAACGTCCCGGAACCACTCGACGTGGAGAACGGCGTCGGCGAGCAGGAACCGGTCGGCGAACCCCAGCTCCGAGAGGTCGAGTGACGGAGCGCCGTCGGCGCCGGCGTCGTGCAGTGGAGCGCCGTCGGCGACCGCATCGGGCGTCGAGAACGACGGTCGGTCGACACCCCCGCGGTCGGCGTACGGCGCGGCGACCCGGGAGAGTCGGCGGTCAGCAAGCGCAATCGGACCGGCGAGTAGGAACCGGTACCACCGCGGCGTCCACCGGAGAAACGGCCGCCCGAAGGCGGCATCACCCGACAACACCGCGCCGATCGTCCGGGCGAGCGCCGGGGACACGTCTGTCCGGTTTGCCCGCATCGCGGCGACCCCCTCGTCACGGTGGGTAGGCAACGGTGCCGGGTCGACATCGAGCGCGCGGGCGACTCTGATCGTGTACTCGACGCCGGCCCGGAACCAGTCGGCGAAGTCGGCCGGCGAACGCAACGAGACCAGTGGCCGGAGCGTCACGGTCGCTGTACGCCGTCACCCGACAGGTGTCTGTCGGTTCAACGCGAGGCGTCGCGGATCACTCGTCGGTCAGTGCGTCGTCGAGTCCCCAGTCGGTGGCGTCGGCGTGTGCTTCCGCCCGTGCCTCCGAGCGGATCGTCTCCAGCCGCCGGTCGTCGCCGAGAAACGACAGGAGCGTGGCGCCGTCGACAGTCGCGCGGTCCGCCGGCGCACGCTCCCGGGTGCGTGCCGCCAGGTCGTCCTCGCCCAGTCGCTCGGCGGGCGCGTCGGGGGGGACCCGACAGTCGGCGCGGTCGTGGAGTGACGCCAGCGCGGTCTGGTCACAACGGTACGTCTCCACCCGGGACGGTCCCGGGCTGACGAGCGCGTCCACCGCCGCGGGGCCACACTCCCCGCCGTCACACGCGGCGGTGACGGGGACCCCGTCGACGACGGTGACGACACCCGTCGCCGCGTGGAGTGGACCATCGGCGACGATCCGGAGGTAGCCCGTGTGGTGTTCCGTGAGGACACGCGCGAACGACACGCCCAGCCTGTCGACGCTCCGGGCGCGGATCAGACGACCGCCGAGGTCGGGGGTCACGACTCCGGAACGACCGCCTCGCGGAACCGGTCGGCGACGGCGCCGGCCCGTCCGGGACGCGGTTCGAGCGTGGTCGCCGCTTCGCGGAACGCGGTCGCGGCCGCGGAGTCGGGAGCGTGTGCCAACACCGGCTCACCCGCGTCGCGGGCGTCGCGAACGGCATCACAGTCCGGGACGACCGCGAGCGTGCCGGCACCGAACTGCGCCTCGACCCGGTCGGCGACCCGGCCGAGTCGCCCGTGAACCTTGTTGAACAGTACGCCTGCCGCTCCCGTCCCGTAGGACCGCGCGTACTCGCGAACTTTCAGCCCGTCCGACAGCGACGGGACGGTCGGTTGGAGCGTCACCACCACCCGGTCGGCGAGCACGACCGGGAGAACCGCGGATTTGGCCGCCAGCGTCGCCGGCGAGTCGAGCAACAACACGTCCGTCTCTGCGGCGAGGTCGGCGACGACGCCCCGGAGCCGTGCGGGGTCGCTCGCCTCGAACGCGGCCAGACTCGTCCCACAGGGGACGACCGACATGCCGTACCGCTCGTAGGTGGCCGCCTCGACGGTCGCCGCCCGGTCGCCGACGAGCAGGTCGTGGAGCGTGGCGTCGGCGTCGTCTAAGCCAGTATGAAACAGGAGGTTCGCCATCCCCGTGTCGGCGTCGACGACGGTCACATCGTGTGTCTCCGCGAGCGCCATCCCGAGCGCGAGCGTGGTCGTGGTCTTTCCCGTCCCGCCTTTGCCGCTCGCGACTGCGAGTACCTCGACCATGCGCCGTCTGGTTCGGCACCCGTGAAAAACGCTCGCCCGACTGGAGGCGGCATTCTCTCACTCGCTCACTCACACGCCCGACTGGCGACGTTCCGGCAGTTTTATTCGGAATGATTGGCCTACATCCGGGCGAGTGATCCACTGTGCCAGCCGTTCCACACTACCCGGACGACGAGCCCGAGCGGAAGCGTCGCGTGCCAGACATCGGTGACGTCGTCGACAGGATTCTGGACCGCGACGACCCGTCGCCGGTCACCCGGTGAGGCGGGTCGCCCCCGAGTCGAAACGCTTAGCAGTCGACTCTGGCAACCCGGGCGTATGCGCAAACTGATCGTCCGTGGCGACCCCGGGATCAGGCGGGACGCCGTCGTTGAGTACGGCGGCGAGGAGCTGCAGGTGTTTGCCGTCCAACGGCAGGGTGCGTTCCACGGCCCCGACGAGCCACAGTTGTGGTGTACGGTCGGCACGGAAGACGAGCGCGAACAGTTCGAGAAACGTCAGTTCGTCCCCCACTGGCTCGACGTCGAGAGTGTCGACGCCGAGGCGCTGACCGTCCGGAAGTCCGGCGGCGATCTCAACGTCTGAGCAACCGGTCGCTCTGTGCTGTTCTCGTCGTGTGTGTCGTCGACGACCCCGGTCTCGACTCCGTGGTCTCCGCCGACGGCAACGCCGACTGGTCGACCCGGTAGACGACGACCCCGTCATCGGTGACGACCGGTTCGACACCGGGGATCACATCGAAGTTCACGATCCGGGTGCCGTACCGGCTCCGTTCCCCGTTCCCGACCCAGACGTACCGCACGTCACGCTCCCGGAGCGTCGCGACCGCGGCCGCGCGGTCGGTGTAGGCCGCGTCGACCGTCCGAACACGGTCGTAGAACGCCGCCCGTCCGCGGTAGCCGATCTCGTGGCCCCAGCCTGCGATCGTCGGCAGCCCGGTGAAACTCGCCGCAGGGTTCGACTCCCAGGAGTACAACCCCGGTGGGTTGCCGTAGCCGCGGTCCTCGTACCACCCCGCCCCCGGCGCCGACAACAACGTCGGCCGGCCGGGTTGGCGCTCCAGATACCGCACCCCGGCCGCGACCCCGGGGTGGAACGGTTCGAGGTGTGCGGTCGCGTCGAGTGTCGGCTCCTCCGGGTACGCGAAGTCGTAGCCGTTGTTCGGCGCGCCGTCGCTCCCGGCGGTGAACTGGTTTGGCACCGTCACGACGGCGTAGCCGCCGGCACCGGTCACGGCGACCACGAGTAACGCGACGGCCGCCGTTCGCCGGGCGTCGACGCTTGGCCACACCGTCGTCGTCTCGACACGCCGGGCGAGCGCCGCCGCCGCGACGCCAGCGCCGACGGCCCAGATCGCCCACACCTGCGAGTACGTCTTGAACACCGTGTTCATCCGCCCCGGCCCGGCCTGTTCGTTCAGATACACCACCTCGACGAGCAACACCAGTCCGGCGCCGCCGGCGAGCAACACTGTCTCGAACCCGCCGCGGTCGGTCCGGGCGGCGATCCACGCGCCGAGCAACACCGCCCCGACGAGCCCGACGGCCGGCAACGACAGCAACTGTGCGGTCACGCCGAGCACGCCCAGCGCCGCGAGCAGCTCCCACGGACGCGTTCCGCCGACCTGATCGAGGAGGTAGCCGCCGAACACGAGCAGGAACGCGCCGTGGACGACAACCAACCCACCCCACCTGCTCCGGTCTGTGACCGCCAACACCGCGAGTTCGCGTGAACTCCCGCTCGTGGCTGTCCCCAACAGGAACGGCGCGGCGAGCACACACGCGAGGACGCCGGCGCCGGCGACCAACCCGGCCGCGACCACCGGTCGTGCCAACTCGCTCCCGAGCCGACTGCCGCCCGCAGAGCCGGGGGTCGTCGCGATGCCGCCGTCCGTGGCGGTCCGACCGACGAGCCGGTCCAACGGTCCGCGGGCGACGGTCGGCAACAACCGGCGTGGCGGTGTCGGTGACAGTGTCAACGCCAGCCACGCCAGCCCGAACACGGTCGGGAACCCCCAGGTGTGGACGACGGCCTGGAACCCGCCGACGACCGGCACCAGCCCGAACAACACCCGTCGCCGCCGACCAACGTCGGGCGACCGGTAGAGGACGAACGCAAACGCCGCCGCCAACAACAGAAACGTCGGCCCGACCATGTGCGCGTGGAGGTCGCCGTTGAGGAACGCGAACAGGGGAAACTCGTTGATCGTCCCGTCGATCACGCGGCTGGAGGCCCACATCGACCGCCCCGGCCCCCAGTAGCCGTCCGAGAGCCACCGTGTCACGTCTACGTCGACTCGCGGTTGGATCTGCCGGACGGCGGCCGACTGCAGCCCGCCGGGCAACGCCTGCAACAACAGCCGCGCGCCGGTCTGGACGTTCGCGGCCAGCCCGACCGCGAACGCCGCGCCCCACGCCGCCAGCCGCCGGCTGTAGCCGCCAGCGGCCGCGACGGCGCCCGCGAGGTCGAACGCCGCGGTGACGTACGTCGCGAAGAACGTCGCCAGCGCGAGGTTGTACGCCACCCGTCGTGGGGTTCCGGTCAGCCGTGCCAACAGATCGCTCAACAGGTGGCCGCCGTAGTAGTAGCTCACCGGCTCACCCGCGAACCACATGTCCTCCGGCGGGAGGGTCCCCGCTCGTCCGAGTGACTGTAGCAAGCCGTAGTCGAGAAACTTCTCGCCGCCACGCGGCAACACTGCCGGGTCGACGGCCCGCACGGCCACGAGGAAACCGAACGCCAACAGGAACACCCCGGCCGTCTCGACGACCGCACGCTGTCGCACCCGGTCGCGGTCGACCCGTACTCCGGCGGCCACTGCCCGCGCCACCGCCCGTGGCGTCGGGCGTCCCGCCGGCAGCGACGCCCGAACCGCCGCGCGGTCGAGACCGACGGTGACCGCGACTCCGACCACGACGGCGAACCCGGCGAGTACCGTCGGCGTGCCGTACGCCACCCGCCCGACCCAGAACGCCGTCACGCCGAGGGTCAACAACCCGAACGGCAGCGCGAACCCGACGCCGGCCGTCGGCCACCGCCCGAACAACCGGGCGGTCACCGGCGCGGCCACCGCCGCCACCGCCACGAGCCCCAACAGCCAGACGACCACCAACCCGTACTCCATCGACAAAAGCGGGTCACGGCGACGGGAAATCTCTTACGACCGACCTTTTTCACTCCTCGGGGTGGGCGCCTGCGGCGCCCACCCCAAGGAAAAAAACGTCGATGAAAAAGCGCTCGCGAGCGGCAGAGCCGCTCGCTCGCGTCTGCTGTCGTAGTGCTGTTCCGGACTGCACCGCAACCACACCCTTCTCAGCCGACGTATTCGCTACGCTCGCTCGTCTACCGTCGGGGTAAACTCGTGTCTGTTCTGGCGCACTCTTCTGGGCTTTCCCTGCCGTGGTCACTCCACGACGTGTTCCGTGTCGTACGAGCCGAGGACGCGCACCCACCCTTCCTCGGCGACCATCCCGCGCAGTGTGTCGAGTGCCTCGCTGGTCCGGTCTTCGTACAGTCCGGCCTCGAAGTCGACGTGGAACAGGTAGTCGCCGAGCCGCCGGCCGCTGGGGCGTGACTCCACCCGCGAGAGGTTGATGTCTCGGTCTGCGAACGCCTCTAACAGTTCGAGCAGGAGGCCAGGGTAGTTGGCGGCCGGGTAGACGACCACCGATGTCTTCCCGCCGGCCTCAGAACGTTCGGCCTCCGGCCCGACGACCAGAAACCGGGTGGCGTTCGAGGACCGATCTTGAATCTCCTCGGCGAGGACGGTCAACTCCGGGTCACCGTCGGTCGCGTTCGCCGGGTGGCCGATGGCGGCGACGCTCTCGTCGTCACGGGCTCGGGCGACACCCCGGGCGGTGGAGGCGACTGCCTCCCGCCGTCGGTCGGGGTACTCCCGTTCGAGAAACTCCCGACACTGGGCCAGTGCCTGTGAGTGTGAGGCGACGAGTGAGAACTCCGCCGACTGTGCCAACAGGGCGTGTCTGATCGGCGTCACCACCTCCTGGAGAACGGCGACGCCGTCCGCGAGCGCGTCGAGACTCTCCGTCACCGACCCCTCGATGCTGTTCTCTACCGGCACGACCCCACGGTCGAACTCCCCGGCCCGCACGGACTCGACGATTGCCGTCACCGACTCGCGAAACGCCACGTCGTCGGCGACGGCGCGAGCAGCACGGTGTGAGTACGTCCCGGCGGGACCGAGCGTCACTGCCTGCATACACGTCACGGCGTGGGCCGGCGTCAAGTATCCGTGGGATGACGGCGAGGCTTCACGCCCGTGTCGACCGACTCGCCGTCGTCCGTGGCCTCGTCTGGTGCCGTCCGGAACACGAACGTCCCGCCGCCCTCACCGTCGACATCGGCCGCCCAGCCGTGTGCCTCCGCGATGTCCCGAACGAGTGCCAACCCGAGCCCGGTGCCGGCCGCCTCCACCGTCGCGCCGTACGCGAACAACTCGGTCGGGTCGTCGACATCGAACCCCGGGCCGTCGTCGGCGTCGAACCCCGGGCCGTCGTCGGCGTCGAACCCCGGGCCCGCCGCTCGGTCCCGGATCGTCACCGAGACGGACGGCCCACCGATCCCGACGGCGTTGTCGAAGAGGTTCTCGAACAACGTCTGCAGCCGTTGCCGGTCGGCCCCGACCGTCGGCGGCGACGCACAGTCGAGTGTCGCGGCCGCCGGCGCGTGGTCCTCCCAGACGGAGCGTGCGACGTAGCCGACCGCGACCGACTCCGTCGCGTCCGTCAGCCCGCGGTGGCTCGTCAGATTGAGGATACTCTCCGTCAGTCGCTCCATCCGGTCGACCGCCTCGCGTGCCGCCCGGAGGTGGTCGCGGTCCCCCAGCTCGACCGGCGCCGTCAGTTCGAGGTGGCTCGCCGCGAGTACCCGCGCCAACCCCACGTCCGTCTGGTCGATCCCGTCCCGCTCGGTCGTCCCGAGGGTCAACACCCCCGCATCGCACAACGGGACGACCAACACACTTCCCCCGCCGTCGTCGTCGATTGCGGCCGCGTCAGGGTACAGTTTCGGCTCCCCGTCGTCGAGTGCCGCCCACTGGACAGTCTCGCCGCGCTCGTAGGCCCGACGCTCGCTGGCGTGTTCGACCGTCTGGTCGGCGACGGCTACCAGCACCAGCCGGTCGGTCTCCTCGTCGTGAAGCCTGACGGAGTTCAACGCGAACCCGAGCACGTCTGCGGCGGCGTCGGTCGCGACCGCGCCGATTGCTGCCGGTCGCTCGTGGGTCACCATCTCCCGTGTCGCGCGGTGGAGCCACCGGAGCGCCGCCGCGTCCGTCGCCACACTGTCGTCGTCCGTTGTCGGTGTCCGACCCTCCATCGTCCGATGGCTGTTCTCGCTCCCGGGAGAACCCTGCTGTGAGCCGTCTCGACCACACAGAGACGGTTCCTTCGGCTCCGGAGCACACACCGTCTCACCGCCCGACCGCCGTCCCTTTGTTCGAGGGGAGTCTCTCTTCTGTCGTGACAGGAGCCGAGTGGTCGGCGGAACGACTCGCCGGACTACACGACCAACTCGCCGCGAGTGACGCCGACGCGATCCCCGTCGAGTCGGCAGTCACGGGCGAGACGTACGCACAGCTCCCGGCGGCGACGGAGACGGATGTCGACGACGCGGTCGACCGGGCCCGCACAGCCGCCGCCGAGTGGCGGGAGCGACCGATCACAGACCGGGTCGCCGTCCTCGACCGGGTCGTCGACCGCGTCCTCGCCGAGCGCAAGTCGACGACGAGTCTCGTCCAACGCGAGACGGGGAAGTCCCGCCGTGACGCCGTCGAGGAGGTGTTCGACGTGGCTGTCACGGCCGGCTACTACGCTGACGCCGCCCCGGCGATCCTCGCGGACGAACGCCGACAGGGCGCGATCCCCGGCGCCGTCCGGGCGGATGTCCACCACGACCCGGTCGGGGTCGTCGGACTGATCGCGCCGTGGAACTACCCGCTGACGCTGGTCGTCTCCGACGCGCTCCCGGCGTTGGTCGCCGGCAACGCCGTCGTCTGCAAACCCGCCGAGGAGACGACCCATGTCGCGGCCTACGCCCGGAAACTGCTCGTCGAGGCCGGGGTCCCGCCCGATCTATTCCAGCTCGTTTCGGGTCGTGGCCCCGAGGTGGGGCCGCCGTTGATCGAGCGTGTCGACTACGTCGCGTTCACCGGCAGCACCGCGGCCGGCCGCGAGGTGGCCGCGCTCGCGGGCGAGAATCTCGTCCCGGTGTCGATGGAGCTGGGCGGCAAGAACCCACTGCTCGTGTTGGACGACGCCGACCCCGAGACCGCCGCGGCGGGTGCCGTCCGGTCGTGTTTCGCCAACGCCGGCCAGCTGTGTATCACGACCGAGCGGTTGTTTGTCGACGAGGCCGTCTACGAGCCGTTCCGTGACGCCTTTGTCGACGCCGTCGAGGACCTCCAGTTGGGGTTCGACTACGACTGGCACGCCGAGATGGGGCCGTTGCTCTCGGAGGCGCAGTTCGAGAAGACCAGCGAGCACGTCGCCGACGCCCGCGAGCGGGGAGCGACGGTGTTGACCGGCGGTGAGCCCCGACCCGATCTGGGGCCGTACTTCTACGAGCCGACCGTGCTCGCGGACGTACCGACCGACGCGACCGCCTACGGGCAGGAGACGTTCGGCCCGGTGGTCGCGTTGTATCCGGTCTCGGACACCGACGAGGCGGTCGCACGCGCCAACGACACCGACTACGGGCTCCACGGCGCGATCTGGACCGGCGAGGAGGAACGCGGCCGCGCGGTGGCCCGCCGTGTCGACACCGGCACCGTCTCGATCAACGAAGGGTACGCCGTCTCCTGGGGCTCTGTCGACGCGCCGATGGGTGGGCGGGGTGACTCCGGAATCGGCCGTCGACACGGCCCGGAGGGACTGCTGCGGTTCACTGACGCGCAGGCGGTCGCGACGAGCGGGCCGGTGCCGTTGTCGCCGCGCGGTCTCCCCGACAGGCTCTGGGCCGCGGGGCTGTCGACGGTCGCACGACTCCTCCGGAAGGTACCACGCTGGATTCGGTAGTCTGCTGGGGGAGCGGGGATGTGGACCCGCCGCGGGAGCCGCAGTGTGGACCGACTGCAGAACTGACCCCTACCGCGAGAACTCGACTGCGGCGCCCTGCCCGAAGCCGACACACAGCGTCGCCAGCCCGCGGTCGTCACCCCGTTTTTCCATCTCGTGGAGCAGCGTCACGGGCAGACGCGCACCGGAGGCACCCAACGGGTGGCCCAACGCGATTGCGCCGCCGTTGACGTTGTACTGGGCCTCCGGAATCCCGAGTTCGCGGCGAGCGTACACACACTGTGAGGCGAACGCTTCGTTCAGTTCGACCAGATCGTAGTCGTCGATGGTGGTGCCGGCCCGTTCCAACAGCCCGCGGGTCGCCGGCACCGGACCGATCCCCATGACGGTCGGGTCGACGCCGGCGACGGCGTTCGTCCCGACCTCGGCGAGCACGTCCAACCCGTGTTGGTCGGCGAACGCCCGGCTGGTCACGAGCGTGAGCGCCGCGCCGTCGGTCATCTGTGAGGAGTTGCCTGCCGTCACGGTGCCGTCGCCGGTGAACGCCGGGTCGAGCCCCGCAAGCGTCTCCGGGTCGGTGTCTGGGCGAATCCCCTCGTCTTCGGTGACGACCCCGTCGTCCGTCTCGACGGGGACGATCTCGTCGTCGAACCGGCCCGACTCCGTCGCTTCCGCGGCGCGCTGGTGGCTCTGGGCGGCGTACGCGTCCTGTGCCTCGCGGCTCACACCGTACTCGTCGGCGACCTTCTCGGCGGTCATCCCGACCTGTAGCTGGAAGATGTTGTACGCTTCAGACAGCTCCGGGTGGAGGTGTTGGTAGCTCTCGTCGTCCATCGGCACCCGGCTCATGTTCTCGACGCCGCCGGCGATCACACACTCGCGGTTGCCGGCCGCCACCGCGTCCGACGCGGAGATGATCGACTGCATCGAGGAGGCACACCAGCGGTTGATCGTCGTCGCCGGCGTCCCCTCACCCAACTCAGAGAGCAACGCGATCACGCGGGCGACGTTGTTGTCCTGCTCGGTGCGTTGCTGTGCGACCCCCCACATCAGGTCGTCGACGTGGTCGCTGGTCAACCCGGTCTCGTCGAGCGTGTGGTCGATCAGCGCCGCCGAGAGGTCCTCACTGCGGGTGTCGGTGAAGACGCCGCCTGCCTTCCCGAACGGCGTGCGGTACGCGGCCGCGATGACGGGTGTTGCCATGCCGTCACGTGTGTGACGGATCAGTATAAATCCGTGAGAACGCCCGGTGGGTTGCGGGGTGTTTCAGCGCAGGGTCGTGCCCACTGTTTTGTTCGCTGTCGCGTGTTCGGGCGGAATAACACCCCGATCAGTAGACAGACGGCGACCCAACTTGCTGGCCGCCTCCGACGGGCTTAACAGCCGTCCACCACTACTGGTTCTGGATGAATGACCCGGCAGTTGACGTGGTCGAACTCCTCGTAACAGCGAGCCGGTTCAACGACGACCGCTCGCTGGAGGCGGACGACCTCCCGCCGCGGTACCGCCACGTCTTCTGGACGGAACACGACGACGACGACGAGGAACCAGGGAGCGTCCAACGACCACTGCGTGTGACCGAATCGACCGCGAAGACGGCCACGGGTGTCGAACGCCCGTGGGAGGCAGTCTCCGAGGAGCTGTTCACCGACCGCGACGAGTTCAACGGCACACTCTCGTTGACCCAGTCGGACATGGCCGTCTCCTGGCTACTCGACCGAGTTGAGGCCGAGCGGGTGCGGTCGAACCCCGTGCTCGCGAAACTCTCGGAGGAACACGGCGCAGACGTGGACGTGACGTACGCGGACGCCAGCGACGCCACCCGACCGATCCAGGCGGATCGGGTGTGGATCGACGCGTTGTTGGAGGAGTATTTCGACGAGGAGGAGGACGCCGAGATGTTGGATCTCGTGACGGTACGCGCGCCCGAGGAGATCGAGACCACACTCGAGGATCTGGTGTTGACGGGCGACCAGGAGGGTGAGATCCAGAAGCTCGTCACCGCGATCGAACACCGCGACTACCTCGCGGAGATCGGCCTCCGGGAGATCGGGAAGCTGTTGTTCGTCGGCCCACCGGGCACCGGGAAGACCAGCGTCGCCCGCGGGATCGCACACGACCTGGGGCTGCCGGTTGTCGAGGTGAAGCTGTCGATGGTGACGAGCCAGTATCTCGGCGAGACCGCAAAGAACGTCGAGAAGACGTTCGAGGTCGCCAAGCGGCTCGCGCCGTGTATCCTCTTTATCGACGAGTTCGACTCCGTCGCGAAGACCCGCCGGAGCGACGAACACGCCGCGCTCAAACGGGCGGTCAACACGCTGTTGAAGTCGATCGACGACATCTCGCTGATCAACGACGAGGTTCTGTTGGTGTCGGCGACGAACCACCCGGACCAACTCGACGCCGCCGCGTGGCGCCGGTTCGACGAGATCGTCAACTTCCCGAAGCCAGACCGGCAGATGCGGGCGGACATCCTGCGGGTGATCACCCGGGAGATGAACATCGGCGACTTCGACCCCGAGGTCGTCGCCGACCAGACGGAGGGGCTCACCGGGAGTGATCTCCGGATGGTGCTCCGGGAGGCGGTGTTGGAGGCGCTGACGGACGACCGCCGGACGATCACACAGGCGGACGTGATGGACGCCGTCGAGGACTTCGAGGAACGGGACAACCTGAAGACGATGGACATGATCGACGGGGAGGGGGCCGCGGTCGCCGGCGACGGCGGGCACGATCACGACCACTGAACGGCTCCGTCGAAGCCGGCTCCTGTGCCGTTCAACAGTTCTCGTCGATCCACCGACAGAACTCGTGGAACTCTTCGGCACCGGCCTGTTCAGCGATTGCCTGAAGCGTACCGACTGGAATCGGGTCACCGTGCGGAACGGTGACCGTCCGCACCTCCCCAGTCTCCGTGTGCTCGTACCGGAGTGTCGTGTGACTCCCTTTCCCGCCGACAGGAACAAACCCGTGACTCGTCAGTACTGAGAGCAGTTCACGCGATGAGAACGTCGTTCGGACCACACTACCGTCACTCGCCGCTCTCTGACCACGGGAGGCCAGTCGCGTCACCAACGTCGGCCTCGACACCCAATCCCGAGAGGTACTGCTCTGGGTCGTCGACAGACTCCCCACGGCCGAAGTGTGCGTCAAGTGCGTCGGCCAACTGGCGGAGCGCCTCTGACTCCGTCTCACCGAACGAGGCGACACCGGTCTCGGCGTGGCGTGCGGTCACTCGGCCGTCGTTTTCGTGGAGGAACTCCACCTCAGTCGGTGGCTCGGGTGTCGACATCTCTGCACGAGACTCCGCCGCCATCGGATATAAACCCTCTCCCGACAACAACGCACTACCCCGCCGGTCGGACACTCCCGACAGCTTTTCACACTGTCAGGTGTCACCACACTGAATGTGAATCCAACACTCGTCGCCGCCGGCATCGTCGTCGTGCTGGTCGGGACGGAGGCGTTCTTCACCGTTCTAGAGGTGCTCAACCTCCGTCACCAGGAGGCGACCGTCGCGGTGGAACGGGACTGGGTGGTCGAGGAACTCGGGATCAACGACCCGGAGGAGGCACTGGCGTACGAACGCGTCCAGACGGGCGTGTCGGCCCTGCGGTCGTGGCTCGGACTGGCGGCCGTGCTCGCGGTGTTGTTCACCGGTATCTTCGCCGACGCCGTCGCGGTCGCCGAGGGACTCGGCCTGTCGACGTTTCAGGAGGGGCTCGTCTCCGTCGCTGGCGCGGTGGTAGCGATACAGCTCTGGTCGATCCCGTTCGATCTGGTGGAGACGTTCGTGGTCGAGGAGGTGTTCGGCTTCAACAACCAGACGCTCGGGCTGTGGGTCCGGGACACGCTCGTCGGGACGCTCGTCGGGCTCGTGTTCGTCGTCCCGTTGGCGGGCGCGGTGTTGTGGTTCGTCGGGAACGTCCCCGTCTGGCCCGCCGCGGCGTGGGCGTTGCTCGTCGCGTTCACGGTCGCGTTCACCGTGATCAAGCCGCGCGTGATCGACCCGTTGTTCAACGACTTCTCCCCCATCGAGGAGGGGGAGCTGCGGGCGGCCGTCGACGAGGTGTTCGACCGCGCGGGCTACCAGACCGACGAGGTGTACGAAATGGACGCCAGCCGCCGGTCGTCACACTCGAACGCCTACTTCACCGGGTTCGGGCCGGCAAAACGGGTCGTCCTCTTCGACACGCTGGTCGAGTCGATCGAGCCGGAGGAACTGCAGGGCGTGTTGGCACACGAACTCGCCCACTGGCGTGAGGGGCACATCTGGAAGTTCGTCGTGTTGTCGGCGGTCCAGTTCGCCGTGATCTTCGCCGCCTTGGGTGTGCTCGTTGAGACGCCGGCGTTGTACGCCGCCGTCGGCACGCCACAGCTCCCGTACGTCGGCTTAGGGGTCGGGCTGCTCGTCGTCGGGCCGGTGACGCGGCTGACCAGTCCGGTCCAGAACTACTTCTCGTTGGCCTACGAGCGGGAGGCAGACGCCTACGCCGTCGAGGTGGTCGGCGGCGAGGAGATGGCCGGCGCGCTGGCACAGCTCACGGCTGACAATCTCTCGACCCCGTTCCCGCACCCGTGGTACGAGACGTTCCACTACGACCACCCCCCGGTGCCCGAGCGAATCCGGCGCGTCCGGGAACTCGACCCGGAGGTGGAACGGGAGGCAACCGGAGAGGATCTCGACGCCGCCGGCGCCGACTGACGGGTCGGCGGTGGCGCAAACTGCCGAGTCGGCGGCGGCAACTGACCCATGGGTGGCGACGATCGACCGGTGACAGCCCACGACGGCGGGGGGGAAACGTAACGTACAAGCGGGGGCATGTCTCACTCCGCGGTATGCAACGACGTGCAGCGGCGTTGTACGCCGTGCTCCTCCTCGTGGTGGGTGTGGTGTCGTTCTCGCTCATCAGCGCCGCCAGCCCGCCGGAACTCGCCTTCGACAACCCCGAACACGAACTCGGCGAGGGCGCGGAACTCGTCGTCGACGGGGAGACGTACACCGTCGACGCAGTCGACGCCGAGACGAGTAGCGGCGGCGGTGGCGGCCACGGCGGCGGCGGTGGTGCAGAGTTGGTCCGCTCGGGAACGCTCACCTACACGAACGAGTCCGCACTCGCTACGGCGACCTGGGAGAACGGCTCGGAGGTGACGTTCCGCAACGAGACGTACACCGTCGGTGTCGAGGGCGCGAACGCGACGAGCGTCAGCTTGACCGGGACGATCAACCGGACCGCGGTCCTCCAGAATGACACGACCGTCCAGAACGAAGTGCAGACGGTCGACGGGACGGAGTACGTCGTCCGCGAGGGGACGGACGGTAACCAGACGCTGCTCCCCGCAGCGGAGTACTTCCCTGAGCCGGAGCAGCTGACCGTCGAAGAAGGCGCGACCGTCCAGTTCGACGGCAACGAGTTCACCGTCGCGGCGGTCGGCGCGGACGGCGCCCGGCTCTCCCGCCCGACGACCGAGACCGTCGAGATCGGCGTCTCCAACCACGCGAACGTCACGGTCGGCGACCAGACCTACTTCGCGCACTTCCCCGACAACGGGACGATGGTGTTGACGACGAACTACGAGCGGTTCCAACAACACCAGGCGGAGTCCGCGACGTTCACCGAGCACAAAAACGGGCTGTGGGGCGTCACGATCGTCTCCGGCGCCGGACTGGTGTTCCTGATTGCGTTGGCGTACCTGCCGAGTCGGTACTGAACAGCTTCACTCTGCCCATCCAAAATATGAGACAACTGCGAGGCGGCTCTAGGACTCCAGTCAGCAGTTGACCTGGCTGATCTTCCCGCAGATGAACCCCGGTGCTTTGAGGCAACCGTACGAGGCGATTGTCCCGACGACGAGATAACAGGCACCCATGCAACCCAAGCCAGCGGGAATGTTGACACCACCGCCGACTCCTGCGCAGACAACCCCGGTCTTTAAACAGACCGCGCTAGTCACCTTACCTGACACGTAGCCGCAGATGTTCGCTACAACGAGCTTACACGCATCGCACGCGAGACCGTCTGTCTGAATCCCCTCGGCATTCGCTGCCACCTGTGCAGCAGAACGGGTCTCGAAAACACCTGCCTGTGGCTCCTCTTCTCTTGAGATGTTCCCATACAACTTTGCGTCGGCCTGTGGAGAGTCTGCAGAGACTCCCTCTTCGCGATCGATTACGGATCCGAAGGCACTGATGAGTCGTCGGTCACCGGACTCACCAGCTACAGTTCCAACGATCACGCCGTCGGTCTCGTTGTTGGCTGAAACCTGTCGGGTGAACGGGAGGAAAACCTGAACAGGGTTCAGAGCGTTGACCTCCTGACTGGTCGTAACCATCCGCGCAGCCGACACACCGCTTGGCAGTGCCTCATACCCGTCCCGAACGATCCGATCACGGAGGGTGCTTCCCCAGTTGTCACGGTTGAAGTAGTCCGCATACTCAGAGGTGGTAACGTCCAGCCACTCCACGTTTCGGATCTCCCAGTCGGGCTGATCCGACTCAGCAGCACTGAGACCGGTCGCGGATGCGCCGAGTCCACCCACTGCGGCTGCTGTCGTCATCTTCTGCAGTACGTTTCGTCTGGTCTGGTTGTGGTCACTCCCAACCATGGTGTTACCCACCTGGTTATTTTGCTTTTGTGTATATAAATGTTTCGTGAGAGAGGGAAGACTAGCCTGTACTGAAGAAGTTGAGACCAAAGACGTACACTACCCGCTACACGAGTAGTACACAAAAGATATATATCAACTGCACCAAAGTGGAGAACATGAGCAAAAGACCGCTTTCACAGGAGGAAGAATCATGAGCAGTAGTCACCTGACGAGCCGACTCGTGATCGGCGCCGTAGTTGCTGCGTTCGTCGTTGCGGTCGCTGGTGTCAGAGATTTGCTCGTTGGACAGCCGTTGCTGTCCGAACCCCTCGTTGTCGTCGGCGTCGCTATTGGGTTCGTGATTGCCGCTATCGGGCCGTCCGTACAGAGTGCCGTCCGCCGCAGCTGAAAGATACCATAGCCGGTTGGGTATGTTGTTCAGTTGAATCCCAACCCTGCGATAACACTACTATGCAGACGCGGGCGTGGTGAAATTCGAACCGAGTCGCTCACTTCGCTCACTCGAATCCCGACCCTGCGGTAGCACTACTATGCAGACGCGAGTGAGGGAGCGAAGCGACCGAGCGAGCGCCTACTCACGGGTCGTTCCTCCCCGTTCGCGTCGAGGCTCGCACAAACGGGCGAGCCTCGCGCTTTTTGATCGACATTTTTCCTTGGGTGGGCGCGCGCAGCGCGCCCACCCAAGGAGTGAAAAAGGTCGGTGGCCGAGCGCGGTGGGATTCGAACCCACGGCCATCGGATCGCTCCCCGCGCCGGTGTGGTTGAGGCGGCCGGCACAGTTAGAAGTCCGACGCTCTATCCTGGCTGAGCTACGCGCCCTCAGAGTGACCGACGCCCGCGAGGTCAAAAAACGCCCCGGTCCCCGGCGGCGTTCCCGCAGGGCTTAACAGCGCCAGCGGAGTAGCAGTTGTCGATGCGAGTTCTCGGGACCGTCGGACTCCCCGGCAGCGGGAAGGGTGAGGCCGCGACCGTCGCACGGGCGGCGGAGATTCCGGTCGTGACGATGGGTGACGTGATCCGGGCGGCCTGCCGCGAGCGCGG
>ERZ1034486.67-NODE-67-length-31453-cov-4.413625_pt1 | contig 31453 bp, 31 predicted proteins | sample MGYA00520683_ERZ1034486 | MGnify/ENA primary metagenome ERZ1034486 (study PRJEB33760, sample SAMEA4777685) | hypersaline lake metagenome | biome: hypersaline environment; feature: brines | place: Spain | collected 2012-08 | depth 0 m ...
GATCATCATGATCGGCATCATTGCCTTCCTGCCGCAGGCACTGACCAACGAGGTAAGCCTGATCGGCGACAACATCTTCATCCTGCTCGTGGAGATTGGGGTGTGGGTCCTGGTGACTGGGGCGGTGGTCCTGGTGTCCCAAGGGATGCGGCGCATCCCGGTGCAATACGCCAAGCGGGTGACGGGCCGCAAGGTGCAGGGCGGCACCACACAGTATCTCCCGCTGCGCGTCAACGCCGCAGGGGTGATGCCGATCATCTTCGCGCAGTCGATCATGTTCATCCCGTCCACCATTGCCTCGTTCTTCCCGAACAACGCCACCATGCAGCAGGTGGGGGCGTGGTTCTCGGACATCAGCGGCATGGGGTACTCGGCGTTCTTCTTCGTGGTGGTGGTCTTCTTTACATACTTCTACACCGCCATCACGGTGAATCCGCAGGAGATGGCCGATACGATGAAGCGGCAAGGCGGCTTCATTCCCGGCATCCGACCGGGCAAGCAGACCAGTGAGTTCATCGACACCATTCTCACCCGTATCACGCTGCCCGGCTCCATCTTCCTGGGCATCGTGGCCATTCTACCGGCGTTTGCCATGCGGGCCGGGGTGTCGCAAGGCTTTGCCATGTTCTACGGAGGCACCAGCTTGCTTATCCTTGTGCAAGTGACGCTCGATACCTTGCAGCAGGTGGAGAGCCATCTGCTCATGCGCCACTACGATGGCTTCATGAAAAGCGGAAAGATGCGGAGCCGTCGCCAAGGCATGTAGCCTGCCCTCCCTCCACGCCTGATCGTTTTCCTCTCATGCGGTGGTGGTCCCACCTCTGGAACTGGATTCGGGGACACTCTATGGTTCACCTGAAGAGCCAACGCGAAATTGATCGGTTGCGCGAGAGCGCAGACCTCGTGGGGCGCACGCTCGCCGAGGTGGCCCGCCACATTGAGGTAGGGGCCACCTTGTCGGAGCTCGATGCCATCGCGGAGGACTACATCCGAACACACGGGGCCGAGCCCGCATTCAAAGGTTATCAAGTGGGCGACAATACCTTCCCGAACACGCTCTGCACTTCGGTTAACGATGCTGTGGTGCACGGCATTCCGGGCGATTACGCGCTTCAAGACGGCGACCTGCTGTCGATCGACTGTGGGGCGAAGCTAAACGGGTACTACGGAGATTGGGGGTACACGTTTGGGGTAGGGGCCATTGCCGAAGAGGATGCTGCCCTTTGTCGTGCGACGTACGAATCCCTGCTGAAGGGCATCGAGCAGGCGGTTCCCAACCAGCGAGTGGGCGACATCAGCAATGCCGTGCAGACGCATTGCGAATCGCGCGGGTTCAGCGTGGTGCGCGACCTTGTGGGGCACGGCATTGGACAGAGCCTCCACGAGGACCCGCAGGTGCCCAACTTTGGGACGCCGGGGCAGGGTCGGCTGCTGAAGCCCGGCCTGTCCGTCTGCATCGAACCGATGATCAACCGCGGCACCGCGCAGGTTACGACCGACGCGGACGGATGGACTGTGCGAGCCGCCGACGGCCTCCCTTCGGCGCATTACGAGCACATGGTGGTGGTACACGAGGGGACCCCCGAGGTGCTTTCGGACTACAGCTACATCGAAGACGTTGTGCAGCCTCCCTACGAGATCGACGTTCTCACAGAGACCACTACGCGCTAATGGCAAAAGAAGAAGCCATCGAGAAGGACGGAGAAGTCATCGAGGCCCTTCCCAACGCACAGTTTCGGGTCCGGCTCGAAAACGGTCACGAGATCCTTGGCCTTCTCTCTGGAAAGATGCGCATGAACTATATCAAGATTTTGCCGGGGGATCGGGTCAAGGTCGAGATGTCCCCGTATGATCTCTCGAAGGGGCGCATTGTATACCGCTACAAAAACTGACGCGCAGACCGTCGCGTCCGGGGCTGGACGGGGCGCTGAAGCTGAGAGGGACACCGCGTAAATTCTCGAACGAACATAATACTTTAAGACATGCCGAGAATAGAAGGAGTTGACGTGCCGGAAGACAAGCGCGGCGAAATTGCGCTTACCGAGATTTACGGTGTCGGTCGCTCACGAGCGAACGAAATTCTGGGCAAGGCGGAGATCAGTGAGGACAAGCGGCCCCGTAAGTGGACCGAGAGCGAGACGAAGCGTGTGCGGCGCATCATTGAGGAGGATTATACAGTGGAGGGACAGCTCCGCACGGAGGTGCAGATGAACATCAAGCGCCTCAAAGACATCGGTTGTTATCGTGGCAAGCGCCACCGGGAGGGGCTGCCGGTAAATGGACAGCGCACGCGCACCAATGCGCGCACTCGAAAGGGCAAGCGCAAAACGGTGGCGGGACGGAAGCAGTCCACACAGAAGAAGTAGATCAAACCAGTTTCTTGTCGTCTCGGCCGGGCCGGAGCTGCCTCGCGAGACCCAATTTTGGAATAAATCCCCCTGCTTTTCCATGGCTGAAGGAGACCAGAAAGGTGGAAAGCGTACTCCTCGAAAAAAGAACGTGGTCGTGGAGTCGAACGGCCGGGCGTACGTGAAGGCCACCTTCAACAACGTGATCGTTACGCTCACCGACCAGTACGGCAACACCATCTCGTGGGCGAGCGCCGGCAAGATGGGCTTCAAGGGAAGCCGGAAGAACACTCCCTACGCCGCGCAGAAGGCCGGCGAGGCCGCCGCGAACGAGGCTTACGACCTGGGTCTCCGACGCGTGGACGTCTACGTGAAAGGGCCGGGCTCTGGCCGTGAGGGGGCGATCCGAGCGATGTCTGAGGCGGGGCTGGAAGTGGCGAGCATTCGAGACGTCACGCCGCTTCCCCACAACGGGTGCCGGCCGCCCAAGCGACGCCGCGTCTGAGGGCACCGTAAGGCCTCCGCGTCCGAAAACCCGCGCCGGCCCCTTCCTGCGTGGCGCGCTTTCCACAACGCGCCCATTCGACATCCGACCCCGAATCCCTGACACCGCTGAGCATGGCTCGATACAGAGGTCCGAAGCAAAAAATCGCCCGTCGTTTCAAGGAGCCCATTTTTGGGCCTTCGAAGGCGCTAGAACGAAAGCCGTACCCCCCCGGCCAACACGGACAGTCGCGTCGCCGCCGGGAGAGTGAGTACGCCGTTCAGCTTAAAGAAAAGCAGAAGGCCAAGTACACGTACGGCCTGCTGGAACGGCAATTCAAGAACCTCTTCGACAAGGCCTCCCGCATGCAGGGCGTGACTGGCGAGAAGCTCCTGATTCTCCTGGAGTCTCGCCTGGACAACACCGTCTTCCGCATGGGAATTGCCCGGACGCGCCGGCAGGCCCGCCAGTTCGTGGCTCATCGCCACATCATGGTGAACGACGAGGTCGTCGATATTCCGTCCTACGAGATGTCGCCCGACGACGTTGTGTCCGTGAAGCCGAGCAGTCAGGATCTTGAAGTCATTCAGACCAACGTGGAGCGCCAGAAGCGGACGTTCTCCTGGGTAGAGGTAGACCGTCAGGAGATGAAAGGGAAATTCATTGACCGCCCGAACCGCGAAGAGATTCCGGAAAATATCGAGGAGCAGCTTATCGTGGAGCTCTACTCGAAGTAGCGCGAACGCCGCCACGCGAGAGACCGTTGTGGGCAGCGCTGGCGCACGGCATGTTTGCGTGGGGCGCTTGCTCTGCCACTTCATCACTAATCTTCCAATTTGCTGATTCGAGCGTATGAGTAATCACGGGCTTCAGATGCCGGAGGGCGTTCAGGTGGAGGAGGGTTCCGACTCCGAAGGACAATTCGTTATGGGCCCGCTGGAACGTGGCTACGGGGTCACCATCGGAAATGCGCTTCGGCGCGTCCTGCTGTCGTCCCTTCGGGGGCTTGCCATTACCGCCGTTAAGATTGACGGGGTGCAGCACGAGTTTTCGACCATTCCAGGGGTGACGGAGGACGTGGCCGACATCATCCTCAACCTTAAGGAGGTCCGCTTGAAGGCGGACGAGATGCGAGAGGGACACCTCCACCTTAACCTCGAAGGGCCGGGCAACTGGACCGCCGAGGACATCGGAGAGTCCACCGCGGACTACGAGGTGCTGAATCCGGACCAACACATTGCGACGCTGGCGGAAGATGCGGTCGTGAATGTGGATCTGCGCGTCGGGTACGGGCGCGGATACGTTCCCTCCGAGGAGAACAAGCGCGACGACGACCCGATTGGGGTTATTGCCGTCGACTCCATCTTCACGCCGATCAAGAACGTCAAGTACGAGGTGAAGCCGACCCGCGTGGGCCAGAAAATCGACTTCGAGGAGCTGGTCCTGGACGTGGAAACCGATGGGTCGTTGACGCCGGAAGAGGCGGTGACGCAGGCGGCCTCGATTCTGCGCGACCATGTCAGCTTCTTTATCCAGCTCGAAGAAGAGCCGGAGCCCGTTGTTGAGGAGCAAGAGGTGGACGAGGAGGTCAAGCGCATCCGTGAACTGCTCGCCCAACCGGTCGATGAGTTGGACCTCTCGGTTCGCTCTCACAACTGCCTCAAGGCGGCCAACATCAAGACCATTGGAGACCTCGTGCGCCGCGAAGAGGACGAGATGCTGAAGTTCCGAAACTTTGGGCGCAAGTCCCTCCAGGAACTCGTGGAGGTGCTTGACGAGCGAGGGCTCCAGTTTGGAATGGACGTGGAGGAGTACCTCGAAGAAAAGAAGGCCTCCTAAGCTCCTCCCCCACGCTACCCCGGGCGCTCCGTCCTGCAGGAGCGTCACCGCGACGCACCTGAATAGTCACCCGTTTTTGGACTGCCGATGCGACACCGCAAGAAAGGAAAAAAGATTGGGCGTACGTCCTCTCACCGAAAGCGTACTCTCCAGGCCCTGTCGAACGCGCTGATCGAAAACAAGCGCATCACAACGACTGTGGCGAAGGCGAAGGCCCTGCGCCCGTTTGTGGAGCCGCTCATCACCCGTGCGAAGGAGGACACGCAGCACAACCGCCGCCAAGTATTTCGCCACCTTCAGAACAAGAAGGCGATCCAAGAACTCTTCGGCGAAGTGTCCGAGCGGGTGGGTGACCGGCCAGGAGGATACACGCGCATCATCCGCATCGGAGAGCGATCGGGCGACGGAGCGGAGCTTGCCCTCATCGAACTGGTCGACTATAACGACGTGCCCCCGGCCGGAACGGGAGGGGGCGGATCCGGCGGCACACGCCGAGGCAGCGGCAAGGGGCGCCGCGCACAGGCTGAGAGCGGCAAACCCTCGACCGAAACGACCGCCGCCGACGAAGGCGACGCCTCCCCGGACGACGAGAGCGAGTAGCCTGCCCCCACCGGTTTTGTGTCTGCCCGGGCGCCGTGAGATCCTCGCGGCGCCCTTTCCGTGTAGAAGGGCGGTCCGGAAACCTGTGGAGGCCCAAGAATTTAAAGGCATTGTGATCGGCACGCTCTCACGAAGATACCGACCTGCCTATGATTCAAGCCTCGGCGGTCCCCCGGAAGGGAGAGATCGACATCGACCCGAAGTACGAGGAACGGCTGGAGGATCTCCTCTCGCAGTGCCGGGCCCACCTTCCTGCGGTGGAGGAGGACATGATTCACCGCGCCTTCCGGCTCAGCTACTGGGCACACCGTAACGACTGGCGCGAGTCCGGTGAGAAGTACGTGAGTCACCCGCTTCGGGTCGCCACAATTGTGGCCCGGGACATTGGACTCGACGACACGAGCGTGGCTGCGGCCCTGCTGCACGACGTCGTGGAGGATACCGAGCTTTCTTTGGAGCTGATCGAAGACGAGTTCGGGCCGACGATGTCCAACATCATCGACGGCCTCACGAAGATCGAAGGCGTCTTTAGCAGCCAGAAGCTGGGACAGGCGGAGAACGTGCGCAAGCTCATGCTGTCGATGGCGACGGACCTCCGCGTCATCCTGGTCAAGTTTGCGGACCGCCTCCACAACATGCGCACCATCGAGGCGCTCCCGCGCAAGAAGCAACTCCAGAAGGCCAGCGAGACGCTCGATCTGTTCGCGCCGCTTGCGCACCGCTTCGGGCTTTTTACCATCAAGAGCGAGCTGGAAGACCTGTGCTTTAAGATCCTTGACCCCGAGGCCTACCATCATATCGTAGACCGGCTGGAAGAGATGGCCGAGCAGCGAGAGGCCTACATCGCCGGGTTTATCGATCCGCTGGCCGAGCACCTCGAAGAAGAGGGCTTTGAGTTCACGATCAACGGACGGGTGAAGAACGTCTACTCCATTCACCGCAAGATGCAGCGGAAGAATAAACCGATCGATGAGATCTACGACATCTTCGCGATTCGGGTCATTTTGCAGAGCGACGGAAAAACGGGCAAAGAGGACTGCTGGCGTGTCTACTCGTTGGTGACGGACCTGTACAAGCCGCTGCCGGAGCGCTTCCGCGACTTCATTTCGGTCCCCAAGTCCAACGGCTATCAGAGCCTGCACACCACTGTGTTTGGGCCGGGGGGGCGCCGGGTGGAGGTGCAAATCCGCACCCAAGAGATGCATGAGGTGGCCGAGCGCGGCGTGGCGGCCCACTGGAAGTACAAGGAGGGCACCGAGAACGTCGACGAGGAGATGGAACGCTTCCTGGAGTGGGTGCGCGACCTGCTCGAAAACCCGGAGCCGGAGGAGGCCACGGAGTTTGTGAAAGAGTTTCGGCTCAACCTGTACGACGAGGAGATCTACGTCTTTACCCCGGAGGGCGACCTGCTCACGCTACCACAGGGGGCTACCCCGGTCGACTTTGCCTTCAAGGTGCACACGGAAGTAGGCATGCAGTGCATTGGGGCGAAGGTGAACGGGAAGATGGTGCCTCTTTCGCAGGAACTGACCAGCGGGGACCAGGTGGAGATCATCACTTCTGAGAAGCAAAACCCCAGTCCGGATTGGATTAACTTTGTCGTCACCCATAAGGCCCGCAGCCGCATCCGCAAGTGGACCAACGAGGAGCGGCGCAAGGCCGTGGAGCTGGGAAAGGAAATCTGGGGGAAAACAAAAGACCAGGCGGACCTGGAGATCAGCGACCAGGACCTGCAGGGGGTGGCCCACGAGCTAAAGTTTCCGGATCTGCAGCAGCTGTTCTACGAGATTGGGAAGGGGCTCTACGATCCGGATGAACTGGTCGACTACATCAAGGGAAACAAAACGGACGAGGGCGAGATCGATGCGGAGGAGGTCGATGAGGAATCGCTCCGCGAGCAGTACGAGCAGTTCCTCGACGCCGCGCAGCAGACTGAGAAGCAGGCCCTCGTGATCGACGGCGAGGTGCAGAAGGACCTGGCGGTGAACTACGCCTCCTGCTGCAATCCCATTCCGGGTGACGAGGTGTTCGGGTTCGTGAGCAAAACTGGCACCGTCAACATCCATCGATCGAACTGCCGCAACGCGTCGGACCTGCTCGTGAATCAGGCCGATCGCATCTTAGACGTGGACTGGAGCCATCAGAAGGACGTGCAGTTCGTGGCGGCGCTGCGCCTGATGGGGGAAGACCGCGTGGGAATGGTAAACGACATCACGACGGTGATCTCGAAGAACCTGAAGACCAACATCCGGTCGCTAACGATTGATACCGAAGATGGAATCTTTTCCGGGACGATCATGCTGCACGTCTCGGACCTGGAGCACTTGCAGCGACTGATTGAACGGCTGAAGCGCATCGACGGCATCCAGGGTGTGTATCGATTCAAGGAATAGCCGTGCCCGGAGCACGCAAATGCCCGGGCATGTTGCTGTGTCTCGTGCTCTTTCCCACACGCACTCCGCTCCGCTATGGCTGACCGACTCGAAACCGCGACGAAAGACGACTTGGCCCGCCGTGTGGCCGACATGCGAGACTGTCCGCTCTACGAAGCAAAGAAGCAGGTCCGGTCGGTCCTCACGGCGCTCGGGGACCTCATGATTGGGGCCGACCCGGAGCGCCGGATTGAGCTCCGCAACTTCGGGGTTTTTGAGGTCAAAAAGACCAAGGCCAAGCCAACAGCGCGCAACCCGCAGACCAACGAGCCTGTGTTTGTGCCCAGCCGCCGAAAGACGCTGTTTCGGCCTGGGAAGCGCATCGAAAAGGTGCTGAAGACGCCGCTGCGCGAGCTGGGATACGAGGTGCCGGAGGGCAGCGCGACGAAGGAAGACCGGGCGGAGGACTGATGGGGCTTTGCATCGCCGTTGTATCGTTCTGTCTGCCCACCCCTTCCGCTGCCTCGTGACGCCCCTGCAATCTACATCGCGCATCGTGGGAGTCGATGTTGGCACCAAACGGGTGGGGGTAGCCGTGGCCGATCCCCTGCGTCTGTTTGCCCAGCCACGGGGAACCTACACGCCCAAGGAGGCCCTGGCGGCGCTCCGCGACCTGCAAGACGGGGATGGAATTGCGCGGATTGTAGTGGGGTGGCCCCTTACCGAAGAGGGTGCGGCGGAGGACGCGACCGAGATGGTGGACGCGTACGTGGACCGCATCCGGGAGGCCGTGGGAGATGTGCCTGTGGTCCGGGAGGACGAGCGGTACACCTCCGAAATTGCGAAGGACCTGCTCCGCCGGGCCGGAGTGAGACAGCCCGGCCGCTACGACAAGGGGCGCGTGGATGCGGCTGCCGCAGCGGTTATTCTTCAGGGCTACCTGAACAAGCAGAGCTGACGCCGCTGCTTCAGCAAGAGGGGTGCTGGAAACAGGCCAAGTTGCGTGTCGACGATGTGTGTGCCTGTTTCCAGACGTCAGGAGGCGAGTGGTCAGGAGGCGTAGTGCTTTCCTCCGGAAGCAGCAGTCCTCTACGGCCGTGCACGCGCCGTACGCCGCAGCACACTCCGTCCCAAGAAGCGAGCAGAACAGCGAGGCAGGCCCCAGGCCCCCTACTCCCGCTTTTCCACCTCGTCGAGAATCCGGTGCGCGATGGTGCGGGTGAGGTCGGGGGCGTTTCCCCAGGCCCGGTTGTTGGCGATGGCATTGAGCAGGGCGTTTTGCGCCTCGGCCCGGTAGGCGAGTGCCGTTGTGTCGAGCACCATGTCGCGCGCCTGCTGCGTTTCGCTCAGCTCAGGCACCGGGGCCTCGAAGGGATGGGCCGTGGCGTACGCCTCTGCGTACTTCATATCGCGTGGGGTGAGAAGGCGCGCCACCACCTGGCCGTTGGCGGCTGTCAGACGCTCTCCGGTCATGGCCCACTGCCGACGGATGGGAGGGAGCCACGTCCAGTGGCTGAACACGTGGCCCAGGCCGCGGTCCGCCAGCCAATCGAAGTAGGGCCCCCTCAGCAGGTGCTCTGAACGGAGTTCGATGTGGGCCTGCGGGGCGTTGGGAAGCGCGCCGAAGAAGGCGTCGAGCTGGTCAACATTTTCGGACGGGCTGGGGCTGTCGGCCACGCGCTGATATTCCTGCTGAAAGATGACACCGTCGAGCCGATCGCCGAGAAGCTCGAGGGCCGGCTCGTGAAACGTCTCCACGTAGGCCGAGGCCTCCAGAAACGTCGGGTTGTCTACAAACTCTCCGTTGCGCCGGAGACTGCGCGCGAAAAATTTCTGTGGGGCCTTTAGCAGAAAGGAGGCGTCGTCCGGGGCGTGCTCGGCGTAGTTGGACAGGACGTGGTAGTTGGAGCCCGGCTCGTCATCGTCTTCGAGGAGGGGACGGTAGAAAGTGAAGTCAATCTCCAGCACCTGAAAGTGCTGAAAATAGTCACGCACCGACTCAATGGGCACGCGCCGCTCGGTGAACGACTCTCCTCCCATGCGACGCGAGCGGGTGGAAACGCGGTCGGCGTATTGCTCAGGCGGGTAAATCTGTCCGAGCCACCCGCCGTAGCGGTCGCTGGCTGTGCCGAATCGGACATGGGGGTGCACGTCGTCAAACGCGTAGGCGTCGACGGCAGCCCGGCGGTCTTGAAGAGAAGCAGTGCTCATGGGGGGGCGGACAGTGGCGAAGCGAACGTTACTCTGCGTTCTGCGACGGGTTGTGGGTAGAAGCCCGGGCCGAGGGGGACATGGCGGCGCGGAGCTTGCCGTATGTGGTTTGAAGGTCCTCGGGGAGCACCTTTGTCTCTGCCGTTGCAGGCATAAAATTGGTGTCGCCGCTCCACCGCGGGAGGACGTGTGCGTGCAGGTGCTCCGGAATGCCGGCCCCGGCCGCCCGGCCCAGGTTCATGCCCACGTTGAAGCCGTCGGGCGAGAGGGCCTCGCGCGCCCACCCCATGCACCGGTCTAGCGCCGCGGCCACGGCGTGCTGCTCGCTGGTCGTGAGGGCGTCGTACTGCTCCACCTCGTGGTAGGGCACCACGAGCAAGTGGCCGCTGTTGTAGGGGTGCCGGTTCATGATCACAAACACCTCGTCTCCGCGCCACAGGATGAGGTTTTCCGTGTCGCGCTTCTCGCGGAGCAGTGCGGTGAACAACGAGTTGTCGCCGGTGCGCTCCCGTCGTTTGGAACCCGACACGTAGGCCGAGCGCCATGGGCTCCACATTCGATCCATCGACTGTGCGGAATCGTTGGAGAGAAAAAAGAAACTGCCCTTCATTTCTACCAAACTCAAGCGGCGGAATGCAGTTCGACCCGCGCCGACAATTGTCCGGGCCTGCAAACGTTCCGGCGTCTGCCTCTTCGTGCTTCCGGTCACTTTGTTTTACACCCTGCGATGTCTACCCCTGCGCACGCCGATCTTCACGCCCACACCCACTGCTCGGACGGAACGCTGGCCCCCACGGCGCTGGTGCAGCGGGCCGCCGAGCGTGGCGTGGCGGTGCTGGCGGTCACGGATCACGACACGGTGGCGGGCCTGGAGGCCGCTCGGGAGGCCGCGTCGGGCCACGCCCTTCAGTTTGTGGAGGGCGTGGAGCTGAGCGTAGAGGCGGAGGGGCGCGGGATTCATCTTTTGGGGTACGGATTCCACCCCGAACATCCGGCCCTGACGCACTACCTCTCGTCCTTTGCGGAGCGGCGGCGCGAGCGGTTCGACCAGATGGTGGCCCGGCTGTCGGAGATAGGGGTGGAGGTGGCGCCGGATATCGTGCGGCGCCACGTGGGAGAAAGCGCGGCCCCGGGGCGCCCGCATCTCGCCCGGGCGCTGGTGGAGGCCGGGCACGTGGAGCGCTACAAAGAGGCGTTTGCGCAGTACCTGGGGCGAGAGCAGCCCGGCTACGTCCCGGCCCCCACGCAGCCGGCTGCAGACGCCATCGAGGCGCTCCACGCCGCCGGAGGCGTGGCGGTGCTGGCCCATCCCGGCCAGTGGATGCCGGACAAGGTGCTCAAGAAACTCCGCGAGCAGGGACTTGACGGCATTGAGTGCGTCTGCCCAAGCCATCCCGACTACCTTGTTGACTACTACCTGCGCATCTGTCGCGCGCACAACCTCCGGGCAACGGGAGGGACCGACTACCACGGAGGCGCCGACACCGACACGCGGGAGCCCGGCGACCTGGGACTCACAGAGGCGCAGTGGGAACGATTGCGGGACTCCGTCCTGTAACAGCGGCGCCTACACACCTCTTGACCACTCGCTTCCCCGTCTTCATGCCCACGCACCTCGAAGGAGATCTTCGCGCTGAAGGCCACCGCTTTGCCATTGTCGTCGGTCGCTTCAACGAGCACATCACCGACGGCCTGCTCGACGGGGCGCTCGATACGCTCAGGCGCCACGGCGCCGACCTCGACGAGGTCACGGTGGCCCACGTTCCAGGCTCGTGGGAAATTCCCCTCGCCGCCCAGACGTGCGCCCGCACCGGCGACTACGACGCCGTGATTTGCCTCGGGGCCGTCATTCGCGGGGAAACGCCGCACTTCGATTACGTCTGCTCCGGCGCTACGAGCGGCACCATGCAGGCATCGCTCGACACCGAGGTGCCCGTTCTCTTTGGCATTCTCACCACCGACACGGTGGATCAGGCGATTGCGCGTGCCGGGTCAAAGGCGGGCAACAAGGGCCGTGAGGCCGCCGAGGCCGCCATTGAGATGGCCGACCTGATGACGCAGATGGATGAGGCTCAGTAGGCCTAGGCCTGTACAACTGGTTCGACAAAGACGTCGCTCCAAGGAGAGAAGCGGCAAGAATCCGGCAGAGCAGGTGTGCAAGGCCACTAGCATAGTGCTCCCAGCATAGCGCCGCCAGCGTAACGCCGCGTTAAAGGCGCGACCGGCAGGATTCCATTCGCACAGACGCTGTGGCGTGTGAGAAGTGATGCGTGAGGGACACCACGCTTCACGCGCCGTGATTCAGCCCAGCGAGGGGTCCACGGAAAGTTCACGGCGGGAACGGGCCTGGAACCGGCGTCTCACGAAACGTATCGCCGTGCGGACGCGTCCGAAGATGTGCTACAGTGGCGAAGCCCTGAGCCCAAAAATGGTGGGTGTAGCTCAGTTGGTTAGAGCGCCAGGTTGTGGTCCTGGAGGCCGTGGGTTCAAATCCCACCACTCACCCCGTCGCCTAGTCCTCCGGGCTGGGTGCTTACATTCTGTGCCGCGTTCGTCTAGCCTGGTCCAGGACGCCGGCCTTTCACGCCGGTAACACGGGTTCGAATCCCGTACGCGGTACTGCCTCTCTGCCCCCCACGGCTCCGGAAGGATACTCTTCCGGAGCCGTTTCTTTTTGGACCCGCGGGGCTGTTTTCGAAAGGGCGCACCAAGCGAGTCTCTGTCTTCACGGGTGGGGCGATGGCGATCACACCCGTGGAAAGAGCGCACAGGTCGTTCGGGGAAGCCCGAGAGGCGATCTGTGTGGATCGCTACGGCCGACCAGCCGCGATATCCAAGCGGGGCTCTCCAAGACTTACGGGCCGCTGAGGCGCTCGCGGAGGGCCTCGTCCTCCTGAGAGGTAGCGGGGCGCACAATGGCGATGGACCGTTCCTGAAGCGCCTCCCGGAGCATCGGGTCCCGCACCTCATCGGGCGTAATAAAGGCCTCCTCGCCTGGCGCAAGGTGAAGGCAGCGCGACGACATGGAGACGTCCACGGGGTCGGTGCCGTTGTTAGTGATAAGCATGCCGCGTCGCTCCCGATCAGACATGAACGCAGGTGCTGTCGTGACAAGAGCAAGAAATGGGGGTCGGGACGCTCTGTGGCTTCCCGCAGACTGGCGGAAAGTGTCTTCATGTTGACTCCACATCTCAGAACATATACACTACGGTAGACGGTTGCACAACAGCAGCCGTATTTTACTGAAAATCTGTTCGCGAGGCCCTCTCTGCCGTCTTCACTGCCCGCCGCGATGAACACGCTCAACCTGTTTGCGTCCGGCGCGGCCCAGACGCTTCGTCGCCTGGGGCGAGGACTGCTGGACGTTGTCTATCCGCCTCGGTGTCTGGGGTGTGGAGCACGTCCGGAGTCGCCACGCCTGCCACTGTGCCCCCAGTGCCTGCAGTCGCTCGAACGCGCCCCCAATATGGGCGTGGCGGCGCGGCTGGATCGTCTTCCGACGGGGGCCGAAAGGGTTGACCCGGCGCTTGCCCTCTGGGTGTTCGACAAAGGCGGGACGCTACAGGCGGTGCAGCACGCGCTCAAGTACCAGAATCGGCCGCGGTATGGCGTGCCGCTGGGGCGCCTCATGGGCGAGGCCTTTGCCGAGCGCTATTCGGCTCCCGATGGAGTGGTGCCGGTGCCGCTCCATCGGACGCGTCGGTTGGAGCGGGGGTACAACCAATGCATGCCGCTCGCGGAAGGAGCAGCGGAGGTGCTGGGCTGCCCCTGCCGTCCACACCTGCTGGAGCGCCCCCATCCCACACGCTCTCAGACCGGCCTCTCTCGCCAGGCGCGGTGGCAGAACGTGCGCGATGCATTCCGGGCAGCTTCGGATTGCGCTGGCGGCCGGTGGCTGCTGGTTGACGATGTGCTCACGACCGGTTCGACTGTCGTAGCCGCGGCGCATACCCTCGTCGACGCGGGGTCCCAGGCCCCGGCCCTCATGACACTTGGCCTGGCCCGCCAGTAGTGCCGGCGTCCTACCCCAGCTTGTCGGCATGTTTTTGCCGTAGCTTGCTCACCTTGGGTGAGATAACGGACTGGCAGTAGGGCTGAGAAGAGTTTCGGGCGTAGTAGTCCTGGTGCTTCGCCTCCGCCTCGTAGAAGGTGTCGAGGGGCTCCACCTCCGTCACAATCGGGTCGCCAAACACGCCGTTGGCCTCCAACTCGTCAATGAGGGCCCTGGCCGTCGCCTTTTGGTCGGCATTGTGGTGGAGAATGATTGAGCGGTACTGCGGACCCACGTCCGCCCCCTCCCGGTCCTTGGTCGTGGGGTTGTGGATGGTAAAGAAAATCTCTAAGAGGTCGCGATAGCGAATGACCGACGGGTCGTAGGTGAGCTGCACGACTTCGGCGTGGCCCGTAGTGCCGGTGCAGACCTGCTGGTAGGAAGGACTGGGCACGTGGCCGCCGGCGTAGCCGGATACGACCGCCGTTACGCCGTCGACTTCTTCGTAGACTGCCTCAAGGCACCAGAAGCAGCCCCCGCCAAGCGTTGCGTGTTCCAGATTCGACACGAGTAGAAGAGGAAGGTTGGTGACAGAGTCTTTTTTGCTGAAACGGACGGCCAGAGAAGCTGTTGCTGCTGGCGGTGCGGAGGGAACTCGCGTGCCAATCTCGTTACGACGAGGGTGGGGACACAGGGCACGCCAAGCGCTGTGGGGTTCATAGCCAAGCGCTGTGGGATTCATAAACGCCTAACACCAGCCGGGACGCAAAGCCCGGGCGGGTGCGTAGGGGAAAAGCACCAATCTCTTCTGCCCATTCCACAAATCGACGCGCGCCCACCATGGCCACTGAGCGCACCCTTGCAATTCTGAAGCCCGACTGCGTTCGAAAGCAAAAAATCGGCGAGGTGCTCCGCCGCATTCAGGACGCCGGCTTCCACATCCAGGCACTGAAGATGGTGACCCTGTCGAAGGCCGAGGCCGAAGGCTTCTACGCAGTGCACGAAGACAAACCGTTTTTCGACGACCTCACCGATTTTATGTCGAGCGGTCCGTGTGTGCCGGTCGTACTCGAGAAGGAAAACGCCATCGAGGACTTCCGGGCGCTCATCGGAGCGACCGACCCGGACGAGGCCGCGGAGGGCACCATCCGGAGCGACTTTGCGGGTTCAATTCAGGAAAACATTGTGCACGGGTCCGACTCTCCGGCCAATGGCGAGAAAGAGGCCGCGTACTTCTTTGCCGAGCACGAAATTGTCGCCAACCAGCAGTAACTCCATGCCCGGCCGTTCTGCCGATGACACGTGGTCAGGGCCTGTTTTTGCGTGGTCAGAATCCATTTTGGGGACGCGCGCACGCTGGGGGACGCTTCTTCTGGTGGTCGGGCTCTGGCTCAGCGGCTGCGTCACGGAGGCCCAGTCTCCCGAGCCGCCGGTGCGGACGGGGGCCGAGGTGCTCGCCCAGCATCAGTTTGAGGCTCTCGCCGGAGAACGGGTGGGCGTCATTGCCAATCATACCGCCCGCGTCGACACGGCGCACCTAGTGGATCGCCTGGCGGATACACCGGACGTGCACGTGAAGGCCATTTTTGCACCCGAGCACGGCATTCGGGGCACGGCGGGGGCGGGCGAAACCATCGAGGGGGGGCGCGATGCCCGGACCGGCGTGCCGGTGCATAGCTTGTACGATGCGACGCGCCGGCCTACGCCGGACGAGCTGGCGGGGCTAGACGCACTCGTGTTCGATGTGCAGGCAGTGGGGGCGCGGTTCTACACGTACATTACCACGATGGGCCTGGCCATGCAGGCGGCCGCCGAGGCCAACCTGCGATTTGTAGTGCTCGACCGTCCCAATCCACTCGGCGGCACGTACACCGCCGGGTTCGTGCTGGAGCCCGCGCACCAATCGTTTGTGGGGCGCTACCCTATTCCCATCGCACATGGGCTCACGATCGGCGAGTTGGCGCGCTACATTCAGCAGCAAAAACTGCTGCCGGGCGTTGCGTCGCTGGACCTGTCGGTCGTGGAGATGACGGGGTGGACGCGCGGCATGCAGTGGCCAGACACGGGTCGTGAATGGAGGCCGCCAAGCCCCAATCTGCCCACCTGGGACACTGCGCTCCTGTACCCCGGGCTCTGCCTGTTTGAGGGGGTGCGCGTGAGCGAAGGCCGTGGCACCGAGCGGCCCTTCCTGCAAATTGGGACTTCGTGGCCGCCCGCCGCGGCGCAGCGGGTGGTCGATACGCTCCGGGCGCACAAACTGCCGGGCATTGCCGTCGACACGGTCGCCTTCACGCCACGGGCCATGCCTCAGGCTGCCCCTTCGCCCCGGTTCGAAGGACGGCGCGTACACGGCGTGGAACTGACAGTGACCGACCGACGGGCAGTGGACCCGATGCGCACTGGCATCCATGCCCTGCACGCCATGTACCACCGGGCGCAGGCCCAAGACGATACGGCCTTCGTAAGCCGCCCGGCTCACCTCACGCGACTGGCGGGCACCGATCGCCTGTTGCGGCAGCTACGGACCGGCGTTTCGCCTGACTCCATCGTTGCGAGCTGGCGTCGCGAGGTTGAAGCCTTTCGGGAAAAGCGTGCGTCTGCGGTGCTGTACGGGCCTGCCGGGGCGGGCCCTGGCGGATCCTGACGGTGCGGGAGGCAAGACGCGGGCCCGAGGCGCTATGCGTCCCGAGGCGCCTTGTTGTCGCCGGGCGACCACATCAGGGCGTAGATGATCTCCGCGTACCCCCCCATGATCAAGATGGGGGAGACGTACAGCGAGATGAAGCCCTGATAGGCGTTCTCGAGGTACATCGCCGCAAAGCCCACCGTAATGAGCAGTACCCCAATCAGGAGAAGCACGTAGTTCCAATTCTCGAAGACGAGCGTGCCGGAAGAGCCGCGGCGCTTGGAGGGCTGGGGCATGGGGGAGAAAGGCTGTTTGGCAGGTGGCGTCGCCCTTCAGAGGACATGCACTGAGAGCAACTGCACTGAAAGAAACTGTAGGCACCCGGAGATATTGAGTGCTGGTTTGGAAACCAGAGGTCTTTGGGGAAGGTTCCAGCCGCGATCGCTTCTCGCACCGCCGATTCCTCTCCGTGACTGTCCGCTGGTATGTCGTTGTGCTCGGTCTCGTTCTGGCAGGGCCTGTCCTGATGGCCACGGGGGCGACGCCGAAGGAAGCCGTTGCGCAGCCCCTGGACCAGCGTATCGAGTCGCTGCTACAGGGCCGCCGCGCCGCGCAGGCGTTCTGGGGCATCAGCATTTATGACCTCGACAAAGACAGCCTGCTCTACCGCCGAAACGCCGAGCGCGGGTTCCTGCCAGCGTCCAACCAGAAGCTGTTTACGACCGCCGCTGCGCTGGACCTACTGGGCCCCACCCACCGGTACGAAACGGCGCTCCGGTTCAACGGCACAACGGCCGACTCGGTGATGCGGGGGGACCTGTGGCTGGAGGGCTCTGGAGATCCAACCTTCGGCAGCACGGCGCGCCGCCGCACCGATCCCCTGCGCACCTGGGCGCAGCGCCTTGCAGGCATGGGGGTGCAGCGCATCGAGGGGCGCCTGATTGGCGACGACGATGCGTTTCGGGAAAGCTTTTACCCCGATGGCTGGAACGTGAACTATCTTACGCGCGACAAAGGTGAACAGATTGGTGTGCGGGCTGGTGCCCTGAGCTACCGGGACAATTCGGTGCCGGTGAGTGTGCAGGCCACTCGTCCGGGGCAGCCCCCCGCCGTCCGCGTTCAGCCGGAGGGCGCGGTGACGTACGAGAACCGGGCCGTCACCAGCCGCCGATGGCGCGGGAGCACGCTTCTGATTAACCGCGTCTTTTCGACGAACAAGCTCGTGCTTACCGGGTCGGTGGCGCGCTCGTACGAGGGCGTGCGCAACGTACCGGTGAGCGATCCCACGGCCTTTACGCTTCGCGTTTTTCGCGAGCGGCTCCGGGAAGCGGGAATCGAGACCGACCTGTCGCTGGTGGACGTCGATTCGCTCGACACGCCTCCCGAGATGGGGCCACCGCTCTTCGTGAAGCTCTCACCGCCCCTGTCCGAAATTGTAGGGGTCATTAACAAACAGAGCGACAATTTCTATGCGGAGCAGGTCTTTCGCACGTACGGCTGGGGCGGTTCGGCGAGAGGCGGAGCGCGACGGACCGAAACGTTTCTTCGGCGTGCCGGAATTGATCCGCGGCCGCTCACGATCAATGATGGGTCGGGGTTGTCTCGCAAAAACCTGATTACGCCACAGGCCCTCCGGCAACTGCTCGTGCACATGGACGATCATCCGGCCGGGGAAGCGTTCGCGGCGTCGCTGCCCCAGGGAGGAGAACGCAACACTACCCTCAGCGTCCGCTTGGCCCGAAGCGACGTGCGGGCCAAGACGGGGTCGCTGGCCTTTGTGCGGGCGTTGAGCGGGTACGTGCAGCGTCCCGGCGGGGGACGGATCGCCTTCGTGCTCTTCGCCAACAATTACACCGGCCCCTCCTACCAGATCACCCACACCATGGACGACATTGTGCGGATGCTGGCAGCCCCTCCGTCCTGAGCCTCCGTCTCATCTCGCCCGGCCTTCCGCTTGCACGCCGTTTCGCATGTCCCCCTCTGCCCGCCGCCTGCTCGCTGCCGTCGCTGTTTTTGCGGCCCAGTGGCTCATTGTGGGACGCCTGCGCATCTACGGCGCTTCCCCGGACGCAGCTCTTTTGTTTTTGGGATGGTATGCCCTGCGGGAGGGGCGCCGCCGCGGGGCGGGGGTTGGGGCGGGGCTCGGCCTTGCCATGGACGTGGTGTACGGCACGTGGGGAACCCACATGTTCGTTAAGGCCCTCATCGGATTTTTGGTGGGGCGCTTCTCGGTGGAGGAACACACCCCCCTTATCATCCGGCCGCGGCAGGCATTTTTGGGGAGCCTGCTGGTGGCGCTGCTCCACAACGGGCTGCTCGTGGCGTTTATTGCCCTCCAGGCGCAGTCCACCACCAATGTTCTGCTCTACGGCCTCTGGCTGGGAGCGGCCCTTTACACGGCGGTCGTCGGCGGCCTTGCGGCGCTGTTCGCACAGCAGTAGCCGTGAGGCAGATGCGCAGCGGCAGGAGTGGACCCGCCTCGTGCCGTGCTACGCTACGCTTACGTCCAGCAGTTCGTCGAACGCCGACAGCACACGCTGGCGCACGGGCGAGCGCTCGTCCATGGCCGTGAGGGGCAGGCGCACGTGCGGCTCCATGTCCCCGAGGGCCGCGCACACGTCCTTGATGGGAACCGGGTTGGTCTCCAGAAAGCAGGCGCGCATGGCCGGCAGCAGCTCCGCGTGGCGCTGCCGGGCCGTCTCAAGGTCCCCGCCGAGGGCCGCCCGCACCAAGTCGCAGAACGGCTCCGGCACCGCGTTGCTGAGGACCGAAACGACCCCGTCGCCCCCCATCGCGATGAGCGGCAGGGCCATTTCGTCGTCGCCCGCGTATACGCCGAAACCGTCCGGGCGATGGGCAAGAAGATCGCTGAGGTGGTTCACGTTTCCCGAGGCTTCCTTGATGCCAGCCACCTGGGGCACCTCTTCGGCCAGGTGCAGGGCCGTTTCCGGCGCAATGTTGAAGCTGGTACGTCCGGGCACATTGTAGAGGAGAATAGGGACGTCGGTGGCCTCTGCGATGGTTTCTACGTGGGCCGCAAATCCCGCCTGCGAGGGCTTGTTGTAGTACGGGCCTACAACCAGCAGCCCATCGGCGCCCGCCGCCACGGCCGCCTCCGAGAAGGCCACGCTCTGGTCGGTGTTATTCGTGCCCGTGCCCACGATAACGGGTACGCGCCCGTCTGTTGCCGCCACGGCCCAGTCTACGAGGCGGTGCCGTTCGGCGTCTGTGATGGTGGGGTTCTCGCCGGTGGTGCCCAGCACCACAAGGGCCGATACGCCGCCGTTGATTTGGCGGTCGATGAGGCGCTGGAAGGCGGACTCGTCGAGCGCGTCCTCGGCGGTAAAAGGGGTTACGAGTGCGGGCGCCACGCCGCGGAAAAGAAGCTCATTGGACATAACGCTGCGGGGAGAAGGTGGGAAAGAATGCGAATGCAGAACGATGTCTTCGCGCGCTCCGGGCGGTCGCGGTCGGCTGCAGATCGGTGGCTTCAGATCGGGGCCGCCCGCTACCGGTTGCTCTCCCGTTGGGGGAAGGACGACGTTCGTGCGGTCAATCCTCGTCCTCGCCCTCCGATCCACTCCGAACGGCAAAGCCTAGGCATCAAGCCAGTCGTCTAGCACATCGTCTAGCGTAAACAGGCCGGTGCGCCCGTGGAGCCACTCGGCCCCTCGGAGCGCCCCTACGGCAAAGCCCCGACGGTTTTTGGCCCGGTGGCGCAGCGAGAGGCGGTCGTACGGACTGTCGAACCCCACGGTGTGCTCGCCAAAGGTGGTGCCGGCACGCGTGGACGTGACGTGCACGGCGGCCGGGTCGATGCGCTGGTGCTGCGTTTCCGGGTCGACACGGTCCTTGCGCGCAAGCCCGTCCACCAGTTGCTCGCCGAGCATCTGTGCCGTGCCGCTCGGGCTGTCGGCCTTCTGCGTGTGGTGCGTTTCGTGGACGAACGCGTCGTAGTCGTCAAGCGCATCCATGAGGGCTGTTACGCGGTCCACCGCGCGGGAAAGCACCGCGATGCCAATTGAGAAGTTCGGCGCGTACAACACGCTGGCCTCGTGCTGATGCACAAGGGCTTCCACCTCGTCCAGAGCGTCGTACCACCCCGTGGTGCCCATGACCACCGGAAGCCCCCACGTGCAATACTGCCGGAGGTGCGGCACCGCTAGGCGCGGCAGTGAAAAGTCGACGGCCAGGTCGGCATCCGACACCTCAGACGGGGCGGCCTCCAGGAAGGGACGCTCGGAGTTAAATCGAGTTGTGATGTCGTGGGGGCCTTCCGCGACCGCCGTGGCCACGGCCTGCCCCATTTGTCCAGTGCCCGTAAGCACGAGGTTCATGGGTGCGAGGGGAGGCGATGCGAGGGACAGTGAGGGTGTTCGGACAAAAACACAAGGGCGAATAATATCCCTGTGTCCGCCACGGGTTCGTCACTAAGGCGCGCGGACAAATTCGATGAAACCAGGGGTTGCGGCGTCCGAACGGGAACGCACCGAAGTGCCGAAAGTAAAGAGCAACTGCAATTACACAAGGGGCCATAGCTCAGTTGGTAGAGCGCTTGCATGGCATGCAAGAGGTCCGGGGTTCGAATCCCCGTGGCTCCACCATTAGATGCCCCGAGCCGCGCCCCTCCCCCCCGCCCCGCGGCTCTGGGGCATCTATTTTTCTGTCCCACCCTCGCCTGCGGCTCCAAAGTCCTACGGGTTGTCCAAACCCGGGTGTCGAGAATAGCACAGGCGCGGAGAGAACAGCACAAACGCAGGCCCTGCCCCCACTGCTGTCGGATGCCGCCGTATGCAGACGGCCGTGCCAAATGGACACGAGTCTACGCCGTACGGTCCGCGTTTAGAGACCGAAACGCACCTCCCACCAACGGCGGACGTCCACGGCTCGCGGCTATCATCATAGCGCCCGGCCCCCTCGACCAGCGGCCACGTCAAGTGCGGGCGCCCGCGCCGCAAGTGCCTATAATAAACGAACTGGTGGCGTAAAAAAGAAGAAAAAAAGACCTTCTTATACTTAATCAGGGGACCTGTCGTCAAGCCCCGTAAGTTTTTGGCCTCCAGGCAACAACCGTCCGCCGGCTGTTTCTGGTTGGCTTCTTAGAATCTGTTTCGATTTTGAACCGGAGCCCCGAAGCACGAATTGCGACGGGGCCTTGGCACACGCGATCGATTCTTCACAACAACCCTTTCCGATCCGATGAGCAAAACGAACGGACGTGTTGACGGTGACGTGGCCATTGTTACGGGGGCCCGTACCGGAATCGGACGCGCGACCTCCGAGCGTCTGGCTGAGGAGGGGGCCACGGTGGTCGTTACCCACTACGAGCAGGATGGCGCTCAGGAGACGGTGGAGAGCATTCGTGAGTCGGGGGGCGAGGCCGTTCACATGAAGTTGGACGTGCAGTCGGAGGCCGACTGGCAGCGCGTTATCGCCAAGACATGCGAGGAGGTGGGATGTCCCACCATTCTGATCAACAACGCCGGCGTCTACATGGTCAAGCCCATCACAGAGATCGACCAGGACGACTGGCAGAAGCTGTTCGACGTGAACGTGAAGGGCGTCTTTCTGGGCATGAAGCACTGCGCGCCGGTAATGGAGGAAAACGGCCGCGGGTCAATTATCAACATGTCGTCGGTGGCGGGCCTGGCGGGAGTGGCCGGGCACACCTGCTACGGCGGCAGCAAAGGCGCGGTGCGTCTGATGACGAAGGACATGGCAATGGAGGTGGCCGGCACCGGCGTCCGCGTCAACTCGATTCACCCCGGTGTCATCGATACGAAGATGGTCCGTGAGGAAGGGCCGTCAATGGAAGAGTTCCGATCAATGCATCCGGTGGACCGGATAGGAGAGCCGGAAGACGTGGCGCACGGTGCCCTCTACCTTGCCTCTGAGGAGTCGAAATTTGTAACCGGCACCGAACTGGTAATCGACGGCGGCTTTACTGCGCAGTAGTGTTCCCTTGGGGCGCATCCCGCCCGCCCCCCGGCCGACCGGGAAAAATACGAAGGCGGGATGTGTAGCTGGACGAAACCGAGCGGTGTACACAGCAGACCGGTGCTGAGACCGTCGTACTGTTTGGGGCAACCTCCCCCGCGTTCAAACCTCCCCCGCGTCCGGGATGCATAGTCCGCAAGGGGGCCTCCGCCAGGGGCAGCCGCTACTGCTCCTCCTCGATCCGCATCACCGGGCCGCCGGGAGGGCGCGGGGGATCGGTCAGGGAGACGGGTGGGGGCGACGCTGCGGGGCCCCGCAGGTCGGACGTAGATCCCAGAACGGAACTGCTTCCGCCGTCCGGTCGACCGGTCTCCGTCGTGGGAGGGCGAGCATCGGACCAGCGGGGACAGGCGCGGCCCTGCCCTCGACTCAGACAGCACTGGATCTGTACCTGGTGTTCCGTGGGCCGGCCGATGGCACTGCGCACGAAGAGGGTGTCTCGGGGAACCTGTTTGCGGAGGGCGACCATCCGGCGATTGCGGGTGCCCGGGATTCCTCGCGGGTCGTTTTGCACAAACACGTCGACCCAGAGGCCCCGTTGTGCCTGGACGAGAACCCGTCCGCCCGGATTGATCACGAAGAAGTCCTGATTGGCCTGGTTTTGGATCTCGTAAACACAGGACTCGCCCTCGGGGGCCACGCGAATGCGGTGGCGATCCTTCCGAGACTGTGCGTCGGCCTCAAAGGGAAGGGAGAAGCTGAGAAGAAGGAGGCACGTACAGAGAAGCCAGGCACAGCGAAGGGAGGAGGACATGGGGGCGTCTGGGTAGGACGGAGGGAAAGGAGAGACGGGTGTATTTGTACGCGAGTACTCGTGGGGTCGGGGCTAGCTGGGGTCGGGGCTAGCTCCCCCCATTTTTGGGCGAAAGGAGGCGTGCCGGAAGCTCCTTCGCCTCCATGAGACGAAGCATCAGAGGATCGGTGCGCAGGTCTGCGAGCCATGGGGAGCGGGCGAGTGGAATCCATCCGTAGTCCTGTCTCAGGGCGAAGTGAATCCAGCTGCGCGCCTGCTCGCGATCCCCGAGCGACTCATACAGTTCTCCGATGCCGAAGGCAAGCGTAACGCTGGTGGCCGACGAGTCGGCGAGCGGCTTGAGGCGGCGAAGCCATACACGGGCACTGTCGGGCTGCTGGAGGTGGGCGTAGTACTGGGCAAGGCTCCCCAGGACTGAGGGGTTCCGGTCCGTAAACGACAACTGCTCCTTCGCCAGGGCAATGGCGCGACGATAGGTGGCGGACGCAGCGTCCCGGTGGGCCGTGCTCCACGACTGCGCGTCGGCCAGGGCCCCGACCAATTCGTGGTCTTTGGGAGACTGTGCGGAGGCCTTTGCGTAGAGGCGGGCCGCCTCGTCGTACCGGCCGAGATAGAAGTACGCCGTCGCCAGATTGGACTGCGTGATGGCGCGGGTCGAGTCGAGGGCTAGAATCCGTTCGAAGGCGTCCATTGCATTTTCGAGACGGTACTGGTGCCAGTAGACCACGGCGACGTTGTTCAAGAGGGAAGGGTTGGCGGGGGCAAGCCGCAGTCCCTGCTCGTACTGGGCAATCGCGTCCTCGTAGCGGACCTGAGAGTAAAAAAAGGACCCGAGTGCGTTGTATCCCTTCCAGTATTCAGGCTGGCGGGCGATGGCTTTCCGAAAGGTCTTCTCGGCCCGTTCGGGGTCTCCGGTCCGCCGGTACACAAACCCGAGATGGCGGTACGCCTCGGCGTACCCAGGGGTGATGGCGATCGCGCGCCGGAAGGCCTCGATGGCGGCCTCGTTGTGTCGCTGGTCGCTGCGTATGACCCCGAGGGCCACCCAAACGGGAGCACGGGTTGAATCCAGAGCGAGTGCTTGCTGCGTATGGGAAATGGCCGCGTCCACCCATTGCAGGTCTTCCGTCCGCTTGAATTTCTGTCGGTACGCCGTCCCCAGCCCCGCGTGGGCGAGCGTGAATGTCGAGTCGACCTGTAGCGCACGAGCAAAACGCCCAATGGCCGCGTCGACGCCCGCAACGGAGGCCGCGGTGCGCAGGACGCCCCGGCCCTCAAGGTAGAGTCGCTCGGCCTCCGGATCGGCGGCCTGGGTGTGGGCCACTTGGGCCGCCTGCTGCGACGATAGGGGAAGGTCGAGCATCCGGGCGAGGTGTCGGGTCGCTTCGTTTTGCAGCCCGAGGAGTCCCTGCCGGCCTACGTCGAGCTGTCGAGACTGCACCTGTCGTTCGGTCTCCGCGTCGATCAGGTTAAGGGTGAGGCGTATTCGCTCCTCGCCAAACTGAATGCTCCCGCTCACGACGGCCGACACGCCAAATCGCTGCCGGGCGGCACTCGGGGGCATCGCCTCTGTGATCTCTGAGGACGGGACCACCCACAGCTTTTTCTCGAACTGGCCAAGCTGGGTGAGGGAGCTGGTAAGCGTTTCGAGCAGGCCCGCAGCGAGCGCGTCGGCCTGTGGGTCGTCGTTCACCACCCGAAACGGAAGAACGGCCAGGTGCGAGGCGGGCGGCGTGTAAGTGACGTACAGAGACGTGAGCCCCCCCACAACGGCCAAGGCGACCACCGTTCCAACCAGGAGTGCTTCCCAGAAGGCCGTTCGGCGAGCAGGCGAGCGGGGCGACGGCGCGTCGGGCGTAGGGAGGGCGTCGGCTGGGTCCCGCTGGAGGCCGTCGGCAGTGAGTTCGTAGGCCCACGCCAACAGGCAGGCAACGGGAAAGCCCGCTGCCAGGGCGATGATGAGCCCCCGCAGGCCCCACTCTGGAAGTTCAAACGCCGGAAGCACGACCGACGAGACCTCGATGAGAAGCCAGGCCGTGACGGCGTACGCGGCGGCGACTCGGAAGACGCGACGGCGCTGGAGTTCTTGAAAGAAGTGCAGGTACCGATCCATAGCTCCGGAAAAGCTAGAGGGGGTACGAAAACGAACTCCGCAAGCTCCGTTTGGAAGTTTGGGCGGCCTGTGCTGAACTCGATTCCGTGAAGCGGAGACGGGATTAGAGGCGCGCACCTCTTTCGCGTCCGGTCTCGAGGTCTGGTCCGCATCAGGCTCTCCGGCGTGCCGAGAGCTGTCGGCAGAGGCTTTTCTCTGGTCCCTCCCCACGAGAGGGCGGTGAGGAAACAGCCCCGTCGCTCAGGGGACACGTTCTGCGCACAGAAGTGGCAAGGAGCAGAAAACCCCGGTCGCTGCGAGCAAGGAGTAAGCCGACCGACCCTGCTACTTCCCGGAGTCCCCCCAGTTCCCCGCAAGGCCAATGAGTTAAGCGGCCGGGCTGGCCGTGAGGGCGAGGGTATACGTTTCGTTGCCACGCGAAACGCATCCTTCACGCCCCTAACACGCTGCCCCGCGCCGGAGATGCAGCGACGCGCAGATGCAGCCACAGAACGCGCCGGCGTGCCCCGTTCGGCGTCCTTCTGCAACGCCTCCTGCTTCGTCTCCTTCCGTAGGCCGTCCGCAGGCACGCTCCGGCACGGATCCGGGCCGCACTGCCGGTGCGCCCGGCAGCCCCGCGGCGACGTTGGCCCCCGAGGCTTCTCACAGCTCTTGTGCAGCCGCACGCCAGAAATGCGTCCACGACCGCATGCGAACGTATCCCCCACCCAAAAAGAAAACCCCGTAAGCCGTTGAGCCTACGGGGTTTATAGGGACAGCATGGTGGAGATGCCGGGAGTCGAACCCGGGTCCGCGTAGCCGTGCAGGTCGAACCTCTACCCGCATAGTGGATGCATTGAAGGCTTACGCTGCCCGTCTGCCCATCCACGAGGCCAGGGCACCGCAAAGGCTGGTTGGCATTCGCCGTCTCATCCGCAGCCGGAGAACAGGACGACTACACCCTTTTTGTCGATGTCTCACGCTCCCCAAGGGTCAGGAGCGACGTGAGACAGATGGGGGCTGTTACGCCGCCATCGCGTACGAATAATCGTCCGCAGTTACAGTTCCTGATGGGATTTACGAGCAAACCAGGATGCTCGGCGAGACAGTCCGCTTCACGTTACTACGCGTCGAAGCCGTGTCATCCCCATATGTGAAAGAACAGCACCGGAGGAAAACGCCCCTTTTGCCGTGTGCTTGGTACTGCGTTCTTTACGACGAAAACAGTTCCTCGATGTTCCGAGACGTATCCGGGCCGCCCCCTGTTGTACCTGGAGCGCACAGTCAAACATCCCGGAGAAGCACGAGTAAAATTGGGCGACCATCTACTTCTTTCTCGTCCCTGTGCTGTCTGTCCATGGCCGCTTCGTCCCCCGACCCCGCCGACAAGATCTACGAGGCCGAGTTTGCCGCGTCGCCCGAGCGGCTGGAGGCGTACGCCGATTTCGTGGCGGTTGTGAAGCAGCTGCGGCGCGATTGTCCCTGGGACCGGGCGCAGACGCACGAGTCGGTGAAGCACCTGCTCATTGAAGAGGCCTACGAGGTGGTGGGCGCCATCGACGAGCGCGACTGGGGCGAGCTGCCGGAGGAGCTCGGCGATGTCTTTCTGCACGTGCTCTTCCACGCCACCATTGCGGAAGAGGAGGGGCGATTTACACTCGCAGACGTCATTGAGGCGGAAACCGACAAGCTCGTGCGGCGCCACCCGCACGTCTTTGGGGAGGCGGCCGCCGACGATGCGGACGCGGTGGCGGCCTCGTGGGAAGAGATCAAGCAACAGGAGAAGGAGGGGGACGATGCCTCGGTGCTCGACGGCGTGCCGCCCCAGCTCCCGGCGCTTCTCCGCGCCCAGCGGGTGCAGGAAAAAGCCGCAGGCGTGGGCTTCGAGTTTCCGGACCGCGGCGAGGCCTGGGGCAAGGTGCAGGAAGAACTGGAGGAGTTCCGGGAGGCCGTAGCGGCGGACGAGCGGCCCGAGCGGCAGCACGAAGAGCTTGGGGATCTGCTCTTTGCGCTCGTCAACTATGCGCGCTACGCAGACCTCAATCCGGAGAATGCCCTCCGAGACGGGGTCGATTCGTTTACGGATCGGTTCCAGCATGTGGAGCGCCGCCTGGCAGGGCGCGGGGTGTCCATCAATGAGGCCGACCTCGCGGAAATGCGCCGGCTGTGGGCCGATACCAACGGGGGGGAGGCGGAGGCGCGCAGACGCACGGACGCGTAGTCCATGCCCGCAGACAGAACTGCGCGCGGCGCATGTAATAAGCTCAGGGAACAAGCTCAGTCCAACCAGTAGCCGTGTCGTGCGTTGAGCAGATACGGAGCTCTTTCTTCTCCAACGTTCCCCGCGCTCATGCACACCGTCGTCGAGTCTATCGCCACGGGCAACCCGCCGCTCCGCAAGCCGCAGCCGGAAGCGGCCGCGTTCATGCAGCAGATTGAACGTCTGCCCGACCCCCTGCGCAACCGCCTTCCGGCGCTCTACAAACGATCGGCCATCGATTACCGCTACTCCTGCGTGGAGGACTACGGCGAGGACGACCCGGAGGCGTTCACCTTCTTTCCCGAAAACTGGGAGCTCTCCCCCGCTCCGTCGACCCGAGAACGCAACGAGAAATACCGGGAGGCGGCCATCCCCCTCGCCGAAGACGTGGCCGGACGGGCCCTCGACGCCTCCGACACGGACGCGGACGAGATTACGCACGTCGTGGCGGTGAGCTGTACCGGGTTTTTTGCCCCGGGGCTCGACATCGAGCTCGTGAAGCGCCTGGACCTGCCGGCCTCCACCGAGCGCACCTTTATCGGCTTCATGGGATGCTACGCGGCCTTCAACGCCCTGCGCGTGGCCCACAGTTTTTGCCAGTCCCAGCCGGACGCCCGGGTGCTGGTGGTCTGCACGGAGCTCTGCACGCTTCACTTCCAGATCGACGACACGCTCGAAAGCGTCATCGTCAACTCCCTCTTCTCCGACGGGGCGGCGGCGGCCGTGCTTTCGTCGCGGTCCGAGCGCGAAGCGAAAGGCCGCCTCGCGTACGTCGACGGCCAGAGCCGGCTCGACGACGACTCGATGGAGGACATGACGTGGGCCATCGGCAATACGGGGTTTCTGATGGGCCTCTCCTCGCGGGTGCCGGACGTGATTGCCGATCATCTGCCGGGCTACGTCGACGGGCTCCTCGGGGCGAACGACCGGGCGCCTGCCGACATGGACTTCTGGGCGATCCACCCGGGGGGACGGGCGGTCGTCGAGCGGGCACAGGAGGTCCTCGGCCTCGTGCCCGAGGACGTGCAGCCGAGCCTGGAGGTCCTCCGCCGCTACGGCAACATGAGCTCGCCCACCATTCTGTTCGTGCTCCAGCGCATCCTCCAGCAGCAGGCGCAGGGCGACGGTGCACCGCCGGACCGCGGCGTGGCCATGGCGTTTGGGCCCGGTCTTACCATTGAAGGCGCGTTCTTCGAGCGGGTGTGAGCCAGGTCTGTGGGGCATTCCTGTGGGGCATTAAAGTCCGGTTAGAGGGCACGTGCGGCGGGCACGACGGGACGAGCGGAGGCGTACAGGATCTTGCGCGGCTGTCGAATGGATCGTTGGACCGATGGAGACCCCCACCCAGCTTTTGCTTGTGGAGGACGAGCCGGATGTGGCGTCGTTCGTCCGGCAGGGCCTCGATGAGGAGGGCTACGGCGTGGGGTGGGTACAGGAAGGACGCCGGGCGCTGGAGTACACGCAGCAGCAACGGGTCGATCTCGTCCTGCTGGACATCCGCCTGCCCGACCTCTCGGGGATCGACGTGTGCGAGCGGTTGCGGCTCCACCAGCCCGATCTGCCCATCATGATGCTCACGGCCCTCGACGCGGTGGAGGACCGGGTGAAGGGGCTGCGCGCCGGGGCCGACGACTATCTGCCCAAGCCGTTTGCCTTCGATGAGCTCCTGGCCCGGATTGAGGCGCTCCTGCGAAGGGTCGACCGGTCGGGCCCGGCGGATGTGCTCCGCGATGGCTCCCTCCGGGTGGATCCTGCGGCGCAGGCCTGCACCTACGACGGGGAAGAGGTCTCGCTCACGCCCACCGAATTCGATCTGCTCGCCTACCTGATGGCGCGCCGCGGACAGGCCCTGAGCCGAGACACCATTCACCGAGACGTGTGGGGGCACGACTTTGATCGGGGCACCAATCTCATCGACGTGTACGTGAACTACGTCCGGCACAAGCTGGACGACGTGGGGTGCCCATCGCCGATTGAGACGGTGCGCGGCGTCGGCTACCGGTATACCTCCTGCACGAACGGGGACGAATCGGATGATTGATCTCACGGATCGGCCGAGTCCGTCTGGGGGCGGAGCTGCTTCGGATCGCCCCTCCTTTCGGCGGCGGCTGTTGACGGTCGTGGGGCCGGCGCTGGCGGGGGCGCTTCTGCTGCTGGGCCTGCTGGCCTGGGGGGCGGTCTACGTGGCGCTGCAGCGGGGCGCCGTAGCGGTGCTTCGGGCGGAGGCGGACGAGATTGAGGCGGACATCGTGCAGGCCGATGGCGGGCTGGCGGTGGAGGGGCACACGTGGTCGGAGGTGCACCATCGGCTGGGGGCCGAGCGGGTAGATCCGGTCTTTGTGCAGGTCTTTGATCGACACTACCGCCCGCTCCGGGTCTCCGCCAACGTCGATTCGCTCAGCGTCCGGTACCCGGAGCAGCCGCTCGTCCCGGAAACCCCGTACGACTGGCTTCCCACCCTCCGCACGTTCGAGGCGGGCGGACGCACCCTCTACTACCTGGTCCACCCCATCGTCTATCGGGGAGCCACGCAGGGCTACATCCAGGTGGCGCGCGCGGTGCCGGCCTATGGCCCGATCCTCACGCAGTACGGGGCGGCCCTCGCGGTCGTCATTGTTCTCCTCTTTGGGGGCCTGCTCGCGCTCGTGGCCTGGGCCGCCACCCGCGTACTGCGGCCGCTCCGTCGCATTACGGCCTTCGCAGAGACCACCACGTCGGCCGACCTCGACGAGCGGATTGCCGTGCCGGACGGGGCGGACCGAGAGACCGCGCTCCTGGCCCACACGGTCAACGACCTCCTGGATCGGTTGGAGGAGAGCTTTGAGGCGCTCCGCACGTTTACGTCCAACGCCGCCCACGAGCTTCAAACGCCCCTCACCGTCCTCCAGGGCCACGTCGAGATCGCCCTGCGGCGCTCCCGCTCGGCCGAGAGCTACGAATCGACCCTCCGCCTGCTCGACCGCAAACTGGGCGACATGGTGCGCACGGTCCGCGCCCTGCTCACCCTCACCCGCCTCGACCGGGGCGAAGAGCTGTCGACCGAGCCGGTGGCCCTCGGGCCGCTCGTGGACGAGGAGGCCGAGGCGGCCCGGTCCCGGGCGCAGGACAAGGGGCTGTCCTTCACCCTCGACACCGAGGCGGTGTGGGTGGAGGGACAACCCGATTTGTTGCGGGAGGCAGTGCAAAACCTCGTGGACAACGCGGTGAAATATACCGAGGACGGAGCGGTGCAGGTGGAGGTAACCACCACCGGCGAACAGGCGGTGCTCCGATGCGAGGATACGGGAATGGGCATCGCCGCGGAGGACCTGCCCCACGTGGGCGCCCGTTTCTACCGAAGCACCGGAGCCAGCACGGCCGAATCGGAGGGAAGCGGGCTCGGGCTCGCGCTTGTCCGCCGCATCGTGGCGGTGCACGACGGCGAACTCCGCGTCGAGTCGACGCCGGGGGAGGGAAGCCAATTCGAAATCGTCCTCGCGGCCGTTTCGGCGCCCGAGACTGCGGAGGCAAGGGCGTGAGTGGGAGGTGTCGTCAGCTCCCGCCCGAAAGGTTTTCGCTTCCGGTTCTGGGCGCTGGAAACGAAGGGACCGAGTGTCCCGAAAGCCTTCGTGGATGCTATGTCTCCGTCGGCGCCGAACGCATTCGGCACGAACTGCGCCCCGACCGCTGTCGGGACCGAAGACCAGATAACCGGGGACCGCTCGCGTCCCCGCCGGGCAGCTCTAACCGTCCTCTAATCCGCTTCTCATCGGGCCCTAAGATCCTGCGCACAGGGCGAGCGTCCAAGAGGGTGCCTGTGAGGCCGCAGGCCAGGGCGGTCGGCCCCACCGGTCGCCCTTCCGATAGCTTTGAGGACTGACGCTTTTCTCCGATGCGCGT
>ERZ1034486.69-NODE-69-length-31176-cov-5.030815_pt1 | contig 31176 bp, 26 predicted proteins | sample MGYA00520683_ERZ1034486 | MGnify/ENA primary metagenome ERZ1034486 (study PRJEB33760, sample SAMEA4777685) | hypersaline lake metagenome | biome: hypersaline environment; feature: brines | place: Spain | collected 2012-08 | depth 0 m ...
GCCATAAGCCGCTCGCTCGGGAGGTCGGCGCCCTCCCAGGTGGGCGTGTCGGTGGCCCCCGGCAGCACCGTCGTCACGCGCAGGCCCTCGTCCTTCGTCTCGGCCCGCACCACCCGCGCCAGGCCGCGCAGGCCGTGCTTGGCGGCGCAGTAGCCGGCGTTGCCCGGATACGCCATGAGGGAGGCCACCGAGCCCATGAAGAACAGGTGCCCCGTCCCCCGCTCGCGCATCGCGGGCAGAAAAGCCTTCGTCACGGCGAATGCGCCGGTCAGGTTGACGTCGATCTGGTCGCGAAACCCTTCCAGCGTCAACTCCCCGAGCGGGGCGTAGGTGAAGGCGCCGGCGTTGTTGACGAGCACATCCGGCGGGCCCCATGCATTGTGCACAGCATCGGCCATCTCGGCCACCGCCGCGTCGTCGGTTACGTCGGTGGGCACCACGAGGGGCGTGCCGCCGCGCTCGCGACACGACGCCGCCACCGCTTCCAGCTTCGCTTCGGTGCGGGCCACGAGGGCGAGGTTTGCGCCGTCCCGTGTAGCAAACGCCTCTGCAATGGCGCGTCCAATGCCCTGGCTTGCGCCCGTAACAACGACATTCATGAGGGGAGGGAGGGTCTAGGGAGCGAAATAGCGAGGCGATCCGAACTCCGCCTGCACCGTTCAAGCACGGGCGTTTGAAGGAATGGAGAGGGAGACATGCTGCCTCCACGCGTCCACGGCCCCGCACGTCCATTCCCGCGTGGGGCCGGCGAATCGCCTCCCGACGGAGTCGGCCTCAGGCGTCAATCTCCGCATTCCTCGTCCCAAAATCCAGGCGTGCGCCACACGTGCGACTACTCGGTGGCGCCGATGAGGCGCATGAACTCCGCGCGGGTGGCGTGTTCGTCAAACTCGCCGCTGACGGAACTGGTGGTGGTGGCGGAATTTTGCTTCTCCGCCCCGCGCATCATCATGCAGAGGTGCTTGGCCTCAATGACGACGGCCGTGCCCATCGGCTCCAGCACCTCGTCAATGGCGTTGCGAATCTGCAGCGTGAGCCGCTCTTGCACCTGCAGGCGCCGGGCAAAGACCTCCACCGTGCGCGGAATTTTGCTGAGCCCCACAATCTTGTCGTCCGGAATGTAGGCCACGTGCGCCTTGCCGTAAAACGGCAGCATGTGATGCTCGCACAGCGAGTAGACCTCGATGTCTTTCACGAGAATCATCTCGTCGTAGGCCTCCTCGAAGACGGCCTGTTCCAGAATGTTTTTGGGATCGAGGGCGTACCCGTGCATCAGGAACTGATACGCACGGGCCACGCGCTCCGGGGTGTCGGCCAGCCCCTCGCGCTCGGGATCCTCGCCCAAAACCTCGAGCATCGACTCGATGTGTCCGCGGAGAGCGTCGGACGTTTCCTCGTCGTAGATGTCGCGCCGCTCGTACAGCTTGGGCGGCACCCCGTCGGCCGCGCCGTTGGTGCGCAGCCCACTGGATTGAATCTTTTTTTCGGCCATTTCGGGAAAGGGACGGTGAGACAGGGCATGAAGGGGGACGCAAGACTACTCGCCCCGGTACTCAACGAAGTTGCGGGGCGTCTCGTACAGCCGCACACAGTGAAGCTCGCCGGCGGGGAGCGCGCCTTCCAACTCGTTCCAGATGGCAATGGCGAAGTGTTCGCTCGACGGAATGACCCCGTCCATAAAGTCGACCTCCAAGTTCAGGTTCTTGTGATCCACCTTCTCGAGGACGCGATCGTGTAGAATCTGCTTCAAATCGCCGAGGTCCACCACGTACCCGGTGTCGGGGTCGGGCTCGCCGGCCACGGTCACTTCCAGTTCGTAGTTGTGACCGTGCCAGTTCGGGTTGTTGTCTTTGCCGTAGGTCTCTTCGTTCCAGGCATCCGACTTGTCGGGGTTGTGCAGCCGATGGGCCGCGTTGAAGTGAACCTTTCGCGTGATGTAAACGGTGGACATGATGCCAAAAACGCAGGGGGAATGTGTTGTCGAGAGCAAAACATGTACCGACGACCCCACGCGATGTTGTTGGGCGGGGGCGAGCCCGGACAGAGTTGTCGGGTCGTTCCTAGATGTATCGGGCTTGTTGGAGACCCCAGGCCGCCCGGCCTGTGCGTGATGCCCGAAGCGACCTTCCGCCGCAACACCAGTCTAACAGCCCTTGTGATTCGTCCGTCGCTTCCGGTATATTGTAACCGCAAATTGGTCGCCGTCCGGCCGCCTACTTCGATTTTGTTCACGGACAGCAGACGCACCTCATGTCCGAGAAAACCATTTTCCAAAAAATCATGGACGGGGAGGCCGACGCCGACATCCTCCACGAGGATGATCGGTGCATCGCCTTCCGGGACATCAATCCAGAGGCGCCGACGCACATCCTCGTCGTGCCGCGCAAGCCCATTCCGTCGCTCGACGATCTGGATCCGGAAGACGCGGACCTTGTGGGGCACCTGTTCGTGGTGGCGCGCGAACTGGCCCAGGAGGAAGGCCTGCGCGACGGCTACCGCACGGTCATCAACTGCGGCGACGACGGGGGACAGTCCGTCTGGCACCTTCACCTCCACCTCCTCGGGGGACGACGCATGAACTGGCCCCCCGGATGATCGGTGCTCGCGACCGGCGGGTGTCGAACGTCGATCCGAACGTCGAATTGTGTCCGAGACTCGCCAGCGACTCCCCACGTCAATGCTCGGCATTCGCATTTTCCCATTCCGCCGTTGTGGTTACCCTTGGCGTTACCGGAGGCATCGGGAGCGGAAAAACGACCGTCTGCGGCTTTCTGGAAGAGCAAGGTGCGCGTGTCTTTTACGCCGACATTGAGGCGAAGCGGCTCATGCAAGAGAGCCCCGACGTGCGGGCCGCGATTGTCGACACCTTCGGCGAGGGCGCCTACAACGAGGACGGCGTGCTCGACCGGGCGTATCTGGCGGACCGCGTCTTCGGGGACGCCGAGCAACTGGAATGTCTGAATAGCATCGTTCATCCGCGTGTCTTCGAGGCGTTCGAGGCGGCGAAGCAGCGCGCCGCAGACGAGGGCCTGCCCCTGCTCGTTCACGAAGCCGCGCTTCTCTTCGAGGCGGGCGGAGACAGGCATGTCGACCTGACGGCGGCCGTTGTCGCCCCGGATGCCGACCGCATCGCGTGGGTCACCGAGCGCGACGACGCGACGCCCGAGCAGGTGCAGGCGCGCATGCAGCATCAGCTTCCCCAGGACGAGCTCCGCACGCGGGCCGACTACGTCATTGAGAACGACGGGTCGCTCGGCGATTTGCGGCAGAAGAGCGTGGATCTGTACTGGACGCTGGTCGAGGGGGAGTAGGAGTCGAGGGGGAGCAGAGAACACTGCGTATTTCGTGTTGCGCAATGGGCTGAATGGATGCGAAACGCGCAATACGAAGTGCACCTGTCTCAGGCCTTCCGCTCCCACAGTACCGGCCGCACAAGGGCCTGCAGGAGGGAGGTCTCCTGGGCAAGCTTCAGTTCCGTCCGGATCCGGCGCGTATTGAGAGCCATGTCGTAGGCCCAGTTGAGGGGGGCTGCGGCCTGCTCATCGTTGGGGCCCGTTCGGATTGGGGGACCCAGCCCCGTCATTTCCGCCACGCGGTGCAGCCACGTTGCCTGGGGCAGCGCATCCGGCTTGCCCACACTGTCGCCACATTTGTGCTGGCGGTAGATCTTGCCACTGCTAGTTGCCACTGCTAAGGACGACGAGGCGGTTCGTGCGGCCGCTGCACGGGTCCGTACGGACATCGGCCTGGTCTTCCGCGCACGGAATCGCGTTGAGGACCGCGTCGGGGGCCGAGATGCTTCTGCAAGACCGTATCATCCGAAAGCTCGACCCTTGAAATCGAAAAGTGAACGCAGTACCTTAGAAAATGTAGCAAATCCGCTTACCAATCAGCAAACAAAGACACATCTCCCGAGGACGAGGGCACTTGTCTTAACGCCCCTGAGCCCTGCCTTTCTTTTCGCTCAGCACATCATCGAGCGCCAGACACACACCGAGTTGTTTTGGTCATGGTGGGCACCATGGCTCAACCCCGAGAGCGGAGGACGCCTGAAGGTCTCCCGCACGGACATGGCGGATGCTCTTACGCCTGTGCCGAAAGGATGTCGATGTGCGCCGAGGGGAAAACGAATCCGTTCTTCGAAGGGCAGACGTTCGTTCTTCTACGCCGCGTTTTTTCAAAGCCGACGGAGTGCCATGAGCACGAGCAAGGATTCAAGACAGTTCTCCGCTGTTTTGCACGAACTCAAGAATCCTATCGTTGCGATCGAGCGGCTTTCCGACATTCTGCTCGAACAAGAGCAGTTGTCCGACGATGCGAGGCGCAAAATAGAGCTCATTCATTCATCGGCACAGGAGGCCTTCGGGTGCCTGAGCGAGTTTGATTTCTCCGCGCCGCCGGTGCTGGCAGAAGATTTCACGTTTGAGCGAGTCAACGTCACGGCACTGGCCGAGCGCGTGGTCGAGAGCTTCCAGCCACACGCGGAGTACAAAGACCAAAACCTGCGCCGTGCGGACTTTGCCGAGGAGGCCTTCGTCCGCGGAGATGCGGTGCGGCTGCAGGAGGCGATGAAGAACATCGTGAACAACGCGCTCAAGTACTCGCCCCGCGGAGAAACGGTAGAGGTACGGGTTGAACGTGCGGAGGCAGAGGTGCGCTTCTCCGTGTCCGACCAGGGACCTGGGCTCCGGGAAGAGGACCTGCAGCACCTGTTCAAGCCGTTTCAGCGCCTTACCGCCCAGCCCACCGACGGAGAGGTGTCGCTGGGGCTGGGGCTGTACCTCGTCAACGAAATCATCAGTCGCCACGACGGGGACGTGGACGTTGAAACGTCCGCGGGGGAGGGCAGCACCTTCACGCTCGTCCTCCCAGCGGCCGCTGCGTCTGTGGAACGCGGCAGCTAGCACGGCCAGGGGGCGAGATCTTCCTGGACCTGGGAGCGGAAGAGGGGCCCTTCGCAGAGTCGTTGGGGATGGGCGAAATGCTTGCCCTCACGCGCCGACCCGTTGCCCCCGCAGCGTCTTTAGACCTCGGACCTACAATGTTCCTTGATCGTGAGCTAGGTATCTCCTACACTTCCCGGCTACACTCCCCAACGGAGTTCGCAGCTCTGGATGCTCGACTACACGCCCGACCACGCCGTCTGTCTCATCGTACCCACCTTCCAGCATGCCGTCTCAGTCTACAGATCACATCCGCACCTTTCTCGTCGACGATCATCCGGCCATCTTGGAGGCCATTCGCAACCGGATTGACGACACCCTCGACATCGACGTTTGTGGAACGGCAACCTCGTCGGAGGAGGCGTTCCGTCAAATTGAAGAATTGGAGCCGGACACGGCGGTCATTGACATCTCTTTAGAGGACGCCCACGGGCTGGACCTGGTACAGAATCTTCAGTCCCAGTGTCCCGAGATTCAAGTCGTCGTGTACTCGATGTACGATGAGATGGTCTACGCGGAGCGGGCCATTCAGGCCGGGGCGTCGGGCTATCTCATGAAGGACCAGCCCACCGACGAACTGATTGAGGCCATTCGGGTGGTAGACAAGGAGGAGGTCTTCCTGAGCCGAGAGATGGCCTCGCAGATTCTCAACAAGGTGGCTCGGGGAGAGTCTTCTGAACCGAGCTTCCCGATTGAGGACTTCACCGACCGCGAGCTGGCTGTCTTTCAGATGCTGGGGGAGGGCTGCAGCATCGAAGAAATCCAGGACCGGCTCAACCTAGCGCGAAAAACCGTGGAGACCTACCGGCGGCGGGCCAAAGAGAAGCTTGGGTTCGAATCGGTCTCGAAGCTCTTGCAGTTTGCAGTGCAGTGGGCCTCGGCACCGGGGGCCGGCAAAAAGGTGTCTGGGGCTTCCGATGCCGTGTCCGAGTCCGGCAGTGACGAGGAGGCCGCGCCCGGTGGCGTAGGCTCCGACGGGCAGGAGCATTCCTAAGCATCTGTTTTGACTGTTCGATTGATGGCTCAGGTGCCCCCGGGGAGTATCCCCGTACGCGCTCCGGACGCTCCAGGCGGCCTTGGTCGGCTGCAAATCAGTCGTTCGCCCGGCCGGGAGCCCCGCTGCAGGCCCTGCTCAAGACGCACTGTTCGCGCGATCAATTCGCGCCCCCGCTCCCCGATCCGAAACCAAAACAGACTCCAAGAAGGGGGAAAGTAGAAGATGCGGAAGATAGTAGAAGATGCGGAAGATAGGAGGGTTGGGGGAGGGTGAAGAGGAGGACGGGTCCTGGCAGGGCGAATTCAGTGTGAGTGCTTCAGTGTGAGTGCTTCAGTGTGAGTGCTTCAGTATAGGGAGTATAGGGGCGTCCCGGATTCACCAGGCGTGCACCACCACAGCGCCTGTCTCCAGTGCCTCCCCCAGTCGCAAGGGGCTCTCCGTTCAGGCTGAAACGCCCTCCGCCCTCGAAGGGCTTCAAGACTTTGGTTGAAAGGTGGGCCATGCAGGGGCCATGCAGGGATGGGCGGACGTCCCAATCGGCTGGAGGATGGGCCTGGTTTGGCGGGACGCCTCAACACACCGGGCGGGGCGTAGGCCCTGAATCCGTTTCCCTTTCCGTGCGCTGTAGGATGCTGTCGAGCGCGCCGGTGGGGGCATGGGGGATTCTCCGACCTCGGCGTCGGGGCGTGGAGGACCCGGTGGGTCGTGAGGGTGCGGAGAAACGGCCATCCCAACGCAGGGCACGGCCCTGACCCTCTCGTGCGAACGCGTGGACGAAGGAAAAGAGCCCTGTTCTCAGATGGGCCAATAGAGCCGGCTTCCTTCCCGGGGGGCTCCAATCCACTCGCGGACGTCCACCAGACCGCCGGGAGGAGCCTCTGTAGGGGACCGTCGTATCCGGAAGACGTGCGGACAGAAGCGTCGTTTCTTGTCTCGGGGTCGGATCCGATGGCGCACCACCAGGGTGGAGGTATGCTCTGGGAGACCACAAAAAGCTGCGCCGTTTCCGCACCCCATCCCTACCCCAATGTGGTAGAATTCCCCCGATCCCGCCCCCGTACTTGGAAAGCGCATCCACGCAGTCCATCCTGCGAAGACGGCACGCCGGCCGGCCCGCCGAAGCGGTGGTGCACTGGAAAACGCCTCGATTCTGGTCGAGAGTAGCGGCGCCGTTGCAGGGTCGGTCTGTTTGCGGATAGGCCCTTTTCCCAGCGCCTTCTTTCGAAAGCACGACCTTTAGAAACCACGACAGTATCCCGCGGGTGCCCCGGGCGAGGAGGCGCGCATCCGCTTCGCTGGCGCATCCGCTTCGCTGGCGCGTCCTCAAAGCGCCCGCCGCTTCTGCCCTGTGCGGAACTGCCCTATTCGGGACTGCCCTTCACGGGACAATGCGTATTTCGACATCGTCAACCAGCTCAACCTCAGGCGAATGAGTTCCGACGCACCCCGCGAAAAGACGCAGGTTTTTGTCGTTGACAAGCACCCTGCCATTCGGGAGATCCTGCGGGCAAAGGTGAAAGGGCATCCCGAGCTTCAGGTAAAGGGGGCGGCGGAGAGCTCGGCCGAGGCGCTGTCCGTCATTGAGGACCGTCCGCCCGACGTCGTGGTGCTCGAGATTTCGTTGGGGGAAACCGACGGACTGGCCCTCATTCAGAGAATCCGGTCGCGGGCCCCCGACGTCCGGATTCTGGTGTTTTCGAAGTACAACGAAGACCTGTACGCCGAGCGGGCCATCGAGGCGGGGGCCTCGGGCTACCTCATGAAGACCGAGGAGACCGAAGAGGTGATGCGGGCCATCGAGTTGATAAGCGAAGGGCAGGTGTTCTTGAGTCGACACGTCGCGTCCCGCATCCTCAGCCGGCTGGTCCGGGGAGGAGGCAAGACGAAGACATCTCCGCTCGGCGAGCTTACGGATCGGGAACTCACGGTTTTTCGGAAGATCGGGGAAGGGCACAGCGTGCGCCAAATCGCCGACCAGCTTGACCTGAACCGAAAGACGATCGAAACCTACCGGCGCCGCGCAAAGGAGAAGCTGGGCCACGACACCGTGGAGGCGTTGCTCCGCCACGCCGTGCAGTGGGTGGAGCAGGGGGCGCGCGACAGGACGGACGGCTGAGGTGTGCCGGCGAACGCTCGTGATTCGGCGCGCTGCGCTTCCGAACTCCGCGCTTCCGAACTTCGAACCTCCGAGAATACTCCGCATTTCCGAGAATCATTGCGCGGGAGCGGCGTCAGGTTGCGCTGAGGCGGCGGGAGACGGACGAGCGAAAGATCTACCACGCCCCGGCAAAACGTAATGCTGCGGAGGGCCGAGGAGCGGCGTGGGGGCAGTCCCCGGGCCGTTCTCCCCGTAGATGAACGGCGTTGGGCGCGAGAGGACGACGGAACGGTGCTTGCACCCCGAGAGAGGCGATACTGTCCCTTCCGCCTCTCCCCATCGGTTCCGTTGCGTCAATGTTTGCGCTCAGTCCCCTCCTCCTCGTTGGACTCGCGGGTTCAATCTACATTGTAGGTGCCGCACTGATGCTTGCGGGACGCTCGTTCCGCTCGGGCGGTCGCTCTACCGTTTTGAAGGCCGGGAGGGGACAGTTCCCCTCATCGCCATACTTCTTCCCGGTATTTGAGCGGAGGGAGGGCGGGAGACGGGCCGACGAAAGCGCTGTATTCATTGCGCGTGGCGGGCGAGCCCGCACGGACCAAGAAGCGGCGCTGGCGGGGAGACCGCCCGCCGGGCACGCGGAGAAAGAGGAAGTTCTCACGATGGGGCCCCCTCTCTGCTTGAACTGACGTGCCCGAACTGAGGGCCTGTCCTGCGCGGCGAGTCATCCCCGAAAAGTCGGTCCCTTCACATCTGGCCGGGCAAGGCCTAACACGGGCAAGGCCTAACAGACGCGCCTCCGCCGCAGAAGCACGTCCACGTGTGCCCCTCGGCCGCCCGGATACCATCCCCCCGAACGCCACAGGATGAACGATGACGCTACGGAGGGAAGGAGCGCCCCGGGAAAAATCCTCGACGCCCCCTGAAACATGCCAGGTGGGCACGTCATGAAAATCATTCAACATTATCACTCTTCTGCACAAAGTAGAGGCGGCGCCTAGACAGAAAACGCTGTCCAGAGAAATCCGGCGGCCTCCGAAAGGCACTCGCGAAAAAACATGCGGAGGCCGTCCCAACAGTGCCCCTCCCCATCTCCGAGCCGAAACGGCGTGCCCCCTCAGAGCCATCTGGTCCACGAAGCAAGAGAAAGGTCTCTGTAGAATCCCTTAGGATTCCCTTTGCAGGACACGTTGATCCATAAGATTACCGTCAACTCTCCAAGTTATGACAATCTGACGCGGAGACACGCTCACACTTGGGAGTGGATAATCGCCTAGATTGTAGAAGCTACGTCGGAGGAGCGCCTTTCCGCTTGCACAGCGCTTTTCTGCGGGGGGCTCCTTTGCATCTAAGATCCTTTGCATCTGAGAAACGTGCGGTACGCGCCGTTGCGTACCCCGATCTTCTTCGAACAGGCGGGGTTTCTTCGAGCAGGCGGGGGCGCGCGGACGGGGGTTCAGGAGGACCGGCTGCCTGTGGCGAGGACTTCATTTCCAGCATAGTGGCACGTACCTGGGCTGAGAGGAAGCTCACGAGAGGAAACTCGACTGCGCGGATCCAGAGGCGAGCGCCGCGTGCCCGGCCTTTTCTAGACGAGATTGCATACGAAATTATGGCTCAACTTCAGCGGAGAGATCCAGAAAGCAACGGTCAGGGAGACATTGTCCGTTCCTGGGACGCGGAGGCCAGCGGGTTTCCGGGAGGAAGTCCGCAGGGGTCTTCGCAGAGCTTCAAGAAGCAGGCGGAGGAGATTCTTGATCTTCTTCGGCGGCGGAAGTGGCTCATCATTCTCACGTGTCTTGCGGTGGTGAGTGGAGCCGCCCTCTACACCTACTCGCAGGTTCCCGTATACAGCACGAACAGCCTCGTGCTTGTGGATAAGGAGAAACAGGCCGGCGGGGCGGGCGCTGGAATGTCCGGGGGGCAGGGCAGCGGGCTCTTGCCGAGTGCGGGCAACTCGCTGGAAAACGAGCTTCTTTTCCTGCGCAACTCCCAGTCGCTGCGCGTTCGTGTGGCGCGGCGGTTGGTGGAGCGGGGGGACGCAGAGCGCGTGCTGGAGGCGCAGGGCACATCGCCGGTGGGGCGGCTCAAGCGGCAGGTCGTGGCGTCCATGAGCCAGGTGGTAGGGCTCGGCGAAGAAGCGCGCGCCGGAGACGCCTCCACCAGCCCCGACACCAGCGCCGACGAGCCGCCGTCCGCGTCCGATGTGGCGCCGGCCCTGGCGGGGCGGGTTGAGTTTGCACGGGCCAGCCAGGAGACGAACGTCGTTCAGGTGGCGGCACAGGACGAGAGCCCGGAAGTGGCCCGTCTACTTGCGGACCTGTACGCGGAGGAGTACATCGAGCTGACGAAGGAGTCGAGCCGGGCACGCGTGTCGGCCTCCCGGCAGTTTTTGCAGAAGCGCGCCCGGGAGCTGGAGCAGGAGCTGGAACAGATTGAACGGCGAATCCAAGAGTATCAGCGCCGGGAGAACGCCATCAGTCTCGATCAGAGGCAGGGAAACCTGGCGGGACAGATTGCCGACACGGAAACGCAGCTGGAGCAGGCGCGGATTGAGTTGAGGATGGAACGGTCGTCGCTGGAGTCGCTCCGGGACGAGCTCGAATCCATCCAGCCCGACCAGTTGTCCGAGCGGGTTGCGTCGACGGTGCGGCAGGAGATTGAGGCCCTGCAGGCCAAGATTGCCGAGCTGGAGCTGTCGAAACAGCAGATTCAGCTTCAGTCCGGAGCGATGACGCGGGCCGACAGTGCGCAGGCCGCCCAGATTGACGAGCGCATCCAGAAGCTGCGCGCCCGCATCTCCGACCTTTCGAACCGGTACGTGGATCAGGTCATGGCGGGGGGGCTGAGTCCCGAGCAAGGGGCGCAGCGCGTCGACGATCTGAAGCGACGGATTGCGGAGCGGCAGATCCAGATTTCGGGCCTAGAGTCCCGCATTGACGTGCTTTCCGATCGACTGCAGGAGTACGAGCGCGACCTCAACGAGATTCCCGAGAAGGCCATGGAGCTGGCGCAGCTCCAGCGCGACCAGCGGTACGCCGAGCAGATGTACGGGTTTGTGACGAAGCAGCTGCAGGAGGTCCGCGTGCGGGAGAAGTCGGAGCTCGGCTACGCCACTCGCGTAGCGGAGGCCCCGATGCCGGGCACTCCCGTGCGCCCGCGCCCGCGCCGCAACATCTTTCTGGGGCTGATTGTGGGCCTGCTCGGGGGCGGGGGACTGGCCCTGATCCGCGACCAGATGGACAACCGGCTCTACAAGCCCGACCAGATTCGCGAGATGGGGTATCCGCAGGCAGGCATCATTCCCAACCTCCAGCCCCTCATTGAGGACCAGATGGACGGGCAACCCACCGTGGCGTGGGAAGGCCACCAGTTGGAGTCGAGCCTGGTGGGGGTGCTCAAGCCCTACTCGGCCGCCACGGAGGCGTACCGGAAGGTGTGGACCAACCTGCAGCTCGGCCGGCCCGACGGTTCAAGCAGCACAATCTTGATTACCAGCGCGGGCAGCGGCGACGGAAAATCCATTACGGCCTCGAACCTGGCGGTGGTGACGGCCCAGGCGGGGCACTCCACGCTCTTGATCGACGGGGATCTGCGCCGCCCGCGCCTGCACGAGGTCTTCGACATTTCCCGGACGCCCGGCATCACGGAGGCCCTGCAGAACGACTTTCAGGAGCAGTCGCTGCGGACGCCTCTTATCGACAACCTCTTCGTGCTGCCTGCAGGCACCGAGGTCGACAATCCCACCGAGGTGCTCGGCTCCTCCCGGTTCCGCGAGTTTCTGGAGCACGCCCGCCAGCACTTCGACCACATCATTGTAGACTCGTCGCCCGTCCTCGCGACGTCCGACGGGCCGCTGTTGTCCGACCTGTGCGACACGACGCTCTGCGTGGCCCGGGCCGGCACAACCACCGAGGCTGAACTGGAGGACGCCCTCGACACCCTCTACGGCGTAGGGGCGGACATTGGGGGGGTGGTCTTCAACGGGTTCGACATCTCTATGGCCTACGGCTACAAGTACCGGTACCGGCACTACGGCCAGTACGGCCCCTACGATCAGTACCGCTCGCTGCCAGAGGCGTCGGCCGCGGAAGGATAGCCGCACAGCCCGCCGCCCACGCACGCCTGTACTCGCTCTCTGCTTCCCCTGACTGTCCCAACCAATCGTCTACATGGGTACCGTACGTGTTTCCCTCGCTGCAGGACTAACGCTTTGCCTGATGCTGGTGGCAGGGCCGGTGCAGGCCCAGAATCCGGGCGGCCGTCAGGCGGGCGGGACGGCCTACTACACCTTTGCCCGGCCCGGCCAGAATACCATCGAAGTGCTGGTGCTCGGGGGGCAGTCGGGCATCTACCAGGTCGGGGAAAACATCAACCTGGGACAGCTTCTCGCGCTATCCGGAGGGGGAGGGCAGGGCGGACGCCGTTCGCGGGTCAAAATCCACCTGTTCCGCCTTCAGGACGGGGAGCGGAAGAAAATTTTGGAGGAGGAGATTGAGGCGTTTGCTTCCCGTTCGCAGTATCCCTCGCTGCAAGACGGCGATGTGGTGCGGGTGGAAACCCGAGAGCGGTTGAACTGGCGCGACGTGCTGCAAGTGACCACCTCTGTCGTCTCGCTGGCCGTGACGCTCCTTACGGTGTTTGAGGTGGGGCGGTTTGACTAACCGGTTTGGCTCTCTGGTTTGACCAACGGGAGGCGCCGCCCTCCGGGGGGCTGCGTGCCGGGTACGGCGCTGCCTACCACAAGACACGCGAGGCGTGCGGACGTAGAGGGGCCTCAAAAAGGCCTCAGAGAGGCCTGCGCGAGGGGGCGCCGGGCGGCGTGGAATCGAGGGCTTGCGAATCGAGGGCTGGTGAATCGAGGGCTTGCAGGGTGCCCCGAGACGCTCGGTTGCCGGTCAAGACTTAAAGCTAAGGCGTTGCAGGTCACAGGCGGTTCCCGTACTGTGACTGACGTGGCGGAGCCGCATCGAAGCCCCACGGATGAAGTTGAGAAGCATCACGCGTGGACGCGAAGCTTCCGACCAGAAGCCGCGTGCCAACAAAAGAAGCCGTCTGTTCAAAACGAGCCGCCTGCTACCGAGAGGCGGTGCGTCAATGCATCGGGGATCCCCATTCAAAAACGGATAGAACGCGCAATGAGCACGAATACTGGTACGTCCCCCGAGCCCGTCTCTGCCAATGGCGTTGAGTCTACGGCCCAGCGCCTCGTTGCCAAGCTGCGCCAAGGCCGCGCCCGCATCGGAGTGGTTGGGCTTGGGTACGTGGGGCTGCCCCTGGCCATCGAGTATGCCGACCAGGGCTTCGAGACGGTCGGGTTCGACGTCGACGCTGAGCGCGTAGACCGCCTCAACGCCGGCGACAACTGGAACGAGGACCTCGACGACGAGACGGTGCGGCGCGTCGTCGAGGCCGGAGCGCTCTCCGCCGACACCAGCTTCGGGCAGGCCGGGGACATCGACGTGTTCTTTGTGTGCGTGCCAACGCCACTCGACGAGCACAAGCAACCCGACACGTCGTACATCGAGTCCGCCACCGCGTCTGTCGCCGAGCACCTGCGGCCGGGCCAACTCGTCGTCCTGAAAAGCACGACCTATCCCGGCACTACCGAAGAGGTCATGCGTCCCCTCCTAGACGAGGCCGCCCAGGAGAAGGGGCTGGCCTGTGGGCACGACTACTTTCTGGCCTTCAGCCCCGAGCGCATTGACCCGGGCAACGAAGAGTACACCACGGCCAACACGCCAATCGTGGTGGGCGGCGTGACGGACACCGACACGCAGGTGGCCGAGTTGGCCCTCAAACAGATCGTCGACCAGGTCCATGCCGTGTCCAATCCAAAGGTCGCGGAAATGGAGAAGCTGCTGGAGAACATCTTCCGCTCGGTCAACATCGCGCTGGTCAACGAACTGGCCCAACTGTGCGACCGAATGGGCGACGTGTCGATGTGGGAGGTGATCGATGCGGCGGCGACCAAGCCGTTTGGCTTCATGCCGTTTTACCCAGGCCCCGGGCTGGGCGGGCACTGCATCCCGGTGGACCCGCACTACCTGTCCTGGCTGGCGCGGCGGCACGACTTCGAGACGAGCTTCATTACCCTCTCGGCGCAGGTCAACGAGCAGATGCCGTTTTACGTGGCCAATGCCGTGGTGGAAGCCATCGCCAAGCAGCCCGTTCGGCTGCAAGACGCGAACGTGCTCGTCCTAGGGACGGCCTTCAAGAAAAACGTGGACGACACGCGGCACGCACCGGCGCGCACGGTGGTTCGCCTGCTCCGAGAAAAAGGAATCGAGCAGATTCGCTTTGCGGACCCGCACGTGGAGTCCTTCTGCGTGGACACCGGGCAGGGCGCGATGGAAGTGCCGCGCGTGGAGCTGACCGACGAGGGTCTCGACGCGCACGACGTGGCGGTGCTGGTGACCGACCACGACGACTTTCCCTACGACACCATCCGCGAGCGCGTGCCCACCATCATCGACGCACGAAACGGATTTGAGGACGGGGCCGAGGCCGAGAACGTGTGGTTGCTCGGAGGCGGCGCCCACGACGGGACTCACGACGGGACTCACGATGAGGCCGACTGAGCCGGGCGGACAGGCGCAGACGACGGATCGTCGAACCAAAGCGGAGTGCACATGATCGAAAAGATTGGCAAGCTCCGGCCGCTGTTCAGCCGGAAAGACAAGCTCCAGTACGCCGGCCTGCTCGTTATGATGGGAATTGGGGCGGTGCTGGAGATGATTGGCATCGGGGCCGTGCCGGCGTTCATCTCGACGCTTGCGGTGCCGGAGGAGGTGCGCGCGTACCCGGGCATGGAACCGGTGCTTACCACGCTCGGCATTACCACCAGCAAGGAGTTGGTGATTTGGGGAGCCGTCGGCTTCATCCTCATCTTCACGGTCCGGGCGGGATTCCTGGTGCTGCTGAAGTACGTTCGCATTCGGCTCACCGAGCGCCACCGGGTGCGGCTTGCTCGAATGCTCTTCACGGGCTACATGGAGGCGCCCTACGAATTTCACCTCGGGCGAAACACGGCGGAGCTGCTCCGCAACGTAAACTCGGAGACAAAGAACATCATCTCGGGGGTCATCAACCCCATCTTGAAGCTCATCCTAAACGGGATGATGACGGTGTGCATCGCCGCGCTGCTCATCGTCACCACGCCGTGGGCGGCGCTTGGGGCGGTGATTGGGGTCGGGGGCGGGGCGTGGCTGTTCTTGCGCACGGTGCAGGAGAAGATGGGGGTGTACGGCCGGAAGGCCCGAACCGAGCGGAAGAAAGCCATTCAGGCCGTGAACCAAGGGCTGGGGGCCTTCCGAGACGCCCGCGTGATCGGGGTGGAAGGCGCGCTCATCGACGACTTCTACCAGAGCATTGCCCGGTTTGCTCGGCTGCAGCGGTACCAGAAGTTCATCAGTTCGGTCGGGAACCCACTGCTGGAGTACATCGCCGTGGTGGGACTGATGCTGCTGGTGCTGGCCATGGTGCTCGTGGGCACGGGGCTCACGGCCATGGTGCCCCTGTTGGGCCTCTTCGGGGCGGCCATCGTGCGGCTACGAGCCACCATCGGGGCCATTACCAGCACCCTCAACGCGCTCCAATACAACATGGCATCCGTCGACGCGGTGCTCGGCGACCTCCGGGCGCTCGGCGACTTGAGGGGCGAGCCGATTGCCCTGCCGGATCCGGAACGCCGAAACGGACCCGTGGCGGATACGGGGCCGAGCGTTTCGTTCCAGCGCTCGCTCCGATTCGACGGCGTCACGTACCTCTACCCGAACGCCACTGAGCCGGCCCTGCAAAATGTCGAACTGTCCATCGCGCCGGGCGAGTCGGTGGGGCTGGTCGGGGCCACAGGGTCGGGCAAGACCACGCTCGTGAACGTGCTCCTCGGGCTTCTCGAACCGCAAGAAGGACGCATTCTGGCGGACGGGAGGGACGTGCACGCCAACCTGCGGGCATGGCAAGACCACCTCGGGTACATCCCGCAGTCCATTTTTTTGCTCGACGACACCATCCGGCGGAACGTGGCGTTTGGGGTGCCCGAGGCAGACATTGACGACGAGCAGGTCTGGGAGGCCCTCTACGCCGCGCAGGTAGGCGCCTTTGTCATGGACGAGCTTGAAAAGGGCATCGAGACCGTCGTCGGGGAGAACGGTGTGCGCCTCTCGGGGGGACAGCGCCAGCGCGTGGGGCTGGCGCGGGCCATCTACCACAACCCAAGCGTGCTCGTGATGGACGAGGCCACCTCCGATCTCGACAACGAAACGGAGAGCCGCGTGATGGAGGCCCTGAATGACCTGAAGGCCAACCGCACCTTTATCACCATCGCCCATCGCCTCAGCACGGTGCGCGACTGCGACCGGCTCTTCTTCCTCAAAGATGGACGCATTGCGGCGCGGGGCACCTTCGAAGAGCTCTGCAGCCTGCGCGACGACTTTCGGCGGATGGCGGAGGTGGCGTGACGACCCGCTGCCCGGTTTCCCGTCTTTGCGGAGGCCTAGAGCCGAGCAGGTTCTGAGGCTCTGTCCGCCGGGCACCGCTACGATGGGGCGGTCGTGCGATGACTCAGTAGTATGGCGGAGGTGCGACGAGGAACTGAACAGGTCGCCTCGCCCCGACCGAGAATGGATCTGCCACAGGAGCTGCCTCAGGCCATGCCGACCGTGAGCGTACTGATGAGCGTGCACAACGGGGCGGCCTTTCTGCGCCCGGCGCTGGAGTCGCTCCTGTCGCAAACCTTCGATGATTTCGAACTCGTCGTCGTGGACGATGCGAGCACAGACGAGACGCCGGCCATACTCGCAGAGTATCAGGCGCGTGACGATCGGATTCGCATCCTCCGAAACGAGACGAACCGGCAGCTTCCTGTATCCCTGAATCGAGGATTGGAGGCGTGTCGGGCTTCGCTAGTGGCCCGGGCCGATGCGGACGATGTCTACGAGCCGCAACGAATCGCCCGGCAGGTCGAGTTCATGCGACGCCACCCGGAGGTGGGGCTGGTGTCAAGCAACGTGCGGGCCATCGACACCAGCGGTAGGGTGCTGTTCGAAACCCACCATCCGGTGGAGCATGCGGGCATCCGTCTTCGCATGAACTACCGGTGTCCCATCAATCATCCCGCGACCATGTTTCGGCGAGACCTCGTCGCGGAGGTCGGGGGATACAACCCGGACGCTGTATGGGCGGAGGATATCGAACTGTGGAAACGCCTGGTTCGACACACTCGGTTCGCAAACGTGGAGACCCCGCTTGTTCGGTACCGGCAGCACGAGACATCGGAGACCAACACCCGCCCGGACGCGGGGGACCAACTGTCGCTTGAGGTGCGGCAAGAGCTGCTTGCCCGTTACCTCGACCAGCAAGTGAGTCCGGCGGAAACCGATGCGCTCCACGCGCTTCTGCGTCGCCGTTCCACGCGCCATCCGCGGGCGGTTGTTGAGCGAGGAATCCGTGTGGCGGAAAAGCTTCGGGACGAAGTGCACCGTCGCAGACCGAGCCTGCGGCGTGAGTTTGAGGGGGAACTGTTTGACGCAATTTGTTCTCAATCCACCAAGCACAGTGCCGTGGACCGGCGTTTTGGCCTACGCTTGATGACGCGAGCCGTCGAGGTCTCGCCTCGCCAACTGGGGCGGGCCAGCGGGCTCAAAAAAATTGCGGCCATGGTCGTCGGGTAGCGTTTGCCACGGGGCCGCCCTGCTGCCGCTGTACGTGTTGCCCTTTAGAGGTTTGCCAGTTTGTTGATGATCTCAGTATCCACGCTGCGCTCGGGCGTTGAGCGACTCTATCGTCGGTTCCGGCCCGACGAGAGGGGCCTCCCGGACATCGTGTCGGTGCACGATGCGAGCGTTGGGCGTCGGCACCTGAAGGAGGTCGTTCCGCTCCGGGGCGCACACACCTTGCACGCGCAGAGAAGGCACGCCGGGGAGGAGAAAGAACTGACACGTCGTCTGCCGGCGCGACGGGCGTACCGGCTCCAGAACGTACGAGTGTGGCTCGACGAGGGTATTGTCATGACGCCGCAGGGCAAGCTAGTCGCCGAAACGCTGCCCTCGCACTACCGCACCCTCAAGCGGCTCCGGGCAGGGGCGTACGATGGGGCACCTCCTGCGCGCCACGCCATGGAGACTGTCGAGCAGTGCACGAGTCTAAAAGGCGGGCGGTACCACGGCAACTACTACCACCGATGGGTCGACGAAATTCCTCGGCTCCAGGCCCTGCACCGCCTCGGAGAAACGCCCGTCGTGACTCTCCCGTCCGGCTATCCAGCCCAGTTGGTCCAGATGATTGAGCGGCTGGCCCCGGCGGGCGTGCGGCTGCACCAGGCCACGAGTCGGGAAGAGTGGGTGCACGCCCGCGAGATGCTTTACGTGCCGCCCATGACGGATGACTACTGCGGATACCTTCCGGCGCGCTTTGTGAGGACCCTCAGAAAGAACGTGGTGGAGGTCCTGGCGCCCGATGACGACGTGAACACGCAGGGGCGGCGCTATTACGTGTCGCGAGCAGGGGGGGACACGCGGCGGGTGCTCAACGAACCGGCAGTGACCCGCTGCCTCTCGGAGCACGGCTTCGAGACAGTACGGGCCGAAACCCTTTCCATCCGAGAGCAGGTGCGCCGGTTCAGTAAGGCCGACTGGATTGTGGGCCCCCACGGGGCCGGGCTTACCAACATGATGTTCGCGACCGGCTGCACCATCGTGGAGTTCTTCCCGGGCGTGCCGTTTACGCACTACCGGTGGCTGAGCGAGTCGCTGGGTCACACCTACCACAGCATCGCTGGCGAGTCGGACGCCGAGAAAAACGCCGACTTTGCGGTCGATCTCTCCCGCCTTCGGCAGATTCTGGAAGCCCACACCTGAAGCTGCAAGGCGGGGCGTTGTCCGGCGACGGAGATGCAGGTACACCACAGAACTCCCCCTGTGCCGCGCCGCCACCCCCAGTGCCCCAGTGCCGAAGACGGAATATTGCAGCGGAGAGCACCGAACGGACAACGAGCGACTTCCATGACCATACTGGATTTTTGGAGCCGACTCACAGCGGCCCTGGCCCGCCGGCTGCGATGGGCCTGGAACTGGTGCGACCGGCAGCTGACGCGCCTCGGGGTCTACTCGCCGGTGTTTGCCTCTTTCTACTACGCGCTTTTCAACCGCTCCTTCGACCGCGAGCACCGAGCTGTTCTAAAGGGCCGGCTGGTGCACGCACAGAGCCAAGACGAGACCGCAGACACCTCCAGTGTGCTCCGCCGAGGCATCCACCGGCTCGAAAAGGGCATTCTCAGCAAGCCGCGCCGCGACATCTTCGCCGTGCACTACATCCGAGAAACGGTCGACTTCTACGAACGAGCGGTGCAGGCGCGAGGAAATGGCGCCCTTGTCCCCGACGAGGAGCTGGAGTGGGCGCACGACGTTCTGGAAAAGTACTTTGCCATCACCGGGTCTCATCCGCGCATCGACGAGCAGCGCGAGCGGTTCGCGAAGATGCCGACGCCCTCGTTTCAAAAAAATGCGGTCCGGGAAAACGGCCGTTCGCGGGCGAACGGTCGCCCGAAGCGTCCCTACACGCGCGATCTGTCGGAGCCCCCCAGCGTCGACTACGAAGACCTCCTCGAACTCTCAAAGCGGCGGCGCTCGGTGCGGTGGTTTCGACAAGAGCCCGTGCCCCGTGAGCGAATTCGGAAGGCCGTGGACGTGGCGAGCCTCTCCCCGAGCGCCTGCAACCGGCAGCCCTTCGAGTTTCGTGTCTTTGACGATCCGGAGCTGGTGGAGAAGGTGGCCCCTCTGCCGCCCGGCACCAAAGGATTTGCACACAACTTCCCCGCCATTATCGTGCTGGTGGGCGAGTTGCGCAACTACTACGGGGAGCGCGACCGCCATCTGATCTACATCGATGCGTCGCTGGCCGCCATGTCATTCGTCTACGCGGCCGAGTCGCTGGGGCTGAGCACATGCTGCATCAACTGGCCCGACATCGAGAAGTACGAGCAGGAGGCCGACGCGGTCTTGGGACTGGAGCCGGACCAGCGACCCGTCATGTTCATGGCGGTGGGCTACCCCGATCCCGACGGAATGGTGGCGTACTCTCAGAAAAAGCCCAACCGGCAGATGTGCACCTTCAACGAACTGTAACGGCGGGCGGCGCATCCGTCCTCCGTCCCTCTTCTCTTCCTGTTCTTTTCCTGGAATCGCCGGGAAAAGAGAAGAGCGTCGCGTACGGCAAAGCAAAGCGTGGGGCAAAACGTGCAGAACCGCGAGGTCGTTCTCCACATCGGGATGCACAAGACGGGGACCTCTGCCATCCAGTCTTTTCTCAGCACAAACGCAGAGCGGCACCTCCAGAAGGAAGACACGCTTTACGTGGAAACCGGCCGCGACGTGAGCGCCAAGGGCATGCACGCTGGCCATCACTGGTTGGCGTGGAGCTGCGTGGAGCGCTATTCGAGTCGGGTCGAGGGGCCGGACGCGCAGAGGTTAAGGAAAAAAGTGCGGGGGGAGATCGAGCGCACCAGGGCGAAACGAACGGTCATCAGCAGCGAGTTTTTCTGGCCGGCACGTCGAGAAGACGTGAAGGGCATTCAGAAAACGTTTGGCGGTTTGGACATAACGGTGGTGATATTCGTGAGAAACCACCTTGACATGGCAAGGTCCTACTACGCTCAAGCCGTAAAGCAGGAGGGATACGAGAAAGGATTCAAACGCATTGTTGAGCAGAAGAAATGGTGCTTTGATTACAAGCGCGTGTTAGACACGTGGGTGGACGTGCTTGGTGGAGAGAACGTCGTCATGGAACTGTACGACAAGCACGACGATGTGGTTGGGCGCTTTGCGGAGGTGGTAGGGCTTAGTAAACAGGGAAGAAAACGTGAAGAAAACGTGTCTCCCTCAGACTCGATTCTCCACTTCGTTCGTGGTTTAAACGTTGTGCAAAAGAGGGCACCCGCTCCCTGGGGCCGGATGCTGAAGCGTGTGCGGCACAACGTTGTTGCGGGGCGTCAGCCCGGCCGGACGCTCTCTCGGTTGGCCTCGCCATTTCTTCCGGACGCCATCTTGCGCCCGGGAGAGCGCGAGTGGTTTCGGCAAGAGACGAAGGACCTCCATCACCGGTTTCTTGAAAGCTACGTGTCGCCAGACGACCATTCGCTTTTCGAGTTTTGAAGACGTCTGGCACCTGCCTGCTGTACACGAAGAGAAAACGCTCCGGAATCCCTGTTTAAACGGACCGCGGCGGTGGGAGCGCGGTCCGCATTCCTCCCCCAAGCGCAGGGGGCTCCGCCACAGCCGCCACCGTGCTCCTAGGCCAACGACATATGATTGTCGAAGTAACAGGAACAAACACGCAGAACAAAGGGGCGGAACTGATGCTCGTGGCGGTCCGCGAGCACTTTGCGGAGCGTTCCAGCGTGCAGCTGGCAGTGGACCAGTTTTTTGGGAGCTACCCGGAGCGGGCGCAGTACGGGCTGCTCCAGAAGGTGGCGCTGAACGGGTGGGGGCGTTCGCGCCTGGCAGTGGCCTTGATGCCGAGGGAGTTTCGCCGCTCGTTCGGGCTTGTGCGGGATGAAGACACGGATGTACTGCTCGACGCCTCCGGGTTTGCGTTCGGAGACCAGCATCCTCCCGAGCGGACGATCCAGTTTGCGGAGCGTGTGGAGGCGGCCAAGCAGTCCGGCAAGCACGTGGTGCTGCTTCCGCAGGCGCTGGGCCCGTTCGAAATCCCAGCGATCCGGTCGGCCTTTGCGCGGGTCGTCGACGCCGCCGACCTCGTATTTGCGCGGGACGATACGTCCATGCGGCACGCCCGAGAAGCGGCGGGAAGCGCCGCGCACCTGAGGCAGGCTCCCGACTTCACAAACCTGATTGCGCCGCACGGCTCCACCGACAGCGATGCGTCGCGGCGGGCCACCATTGTGCCCAACCAGCGAATGATCGACAAGGCCGAGACCCAGGACGAGGCAGCGGCCTACGTGCCACTGATGAACATGTGCATCGAGGCAGTGGCAGAGGCCGGGTTGGAGCCGGTGCTGCTCGTCCACGAGGCCGACGACGACACGCTGGCGGCCCGCATCCAGGAACGAGCGGAGCGCGAGGTGCCGATTCGGCAGAGCCCGGACCCGGTTGCGCTCAAGCGCTTCCTGGGGGGGAGTCACCTCGTGGTCGGGTCGCGCTTTCACGCACTGGTGGGCGCCCTTTCGCAGGGCGTTCCGGCGATTGGGACCAGCTGGAGCCACAAGTACGAGAGGCTGTTCGAGGAGTATCGCTGCCCCGACATGCTGGTATCGGTATCGGCATCGAGGGAGCGGGTGCAGGCGTGCGTGTCGGCAGCGGTCGGGGAGCAACGCGCCCCTCTCACCAACCGCATCCGGACGGCCGCCGCCCAGCTCAAGCAGAAGACAGAGTCGATGTGGCGCGCGGTGGACGATCTGGTGTTTGGGGCGACGAGTCCCGAGCGAGCCGAATGAGGCCGCGCAGAGACTCGTGAGCCTCCCCGCCGCTGCGAAGTCGCCTCTCGTCACGGCGCCTGTCTTCCGGAACCGACAGTCCATGTGGAATGCCTGCTCCCAGTACGTCCCCCGGCTCCGAGCGCGTGCTTCTCGTGCAGCGGAGCAGCGCGCCGGACGGGTCGGCCCACAGCGGCCTCCTGCTGGCCAATGGACTGCGGGAAGCGGGGTGGGAGGTGCACGTGGCCTTCGGGCACGACGGGGCCATGGTCGAGCGGTACGAGACGGCGGGACACGCGACGCACGTCGTGCGCCACGACAACTGGCTTCGGCGAGAACGGACGCATCAGTTTCTGAAAGACGGATGGCTGGAGTGGCGACGAGCCCGTGCGTTTACAGCGCTGGTGGACGATGTTACGCCCCGACTCGTGTACGTGAACACAGTGGTAAGCCTGGCGGGGGCCGTGGCGGCGCGTCGGGCGGGCCTTCCGTGCATATGGCACCTGCGAGAAATGTTTGCCGACGTTGGTGGGGAGATGCACGCCCCAAGGTGGGCGCGCCCGCTGGTACGGCGCCTTGTCCGGGCGCACGCCGACCGCCTCGTTGCCAACTCGGCCGCGACGGCCCGCAACCTGCTCGGCCACGCGTTCGACGGAGGAGAGATCGTGCCCAACGCCGTACGGGCGGCGTTCTTTGAAGACGAGCGCACGCCTCAAGAAGCCCGACGGCATCTCGGGCTGCAGGGCAGCAGCCCCCTCATCGGCGTTCCCGGAACGCTTCGGCCCATGAAGGGGCATCCCTTCTTTCTGAAGGCCGTCGCGCCCCTGCTCCGCGACCGAAACCTCCGCGTGGCCGTCACGGGAGAAGGCGCGTCGGACTTTGCCGAGCGGCTGAAGGCCACAAGCCAGTCCCTCGGCATCCAGGATCAGGTGATCTTCCTGGGCTGGGTGGACGACATGCCGGGCTTCTACCGCGCGTGCGATCTCGCCTGCATTCCGTCCCGCGCCGAGCCCTTCGGCCGCACAGCCATCGAAGCCTTCGCGGTGGGCACGCCGGTGGTGGCCACTGCCGTGGGCGGACTGCGCGAGATTGTAACGGACGAAACGACGGGCCTTCTCGTCCCCTACGGACACGTAGAGGCGCTTACAGATGCTCTCCGACGCCTCCTGGATACGCCCCAACTGCGCCAAAAGATGAAGCAGAACGCACGCAAAACGGCCGCCGAAGACTACCACGAGCGCGTATATAAACGCCGCATCCGCACGCTCGTCGCAGAGGTGGAAGGGCGCGGAGCCGATACACGATCGGAAAACTGTCGGCAGGCACCGTGAAAAAACTGATCATACACATCGGGGCCCGGAAGGCGGGAAGCACGACGATCCAGAAGACGTTCGCGAAGAACAACGACGCCTTGCACGCACGCGGCGGCCACTACGTGCAGGCCGCCCGGCTGCCCGAGAGCAGGGGAGATGGACAGTACGCACACCACAGGGCCGCCCCCCTCGACGGCGATTTCGAGCACTGGGTGCACATCGCACGAGAGATCCGAGAAAGCTGCTACGAGACGTTCATCGTTAGCAGCGAGTTGCTGTACACGATCGAGCGGGAAAAAATACGAGAGATAAGAAAGCGCGTAAAAGAGGCCGGGATCGAAGCGGCCACCGTGCTGATGGTGAAGCGACGGCCCATCGACTTCGTCAAGTCGGAGTACAAGCAGCAGATAAAGTTTGGCAGAGAAGCGAGAAGCATCGTAGCATTCGCGCAGGCGCACATTCGACGGTGCGACCACGAGGGAGCCCTCCAGCGGTGGGCCTCCGTGTTTGAGGACGGCGAGACGATTGCGCTTGAGCTAGAAGCGTTCAGAGGATCGGGCCGAGGGTTGGTGGGGACGGTGTGCCAGGCACTCGGGATGGGAACACTGGACCTGGAAGAGGAACGCATGAACGAATCTCTCGACGACAAGCGCGTGTGCGTGCTCCGACTGATCAACCGCGTGGCCGGGCAGATGGGGCTGTTCGATGTGTCGGAGCACGCGTGGCAGCTCAAGAACTCGGTAAAGCGGGGGCGGATGGTTGGGCAGGCAGCGATGCGCGCCCTCGCCCCCCTCGCCCCGGAGCGTCCCTACGAGGAGCACGAAATTGAGCAAGTGCGAGCGCTCTTTGCCCAGCACGGACTGCCCGTCCGCTAGGGCGTTTCGGCCACCTTGTCCAAACGCGTCGCTCGGCACAGGGGACCAACGACCAGCTAGACTTTCGAACCTCGGCTCATCAATTTTGAGAATGAAGACGTTAAAACGGGCGCGGACACTCGTCCCTGAGGCCGTCAAGGCCCCCCTTCGCCACGTGGTGCCGGAAGACGCGTGGGCGTACATCCGGGCGCGCACGCGCCCGCTGCAGCTGTACCGGACCGACCGATTTACCTTTTACCCCCTGGCCCGGAATCCCTGGGTGATTTACACAACCTCCGGACCAACGCTCGGAAACGTGTTCCACATGGCGCGAGCGCTGGAGGGAACCACGGCGCGGTTTGTCCTGGCGTTTCACTCGAAGATTAGTCGGTGGGAAGCGCACTTCCTCCGCCGCCAGGTCGAAGAGTTTCGGCGCCGACACAGTGCGTGCAGCCTGACGATCCTGGCGCCTGACAAAGAGGAGCAGCAGCGCGTTCGGCGGATAACCGGGGCCGATGTACGGTTCATCAACAAAAATGCGTTTACCCGCGAAGACCAATTCTGCATTCAGCCGGACGTCGACACAGAATACGACGCGATCATGAACGCACGGACGATCCGGGTGAAGCGGGTTGAGCTTGCGCGCCTCGTGGACAACCTCGCCATGATCACGGTGGTCGATAACGAGGCGTACTTCGAGGAAATGAAGGCGCTTCTGGAAGGAGCCGCGTGGCTCAATTTCCGGGGGGGCGAGTACACGTATTTCTCCCGTGCGGAGGTGGCTACGGCCCTGAACCGGGCCCGTACGGGGCTCATTCTCTCGGCCGTAGAGGGGACAAACCGGGCCTCCATTGAATATCTGCTTTGCGGCCTACCGGTCGTCTCGACGCCGAGTGAGGGGGGACGGGACGTCTTCTTCGACGAAGACTACTGCGCCATCGTGGAGCCGACGGCCGAGGCGGTGCGACAGGGCGTACAGCGCATGCTTGCCCAAGATGTTGGTCCAGAGGAAATTCGAGACCGCACCCTGCGGCGCGTTCGGGAGCATCGGGCGCGGTTGCTTGATCTTGCGGGCGAATTGGCCGGCCGAGAGCTTGGCGTGGATGTGGACGAATGGCTCGATCGCTTTCCCCGCGATCTAAAGTTCCGGTGCGACCCAGAAGCGTTTCTTCCCTTTCTCCAAAGCGATTACTTTGAGGGCGGGGTGCCGGCCTCCACCAGCGCCGCAGGACTTCGGCGCCACCACCCCGAGACGTGGAGCAACATCACCGGCCGCCCCGCATAGACCCCACGCCCGAGCGTATGGCTACCGTTGTGCTGATTGCGTATCACGGGGACGCGTGGCTTCCGGCGTGCCTCAAGACGCTGGCCGACGCGAGCGCGGACCCCCTGCACTTGGTGCTGGTGGACAATGCAGGCAACACCATCCTCGACGAGGTGGACCTCTCCGCATTCGAGGCGGAGGTGCTGTCCACCCCCCGCCCCATGGGGTTTGCGGAGGCGAACAACTTTGCCCTCGTGGAGGCCTCACGGCTGCGAGAGACAGTGCTGTTCCTAAACCAGGACACCATGAGCCCCCCCGGATGGGTGGACGCGTGCCTGCAAGGGCTGGCCACCCATTCACACTTCGGCGCCGTGTCTCCCCTGATACGCACCTACGAAGACGACGGGTGGGACCCCAGCTTTCTAGACTGTCTCTCGGAGGCGCAAGAGGCCGCACTGCAGCGCGAAGAGGGGGGGCAGCGAATTCTGACGACACAGACCGCTCCGGCCCCCGCCCTCCTGGTGCGCACCGCCGTGCTACAGGACACGGGCCCGTTTGACCCGGTATACGGCAGCTACTACGAAGACTACGACCTATGCCGCCGAATCCGGGCACAGGGGCGGGCCGTGGGGTTTTGCCGAAACGCCCGAGTGCGGCATTTCTCGGGCGGCTCCACCACCACCGAGGCGCAAGAGCGGCGCCGAATGCGACAGGTCATTCGGAACCGGGTCCTGTACGAACTGCGAAAAGGAGACGCCCCCCGCTGGTGGGCGGTCTTGAAGCGGGTTCTGGGCGACTTTCCATGGCGTCTTGCGCGTGGAGTGGCGGGCACGCCCTCCTCGCAACCCCCTAGCGTAACGCTGAAGGCCTACGCCGACCTCGCGAACATTGCAGGGCGCCTGGTCTCGAAGCAGCGGGATCGGCAGATGTGGGAACAATATTTGATGAAATTGAGATGGAAAAAACGCATGACGGAGCACACAGCCAAAAGGCCTTCGCGTTACGCATGAACCTGGCACGTCCTGTGAGCATCGCGAACGTATCCACGCAGCACGTCGAGCAAATTGCCGAAACTAACGCGCTGAAGCAAGAAGAACTGGACTATCTCCGCTATCACAAGGAGCGGATTGCCTTCAACGTAAAGATTGTCTCGGAGGTGCTGGAGCGGGCGGGAGCGGAGAGCCCCCGGCTGCTGGACGTGGGGCCGCACATTCAAACAACGGTCCTGAACGAGTGCGTGGGGAGCGAGGTGGTGATCAACACGTTGGGGTGGAAAAACGAGCGGCTGGTCTCGGAGTCGGACTTCCGGCAGCACTTCGAGTTTGACCTCAACAACGCCGACACGGAGGCGCTGTGGCCGGAAACCGAGCAGCACGACGTGGTGGTCATGGCGGAGGTGATTGAGCATCTTCACACGGCGCCCTCGCTCGTGATCAACTTCCTAAAGGAGTACGTCGCCCCGGGGGGGTACCTCATTATTCAGACCCCGAACGCCGTGGACGCGAAAAAACGGCTCCAGATGCTCCGTGGAGAGCAGCCGTACGAGCAGATTCAGGAGGATCTCTCCAATCCGGGGCACTTTCGAGAGTACACGAAGACGGAGCTCCGCGAATACGTGGAGGGAGAGGGGCTGGACGTGGAAGACATCTGGTATTGTGACTATTGGCCGCAGTCGGGACTGCGGCGCCTGCTGGAGCTGGCGGTGCCCAGCCTCCGGCGCGGAATTACGCTGTTTGCCCGCAAACCCTGAGTGCAAGTGCGCAGGAGCACGGTGAAGGTCCTTCACGTCAACGAGCACCTGGCCCACAAGGGCGGGGTGGAGACCTATCTCTTCGGGGCGCTGCCGCGGCTGCGCGAGCGAGGCGTGGTGCCCGTGGTGGCGTACGGGGACGGCGATCCGTCGCTGCACGAGCCGGCCCGTCACGTACCGGCGCTGGGAACGGCGGGGTTCCGGGCCGAGAAGCAGGCGCGCACGCAGATGGCACGGGTGCTCCGAGAGGAGACGCCGGATCTGGTTCACATCCACAACGTGCAGAACGTAGGAGCGCTGCAGGCCAGCCTCGCCCACGGGCCCACCGTGATCACCACGCACGACTACCGGTGGGTCTGCCCCGCCAACAACTTTTTTCACGAGCGCCCGCAGGCGGTGTGCGAGCGCACCTGCGGGCTCGGGTGCTTCGCGACGACCCTCGCAAAGCGCTGCGTAACCCCGCGCCCCCAATACGCCGCGTACTTCTACCGCCGGGCGAAGTGGGGAATTGAGCACGCGGACCGGTTCGCGCGGGTCATTGCGCCAAGCAGCGGCGCGCGCGCCAAGTACGAGCAGTCCGGGTTCCAAGACGCCGACATGGCCGTGCTTCCGTACTTCTGCGAGCTTGCCCCGGCGGAGACCCCTCGTCCCCTCCCTGATCCACCAACCATTACGTACTTAGGTCGCATCGCAGCCAACAAAGGCCACGAGTACTTCATCGAGGCCCTGGGGAAGCTGCCGTCGTCGGTGCAGGGGCGCATGGTGGGCAGCATTTCCGCAGATGTGGCCGACACGCTCCGCGTGCTGGCTTCGAAGCACGGCTGCGCCGAGCGACTGGACCTGCACGGGTGGGCCTCCCGGGACGAGGTGGTAGACCTCCTGGACCGCACGTCGGTGTTTGTGTTTCCGTCGCTCTGGCCCGAAACCCTCGGCATCGTAGGCCTGGAGGCCCTCAGCCGCGGGGTGCCGGTGGTGGCCTCGGACCTGGGGGGCGTGCCGGAGTGGTGCCGTGAGGACAGCACCGGGTACCGCGTGCCTCCCAAAGACGGGGCGGCCATCGCGGCGCGGGTGGAGCGTCTTCTGGCCGACGACGACCGGCTGCGGGCCTTTGGGGCGCGCGGCATTTCGCTCATCAAAGAACGGTTTCGGCCCGCGCAGCACATCGACCGGCTGCTCCGCCTCTACCAGCACGCTCAGACCTCGCACCAATCCGCTTCCTCCTCCCGTGCCTAGCCCCAGTCGTCCGCTGCGCGTGGGCTTCTACATCTTTTTTCCCGGGGGCGGCATTGGGCGGTACACGCACCGGCTCATGACGGCCCTGGGACGCCGCGACGAAGTGGCCGTCGAGGCCCTCTGCACGCCGGACTACGAGTGGGCGCACGCCGACGGCTATGCGACCTGGGACGGGCTTGCGCGTCTCTCGCACAACATCCCGACACTGCGGCGGTGGCGGTTTCTGAAAGGACAGTTTGTAAACCCCAAGCGGGCCATCGAGCATGCCCGTACGGCGGCACTCGATGTGCTGCACCTCGCGAACATCAACCACCTCTCATTTCCCTACTGGCGGCCCAAGGTGGAGCGGGCGAACGTGCGTGTTGTTGCCTCCGCCCACGACGTGAAGCGCGGAAAGAGCATCCTCAGCCGGAGGTGGGAAGACCGACAGTTGAAGGCCTTTTACCGGTTTGCCGACGCGCTCTTCGTCCACTCAGAATACCAGGTTCGCGAGCTGTCTGCCTTTGCCGGCGTGCCCGAAGAGCGGATCCATGTGGTGCCGCATGGGCCCTACACGCACGGCGCCGTCAACTCCTCGCAGCGGGCCCTGCGCCAGCACTGGGATTTGCCGACGGGCCGACGGGTGGCGCTTTTCTTTGGGAAGCTGCGGGACGGAAAAAACCTGGAGGGTCTGCTGCGGGCACAGGCGCGCACTGACCCGCGACCGTACCTTGTCGTAGCCGGGCCAGAGGACGGCCGCCACCACGGGGTGGACCACTACCAGCGCCTGGCGGGCGAACTGGGACTGGCGGACGACGTTCGGTTTCTGCCGCGCCGGCTGGACGACGACGAGGTCGGGGCACTGTTTACGGCGGCCGATTGGGTGGCCCTGCCGTACGACGAGTCGTTCACCTCGCAGAGTGGCGTGCTCAACGTGGCGGCCCACTACGAGCGACCCGTCCTCGTCAGCTCGGCCCCGGTGCTCCGCGAAACGGTGGACACGTGCGACATTGGGGTGGCCTGCTCCGGCGATACGCCCGCAGCCCTCGCCGACGGCATCGCGGCCCTGCATCGGCGTCTCGCGACCGGGCACAGGCACGCGTTCGAAACGTACCGCGAACGCTTTGGCTGGGCAGAAAACGCCTCGCGCACCCTCACGGTGTACCACTCCCTGCTGTCATGAACGAAGGTGCCGGCCCCGAACTGACCCGGCTTGCGGTGCTCCACTCGCGGCTCTCTCCCCACATGGCGGCGTGCTTCCGCACGCTTCGGCAACGCCACGGCGTGACGCTGCTCGTCGTGCGCGTTCCTCCGGCCGACAACGCCCCGTTCGACGACCGCCACTTCGACGAGATCGACCACCTCTACGATCGCAACGCGCTGAGCGTGGCCGACATGGCGGACCTCCTGAAGGCGTTTGCGCCGGACGCGGTGTTTATGTCGGGCTGGTTCGACGACGGCTACCTGCAGGTGGCGCGTGCCATGCGAGATCAGGGGGTGGTGGTCGTGGCCGGGTCCGATGAGCAGTGGACCGGGTCGTGGCGCCAGCAGGGAGCGCGCCTCATCGCGCCGTGGTATCTGCATTCGGCCATTGACGTGCTCTGGGTGGCGGGCGAGCGACAGCGGCAGTTTGCGCGCCGCCTCGGCTTCCGGGGAGCGCAGTGCTGGGACGGGGTGTACGGCTGCGACTGGGAGGCCTTTGCGGCACAACACACCGGCGCGTTGCCACGGGCATTTCTGTTTGTAGGCCGGTACATTCGCCGAAAGGGGGTAGACCTGCTCGCCGACGCCTACGCCACGTACCGGGCCGAGACGGAAACGCCCTGGCGGCTAATTTGTGCAGGGAGCGGTCCGCAGGAGGGACTCCTCGACGACCGTCCCGGCATTGAGAACAGGGGCTTCGTGCAGCCCAACGCCCTGCCGGACCTCATGGCCGAGGCCGGTGCCCTCGTGCTCCCGAGCCGCGAAGAGCCGTGGGGCGTGGTGGTGGCGGAGGCCGCTGCGGCCGGGCGTCCGCTCCTTTGCTCGGAGGCCTGCGGGGCCGCCGTTCACCTACTCCGAGACCGCTACAACGGGTACCTCGTCCAATCCGAAAGCGCACGACACCTTGCACGGTGCATGCGCACCCTGTCTACGCTGCCGGACGAACAGCGGCAGCGGATGGGCGCGCGCAGCCACATGCTGTCTAAGCAGTACACGCCGGCCCGCTGGGCCGATACACTCACCTCAGGGATTCATGACTGGTATGCAAGCGACCGCTCGCCAGCACGCACCGTCCGATAACCGCGGACAAATCTGGAATGGGCCGTATATC
>ERZ1034486.71-NODE-71-length-30347-cov-4.021656_pt1 | contig 30347 bp, 24 predicted proteins | sample MGYA00520683_ERZ1034486 | MGnify/ENA primary metagenome ERZ1034486 (study PRJEB33760, sample SAMEA4777685) | hypersaline lake metagenome | biome: hypersaline environment; feature: brines | place: Spain | collected 2012-08 | depth 0 m ...
CTGTTGATCCACTGTGTGACGACCATCGGCCCGGAGAGGATCGCGGCCAACGCCTCCCCGTCCGGGTCCGTCGTCGAATCGTACGAGTGGAGAAACGCCCGCCCGTCGAGATCGAGCCCTGCGGTGAGCGTCCGCCGTCCGATCACGAACGCGGCGTTGCCCGCCAACCCCCACTCCGGCCGGGTCTCTGCCCAGTCGGCGGCGCGCCGCTGTGCCTCCCGTACTCCCGCAGACGACTCGACTTCTGCGGACGACTCGACTTCCGCATCTCTCTCTCCAGTTGTCTTCTCCCCGTCCCCGACTCGTTCCGCTGCGGCACCGGCCTGCGCGGACGCGAGATCGGTCCGGAGTCTGTCGAGATCCGCCGCGTGACTTTCCGGGACGCTCTCGTCGTACAGCGTGATCTCGTCGGTCGTCGTGTTGTGTTCCCCGGCGACGAACACCGTGTCGGTGGGGATCTCGTGACCCCGGTCCCCCAGTCGATCTCTGACCGCCGGCTCGTTGCAGATCGACGCGAGCAGCCGGGCGCTCGGCCCGCCGGGGTTGCCGGCACAGGCGCCACAGTCCAGGCTGGCGTCGAACGGGTTATTTGCCGTCTGGCTCGCGTGCCCGACGACGGCGACGACTCGCGCGAACGTCTCCCACCCCATCAGTTCGAACGCGGTGGCGGCGTACTCGACCTTCTCCTCCGTGGTGAACCCGACCGGAAGCTCTCCCGCAGACTCCGGTTCGTGATCGGTCGTCGGCTCACAGAACTCGTGTGCGTCCGGCACGCGGTCGTCGACGCCGGCCAGTGTGTCGTACACACGATCCGGCAGCAAGGTCCGGGCCGCCAACGCGAGCCCGTACCCGCTGCCGGCGGCCTCGACGAATCCGAACGCCGTGCCGGGGTTCCCGCGCAACGTGTGAACTAGCTCTCCGGCCGCCCGCTTGAACTCCCGCCAGGCGTCGTGTGTCGCTCGACGACCGGCGTTACTGTCATTGCCTCCCGCAGACCCGTCTGGCCTCGCTACCCCACCGTCTCCCACGGGTCTGTCGACGACTCGGTGTCGTGCGTCGAGAATCGGGGGACAGGCGTCGACCGACACGTCGGTGTCGTACCCCTCGTACCGCATCGGAACCCCGAAGAATCCGGCGTAGCCGTGGGTCTCGTAGTCGCCTGTGGCCTCGACGTGCCGGCGGATAATCTCCGAACGCGTGTCGATACAGAACACGAGCTGTGCGTCCGGGCGACGCTCGTCGTCCTTCTCGGCGGTCGTGTCTCCTGTATTACTACCGCCGGTTGCGGCCCCCGTGTCACTGTCGCCGGTTGCGACTCCCGTATCACTGCCGCCGGTTCCGCCTCCCGTGTCAGCGCCACCGTGCGCCGAACGCCCGGCGTCTCCGACGGCGTCGACCAACTCCGCGCGGTAGGTTGCCTCCCACGCGGCGAGCCACGGCTCTTCGAGCGGAATCTCATCTCCTTCCTCATCGTCTCCCTCGCGATTACCGACGACGCCCCCGTCGTCGCCGAGGTCGATCGGTGCGCCGAACGACTCCGTCAGCGCGAGGCGGACGGCGAGGTAGCCGGCCAACGTGATCGGAGCCACCGACTGCCAGTCGCCGTCTGTCTCGATCCGGTGGACGACGAGCCCACTCCAGCCGGGGAGTGCGGTCAGGTGTGCGGTGATGATCTCCGCCCACTGCTCTCTGGGCTGGTCGGCGAGGGCTGCCGCGATCGCCGCGACCGGATCGTCCGGCAGGTCAGCCACGACCGACCGATCTGGGAGTTCCCGGTCGTGGACTGCGACACGACGGACGGCGTCGTAGAACCCCCGTTCGCGCCCCGGCAGTGACCAGTCTGCCCGCCCCTCGTCGAAGAACGCTGCGAGCCACTTCGTCAACACCCCCTCAACGCGGTCACTGGGTGTCGTCGTCTCTTCTCTCTCTCCCGCTCTCGCTTCTTTCTCCCTGTCGGCCATCCGGCCGAGCAACAGTTCCGGGTCGTCCGTGTAACCGTGTGCTGCCAGCGCGGTCGAGAGCCGCTCGGGGTCGATCCGCCCGTCCTTCCACGCCCGCCGGAAGACGGCCGCGTCGGGGTAGCCACGGCCGCCGAACAACCGTTCGCCGGCCCGGACTGCCGCCGGAAACGGACGATCTTCGAACCCGGCGAGCGGGTTGGCTGTCACGAACGAGTGGAGCGGCCACACCTCACCCACCCGCTCGGCGGCCCGTTCGAGACAGTCGTCAATACGCTGTCGTGTCTTGTGGTCAACTCCGTGACGCCCGTTGTTCTTCTCTCGTCTGCTGTCAGTGTGGTCAGTGCTCATCGTACTCCTCCGTGGTCGTGGTCAGCGTGTCGGTCGGCGGCTGTCCGGCGTTCACGAGCGTGACGTACAGTCGACTGCTCCGCCGGTAGACTCCGGTCTCACTCGCGACGTAGGCGGCGAGAAACGCCCCGGCGACGACGACGTGAACGACACGCAACTCGGCGGGTGCGGTGACGACCGGGAGGTCACCGAGAACTGTCGTGACCGCCGCGTACACGCCGGCGTACACGACAACCGCTGGTAAGGCGACGACCGGCACCGCCAGATACCGTGCCGTGGGCGACAGTGACGGCCGCTTCGCGAACCCCCACGCGGCGTGGAGTGTCACCACGACGACGAGGAGTGTCAGTAGTAGCCCACCGTCGACTTTCGTCCCCTTGCCGGTGAGGACGACGAACAGTCCGCCGCCGGCAACACCAGTCGCGAGCGTCACGAGGGCACCGGCGACTCCGACACCCCGAGAGCCCTCCCCGCCCTGTGCCGTCTCGGAACGCCTGCCGTGGGGCGTTCTGTCCCCGTGCCCCGCCTCGGGGCTGGTGTGTTCGACCGCGTCGCCGACCGAGAGGAACTGGTAAGCCTTGTAGAACCCGTGCAAGAGGAGGTGTGTGACGGCCGCACCGAAGAACCCCAACCCAGCCTGGACGATCATGAACCCCATCTGCCCGACCGTCGAACAACCCAGTTGTCGTTTCGCGTCTGGCTGGACAGTCTTCAGCAGTTTCCCGGCGAGCGCACTCGTCGCGCCGACGCAGACGACGACGAGCCCGACGGCCGGGTCGGCGGTCACGATCGGCGCGAACCGCGCGAGCAACACCCCGCCGGCGTTGACGAACCCGGCGTGCATCAGCGCGGAGGCGGGGGTCGGGGCGGTCATCGACCCGAGCAGCCAGCCATGGAACGGCACCAACGCGGATTGGATCGCCGCCGCCACTAGCAACGCGCCGGCGGCGAGCCAGAGCGTCTGTGTCCCGAGGCTGTCGGCGGCGGCGACGAACCCCGACAGCGTCGTCTTCCCGGTCGCCAGCCACAGTGTGCCGAGCGCGACAGCGAGTGCGGCCGTGCTCGCGAGGAAGTAGCGCCGCGCGAGCCGACCGGCGGCCCGTGCCTGTGGCCACCCGCGGACGTGACCGATCAGATCGGCCATCACTAGCCCCATCGCCAGCCACGCGAGTCCGAACAGGACGGCGTGGTCGGCCGCGACCAACAGCCCGACCACCAGCGTGAACCCGAACACGCGCCGGAAGAACCGGGACTGTCCCGGCGTGCCGGCGAGATACCGCCGCGAGTAGCTGTGGACGATCCCGCTGAAGAACGTCACCACCGTCCACAACAGGACGGTCAACCCATCGACGACGAGCAGTCCCGGCACACCCCACGGCTCCGTCGCGACCACCCGCCCGACCGCGACGGCGAGACTCCCCACCCAGAGGAGCCACACCAGTCGTGTCAACACGAGCGGCGTCCGCGGCGTCTCCGAGTCTACCTCGATCGATCCGATCGTCTGCGACCAGTCTGCGCCTGTCATCGTTCGTGGCTCCGGTCGACGACACGGCTCTCGTCCGTGCTCGCCGACCGATCTACGAGAAAGAGAACGATCTGGGTATTAAGGGTTGTTGTACGAACGTTCTGTTCCAAACTCTCCGGGAGAGACCGATCTCGTTCGGGACGGTCACCTCGTTCAGGACGATCATCTTGTTCTGGACAGCCCTCGTTCGGGACGGCCACAGTGTGGTGTTCGCAGAGAGACACGACCGAACGTCGGCCGTGTGTCCGGCGTCTCGATACCCGAAGACCCAGAGACGGAGACAGAACACGAAGAACGGACCAACCACTGAGCCGGAAGCGACCCTCTCGACCACCCGTCTACCGGTCGGTCCCCGACTCCGGTTCGAACTCGCCGAACGGCGTCGACTCGTGGCTCCGGACGAGCACCTCGTCGGTGACGGTCAGCCCCATCTCCAACAACGTCTGTGCGATCGGCGTGATGTCGTCGTCGGACTCGCCGACGGCGGTCACGAGCAGATTCTCGTCACCCGTCACCAGCTCCTGAACCGCGACCACGCCGTCGATAGCCAACACGTCCGAGACGAGTTCACCGCGTTCGGGGATCGAGGCGGTACAGAACAACAACATCCGGAGCGGGTAGCCCGACCGTTGGTAGTCCACCTCGGCGCTGTAGCCTTTGATCACGCCCGCCGCCTCCAACTTCCCGACACGCTTGCGGACCGTGCTCCCGGCGATCCCGACCCGGTCGGCGATCTCCTCCGAGGAGAGGTTCCGGGCGTCCGCCTGGAGCGCGTGGAGGATCGCGCGGTCGACTTCGTCGACATCCTCGTCCATGCCCGCCACTCGTCGCCGACCGACAAAGGGCGTTCGGGCTCGTGTCGCCCGACAGGCCGACGGAATCCCGAGCAGTCAAGCCCCCCGGGGGAGAAGTCGGTGCGTGAGCCTCTCGGAAGATCGAACCCGGGCGTACCTGCTGGGTGCGCTGACGGGCGCGTTCGCGGCACTGTCGGTCGTCGCCGAGGAGCGACGGCGAGCACTGTTCGGTACCCTCTCGTTGGTCTGTGGCGCGATGGCGGTCGTCTACGAGGAACGGGCCGACCGAATGTCCGGCTACGAGAACCCCGATCCGGCGACCTCGCTGGCCGCGACCGACGAGACGGAGTCTGCCGAGGACTGACGCGAGGGAGCCGACCACGAGTCGACAGGACGCCACCCACGAGTCGACGGTGACACGACCGCGGACCGCCACACCGGACGAAGACGGCCCACCCCCTCGTGTTGTTAACTCCCAGCAGCTCGAATAACAACCTCTACGGACAGTGCGAACCAGTTTAACAGCGGGATTAATAGGAACTGAGCGGCTACGACGACACAATGAGTCACACGGGAGCGAACGGGGGCGGCGACGAACCCGACGGGGGTGGGGAGACGACAGTCCGGCTCTCCGTGCCGGGGATGGACTGTCCGTCCTGCGCCGGAAAGGTAGAGACGGCACTCGACGGTGTCGCAGGTGTCTCCGAGTGCGACACGCGACCGACGACAGGACAGACGGTCGTGACGTACGACGCCGGTGTCGTCGCCGAGACCGACGTTACGGCCGCAATCGAGCGTGCAGGCTACGAGGTCGTCGACGGCAGGACAGACGGAGCGAGCGACGCCGAGACGGACGAACCGGGAGACGCCGGGACGAACGAACTGGGAGACACCGATGCGACGGGCGTCTGGCAGCGCACGCGCGCGGTCAAGACCGGTGTCGGCGCGGTCTTCCTCGCGGTCGGGCTGGCGTTGGTGTTTCTCCTCACGGGCTTCGACGTGCCCGTCGCGAGCGTCCTCGGCGAGCCGTTGTCGGTCGCCGATGTGTCGTTTCTCGTCGCGGTCGGCGCCGCCGTGCCGCCGATTCTCCGTGGCGGTTACGAGTCGGCCCGCCAGTTCTCACTCGACATCGACTTCCTGATGACCGTCGCCGTGTTGGGCGCGCTCGCCGCGAGCGTCGCCTTCGGGGAGGCGTTGTACTTCGAGGCGGCGACCCTCGCGGTCCTGTTCAGTGTCGCCGAACTGCTTGAACGGGCGTCGATCGACCGTGCGCGGGACTCACTCCAAGAACTGATGGAGCTGTCGCCAGACGAGGCGACGGTCGTCCGCGACAGCCGACGGGAGACGGTGCCCGTCGAGACGGTCGCGGTCGGCGATGTGGTCGCGGTGACACCCGGTGAGAAGATTCCGGTCGACGGGGAGGTCGTCGACGGCGAGAGCGCGGTCGACCAGTCGCCGATTACTGGCGAGTCCGTCCCGGTCGAGAAACGCCCGGGCGACGAGGTGTACGCTGGCACGATCAGCGAAGGGTATCTCGAAGTCACTGTCACCGCGCCGTCGGGTGACGACACGCTCTCGCGAGTGGTCGAACTGATCGAGGACGCACAGTCGGACACGACCGAACGCGAACAGTTTGTCGAGCGGTTTGCCGCATACTACACGCCCGCAGTCGTCGCCTTCGCGGTGCTCGTCACGCTCGGCGGCCCGTTCCTGCTCGGGCGGACGTGGTCGGCGGCGGTCGTCGACGGGCTGACGCTGCTCGTGTTGGCCTGCCCGTGCGCGTTCGTGATCTCGACACCCGTCTCTGTCGTCTCGGGGCTCACCGCCGCGGCGAAGAACGGTGTATTGGTGAAAGGTGGCTCTCACCTCGAAGCCGCCGGCGAGGTCGACGCCGTCGCGTTCGACAAGACCGGGACGCTCACCCGTGGGGAACTCACCGTGACGGACGTGATTCCGTTGGAGGACAACACGGAGACGGACGTGTTACGCTGTGCCAGCGGGCTCGAAACCCGGAGTGAACACCCGATCGGCGAAGCGATCGTCGAACACGCCGCGGCGGCGGACGTGACCACCCCCGAGATCGACGACTTCGATAGTGTCACCGGGAGAGGTGTCGAGGCCGAACTGGACGGCACCCGCCACTACGCCGGCAAGCCCGGGTTCTTCGAGGAGCTGGGGTTCGATCTCTCGCACGTCCACGCCGCGACGGACGGCGGGCGGGTCGTCCCGCAGGCTGTGGACGAAGACACACCCTCGCCGGCAGAGCCGTCCATCGACCACACCGCCCCCGCAGACACTCTCCCCGCCGACCGGGCGTCGTGTGACAGAGACAACTGTCTGGATCTGTTGGCCGACACCGTCCCCACGCTCCAGTCCGACGGGAAGACGGTCGTTCTCGTCGGAACGGCCGATGAACTGGAGGGTGTGATTGCTGTCGCCGACGAGGTGCGGCCGGAGGCGGCAGCGACCGTCGAACAACTGCGGGCGCTGGGTGTTGAGCGCACGGTGATGCTCACCGGCGACAACGAACGAACTGCGGCGGCGATCGCCGAGAAAGTCGGTGTCGACGACTACCGAGCGGAACTGCTCCCAGACGAGAAAGTCGCCGCCGTCGACGAACTGGCCGACGCGGAAGGCGGCGTCACGATGGTCGGTGACGGGATCAACGACGCGCCGGCGTTGGCGGCCGCGACGGTCGGTGTCGCGATGGGCGCCGCGGGGACGGACACGGCGTTGGAGACGGCCGACGTGGCGTTGATGGGTGACGATCTCTCGCGGCTGCCGTACCTCTACCGGCTCGCAGACCGCGCCGGCAGCGTGATCCGACAGAACGTCGTCGGGAGCCTACTGGTGAAGGCTGGGCTCGCGCTCGCGGTGCCGTTCGGCTACGTCCCGATCTGGCTCGCGGTGCTGGCGGGCGACGCCGGGATGACTGTCGGTGTCACCTCCAACGCGATGCGACTCTCCCGGGTCCGCGCGGACTGACGCGTAGCGAGCGGAAGCCCACCCTCACGACGAGTGGAGACACCCTCACAACGGGTGGAAACCCACCTCCAGAAGTAGACGTGAGCGACGAGAGAACAAGCGTTTTTACTTTACACTCACAATGTACACACGTGAGTTCCGAGTCCACGAAAAAGCGGGTCCAGTTTCGTGCACCGAGAGGGCTGGTAGACCAGGCTGACGCGCTCGCTGCGGTGTTCGAGACGGATCGAACGGACATTCTCATCTCCGCACTTCGGGAGTACCTGCGGGACGCCGCGCACTCTGACGAAGTGAAACAGGAGACCGCGGAGGCGTTCTACGACGGCGACATCACGTTCGAGGAGTTGCAAGACCTCGTCGGGCACGAGGAGGCCGCCAACTTCCGACTGCTGAAACAACAGCTAACCGACGAGTTCGTCGACGAGACTGCAGAGGAGCTGGCCGACTCGTAGATGGCTCTGATCGTGGCCGACACGTCGGCTGTCGTGAGCCTCGGAACGGTGGCAACCACCGCACCGAATCCACTTGATCACCTCCTCGACTCGCACACCGTGGTGGTCCCATCACAGGTCGTGGACGAACTCACCGAGACTGCGTCCTATGACGACGTATCCGGTGAGGCGGCACGAGCGGTTCTCGACCGCCGCTCTGCGTTCGAGGCTCGTTCTGTCGAACTGGACGAGACGTTCCCGCTGGACGACGGCGAGAACGCGGCGGTCACGTTGGCAAACGACATTGGGGCCGTGCAACTGCTCTGTGACGAGTTCACTCGACTCGCGCTCGTCCACGCCTCACTCGTCGAGACCCGCCTCGTCACGACACCCATCCTGCTCACTGCGCTGGTTCGTAACGACGTGATTTCGCCCGAGACTGCCGACGAACTCTTGACCGCGATGAGTGACGCTCGTAGTTGGTCGTCGAACGCCTACGTCGAGCGGGCCCAGTCCACGCTCCGACAGCAACGCGACAACGAGCATCCCGACTCGAACTGATCGGGTCGTTGGAGACGCGCTCGCCGATCAGAACGACTCTCGGTTCGTTCCGTTCCCGCACCCGGAGCAGCGACGCCAGACCGTGACCCCCCACTCTCACCACGTCGCTGTCGATCCACAGAGCCAAGTGTGGCGTCGATAATATCCGAGTATGTCTCAGAGAACACCGTCGACCGGCGAGGCTGCCGACCGAGCGTCCGCGTCGACAGCCGACGCCGAGACGGACGAACGGACCCTGACGGTCGGCGGCGGTCGGCCCATCCGCATCAGCACCGGCCACCGCATCCAACACCACGACGGGAAGTGCTCCCGCCCACACGGGCATAACTACGAGATCACCGTCCGGCTCCGCGGGGAACTCACCGAGGAGGGGTGGGTCGCCGACAAAGGGACGGTCACGTCCGTGATCGACGAGTGGGACCACGTCTTCCTGCTGGAAGCGGGCGACCCGTTGATCGAGGCGTTCGCGGACGCCGGCGACGCGGACGGCACCGTGATCCTCGACGCGCCGCCGACGGCCGAGGTGATGAGCGTCGTCTTAGAGGAACGCATCCACGAGCGCGTCCCAGATACCGTCTCGGCCGTCTCCGTCACCGTCCGCGAGACGAACGAACTCGCCGCGGCCGGAGGGCTGTGAGCCGATGCCAGTCAACGACGACACTGACCCCCTCCGGAACGTCGCGGGAGACGACACGACCCGGGACACCGCGAGCGACGACGCTCCCCGCGACACCGCGAGCGACTCCGCCGGAGAACAGCTTCCGGTCAACGAGCTGTTCTACTCGTTGCAGGGGGAGGGGAAACTCGCGGGTGTGCCGAGCGTGTTCGTCCGCACGAGCGGCTGTAACCTCCGGTGCTGGTTCTGTGACTCGTATCACACCTCTTGGGAGCCGACACACGCACAGCTGTCGGTCGACGAGATTCTCGCGTCCGTGGCGGACCACGACGCAGACCACGTCGTCGTCACCGGCGGGGAGCCGATGATCCACGACGGGATCGTCACGTTGCTCGAACGGCTCGCCGACCGTGGCTACCACACCACCGTCGAGACGAACGGGACGATCTACCGCGACGCACCGATCGACCTCGCGAGCGTCAGCCCCAAGCTCGGCTCCTCGACGCCGACGGCCGACCGCGACCCGAAAGGTGACGGGGAGTGGGCCGAGCGCCACGAGAACGACCGGATCGACATCGACGCGCTCGCACAACTCGCCGACGCCTACGAGAGCCAGCTCAAGTTCGTCGTCACCGGCGGCGACGATCTCTCGGAGATCGAGCAGATCGTCGACCGTGTCCGTGCGGCCGCGAACGACCCGATTCCGGACGGGGACGTGCTCCTCATGCCGGAGGGAACCACCCGGACGGAACTCGACGAGACCCGCCAGCGCGTGGCCGAACTCGCCGCCGAACACGGCTATCGCTACACCCCGCGGGTCCATGTCGACGTGTGGAACGACGCACCCGGCACCTGACCGACCCGAGCGACCGAAGCTACCTGAGGTGGCTCAGCCACCTGAAGTGCCTGTATCACCTCAGGCGGCTACGGCAGTTCAGGCGCCGGAGTTACCATCAGCCCAGTCGTACCAGGCGACACGAACAACACACCGACCGAACCCCACTACACAGATGACAGACAACACTCACACGACGACAGACGACACCCACAGGACGACAGAGACCACACAGCAACGCGCCGTCGTCCTCGTTTCCGGCGGCATGGACAGCGCCACCGCCGCCTACGAGGCTCGCGACCGCGGGTACGACCTCTACTTCCTCCACACCTCCTACGGCCAGCAGACGGCCGCGAAGGAACGCGAGTGTGCACAGGCGTTGGCTGAGGAGATGGATGTCCAGGACTTCCTCCACGTCGAGACGAGCCACCTCGCACGGATCGGTGCGTCGAGTCTCACCGACGACGGAATCGAGATCGCGGACGCCGACCTCGACAGCGACGAGATTCCGGACTCGTACGTCCCGTTCCGGAACGCGAACCTGTTGTCGATGGCCACCTCCTACGCGGAGGCGAACGACTGCTCGGCGGTGTTCGTCGGCGCCCACAGCGAGGACTACTCCGGCTACCCCGACTGCCGGCCGGCGTTCTTCGAGGCGTTCCAGACGGTCGTCGACGCCGGCACGAAACCGGAGACGGAGATCAGCGTCGAGGCGCCGTTCACCGAGTGGTCGAAGACGGAGATTGCCGCCCACGGCACGGGGTTGGGCGTTCCGTACGCCGAGACATGGAGCTGTTACCGCGCCGACACGCCCGCCTGCGGGACGTGTGACGCCTGTGCCTTCCGGCTCCAGGCGTTCCAGGCAAACGACCTGCGTGACCCGGTCGCGTACGAGGAACGGCCCGACTACGTCGACTGAACAGCCTCCAGATCGGTGAGTGGTCAGCTCACCGCTCGACCGAGAATCAACCTGACGACGGTGCCCGACTCGGAGCTGTCGAACTCGACGGTGCCGCCAGAGTACTCCACCACCCGGTCGACGATCCAGAGCCCGGCGCCGCTCCCGTGAACGAGCTGTGTCTCCTCGCCGGCCGCCAACGGGTCCAACTCCGACTCCGGTACCCCCGGGCCGTCGTCTTCGATCTCGATCACAACACCGGTGTTCAACGTCGCCGCCCGGACGACTACTTGCGGCTCTCCGGACTGGTGTTCGACCCCGTTCTCGACGGCGTGTCTGATCGCGTACTCGAAGTGCGGGTGGACCTCCAGCTCGACTGCCGGCAACGGGCCGACCCCGATCTCGGCGTCCGGGTAGTCGTCGGCCACCTTCTCGACGGCCGACCGGACGAGCGCGTCTGTCTGTGCCGAGACGAACTCACCGCGACGGTCGACGACGCGCCGAATCTGTTGGGCGTTGGTCGCCGTCGAGAGAATCTCGTCGGCGGTGTCGACGATCCGTTGGGCGTGGTCCGTGTCGCTCGTCTCGCTCGCGAGCAACTCCGCCCGCCCTCGGATCACGTTGAGATCGTTGCGGACGTTGTGCCGGAGGATGCGTGCGAGCACCTCGTCGAGCACGTTCAGTTCCTGTTGTTTCCCGACGATCTGGAGTGCCGACTCCGCGCTGGCCGCCAACGTCTGGAGGAACTCGAACTCCGTCCGGCTGAAGTCGTCGGTCAGCTGTGAGCCGGCGGTCAACACGCCGTACTCGCCGAGCGGGACGAGAATCTCCGACTGGATCGGGCTGTCGGTGTCGTACGCCTCGTCGACGCTGGCGACATCGTCGACGACCCGTGGTGAACCCTCGCTGAACACCTCCCATGCGATACTGTCGTCCGGACCGAACGTCGGCACCTGACCGAGCAACGCCTCGGCCTCGTCGGTCTGTGCGGCCGGGCGCAACAATCGCTCGCCCGGTTCGTAGCGCCAGACGCCGACGTACGGCGCGCCGATCGTCTCCGAGGTGTACGCAACCAACTGCTCGGCGACCGCCGTGGCGTCCGTCGCGGTCACCAACGACCGAGTCGCCGACTGGATCGACCGCAGGGCCTGTTCGCGCCCGGTCCGGTTGAGCGCCGTCTGCAACATCCGTGCGAGCAGCTTTCCGAAGTACTGGTCGGAGTCGTCGAACGCGTTGGCGGTCGGCGCGGAGGCGACGAACACCCCGTGGTTCCCCAACGGGAGGACGAGCGCCGACCGAACCGGCGTGTCCTCGTTGGGCAGATTCCCGTCGAACGACGCCAGATCAGAGATGATCACCGGCTCCGACTCCCGGTACGCCTCCCAGACCACCGACTCGCGGTCGGTGTACCGCAGTTGTTTCCGTTCGACCGCCGACCGGTCGACACCCCGCGTCGCGACCGGCTCCAACGCCTTCCCCTTGCGATCGTACAGGTGGACGCCACACAACGAGAAGTCGAGCACATCTCCCGCGACACGGGCACCCCGCCGACACACCGCCTCGCGCCCGGGAGCGTCGAAGAACTCCTCTGCGGCCCGGTAGAGCCGTTCTAACGTCTGCTGGCGTCTGTGTTGCTCCGTGATGTCGATGTACAGTCCGAACTGTTCGGTCTCCTTCTCTGTGGACGGGATCGGGACGCTTCGGAGGCTGAACACCCGTTCCCCGTCCGTCGTCTGACGCCGCACCTCGCGCCTGACCGGCACCTCGCTTTCGACCCACGACGTGTCCGGCTCTGCGGGCGTGTCTGCTCCGCCCCAGACGGCGCCCGGCGGCGGTTGGTCCCCGCCGATCTCGCTCCCGAGATTGCCGCCGTCGCTGGTCACCCCACCCGGAGAGTGGCCAGCTTCTCGGTCGACATCGCTCGTTCTCTCCTCAACATCGCTCGTTCTCTCCTCAACATCGCTCGTCCCCTCCTCGACATCGCTCGTTCCCTCCTCGGCGTCGCTCAGCCGGTCGTCAGTGGCGTCGGCCGCGAGGAGTGTGTCGAGTGACGCACCCTGCGCGGCCTGTCGGTCACAGCCGAACGTCGCCTCGAACGCGGAGTTCACCTCGTGGACGATCGGCTCGCCGTCGTGGGTGACGACCCGGACGATCGGCTCCGAGACGGTCTCGATGACGGCTTCCAGCCGGTCGCGTTGCGTCCGAAGTTCACGCTCGGCTTCCGCGGCCAGACAAGCGTCTGCAAGCTTTCGGTTGATCCCGGCAAGCGCCCTCAGAATCTCCGTGTCGATGCGTCTCCCGGCCGTGACCAACACCAGGACACCGAACCCCGGCAGATCGAGTAGGTGGACGTGTGTGTCCTCGCCGACGGGCAACGTCGTCGGAAACGCCGGCTCGTCTGACTCGTGGAGCCATTCGACAGCGCGAGTGTACCCGTCGTCGACAGTCGGGTCGGCGGGCACCGCGGCGATCTGCTCGTAGTCGGTGTTGTTCCGTCTGTCGCCGTTCCCTTGCCCGTCGTGACGACGGAGAACGGCCCCGGTACTGCAGTTCAGCCTTCGGAGGTACGCTGACAACGCCTCCTGTGCCGTCTCCCGGAGCCCGTTTCCGTGGCCGACGGCCAAGGAGATCTCGTAGAGCACCCGAATCTGCCCCTGATCTGTCGTCATTCGTCGGCTGGATTCGCGACGACGGCGGTTCTGTCGCAGTGCTCTGGGTCGTCTCTGCCGGCGGGTGTCTCGCGGCTGTAGCCGACGACCGTCCTGTGGCTGTCGTCAGCGACTGCCACCGGCCAACCGTCGGGTTCCGACACCGCCCAGCGATCACCAGACTCTGTTCGCTCTGGTGTGAACACTGCGGGCTCGCTGGCCGACACGATTCCTCCCTTCAGGCTCTGTGTGTCTCCGACCGACCCACCCACCACTGTGATCGACTCGCCCACCATCCCGACCACTCCCCCCGGTGTTCTGACCGATCCAACCAGTGTTGCAACTGCGCCGTCGCCCCCCTCGGTGTACGCTCGGCGCATCACTCATCGTCACGAGCCCCCGAACGGTATTAGTTCCAGCGGTGCAGACGCCGCGATTCGGCCGTTCTCCCGCTGCAGTACGTCACTAATTGGCTTGTAAATAAGAAAGTTTGTTCTTTCGCCAAAGAATCCACGCTTGAGTGGACAATCTTATTACTGCTTGTGAACAAGTGGGGTTGTATGAGCAAGTCCAACAGGGCGAAGTCGAACGACGACTGGTGGCCGGAGATGTTGACACTCGACATCCTCGATCAGAACGCGCAGGACAGCGACCCGCGTGATGATTTCGACTACGCCGAGGCGTTCGAGTCGTTGGATCTCGACGCGGTGAAGTCGGACTTGGAGGACCTGATGACGGAGTCACAGGAGTGGTGGCCGGCCGACTACGGCCACTACGGCCCGTTCATGATCCGGATGGCGTGGCACAGCGCCGGGACCTACCGTGCAGCGGACGGTCGTGGTGGTGCCGCCGGGGCTCGCCAACGGTTCGCGCCGTTGAACAGTTGGCCCGACAACGCAAACCTCGATAAGGCCCGACGGCTGTTGTGGCCGGTGAAACAGAAGTACGGCAAGAAGATCTCCTGGTCGGACCTGATCATTCTGGCCGGGAACGTCGCCATGGAGTCGATGGGATTCCAGACGGTCGGCTTCGCCGGCGGTCGCCAGGACGACTTCGACACGGACGAGTCCGTCAACTGGGGTCCAGAAGAGGAACTCGAAACGCAGGAACGGTTCGAAGAGGCGGGCGAGATTGAGGACGGACTCGGTGCCTCGATGATGGGGCTGATCTACGTCAACCCCGAAGGTCCCGACGGGAAGCCGGACCCCGAGGCTTCGGCGAAGAACATCCGACAGACGTTCAGTCGGATGGCGATGAACGACGAACAGACGGTCGCGCTGATCGCCGGCGGCCACACGTTCGGGAAGGTTCACGGCGCAGACGACCCCGAGGAGAACCTCGGCCCCGAGCCCGTCGCCGCGCCAATCGAGCAACAGGGGTTGGGGTGGCAGAACGACCACGGCTCTGGCAAGGGCGGTGACACGATCACCAGCGGAATCGAGGGTCCCTGGACCCAATCCCCGACGGAGTGGGACGGCGGCTACCTCAACAACTTGCTCGACTACGAGTGGGAACCAGAGAAGGGTCCTGGCGGCGCCTGGCAGTGGACACCGAAGGGGGAGGAACTGGAAGACACCGTTCCCGACGCCCACGAAGACGGTGAGTCCGTCACGCCGATGATGCTCACGACGGACGTGGCGCTAAAGCGTGACCCGGACTACCGCGAGATAATCGAGCGGTTCCAGGACAGCATGATGGAGTTTGGAATCTCCTTCGCGCAGGCCTGGTACAAGCTGACCCACCGCGACATGGGGCCGCCGGAACGGTTCCTCGGGCCGGAGGTGCCCGACGAGGAGATGATCTGGCAGGACCCACTGCCGGACGCGGACTACGAGACAATCGACGACGAACAGGTCGAGACGCTGAAGACGGAGATTCTCGACACCAATCTCTCCGTCTCCCGACTCGTCAAGACGGCGTGGGCGTCGGCGTCGACGTACCGCGACAGCGACAAACGCGGCGGTGCCAACGGCGCCCGCATCCGGCTGGAGCCACAGCGCAACTGGGAAGTGAACGAGCCGGCCCAACTGGAACAGACGCTGGCGACGCTGGAGGGTGTCCAGACCGAGTTCAACGAGGGTCGTGACGACGACGTGCGCGTCTCGCTTGCGGACCTGATCGTCCTCGGCGGCAACGCGGCCGTCGAACAGGCCGCGGCCGACGCCGGCCACGACGTGACGGTGCCGTTCGAGCCGGGCCGGACGGACGCGACACCCGAGCAGACGGACGCCGACTCCTTCGAGGCGCTGAAGCCGGAGGCGGACGGCTTCCGCAACTACCTGCCGGGCGATGTCGAACAGACGGCCGAGGAGATGTTGGTCGACAAGGCCGACCTGTTGGGGCTGACGCCCGAGCAGATGACCTCGTTGGTCGGCGGCCTCCGCGTGTTGGGTGCGACCTACCAGGACACGGACATCGGCGTGTTGACCGACACCCCCGGAGAGCTGTCGAACGACTTCTTCCAGACCCTGCTGAGCATGGACACCCGGTGGGAGCCGGTGTCGGAGGAACGCCAGTTGTTCGAGGGGTACGACCGCGAGACTGGTGAACTCCAGTGGGAGGGGAGCCGGTTCGATCTGATCTTCGGCTCACACTCCCGACTGCGCGCCATCTCGGAGACGTACGCAACCGTCGACGGTGAAGCCGAGTTCGTCGAGGACTTCGTCGACGCCTGGACGACGGTGATGCAGGCCGACCGATTCGAGTTGGAGTGAGACGGTAGCCGACCGCCACCCCTGCGGCGTCTCCGCCGACAGACGCTCTCTCTACCGCCGTTGTTCACCGCTCGGGCAACACGTCACCCAGCGACGCACCGACACCCATCACGACCCAGACGACGAGCGTCTGTCCGACGGCGACAGCCGGCTCTGCCCACGAGACGCGCCCCCACGCCGTGAGCAACCCGGTCGCCACCGTTGCCGCGACAGCGAAGATCCCGACGGGCCGGACCAACAGCCCGGGCGTCCCGCCGTCGACGGCGTCCTCGAACCCGCCGGCGTACAACACCCCGAAAGTTAATGTGACACCCACCAACGCCGTCGCGACGAGTGCCAGCGGACGGCCGGCGATGTACTCGCCGACGGTGAACGTCCCGTCCTCGACGATCATCGGGACGCCGAACACGAAGCTCCCGACGACCGCCTCCCCGGCGTCACGGAGGCCGAACTGGTCACGGAACCGGCCGAGAATCCGCGGCCGTCGGGCGCGTCTGGCCGTCCGCATCGTCTCCCGAACCTGTCGTCGCTCCGTCTCGTCGTCGACTGTCGCCTCTAGCTCTTCGAGTTTGCTCAACACGTCGTCGATCTCGACGGGGCCGTCCGGGCGCGGCTCGTCCGATTCTCCCATCGCTCGTACGGTAGCCCCCCGCTCGGATAAGACGGCCGTGACGGCCCGCGCCGATCTGCTCGGCGATCGTTCCGCTGTCGGCCGCCCTCACCCAGCGTCCCGAGCGACCCGATCGAGTCCGACCGCGACCCCGGCCGCCAGCAACACCAGCAACACCACGACAACCAGCAGCGTCGAGGTGACACTCACCAACGGGTCAAGCGAGTTCCGGAGCGAGTTCCACGCCTTCACCGGCACCGTCCGACTCCCACGCCCCGAGAGGAACAACGTCATCACGAACTCCTGGAGGCTGACGACGAACGCGATCAGCGTCGCGGCCGCCAACCCGGCGGCGACGTTCGGCGCGACCACCTCCCGGAACGCACGGAGTCGGCTCGCACCCAGATCCAAGGCGGCGTCGCGCACGTGCCAGTCGTACCGCGAGAACGTCGCCCGCATCACGGAGTAGGTGAGCGGCGTCGCCCACAGCGAGTGTGCGAGCACGATCGTCGCCGGCTCCTGTTGGAGTCCAAACTCGCTGAAGAAGATGAGCAACGTCACGCCCAACACTACCCCCGGAACGAGCAACGGGACGACGGCGATTCCGGTGACGAAATCCGCGAGTTTGCCGTCGAGTTTTCGCGTCCCGAGCGCGCCGGCGACACCCAGCGTTGTCGACAACAGCGCGGTGCCGGTCGCAATCAGGAGACTGTTGCGTGTCGCCTCGATCCACGGGCCACTCGCGAGCAACGCGCCGTACCACCGCAGAGAGAGCCCACTGGGCGGGAACGCGACCGTGTTGGCGTCGGACAACGAGGTCGCGGCGACGACCACCACCGGCGCCAACAGGAAGACGAACACGCTCAGATACGCCAGCCGGTAGCCGGCGGTGCTGGCGCGTGTGACCAGGTTCCAGTCGCGGCCCTGTGTCCCCGTCCGGTCGGTGTCTGCCGCGACCCCGCCGTCAGTCCTGGTGGCGCCAGTTTCGGTGTCGTCACCCACTGGCGGTCACCTCCCGACGCGACAACACCAGTCGAACGACGACCAACCCGCCGAGCACGGTCGCGGTGACGACGACCGCCAGTGCGGCCGCGGCGGGCCAGTCGAACTCTCGCAGGAGCAGATCCGACACCAACACTCCGTTGGTTCGTTCGCTTCCGGAGCCGAGCAACAACGGCGCGGCGTACGAGCCGATGCTCCAGGTGAAGCTGATCACGCCGGCGACGAGCATCCCCGGGACGGCGTGGGGCACCGCAACTTCGAGGAACGCCCGCGGACTGCTGGCACCCAGGTCCCGCGCCGCCTCCAGCAACGACTCGTCGACCGTCGAGAGCACGGCGTACACCGCGAGGATGCTGTAGGGGACGACGATGTACAGCTGTCCGATCACCGCGCCGACACCGTTGTTCACCAGCCGGAGCGGTTCACTCACCAGACCCAGAGAGACGAGCAGTCCGTTCAACACCCCGTCCGGGGAGTAGACGAGCAACGCGGCAAACAGCTTCACCACAATCGCGGTGAACATCGATACCAGCGCGCCCGCCGTGAGGACGATCCGGAGCGGGCCGTCGGCCCGCCACATGGCGTGTGCGTACAGCGTGGCGATTGTGACCGAGACGACCGTCACGACGACACCGAACCCGAGCGTGAACAGGAACGTCTCGCTGATCGTGTTCGACGGTTCGAGCAGGTACGTGTACCCCTCGACCGACCACGTTCCCTCGACGTACGCCCCCGTGGACCGCTCGGAGAGACTGATCCGCAGCAGGTAGCCGAACGGAACAACGAACACCAACAGGTCGAACAACAGCAGCGGGAGCAACAACCCTGTCCCCGTCCGGCTCGCGACGGCCTGCCGGAGCCGACCCGTGCGAGTGCTCACGACACCCACCTCCCGAGCCAGTCGTGGGACGACACAAGCAGACCACGAGACGACGCGAACGGACCGCGAGATGGCGACGACTCGGTCATCGGAGCCGCTGCCCCTCCGCGTCGAAGAAGCTGATCGACGGCGCCGGACAGTCGACGACGACCGTCTCACCCTCTGTGACGTCCAACTGGTCTGCGATCCGTCGGTGTGTCACCAGCGTCTCCTCGCCGACCGCGACCTCGTATCTGACCTGCGAACCACGGTGGAGCCGTGACTCGACTGTCCCGGTCGTGGTCAACCCGTCCCCGCCGGCCGTGTCACGCTCGGCGCTGTCGACCGTCTCACTCCCCGCCGTGACCGACAGCTGTTCCGGCCGCAGCGACGCGGTGACGTGGTCGTCTTCCGACACCGCCGTCTCTGTCGCCGGCGCGAACAACGGCTCGCCGAGCGGTGTCTCCAAGGCGACACGTCCACCGTCGGCGACCTGCGCGTCGGCGGTCTCGGTGGGTGTCTGTGCCCGACGCACCGTACAGTCGACGAGGTTCGTCGTTCCGAGGAACGACTCGACGAACAACGTTTCCGGGTCTGTGTACACGGACGCCGGCGGGCCGACCTGTTCGACGCTGCCGTCGTTGACGACCGCGATCCGGTCTGCGAGCGTGAACGCCTCGTCTTGGTCGTGGGTGACGTACACCATCGTCGTCTCCAGCCGCTCGTGGATCGACTTCAGCTCCAACTGCATGTCCTCGCGGAGCCGTCGGTCGAGGTTGCTCAGCGGCTCGTCGAGCAACAACAACGTCGGGTCGACTGCCAACGACCGTGCCAACGCGACGCGTTGTTTCTGGCCGCCGGACAACTGCGTCGGGTCGTCGTCCGCGTGGTCGGTCATCTCGACGAGCGACAACATCTCGTCGGCACGCGCCTGTCGGTCGGTGTCGCTGACCCCGTCCATCTTCAGCCCGAAGGCGACGTTCTCGCGAACGCTCTTGTTCGGGAACAACGCCCAGTCCTGAAACACCATCGCGGTGTCGCGGTCGTTCGGTTGTGTTCCCGTCACGTCCGTCGGCGCACCCTCGTCGCCGAGCCGGACGCGGCCGGCGTCCGGGCGCTCAAACCCCGCGATTGTCCGGAGCGTCGTCGACTTCCCACACCCCGACGGGCCGAGCAGACACAACAACTCCCCGCGCTCGACCGACAACGACAGGTCGTCGACCGCCGTGAGGGCGCCGTACTGCACGGTGATCCCGTCGAGCTCCAACAGCGTCATACCGATGTCTTCAGCTCGTTGAACCGTTCCGTCAGCGTCTCCGAGTACTCTGCCACGTCGGCCCACTGCATGAACGAGACGTTTTCCAACGCCTCGTTCGACAACGGCACGTTCTCCGTCGTCGCTGTCGGGTAGTCGACGTCGTCGATTGCCATCCCCATGTTGAAGTTCTGTGCGTACGTCGACTGCATCTCCGGTGTCAACAGGAAGTCGAGGAAGTCCTTCCCCATCTCCAGCCGTTCGGTGCCGCGAACGGCGTGGTAGTCGTCGACGTAGCCGGTCGTCTTCTCGGGGACGCTGAGCCCGATGTCGTACGCGTCGGTGGACTCCTGTTTCTTCTTCGAGTAGGCGAAGAAGTACTGTCCGGTCGTCGCCACCCCCTGACTGATCCCGGTCCAGAGATCCTGTGCACCGGTGTAGAACTTCGCGGTGTCGATCTCGCGGAGCGTCTCGAACACCGCGTCGTGGCCTTCGGGGCTGTACAGCTCCTCGTCGAACGGCATCTCCTGGGAGACGATCGACCCCATCTGCATCGCGTTCGACCAGTACGACCCCGGGAGCGCCACGTCTTCGGCCTCCGAGGTGAGATCCGCCCACGGGCCGGGGTTCCAGTCGACGGCCGCCTGGTCGTACGCGTGACACATGACCCCGTACGACACCGGCACGGAGATCGCGTCCTCGCGCAACAGACTCTCCTTGATACTGTCGGCGTTGTCGAGCGAGCCGACATCGATCTCCTCCCACAGCCCCTCTTGGACCCCGAGATAGTGTTGTCGGTCGCCGGTGACGGTCAGGTCGTACGGCGGGTCGTCCGACGACGCCGCACGGATCTTCGCGAGAATCTCCGACCAACCCGGAACGATCTCCAAGGTGCCGCCGGTCTCCTCCTCGTAGGCCGGCTTGATCTCCTCTTGGAACACCGTCGCGTTCGTCCCGCTCCACGTCGAAAACCGCAGCGTCTTGTTGCGGAACGGCTGTGCGGAGTCGACGGTTCCGGTCGTCGCACCGTCTCCCGACCCGCTGCCGCCGCTTCCACCGAGACACCCAGCCAGGGCCGCGACTCCGGTCCCGGCCGTTGCGAGTACTGCTCGTCGACTCCGTCTCCGGGCGCTATCGCCGGATTCTGACATTACACGTCACAGGGGAAGGACTAACTAAGGACTTGTGTTGTGCGCGTGTCTCCGTGGTGTGTGACCGAGTGGCGTCCCGGCCCCGACAGTCACTCGTGGCCGTCGACCGCTCGCTTCGTGTTCGCCGGTTCGCCCACACGCCGCACACGTAGGAGCCACACACCGCACGTGGGAGCTACACGCCGCACGCGTGAGAGCTATACGGCTACCAGGCGAACGTCTCGCGTGTTCGACCTGTTCGCGTACTGCAACTGCAGTCACTCGCCGACCGTCGAGGACGCCTGGCGGCTCCCGGAGCACGAACAAGCTGACGGCTACACCGATGTCGCGTTCTGGACGGCACTCGCCCGCCGGCTGGAACGCGGCGGGTTCACCGGCATCTTCTTCGCCGACGCCTACAACGTCGCGAACAACTACGCCGACAGCGTCGCCCCGACGGTGCGTCACGGGGAACAACTCCCCGAGAACGACCCGCTCCCGTTGTTGTCGGCGTTGGCGGCCGCGACCGACCGGCTGGGGCTCGTCGCCACCGCATCCACCTCGTTGTACCCGCCGTACCTGCTCGCGAAGAAGCTCTCCACCATCGACGACCTCTCGGACGGCCGGCTCGGCTGGAACGTCGTCACCTCCGCCGGCCAACTGGAGTTCGAGAACGCCGCCGACGGCTACGTCCCGCACGACGAACGGTACGACCGCGCCGACGAGTTTCTCCGCGTCTGTTACGCGCTGTGGGAGGAGTCGTGGGACGACGACTGGGCCGTCCGCGACGCGCAGGGCACCTACGCCGACCCCGACGCGGTCTCGTTTATCGACCACGACGGTGACAGCTTCACCGTTCCCGGGCCACACATGACCGCGCCGACGCCACAACGGACGCCGGTCCTGTTCCAGGCGGGGCAGTCCGACCGCGGACGGCAGTTCGCGGCCGACCACGCGGAGGCGTTGTTCTCGTTTCACCTCTCTCGTGACGGGTTCGTCTCGTACGCCGACAGCGTGGAGACCCGACTGTTGGACGCCGGTCGGTCTCGGGACTCCGTCCGGCTCTACCCCGCCGTCACGCCCTACGTCGCGCCAGACCGGGAGACCGCACGACGGTTCCACGAGCGCGTCTTAGACGCGATCGACCCCGAGACCGGGCTCGTCCGGCTCTCGAATCACCTCAACCACGACTACGCACAGTACGACCACGACGCCCCGCTTGCCGACATCGACCCCGAGGGAATTCGTGGCGCGCTCCAGGCGTTCCTCGACGACGACGGCGAGTGGACCGTCGGCGAGGCTGGACGCCGCTACGCCCGCTACCCGACGGCGGAACTGATCGGCACACCAAGCGAGGTTGCCGACGAGCTGGAACGGTGGGGGGAGGCGGGCGCCGACGGGTTCGTGATCACCGCGCCGGTCGTCCCCCGGACGTTCGACGATGTAGCCCGGTATCTCGTTCCCGAACTCCGCGAGCGTGACCTGCTCGCCGACCGTGGGGGGACGACACTGCGTGAGCAACTGTTCGGGGCCCCTCGGCTCCCACCGGACCACCCGGCCGGCTCAGAGTGAGCGAACTCACTCGATTGCGTACGTCGCGCCGTAGTGTGTCGTGTCGTGACGGTATGAGAGCGCCCGGGAGAATCGACCTCCGTCGTGTTCGAACGTCTCAACGCCGAGCCGTCGCAACACTGTCTCGAAGCTCTCCGAGGGCGTGTCGGCCTCCTCGCGGTGTCCCTGTCTGAGAATCCTCCGTTGGTCGGCTGTGAGATCCTCGCCGGTGAACACCGCATCGAGAACGTTCTTTGCCAGATACGACTCGAAGGCCGAACGGCTGTCTGCAACCCGGGTTATCCTGTTCGTATACCGTGTCGTCTCGACTGGCCTCTGCTCGACACGGACTCGCACCGGTTGCTCGTCCGGGAGGAAGCTCTCTTCGCCCTCGAACACGGCGTACTCGAACGGCGGATCGGGTGTAAAACTCGTCTCTGCGGGGGTCAGTGGGTCGAACAACACAAACCCGCGGTCACGCAGTGGACGGTCCGACGGCAGTTCGTCGACGGACAACGCTGTTCCAACCGCAGCGGTCGCACGGTCTAACACGCGTCTGTCGAACCCTTCGAGCTTCGCTCGCCACTCTCTGATCGAGATAGCGTCGTCGGGGGCCGACTCGACCGGTTCGAACCACACGACCCACTCCTCGACCGTTGTTCGTGTCGCGTCACCAACCTGAACACGGTGGAACCCGTCTGCTTCCAGAAACCGCCGACGGGCACCCGACGCTGGCTCCCCCCGTTCCGGGTGTGAGAGCCGCCCGTCGACGGTCGCTTCCAGGGTCGTCACTGACCCGGTTTCGAGTAAGGCGGTACGGAGTGTCTCTGCGTGACGAACGAGGTGTGGCCCGCCGTACGACTCCCGCAGGAGGAACACAGACGCAAGCCCCTCCGACCCGACGAACAACGAAAACTCTCTTGCCGGGCCGCCAACCTGTCCACAGCCACCAAACACACCGGCGCCAGCGACCACGGCGGACGCACACAACTGCCGTCTCCCGAGTTGTACCATACCCAACTGTGATCGCTGCCCGCTTGTGTAATTTCTGTTCGATGAAAAGAAAGACTGTATTTGAAGAGTAAGCTTGAGTATAGAATAAAAAAGTTTAATGCCTGAGAAGAGAATTACTGACGTACGATGGCAGATCAACACCACTCGCGACGAAACGCACTGAAGCTGATCGGTGCCGGGACGACGCTCGCCGGAACGTCGGCGGTCGCCGGCGCGGTGTCAGACGACAGACGCATCGACCCCAGTGAGGCGGAGCTGCCGTACCCGGACACGGAGTACATGACGGTCGGCGACGACGTGAAAGCGGCTGTCGGCGGGAAGTGGTGGCTGCTGACACTGGATCGTGATCGGATCGACGAGCTGTTGCAGAAGTCCACCGTGGGGACGGACGCGGTGACGACGTACAGCGACCGTGTCACGACGCTGCGTGACACTTACACGGTCGAAGAGACGGAGGTCGACTCCACCCGCGCCGGCCAACGACACACGTACCATCTCACCAACGACCGTGTCGGCTCGATGGACAAAGAACAGAAAACCGAGATCGCCGAGGTGGCAAACGCCGTCTTCGACGGTCTTGACGCCGAAGCCGACGCCGCCGACAAGAGTCGGGACGTGTCGGGCGACTGGTACGCGAAGATGCACAGAAAGCAGGCCGAGTACATCCTCGACGAGTTCGACATAACATACAACAACACGCTCCGAAAGAACACCGACGACCCCGATCAGTTCGGGTGTAAAGACTGCAGTGTCAACTGGCTACCCGTCCCGCTCCCGAACAGGGTTACGGGCGCAATCGAGTCGGCTCTCAAAGCGCTGGGTGACGACAGCGAGGCGAAACACCCACCGTTCCACTTCTATCTCGGCGAGCCACCCACCTTCGATCTCAAGATAACCACGTTCACCCCGCCGAAGTTCGGCGGTGCACCCGGTGAAGCGAGCTACATGGTTCAGGAGGCTACCAACACGTACAACAGCAGGAAGGCAGAGTACCTGGGCTACGCCTCCCACTATCTTCAGGACATGAGCGTCCCGTTCCACAGCGGGGCAGTGCTGGCACAGCTCAACTACTCGCCAAGTTTCTTCGATCCGCTCAACTTCAACCCACGGCGCGACATCCACTACGCCTACGAAGACGAGATCAACAACAACATCGAGTCGGCTCCGTACTACGTCGGCGACGCGTTCAAGGAGGACTTCAAGACTGGTTACCCGTACTTCGTCAACGGTGTCGCCGACGCGTGCAAGGAGATGTCCAGCTTCGCCGGCGAGTACGGTGACAGTATCTTCAACGCCGTGCTGAACGGCGGGAAGAACAAACCCTGGAACTGGGACGACGGCAGTCGAAGCGTGTTCGAACAGACCCACAACTGCATGAGCGAGGTCGGCGGCTACATGCGCGGGTTCCTGTACGACCACTACGACTACAACTGGTAATCCCCGGCCCCGAACTCACCGGCGACCCTCGGGGCGTCTCGAACGCCGCGAACTTTCAGTCGGGTCGGTGGCGACCGAGACGGTCGACTCGCCGAGCGCCTGTTCTGCTCGTTCGACGGTGTCACGTTGGCGGGCAACCGCGTCTCCAATCTGGTCGACCTCTGTCGACACCACGCCGGCAACCGTCGCGGCGTCGTCGGCCATGTCGACGAGTTCGGCGACAGCACTCGTCTGTGTCTCTGCGGCGGTGGTGAGTTCGTCCACCCGTTGGGTCGTCTCCGTGGCTTGTCTGACGATCTCCTCGAACCGGTCGTGTGTCTCGTCGGCGCGTGTCTGTCCCTCTCGGGCCCGGTCTGTCACAGTCGCGAGCTTCGACAACACGTCGTCTGCCAGCCGTCTGATCTCTGTGGCTTCCGTCTCGATGTGTGCGGTCTGTTCGGACGCCTCGTCAGCCAGTGATTTTATCTCCTCTGCGACGACAGCAAATCCATCTGCGTCGTCGGCGCGTGCCGCCTCGATCCCAGCGTTGAGCGCGAGCAGATTGGTCTGGGATGCGATGTCGTCGACTCTGTCGACGATCCGGTCAATCTGGTCGATCTGGCCCAGCAGTTCGTCGAACCGTGCCCTGGCGTCGTCGACGGCGGCCTCGATTTCGTCGACACCGCGCTCGGTCTCGGCGACAAGCTGTTGTCCTGTCTCGGCCGCCGCCAACGTCTCCTGGCTCGACTCTCGAACGTTCTCTGCCAGTCCCGACACTTGTTGAACCACCTCTCGGAGCGACGCAACTTCACTCGAAAGTCGTCGGCTGGTCTCCGTCTGGTCTGCCGCACGGGCTCGAATCTCGCCGGTGCTGTCGCTGACATCCTCGACGACACCCGACAGATCCGAGACAGTCGTCTGAAGTGTTTCGGTCAGCTGCTCTAACTGTGTCTGTTGGTGATCGAGTTGTTGTTCTCGTTGTTCGAGCGCTGTCTCGTTGTCCAACCGCTCGAACGTGTCGACCACGGTCGCGCAGATAACCTCCAGAAACTCTCTGTCCTCGTCGTTGAACGCCGCCTGCTCCGTCGATGCGGTCAACAATACGCCGTACTCACCCAACGGAATGATCGACTCCGTCCGAAAGGTCGCGTCCGGTTCGTGGCGCCCTGTCTCACTCCAGTAGTCGTCTACGTGGACAGGGTCCCCAGCCTCGAACACCGACCACGCCTGGCTGTCGGGGCCGAGTGTCGGCGGCTCACCCAGCTTTCTGTCGAGTGTGTTCGTCCACGAGACCGGAACGAGCCCCGTCCCGTCCCGCCTGTGTACGCCGGTCTGTGCAAGCCCCAACACCGAGGTAACCGTCTCGACGAGCACGTCGACGGCTGCTCGGTAACTCGACACCGTTCGAAGTCGGTCGATTGCCTCGTACAATGTCCCGACTGTGACCGTGTCACCACGCCTGTTGGCCGTCTCGTCACCGGTGTTACTGTGGCTCGGACCGGCGACGAATCCGCCGTCCGCCTCCTGTTCGTTCGACACTGTGTGATCTGTTAACGAGTCTTCCAATAAAAAACACCAGACCTGTTTCGAAGACAGCAGAGCTGGTTCCGTGGACCGACCAGTCGGTAGTACAACTGACAGTGTGGAACCGCTGGCGGATCGGTAACAACCGATCAACTGACGACCCGTGACGTGTGATGTTGAGAAAGCGACCCGGTTCATGATGCAATGTATTTTTAGCGTTGTTGAGTCGGATGCTATGGGGGTTGCTCCTGTGGATGAAGCCGACAACTCGTAAGCCGAACTATTAAGTTGAAGCGTCCCAAACAGTGTGATGTGGTGGCACACCCCGCGTCTGGCTCAGTCGACGAAGACAAGCCGGGGCAGACGCTCAGCCGTCGCCAGCAACTAGGAGTAGAAGACTCCGAATCAACGCCTGTGGAGACTGCACATCCTGTGAATTTCTTTGTGAAATCTGCAAAGCGTGTTCGTGAGATTGCATCTCACGAGCTGTCAGACGCAGTTTGACAACGTCGTGGAAACAGGAAACCTCGGGGCGTGCCCCCGAGGCAGTTCATCTGTCGGACACCCAACTGAGGCGGCGCCGCGTCTGTTGTTGTGTGACCGGCAGTCGTTCGCGTGGTGGCTGTCGTCCCTCGGCCCGACACGGGTGTTCCCACCCGGTCGCGGCGGGCGTCCCACGCACCGACAGCCGACTGGGCTGGCGGCTGACAGCCGGGTGACACACATGATATACGATGCAACCGTCGTCGACACGTACCGGATCACGCCACGCGTCCAGGGGCTCCGTCTCCAGGTGCCGGACCACGAGTTCGACTACGAGCCGGGACAACACACGACCGTTCGGTTCGACTCTGCCGGCGAGGAGGTGGTTCGTCCGTACACACCGACGAACCTGCCGGGGTCAAACCAGCTCGCACTCACTGTCAGGCGGTACGACGACGGGCTCGCCTCCTCGTACCTCCACCAGAAACGCCCGGGTGATACGGTTCGACTCGGCCCCGTTGAGGGGTCACTAACGCTGGCGGACCCCGACCGCGATGTTGCGTTTCTCGCCTCCGGGACGGGACTGACACCAATGATGGCGATGCTCCGACAGTATCTGCGTGAAGGAACTGGTAATGCACACGTCGTCTACGGCGACCGCCGCGAGGAGACGCTCATCCACAGAGAGACACTCAACGAGCTGGCCGCCAACCACTCGAACCTACGGGTGGCGTTCACCTTGTCGGACCCCAACTGGGAGTGGACCGGCCGCGTCGGCTACGTCCAAGACCACCTGTCGGCGTTGTTCGACTCGTTCGACGCTCGTGACTACTATGTCTGTGGCGTCCCGCCGATGGTCGTCCAGACGAAAGCCCGCCTCGCAGAACTCGGTGCCCCAGACGCGCGTGTCCACACGGAAGGGTGGGAGGACGGCGCCGTCGAGGACTGAGTAATGTCGACTGTGTCGTGGTGAGTCGACTGTGTCGTGGGTCGAATCGGCGTCTACAGGCTGGAGAGAGCAAGTGTCTCGGGGTCGTACAGAAATCGAAGATTTCCGTGATGACGAGAAACGGAGTCTCTCGAACCAGTTGGCCCCGAGGGTGAACCCCGTCGAGAGATTTATTAAACTACGTTACATAGCAGAAGGTAGAGGTTGCAAAGAATATTGAAGACCGCAATATAAAGCAGTCGTTCGACGGTTTGGAAATCCGACTCCTCTCAAAACCCGTTGTTGGCGGTGGGACGGGAGCTGTCGGGTTGTGGTGGAGCGACCGACCCTCACGGACACCAGCGGGATGTTCGGATGTGAATTCCACTCAACCCAACTCGGGGAGGTTGAGCCGCATTAAATCCGCCTTCGTCCGGCCATCCGTTTCTGGACGGCACGAACAAAACTGTGGAGCCTCGGGGCTCGTTCTCGGGGTCGTTCACACGCGTCGTTCGCTGATCTCCTCGGTGATCCGCTCGCCCGACCCCCGGAGTTCACCCGACTCCACCTCGTACACGTAGCCGGCGACCGTCACGTCGTCCGGGATGTACGACGACGCTTCGAGATACCCGACCTGTGTGGCACACGCCTCATCATCCCGTAGTCGCGTGGTTAACGACGATGACCCCGTCAGTGTCGAAGAAGTTCGTCGTCAGCGCCGCCGACCGGAATCCGTTCGTCCATGCACGCGACGACGAGGAGGTTCTCCCCCGTCGGGACGTTCTCCTGCCGTCGCCGGGCCCACTTCGCCCTGTCGGCGACGCCCTCGTCGACCTGTTCGTGGTCTTCCGTTGTATCGTGTTGATCCTCTGACATTGTGTGTTCGAAGGATTGCAGCGGCAACTGACCGGAAAACCGGAGTGTGATGCCGACGTGAGTGACATGGTCGAAAGCTGGCCAGGGTAGTTCTCTGGCGACCACCACACCGCCTACTCACTCCTCGTTCTCGTTGCTCCCCTCGCGTCTGTTGTCGAGGAACTGCTTTGTGACCGCCTCGGGGTGGTCTTGGATCACCTGTAACGCCGCCTCGTGAAGCTCTCGTTTCGTGTCGTCGCGGACGCCCGCTTCTCGGAGTCGTCGCCGCACCTCGAAGTCGAGGAAGTCCTCGAAGGCTGCCCACGTCTCGGCACGCGGGTACACTGCCGTCTGGTCGGCCGCCGCGAACGGGAACGCTGGCGACGACAACGGCCGCTCGCCGGTCGAGTCCTCTCGGCTGTCGCTTTCAGCCTCTGTCGCCGACTCGCGGCCGTCGACCGCGTCGTCTGTAGTGGGCCCTGCGGTCTCGTCTGTCGCCGAATCTGCTGGCTCGCCTTCCGCAGCCGCGGTCGCCGACACAGCTTCCTCGTCGGTGTTTTCGACCCGGTCTCCGTCTCTGTTCCCGCTGTCGTTGTCTGTGTCACTCGTCTCACTCGTGTCACTCGCGTCGTCGAGTGTCTCGTCGAGATCGCCGAACGGGTCACTCACGGCGCCTCACCTCGCCGCGTTCGACGATCTCGGCCAGCTCCCCGTAGCAGTCCAGTTGGTCACAGGAGTCGTCGTAGTCTCGTACCGGCCGTCCCTCGCGAATCGCGTTGTCGATGGCCGCCCGGTGGCGAATGCCGGGTTTCGGGAGCGACTGGTCCCACTCGCCGGCGTCGATCGCGTCGAACGTCCCCGGGTCGACGTACGCGAAGTTCGGCACCCGCGGCCGGATGTTGTCGCTCCGGACTAACGGCTCGATCAGCTTCCGTGTCGACCGGTCCTGATCCACACGATCCGACAGGTCCGTCGGCGCGACGGCCAGAATCTCTAACTCGAAGTGGTCACGAGCCGGCTTGATCAGCCGTTCGATCGTCTTGTCCAGCCCGGACAACGCTCCCGAATCCGGCCGGAGCGGGAGGATCATGTTCTGTGCGGCGTACAGTGCGTTGTCGTTCAGCCGCCCGCGTGCGGCCGGGCAGTCGATCACGACATAGTCGTACGTCTCGCCCAACAGGGGGTCGACGACGTTGTCCTTCAGCCGCGCGGTGCCCATCATCACCCCACCCAGGTCGTCCTCGACGGACTCGATTTCGTCGTTGCTGGGTAACACGTCGATCCCGTACTCCGTCTCCCGGATCAACGCCGCCGGCTCGTGGCTCTCCTCGATCAACACGTCACCGAGATGTGTGTCGTCGGCGAACGCTTCCGATAAGCCGAGACTCGTCGTCGCGTGCCCGT
>ERZ1034486.72-NODE-72-length-30116-cov-39.419747_pt1 | contig 30116 bp, 37 predicted proteins | sample MGYA00520683_ERZ1034486 | MGnify/ENA primary metagenome ERZ1034486 (study PRJEB33760, sample SAMEA4777685) | hypersaline lake metagenome | biome: hypersaline environment; feature: brines | place: Spain | collected 2012-08 | depth 0 m ...
ACTGTTTCGGTCGTGTTGTGCTTGATAATGTGTTTGAAGACGAATGGTACAGTCACGTTGAGGGCCGCCCTGCGTACAAGCACCTCTCTCGAGAGGAATTACAACAGGCGATTGAAATTGCTGACCAGATGCTCATACAAGGACGACCAGCGGTAACAGAGCTGAATCAAAACTCACTGAGATGGCGTGACAAACTCTAAAAGTAGACCGGTGAGTAAGACCCTGTTGGGGTACTGTCTCACCGACTTCGTCGTACGAACAACTCAGTACTCGACACTTGTCACGCTAATCTCGTATTCCTCAAATTCATCCGGGTCTTTGAGAATATCGACGAAGAAGTCCGTCTTCGCGTTTGCGGTCAGCGATGTTACCTCATCAGTGTAACGCCCAGTCTGCGTTCCGTCTGGGCCATATAATCGAACAGTTACCTCGATCGTAGCTGCCGCTTGGTCTGCGTTGTTGGCCACGGATCCCTCAACGTAGACATTAGTTGAGTACCCTTGGTCGACAACCAACTCGTGTTGCACGATATCGATCGCATCCACACTGGGACCAGCTCGTTCGATGGTGACTGAAAAAGCCGTTTCATCCTGTTCAGTGACCACAGCGAGTTGGTTGGATCCGATCGCAAACGTTTCGGGTGCTTGCTCTGCCGTGATTGTGTACTCGTCACCGGGAGCAAGTTCCAGCTCTTCTGTCTTGAGGACCGTTCCGTTGTAGAGTAGCTCGACGCGTTGGGTGCCGGTTGCGTTGCCCGTGTTCTCAACCGTAGCAGTCGGGGTAATCGTTTCGTTCGTAAGATAGGTCGTGTTCTCTGCTGCTGTGACGTTGAATACGGCTATTCTTGATTCCGCGGCGTCGCCAGCGTGCTCGTTCGTAGCGTTCATCGAATCGGTCTCGCTGCTGGCACTGTCGTCTGTGGCTTGTGGACCAGAAGTCTCACTGCTACACCCAGCAAGCGAGGCGCAACCGAGAGCAACCGTAGTAAGGAATAGCCGTCGGTGGGTCACAGTATCACAATCACGACCTGCATGTGTAAAAGCCGTGTGCCGGGTACTGCGGGCTGTCTCGGTCGCGAGTCGTCTCGGCCGTAGTCTCACGACCGCCGTATGCAAGCGAATTAGCTGTGGACACGCAGAAGTATCGTCGGGACGGCCACGCGACGGGTGAGCCTGTGGTCAGTCACACCCTCCCGGGCCCACTCGATACGTCGGCAGGACGTGCGTGAATACGACCGCGCGACACCCGGACACCACCTGGCCACGCCCTCTCCAGCCGATTCGCTCGCAGTTCCACTGACCGGCTATTTCACACGAGAACCTGTCTGAAGAATAGGATTTCACCAGAGCCTCCTAATCAAAACGATTACAATTCTTCCCACTCTAAGTGGGAATATGACCAAGGTGGATTCAAAAGGACGAATCGTCCTCCCGCAAGAAGTGCGAGAGCGACTCGGTATTACTCCGGGGACAGAGGTTGATGTCCGCGAAAAAGACGGAAAAGCAGTTGTTGAGCCAGAGGACAGCCCCGACGAAATTCTCGACCGGATGGAACAGCTCGTTGAAGAAGCGTCTTCGAACCGGGGGGAGACGATGCCGGTTACCGAGGGAGTCGATCCGGTTGCCCACAAGCATAGAGACGCCGTTCAACGAGGGGCGGAGCAACACGATGAGTAACGCTGGTGGCCCGTATCTGTTCGATGTCGGGGTAATAGCTCTCGCACACACAACGGCTCCAGTTCGTGAGGCGGCACTCTCGTACGTTCGAGAGGCTATCTCTGGTGAGATCGATGCCGTCGTTCCGTATCCTGCGCTCTTCGGTGCCCATACTGTCCTCACGACGTACTATGGGTATTCGAACGCAGACGCCTCTCGTCTGCTGCAGAATTTTTTGGATGCGAAACGAATTCACTGGTACGACCAGATGCCTGAAGATGTCGTTCGGGGTGGGTTTTCACAAGCGGGTGAGAGAACCGTTGACGGATGGGACGGGTATTACGCTCAAGTGGCGATCGAGGAAGGAGTGAAGACGGTGTTGACGATTGATGACGACTTCGAACGGCTTGATGCATTCGATACCGAGGTGATCCTTTCACCTGAGCAATTTGCCAAACTGAACAGATTTCTTGAAAACTGACTTCAACCGTATTTCTGAATAAAGAAACCGTAGTACGATCTATTCGCAGAAATCGAGTTTCCGTGGGGGTAACTGGTCGTCATCGCCACCACGCTTCTATCGAAGGCTCACCCGCTTAAGCGACTCGCGACCGAAGCAGAATCCAGTCGGGCGCGACGGTCCGCGCGAGATTTATGCCTGACGCGGGCGATCGATCGGTCGACCACGCGTGACCGCACCCGACCGCCCGGCTGCCGATCCGACCGAGGTCGCCGAGCTGACGCTCTTGTTTAGCCTCGGCGCCGCCCGGTCGCTCGCGGACCCGGCGGCAGCGTTTGCCGACGCCAGATCCTGGAGCGCCCACGTCGGCGTCATCGCGAACGACACACGCGCCGTGGAGGCGTTCGTCGACCGGCACGGCGTCGAGAACGACTACACGATCCGGCGGTGGGACAAGTGGGGGACGATGGAGGCGATCCGCGAGGCGACCGACACGCCTCGGCACGTCTTCGTCGGCACGGGACGGACCGACCGACAGATCGCCGACGCCACCGACTGGGAGTACCGGCCCGTTCGTGAGGCGGCCGAGTTGGCGGGATGGGAGCGCCGTGACCCGACCAACCGGACGTCCCGAGACAGCCGGCTCTCGCGTCTCCGCGGCCTCGTTCGCGACCGGTCGTGGTGGCCGTTCTGACCGCGCGCCCAGCGCAGGGTGCCGTCCACGCGCGAAATTAAACCCGGCTACGTGTCTGTCGATCGTGTGGGGACCCGATTACTACCAACGTTCAAGCAGGGTCGACGCGACGACCGGCACATGGGCGGATACGTCGCCTCGGCCACCGACGGTCGGGTCGCGTTCGACCGGGGCGAGCTCACCGGAGCGGTAGGTGATTCAGTTACGGTCATCCCGCTCGTGGTCGCGCTGGCGACGCTGACCGACGTCTCACTGCCACACGTACTGGTCGGGTTCGGAGCGTTCCAGGTGGTGTGGGGCGTCGTGTACGGGCTCCCGCTGTCGGTCGAGCCGATGAAGGCGCTCGCTGCGCTCGCCATCGCCGGGTCGCTCACCTACGCCGAACTCGCGCTCGCGGGCGTGGCACTGGGGACCGTCCTCCTCGTCGTCGGCCTCTCGGGGACGCTCGGCGCGGTCGAACGGTGGATCGGCGGTCCGGTGATCCGCGGGGTCCAGTTCGCCGTCGCGTTGGTCCTCTTCGAGACCGGCCTCGACCTCGCGCTGGCTACCCCGGGCGTGGGGGCCGTCGGGGTCGGACTCGTCGGCATCGCGGCCCTGGCCGGACGTCGATCCGCCGCCGGACTCATCGTGGTCGCGACCAGTCTGGCGGTCGCCGTGTCGACGACCGGTCTCCCGACGCCGACGCTTCCCGGCCTCCCGCCGCGTCCCGCGTTCGCGGCGGCGGCGACGGCCTCTGCCGTTCGAGGAACCCTCGCACAGCTGGCGATGACCGTCGGAAACGCCGCGCTCGCGACCTCGCTGCTCTTGGCCGACCGCTTGGACGCCGAGGTGACGCCGGACGCGCTCGCGACGAGCATGGGCGTGATGAACCTCCTCGCCGTCCCACTCGGCGGGATTCCGATGTGTCACGGTTGTGATGGCGTCTCCGGAAAGTACGCGTTCGGCGCCCGGACGGGGGGTGCGAACGTCGTCGTTGGGGTCGGCTACCTCGCGGCCGCGCTGGTCGCGACCACCGCGCTCGTCGCGGCGATCCCACTGGCGATGATCGGGGCCGTGCTCGGCGTCGTCGCACTCTCGCTGGCCCGATCCGTCCGTGCATCAGAGCGGCCGCTGTTCTCGGTCGCGATCGGCGGGCTCGGCGTCACCACGAACCTCGGCCTGGCGTTTCTACTCGGCGTATTCACACACCTCGTGTGGACGCGGTACGCCAACCGCCGGACGGACGAGCCGGCGTGATCGGGGCTCGGATGCGTCCGGGTGGTGGCCGCGGACTCACGACTCCGCGATGCGGGCGGCGACGCGGTCGCGGTCGCGCCGTATCCGGGCTGCGGCCGCCGCAATCGCCGCCAACACCGGGTGGTCTGTCCCCGGGCTCGGCTCGTACAGGTACTCGGTGAACGCGACGTCGACGGGCGGCGACGGCCCGGACGCCCGCATCGGTGCGGGCGGCTCTGACAGCTGCGCCTGGCGGTCGGCGGCGACCGCGTCACACTCGGCTTCGAGGGCGTCGAGCCGCTCCCAGACGTCGATCGACGCGTCGAGTGCGGTCTCGCCGGTGAGTCCCGCGAGGTGGTCGACGAGCCGCTCCCGGCGTCGGTCGACGTCGGCCACGCGGTCGCCTGCCCGCTCGAGGCGGTCGATCTCGACGTCGATGGCCGCCGCGAGCGACTCTCGCGCCGCCGCGGCGCGCCGGCTTCGGTCGACGAGCGCCGACTGGAGCCCCGGTGAGAGCGCCTCGTTCGACGCCAGTGAGACGGCCGTGTCCTCGCCGAGCTCGGCAGCGAGGCTCTCGCCGACCGTCTCGTCGTACTCCGCTCGGTAGTGGGGTAACGAGACGACGGTGTCCTGGTAGGCGGCCAGCACCCGGCTGCGGCCGCCGTCCGCAACGGGTAGGTCGGCGGCGAGACCGGGGGCTGTGAGGCGTTCGGGCTCAACGGACGTCTCTCGGGCCGTGGTCGGGCGTAGCGCCGCGACGCGGTCGCCGAACTCCTCGAACGCGTCGCGCTCGTCGACGACCCGCCGGCGCTCCTTTCGACACGTCGCCTTCGCGTCGCGGACGTACGCCGCGGCGACGGTGAGCAACAGACCGACGCAGACGAGCGCGGCCACGACGACGGGGTCGGTTACGACCGCGAGCGGGTCACACCCAGTCCCTGCACAGCCGGATTCGAGCGTCTCTCGAGCCGGAATCTGAAATCTGATGTCGCCGCCACGATGCACGCTCATACACCACGTCAACGCGGCACACGTCAAAACCGTTGTGGCGCCCCCCGGTCTCGGCCGCGATCGCCGACGCGCCGCGGGCTCACTCGCGCACGCCGTCGTCCGTGATCACGGTGTCGAGCATGTCGATCGGGGTCGCGTCGTAGCTCGGGTTCTCTATGGTCACGCCCTCGACGGGCTCGCGCATCACCTCTACGTCGTCGCGAAACTCGTTTTCGAACCGGAACTCGGCGATCGTCTTCGCACCCGACCCGACCGCCGTGATCGGGACGCCGAGCTCTCGTGCCGTGACGACCACCGGAAACGTCCCGATCCGGTTGTAGTACGTCCCACCGGTGATACACGTAATCCCGAGTAAGACGCGGTCGCAGTCGCGGAGGGCATATCCCATCGCTGCGTCGACGACGAGGTGGGTGTCGACGCGGTCCATGCCCGCGAGCACGCGTGCGGTCTTGCGGCCCATCGTTCGTGGGCGGGCCTCCGTCACGTACACCGTCAGATGAGCGCCGTCGCGGGCGGCAGTCTCTATCGACTCGAGCACGGTGCTCGAGTAGTCGTGGACCAGTATCGTCTCCCCGTCGGCGATCCGGGCGGCGGCGTTGGCCGCCGCGGCCGCCTTCGCCGTCTCGATGTCTTCGACGACGCGGTCGATCACCGATTCGAGCCGCTGTTTTGCGCCCTCGACGGTGGTCGGCTCACCGATCACCGCCCGCTCGACCTCTCGCATCGCGTTGTGGAGCGCGGCGTGTGAGGGATTCGACCGTCGCAACACGCCGGCGTTGTGCTCGAGGTCTCGTTCGAACTCGTCGACGGCCGTGTACTCACGCTCAAGCAGCTCCGCGAGCGACTGCGTCGCTTTCACCGCCACCGTCGAGGTGCTGTGCGTTCGCATCGCTCGTATCTCGGCGACCGTCTCGTCGATCATGGACACAGAGTCGACGCCACCGCCCAAAGCGATTGCGGGCCTGCCGACCGCGACCCGAAGAGTCGGCGTCGATCAGCGCCGGCGGGGTGACTGTGCCGGTGGGGTGACCGCGTCGGCGTCGGCGCCGACGGATGTTTGTCGGGTCCGCCCCAACGATGGTTATGAGTTACCCGGTCACCTATCACTGTCCGCACTGTGAGACGATCGTCGCCCTCGAGCGCGACGGCTACCTCGCCGACAAGTCGGTGACGCCGTATCCGTTCGAGGGGTGGCAGTACGTCGAGCCGACGGCCCCGTTCGAGGACGGCGCAGCCGACGGTGTTCGGTTCGTCTGCGGCGAGAGCGAGGGCGTCACCTGGGATCCGTCCGACGAGAGCGAGTGCGACCCGGGCTGTGGCGAGCCGTTTTATCTTTCGTTCGTCCGATACGAGAACGGCACAGAGATAGACCCGCGACCCGAGGGCGAACGAGTGCGGATCGATCCCGACCCGCGACCGTCGGGCCCACGCGGCCCCGGCGGTCCGAGCGGATCGGGGGGGTTCTGGTGATCGCTCTCTGAGTGCCGCCGGCGCGGCTCGCCTGCGACCGGCAAACCCCTTAGTGTGGGGATCGAACGCCTGGTATGGAGAGCATCAATCGGACCGCGATCGAGCTCGTCGACGAGGCGCTCGACTTCGCGGGCGAACTCGACGTAGCGGGCTACGAACTCGACAACGGCGCGACGGTGATCGACTTCGGCGTGGACGCCACCGGTGGCGTAGAGGCCGGACTGCTCCTGGCGGAGATCCAGACGGCCGGGCTCGCGAGCGTGAACACGCGGCTCGGTGAGCTCGCCGGGGCCCCGAGAACGTACGTCGAGCTCTCGACGGACCATCCGGCGGTCGCACTGTTGTGTGCACAGAAGGCCGGCTGGGAGCTGACGTTCGACGACGGCTTCGACGGCCTCGGCTCCGGGCCGGCCCGGGCGCTCGTCGGCCAGGAGACGGAGTTCGAGCGGGTCGGGTACTACGACGAAGCCGAGTTCGCGACGCTCGCCGTCGAGTCTGCGACGCTTCCGGACGAGACGGTCGCCGAGCACGTCGCCGACCTCGCGGAGGTCGACCCGGAGGGCGTCTTCTTACCGACCTACGCCACCGGCTCGATGGCGGGATCGGTCGCGACCGCGGCACGAGCCGCAGAGCTCGCCGTGTTCCGGCTCCTCGAGGTCGGCTACGAGCCGACCGACGTGCTCCACGCGGCCGGCAGCGCGCCGATCGCCCCGGCGACCCACGACGAGGCGCTGGCGATGGGCCGGACGAACGACGCGCTGGCGTACGGCGGGCGAGTGCATCTCCAGGTGGCCCGCGACGACGACCGCTTCGAGCAGATCGTCTCGACCGTCCGCGAGGACTACGGCACCCCCTTCGTCGAGGTGTTCGACGACGCCGAGTGGGACTTCTACGCGGTGCCAGAGAGCGTGTTTGCGCCCGCACAGGTCACCGTCGACGTCGTCGACGGCCCCGTCTACACGGTCGGCGAGACCGACGAGGCGTTGCTTGCCGACTCCTTCGGCTACCGCTGATGCGGCTCAAGCGCGTCCCAGAGCCGCCGGCCGACCTCGACGCGCTCGACACACACCAGCGGGCCGTCCCGCTCGTCCCCGGCGACGCCGACGACTGCTGTGCTCGACTCCGTGATCGCTGTGGACTTGCGGACCGGCGGGCCGCGAACGATTGGCTCGCGTTCCTCCGCACGCTCGGTCTCGTCCGTGAGACGCCGCGCGGGTTCGTCCGCGCCGACGTCGACCCGACGGCCGAGGTGGTCCGGCGCGGCCTCCGCGACGGGATCGTACACGCACCCGCCGCACTCAAGCTCCTCCGCGAGGCGACGCCGACGACGCCGGTCACGCCGGAGTCGCTCTTCGCGGCGACGCGTGCGGACGTTCCGCGACACGACCGTGCGCGGGACCCCTCGTGGGAGCAGACGTGGGTCGACCGTGCGGACCGGCTGTTGGGGTGGTTCTCGCTCGTCGATCTGGCGACGCCAATCGACGGGACAGCGACCGAGTCGTCGGCGTACGTCGCCGGCGACGCGCTCGAATCCGGCGGCTCACCGGCGTGACAAGCCTTTTTGCCGGAGCCGGTGGACCACGTGGTATGCCCGGATTCGACGAAGAGGGCCCGGCCGAGACGGTGTCGTACGAGCCCACGAGCGTGAAGGAGTTGCTCGTGGAGATGAAAGACACCGCGGAGCTCCTCATCGACCTCTCGTACTCCGCGGTGCTCCACGGGAGCCCGTCGGTCGCACACGAGGTGGTCGAACTCGAACGCCGGATGGACGTCCTCCAGCTTCGGGCCCGGATGAGCCTCATGCTCGCGGCGCGAAGTCCGAGCGAGGCCGAGACGCTGGCCCCCGTACTCGGCGTCGTCGCCGCCGCCGACAAGATATCCGACGCCGCCGGCGACATCGCGAAGATCGTGAGCGACGAGATCGGACTCCCGGACGCGATGCGCGGCGCCCTCACCGAAGGGGTCGAGACGCTCGTGCGCGGTACCGTCGTGGACGACTCGACGTACGCGGGTCGACCCCTCGGCGACGTCGACTTGGAGTCGCTGACGGGTGTGCGAGTCATCGCCGTGCGGCGCGACGACGACTGGATATGCAACCCGGGACCGGCGACGCGACTCGAGCCGGGGGATGTGACGCTGCTTCGCGGCCCCGAGGCGGGCGTCTCCGAGGTGTACCCGGCGCTCGCCGGTGAGCCGTTCGAGCCCGATCCGCCCGCAGAGCCCGCCATCGACGACCTCGAACGGGCCGTCGACTCCATCGTGTTGATGAAGAACCTCTCTGAACTCTCCGTCGACCTGGCGTACGGCGCCGTGTTGTTCGACACCGAGGCGCTCGCGACCGAGGTGTCGAACCTCGAGGTCGAAGTCGACGCGCTCCAGTCACGGTTCGAGGCGTGGACGCTTCGGGCAGCGAAAGCAGCGGCGGACCCGGTCTCACTCCGCGGGCTCATCCACCTCGGCGTCGCGACCGAAGAGATCTCAGACGCCGCCGTCGAGATCGCCGAAGGAGTGTTACGTGACTTGAGCGTCCACCCGGTCGTCGAGATGGCCGTCCGTGAGTCCGACGAGATAATCACCCGAACCCCGGTCGAAGCCGGGAGCGCCCTGGCGGGGACGCGCGTTGAGGACGGCGTGCCGGCGACCGACATCTCGACGAGCGTACTCGCGATCCGCCGCCCGGACGAGGGGTGGCTCGTCGGCCCCGACCTCGACACCACCATTCGCGTCGGCGACGTCATCATCTCGAAAGGCACCCGTACGTCGGCGACCGAGTTCGCCAGTCTCGCCGATGTGTGAGCAGACGCCCGCCGCGCTCGCGCGGTCGTACTACGAGACGATCGATACCGACCGATACGAGGCGCTCGCCGACCGACTCGACCCGGCGTTCGTCCACGTGCGTCCGGACCAGACGCTTCGGGGCCGCGATCGGTTCGTCACGTTCATGCGCGAGGATCGGCCGATGACCGACACCGAACACGTCGTCGACGCGGTGTACGCGACCGACCCGGGCGACGCCTCTGGCGGTGGTCCGGCGGGTGAAGCGACCGGCGTCGCCGTTCGCGGTCGGCTCCTTGAGGCCACCGGCGACGAGCTGTTCACCTTCCTCGACGTCTTCACCGTCACCGACGGACGACTCACCCGGCTCGAGACGTACGTCCCCGTCGAGTGACCGGCCCCCTCACGTCTCTTGGACGTGACGGACCGTCGCGGCGACGCCGCGGGTCGACTCGACCATCTCTGTACCGGCCATCTCGGCGCGACCGACCGCAAATGCCTTCGGTCCCTCGATGACGACCTCGTCGCCGACGCGGATCGAATCGGTCGCGTCGACGACACCCGGCGCGAGCACCGAGCCGTGCGGAACGAAGCCGTCGATCTCGACGCGACGCGTCGGCACGTCGCGTTCGACCCACCGGCGAGCCCCCGCGAGCGTGAACGAGAGCGTGCCGTACTGTGGCACCATCGTCGCGAGCTGTTCGCGGTCGTCGCCCTCGGTCGTCCACGCTTGGAGCTTGGGATAGCGGCCCGTCGTCGAAAGGTCGGTGAACAGCGCGTCTCCCGCCCCGTCACCGATCAGGTAGTCGGCGAGTGCCCGAACGGTGTTGTGTTCGCGCTCGCGCTTGCTGTAGGCCGGCTCGCCCTCGAGTGCGGCGTCGAGCGCCGCGAGCGACGCGTCGGTCGTTGGGTGGTCCTCACAGGTGTACTCGAACGGCATATCGACGGCCGGGTCGGCCTCGACGCGCTCACATATCTCGCGGTACCCGTCGGTCGGCACGTGTGCGATAACTCGGTCGTAGTCGGTGCGAGCCAGGTACCGCCGGAGCACCTCGGCGACGAAGCCGACCTCGTCTTCGGCCCAGTCGCCCGTGACGACCGCGTCGTAGTGTTGGGCGGGATACGTCGTCTCGAGCTCCTGCGGTACGACCCCGATGGGCGAGGTCATCGAGACGGTGTGTCCGCGCCACTGGATCGCGTCGTGAAACTGCCGGTGGCTCTGTGAGTCGCTGTACGGCTTCGTCGCCGAACACGGAACGAGCACCAGCGGGTGGTCGGTGAACCGGCTTCGATATCGGGTCGTCACGCGGTCGGCGAACCGTTTGATCGCCACCCGGTCGAGCGTCTCGGCCGACGCGGCGGTGAGTTCGGCGCTTCGAAACACCGGGGTCCGCGTCTCGAGGTACGTCCACTGGTCGTCGAACTCCCGAAGCGTCGCGGTGAGCCACGCCTCGTGGCGCGCCTGTCCCTCGAGGTAGTCGCGCAGCCGTCCGGCCCGAATCCGCTCACGAACCCGCCGCAGTGCGGCCGAGAGCGCGTTGACGTTGTGTTCGGCACAGTCGGCACGGGTGAACGCGTCGCGGGGCGTCGCACACGCCGGACACGCACACGGCAGCTCGGTGAGGTCTTCGAGGAAGTGTTCGCCCGACTCGGTGAGGTACTTCCCTTGGGTGCCCTTCGTTCGCGCCAGTGTCGCGTCGACGAGGTCGACGCCGGCGGCGACGAGCGTCGCGACGTTCGCGGGCGTCGCCACGCCGGCGAGGTACAACGCGGTGTCTGCGGGCAGTGCCGCTTTCGCCGCACAGATCGCGTCGCGAAACGCCTCGCCGTGGCCGACGAACCCGGCGGCGTCGGCCAGGAGATACGCGTCCGCGCCGACCGGCTCCGGCGACGCGCTATCGACGACGGCCGCGGTCGGCGCGTCGACGTCGGGGTGATCGACCCGAAACGCCTCCCGAACCGCCGTGCGCGTCCCCGCCGGAAACGATCGGTGTGGAAGCACGGTAAGCGCCGCGGGGTCGCCGGCGGGCTCCTCGCGGTCGGCAGCCCAGAGGCTGCCGGCGTCGACGAGGAACGGGTCGGCGAGCGCGGGCGTGGTCACCGGGTCGGTGAGTCGCACCTCACCGATCCTCGCCGCGCCGTCGCGCTCGTGAACCTCGAAGTACTCGGTCATGGTCGTCCTCTCGCGGGCATCAGTAACCCTCTTGCGCTTCTCGAATGCCCTCTCGCGCCCTCGACGGTCAGTAGCCGCGGGTGATGAGGTAGTCCGCGAGGTCTTCGAGGAGGCGGCGGGCGTCGCTCTCCGGGAGCACCGAGAGGTGCTCTTTCGAGCGCTCTGTGAGCTCCGTCGCCGTCTCTCTGGCGTACGCGATGGACCCGGCCGCCTCGAGGGTCTCGACCGCCTCGTCGACGGCCGCCTCGGTGACGGCCGCCGGCGTCTCTGCGTCGACGAGTCCGTCGACGTCGACGCCCGCACGACGGGCGTGGAGGGTGACGAGCGTCTCTTTGCCCTCGACGAGGTCCGAGCCGCGTTGTTTGCCGAGCTCGTCGGACGGGACGGTGAGGTCGAGCACGTCGTCTTGGATCTGGAACGCGCGGCCGGAGTCGATCCCGTACTGGTACAGCGCGTCGACGACGTCGTCGTCGGCGCCGAGCAACACGCCCGCCATCGAGGCTGCCGCGCCGTACAACACGGCGGTCTTCAACTCGACCATCTCGAGGTACTCGTCGGGGTCGATGTCGTCGCGCGACTCGAAGGCGACGTCGAGCGACTGTCCCTCACAGATCTCCGTACACGTCGAGGCGAGCAGTCGCATCGCCGCCTGCCCGCACGCCGGGTCGGCGCCGGTCTCTGACAGTATCTCGAACGCCTTCGAGTAGAGCGTGTCGCCGGCGAGGATCGCCGTCGAGGTGTCGTACTGCTCGTGGACCGCGGGAACACCGCGACGCAGCGCGTCGTCGTCCATGATGTCGTCGTGGATCAGCGTGAACGACTGGATCACCTCGATCGAGACGGCCGCGCGCATGACGTCCACGACGCTCCCGTCGGGGGCGGTGAACGCCCGGAAGTCGGCGCTCATCGGCTCGACGTCGGCCACTGCCTCCGCTGCGAGCGTCGTCACCGCGGGCCGGAGCCGCTTGCCTCCCGCCTCGAGGATGTACCGCGACGCCTCGTAGAGCCGCTCCGGCGGCTGTACGGGGAGCTCATCGTCGATAGCGGCGTTGACCAGCTCGCGCCGCTCGCGGATGGCCTCGAGCACCCGCGCCTCCGTCGTCTCGGTCGTCATTCGACGAGTTGGATGGTGTTTCCGTTCTGCGTGACGTGGAGGTCACGACCGAGCTTGTACCCCTGTGCGTTCGCCAGGTCGACGTACGGCGACCGGCCCTTCATGTTCTGGTGAGCAGGGAGGAGGTGTTGCGGCTGGAGCGTGTCGAGCATCTCGTAGTGCCCCTCCTCGCGCAGGTGTCCGGAGACGTGAATGTCGTCGAAGATCCGCGCGCCCTGCATCCGGAGCAGCTGTTCGGACTGGTACCGCTGTCCCTCGTTGGTCGGCTCGGGGATGATCCCCGCGCTGAAGACGACCTTGTCGCCGTCTTCGAGCTCGTACGGCGTCTCACCGCGTCCCATCCGGGTCAACATCGCGCGCGGCTCGCCCTGGTGGCCCGTCACGATGGGGAGGAAGTTGCCCTTCCCCTCCTTCATGATCCGCTTGAACGCGCGGTCGACGGACTTGCGGTGACCGTACATCCCGACGTCGCCCTGGAAGTCGACGAAGTCGAGTCGCTCTGCGGTGCCGGAGTACTTCTCCATCGAACGGCCGAGCAGGACCGGCTGTCTGCCGATCTCACGGGCGAACTCGACGAGCGACTTCACCCGCGCGATGTGTGAAGAGAACGTCGTCGCGACGATGCCGCCCGAGTAGTCTTCGACCGACGTGAGCGTATCGTGGAGGTGTTTTCGCGCGACCGACTCCGACGGCGTGCGGCCCTTCTTGCCGGCGTTGGTGCAGTCTTCGATGTAACAGAGCACACCCTCGTCCTGGCGGCCGATCTCGCGGAATCGGGCCATGTCTATCGGGTCGCCGATGACCGGCGTGTGGTCCATTCGCTTGTCGAGGCCGTAGACGATGGCCCCCTCGGGCGTGTGTAACACCGGGTTGATCGCGTCGATGATCGAGTGGGTGACGTTGACGAACTCCAACTCCACCTGTTCGGAGTCACCGATCGCCATCGTGCCGCCAGCTTTCATCTTCACGAGGTCGTTGTCGACGCTGAATTTCCCCTCGTCTGCGACCTGCTGTTTCACCAGTTCGATGGTGTACGGCGACCCGACCACGGGCGCGTTGTATCGGTGCGCGAGCTTGGGAATCGCCGCGATGTGGTCGAGGTGACCGTGCGTCGGGACGATGGCCTGGACGTCGCCTTCGAGGTCGCTCATGATCCGATCGTCTGGGATCGCGCCCATGTCGATCAGGTCGAGGCTGTGCATCTTCTCGGTCTCCACGTTGTCGTGGATGAGGACCTTACTCAGGTTCAGGCCCATATCGAAGATGACGATGTCCTCGCCCGCACGGACCGCCGTCATCTGTCTGCCGACCTCCTCGTAGCCGCCGATTGTCGCAATTTCGATTTCCATAGTGGTGTGGGTTCGATCGCCGCCGTTCGGCGGTCTCTCACTGGTACCCCGCACAGGAGCCGTCAGCCCCGGCGTCTAACCGCGTGTCGGTGAAGGCCCCGCTACGGCCGAGCCGACGTCGGCTCACCGTGTCCCGCGGGAGTGTGGTACCCCGACGTAGACCACGGGACGATAAAAACACCGGGGATCGTCGCCGCGGCGACCGCCTCGCCCGTCACACCGCCCCATCCTGACCGTCACACCGCCCCACCCATCGCGCCGTTCTGCTCACCGCGACGTCGATCCCGTCTCGATCGGCACGCCGACGAGGTTCCCCCACTCGGTCCAAGACCCGTCGTAGTTGGCCACGCGATCGAAGCCGAGCAGTTCCGACAGCGCGAACCACGTGATAGACGACCGCTCACCGATCCGACAGTAGGCGATGACGGCGTCGTCGGCCGTGATCCCGTGGTCCGCGTACAGCGCCCGAAGCGCTGCCGGCGATTTGAACCGACGATCCGGCCGGAGGTTCTCGGCCCACAGCACGTTGGTTGCGCCCGGCACGTGTCCTCCGCGGACCGCCGACTCGTCCGTGCCCGGTGGGGCGGTCCGCTCGCCGCGGAACTCGGCGTCGAGTCTAACGTCGACGAGGACTGTCTCGTCGTCGATCGCCGCAGAGACGTCGGCGCGAGACGCGCGCACGGCCGGTCGCGCCGGCGGTGACAGCGGCCGACCGTACGACCGCGTCGTCGGCGACACCGTCGCGGTCGACGTCGGGTATCCCTGTTCGACCCAGTACTCGCGGCCGCCGTCGACGACCCGGACGTCGGGGTGCCCGTAGTGGGTGAGCTGCCAGTACAAGTGCGTTGCGAACCAGTTCGCCTCGTCGCCGTACACGACGACCGTCGTCTCTGCGGTGATTCCGCAGTCGCCGAGGAGTCGGGCCATCGCCTCCGGGCCGACGATATCGTGGCTATCGGCTGCACGGAGGTCGCGCCGCCAGTCGAGGCCGACCGCCCCAGGAACGTGCCCGCGCCCGTAGCGGTCGGTGTCGACGTCGACCTCGACGACCCGGAGCCCGGGGTCGTCGGCGGTCGCTCGGTCGAGCCGGTCGGCGACCCAGTCGGGTGAGACGAGGGCTGCGTCCGGGTACGCGTCGGTCACGGCGCCCCCTCGTCGACGAAGGCCTTCGCGAGCTCCGCGGTTGCGCGCCGGAGTCGGTACGAGACGGTCGAGCGCGGAACGTCGAGTTCTTCGGCCAGTTCGTCGAGCGTCACCTCGCGGGGGGTCTCGAAGTAGCCGTGCTCGACGGCAGTTGCGAGCGTCTGCCGTTGTTCTGCGCGAAGGCCACCGGGCGCGAGCAGGTCGCCGCGCCACCGGTCGAGCTCGGTCAGGTGGTCGAACGAGAAGGAGAGGCCGTCGGCGAGCCGGGCACTCACGGAGTCGTACAGGAGCCCGACCTTCTCGTCGTCCTGTGCGAGGACGCGCCACTGCGCCGTCGCCCCCGACCGCACCTGTTTGAACACCACGCCGGTCTCGAAGAACCGGGTCGCGAGCAGCGGGACGGCGTCGCAGTAGTCGATACCCGAGAGGTGGGTGTAGGTGACTCGTCTGCGGCGCTCACCGGCCAGCCGACTGACGGTTCGCGTCGCCGCACACGGTCGCCCACTCACGGACTCACGGTCGGGCACGCCGTCGTCGAAGTGCGCGTCGACCGCCTCGAGCTCGCCCGGGTCGCCCGTGAGAAACTCGAGTGACCACATCCGTGAGGGGTCGAGACAGGCGTACACCGTCTCCGATCGGAGCGAGTCGCACTCGATGAACGTGTCCATGTACGCGTCTGCGCCGGGCTCGTAGGTGATCGTGAAGCTAAAGTCGTACATTTAGGCGTCTCCGAGGGGCGGCCGTGCGCGGTCGTGACGCGGTCGCCGCGCGCCGGCCGCCCGTCTCTCATCGTCGATCGACCGGGTTGGCTCACGACAACGACGGACATAGGGCTCGCCGGCCACGTCGATCCTGTGTATGGTCGCGCTTCGTTCGCTCGCTCGCCGTGCGGCCGCCGTCGACCGACGCGTCCTGGTTCCGGGCGTCGTCGCGCTCGTCGTCGCGGTCGTCGGCGTCGCGTACGGCATCGTCGCCGACGACGTCGTCACGGCGCTCGGTGCGCTGTTGTTCGTGCCGAGTGCAGCACTGCTGGTCGGCATCGCACTCAGACGAGACCGTGGCGTCGAGACCCGAGAGCGTCGACGCATCGGATGATCGGGTTGGGTACCGACGACCCAGTGTGGGTTAGCGTACATCGGCCAATCGTTCGGTGACGTGTTGATCGACGTTGTACATGAACACCGCGACGAGTCCCAACACCGTCGCGAAGTAGCCGACGAGTTGCGGTGGACCGGACGTCAGCCCACCCACTGCGGCTCCCGTGAAGCCGACGACGGTGAGTTCGACCCACGTGACGAGCACCCGCGAGAGCAGCCGTCCGGTTCCGACGGAGCCACGATTCCCGGTCGATTGCGTACCGTCGTCCGTTCGGTCGTCGTCTGTTCGGTCGTCGTCCGTTCGGTCGCCGTCTGCCTGGTCGCCTGGCCGACCGCCACCCACCGACTGCGGAGACTCGTCCGCGTCGCCCATCAGTAGGTCTCCTCCGGCGATATCGGCCCGCTGAACGCCGAGTACAGCACGATAAAGTACAGCGTCACGAGCGGCAACAACAGCGACGCACCGACCGTCATCAGGTTCAACGGCAGGGTAGAGACGATCGCCTCGTCGACGCGGAGGCCGACCGCAGGGTCGATCTGCGGGTACATGAGGAGGCCGACGACCGCCGCGAGCCCGTAGGTGAGCCCCCCGGCCGCAGCGAGTGCCGCGAGGTTCGCGCCGCGCCGCAGCGCGAGTGCGTACCCACCGGCGAGGCCGATCGATGCGACGACCAATCCGAGTATCAGCGGGTCGAACAGCGCGGCGGTGCCGCCCGGGAGCCGGAAGGCGAGGACGGCGAGCGTCGCGACGACCGCGACGAGGTAGCCGGCGACCGCGACGAGTCCGTATCGCGTCACCTTCGTCGGCAGCGTCTCTCCGGTCTTCAGCCGAAGGAACGCCGCCCCGGAGACGACGGTGAGCGAGGTGAGCGTCACGCCGATGACGACGCCGACGAGAGTGGCCGACCGCGTGCTTCCGACGAGCCAGTTGCCGGCGAACGCACCGAGGAGGAACGGGGCGAGGACGCTCCCGGCGACGAACGACCGGCCCCACCACCGCTGCCAGCGGGCGTCGTGGCGCTGCTCGTACATCTCCGGGGCGAGCCCGCGGAGGATGAGCGCCCCGAGGATGCCGAACATCAACAGGTAGTGCCGGCTGAACAGGTTGGCGTACGCTGCCGGGAACGACGCGAAGAGCGCGCCGCCGAAGACGACGAGCCACACCTCGTTGCCGTCCCAGAACGGTCCGATCGCCGAGAGGACTGACTCGCGCTCGGTTCGCCCGGAGAGGCCGGCGAAGATCGCCCCAGCGCCGAAGTCGAAGCCGTCGAGGAACAAGAACGTCCCGAGCATGGCGAACAACAACGCGAACCACAACTCCGCGAGCGGCAGCCCGAACAGCGGGCCGGCACCGAGTGTCTCGACGCTAATCATCGTCGGCGACCCCCGGTGCCCCTGGCGCGGACGGCGACGGTGGCGCGTCGGGCACCGACCGCAGGCTCGACTCGCCGGGTGGGCCGTTGCGGATGATGCGGGCAATCACGTAGACGTACAGTCCGAGCAGCGCCGCGTAGACGAGGACGAACCCGACGAGCGTGATCGTCGCCTCGGCGGCGGTGAGTCCCGGAGAGACGCCCTCGCTCGTCTTCATCACGCCCTGGATCACCCACGGCTGGCGGCCGACTTCGGTGACGATCCAGCCGAGGTGCACCGCGACGATCCCAAGCAGCGAGGAGGCCATGAGCGCCTTGTGTAACAGGCCGTCTTCGAACAGCTCGCCGGTGAACCAGCGGTAGCCGCCCCAGAACGCGAGGAGGATGAACCAGAACCCGAGCCCGACCATCCCCCGGAACGCCCAGAAGACGATCGCGACCGGCGGAGCCTCCGACTCGAAGGTCTCGAGCCCGCGTATCTCCGCCGACGGATCACCCCCGCTGGCGAGCCACGAGGCACCACCCGGGATTCCGATGCCGAAGAGCTCCTTCGCACGCGGATCGGTGAGTTGGTCGAGACTCGTCGGGACGGCAACCAGGTACTCTGGCACGTACGCCTCCGTCTCCCAGACGGCCTCCATCGCGGCGAACTTCTGTGGCTGCGTCTCGGCGACGTGCCGGCCGTACATGTCGCCGTGGAGCACCTGTAGCGGGGCGGTGATGAGCAGTGCGACGAGCGCGATCTTCAGCGTCACCTCCCAGAACTCGACGTGTTGCGTCTGATAGCCCCACACGTGGTGTCTGAAGACGAAGTACGCGGCGACACCGGCCATGAACAACGCCACGGATTCGACTGCCGCGTTCTGCATGTGGACGTACATGTATCCGAACCGCGGCGTAAAGTACGCCGCAAGGGGGTCGACGAGGTGGATCACCGGCTGGCCGTTCTCGGTCACCACCTCGTAGCCGCGGGGCGTCTGCATCCACGAGTTGGCGATCAGGATCCACACCGCAGAGAGCCAGGTACCCAGTCCGACGGCAACACTGGAGACAAAGTAAAGCGCGTCACCGACGCGCTCGCGGCCGAAGACGAAGACGCCGAGGAAGGTGGCCTCGAGCATGAACGCCATCATCCCTTCGACCGCGAGCGGCCCGCCGAACAGCTCGCCCGCGGCCGTCGAGAACGCCGCGAAGTTCGTCCCGAACTCGAACTCCAAGACGATCCCCGTCACCGTCCCGACGACGAACGAGATGGCGAATATCTTGGTCCAAAACCGGCGTAACTGCTCGTATATCGGTTCACCCGTCCGAATGTCCTTCCAGGTGAAGTAGATGAGAAACGGCGCCAACCCCATGCTCATCACCGGGAAGATGATGTGGACGATGGTCGTGATGGCGAACTGCAACCGACTGGCGAGGACTGGGTCTATCATACCGGGCACACCCGCGTTTACACGCGTACGAGTTACGTTCGGACATCCACTAGATTAACCGGCGGCTTGTCGTGTGACAACCTGATCGTTTATGCGGCGGCTGTACGACGAGATTGCATGGAGACGCGAGACGTCGTCCTCGCACTGGTCGGGCTCGTCACGGCCGTGATGGCCGTTCGAGCGGTCGTCGCGCTCACTGCGGGTGACGTCGGGACGGTCGGCCGGCAGATCGGCGTGGGCGGCGTGATCCTCGCTTTCGGCATCGGTCTCTATCGGCGGTGGAACGAGGAGCTCGGGTGACGAGGCTAGGGCGTCTCGTCTCGTCGAACACATCGATCCGTCCGTCTCCCGGTATTTTTAATAGTTTCACGGGCACCGGTTGACGTAATGAGTGGACGACCCCTCGACGTGCTCGAAGCGTCGCTCGAGGAGCCGGTGACGGTACACCTCAAAGATGGGACGACGTACTACGGCGTCCTCGGCGGCTACGACCAGCACATGAACATCGTGATCGAACCGGAGCCGGCCGTCGACGACCGCGTCGACGACGACCTCGACGGCGAGTTCGCCGTCGCAATCGAAGACACAACGATTATACGCGGCGATAACGTCGTCACGATCAAAGCATGACCGGCTCCGGCACGCCCTCTCAAGGGAAAAAGAACAAGACGGTACACGTGAAGTGCCGCCGCTGCGGCGAGAAGTCGTACCACCTCACGAAAGAACGGTGCGCCTCCTGCGGCTTCGGCGACTCTGCGAAGCGACGCGACTACGCCTGGCAGTCGAAAGCCGGCGACCACTGACCGACGATCCGCGTTTTATCGCCTCCTACCTGCTGTCTGTCCGCTGTCTTCGTGAGTGACTCGTGTGTCCGGACACTCACCCGTTCGAGGGCGGATGCACGAAGAGCCCGTCGACGACGAGGAGACAACAGAGCAGCGCTGCACCACAGACGGCGACGACCCAGGCGTCGAACGCGAGGGTCCCGACGCCGGACGTCCCGAAAAACACCACTGGCATCCCGCCGAGGATCACGTCCGCGCGGTCGAGATCTGTGGAGAGGGTCGAGCCCGACATCGACTCACTCCATGTAGCCCAACTCGCGGAGTTTCGCGGCAATCTGTTTCGCTTCGGCCGCCGAGATCGGCTCGTCGGTCTCCATCTCTCGAACCACGACGTGTTTCACGAACTCTTTCACCGAGCCGAACGGCTCGTCTTCGATGTACGCTTCCACGTCCGCGACGAACTCCTTGCGCAGCGAGATGGTGGTGTACTCGCTCATCACACGGATGGTGTGACGCCTCGATAAAAAGTCTAATTATATCTAATTAGCGCCTTCGATTCGCTCACGGGCGGCCGCGACGAGCAGCGGGAGCGTCACGGTCGCGTCCCCGTACACCGAGGCGTTTTGTGCGTCCGGCTCCAGTTTCCCCCACGAGCGCGCCTCTTCGAGCGTGGCCCCCGAGAGGCCACCCGTCGCCTCGGGGTCCATGGTGAGCTGGACGGCGTAGTCGTACGCACGCGGGGTCACGAGCATGGTTTGGAGCGTGAAGTTCTTCGGGACGCCGCCGCCGACGAGCAGACAGCCCGCGTCGTCGGCCGCGAACGCGAGGTCGGTGAGCGCCGTCATGTCCGCGAGTGCGTCCAGGGTGAAGTCGGCGGTCTGTGCGTACATCCACGCCTGTAAGCCCAACACGGAGTCTTGGACCGCCGGACAGTACACCGGCACGTCCGCGTCGGCCGCGGCGGCGGCCACGCCCGGGTCCTCGGCGACGTCGTCGCGCTCGTTTACTCGGGCGTTCGCCTCGCCGAGTGCCGTACACAACTCTGCAATGGAGACGGGCCCGGATCCCTCGAGCGACGGGAACACCGCCTCACGGAGGTGGTGTTCGAACGCGGTGAAGTGCTCTTGCGGTAAGTAGACGTTGTAGATCCGGTCGACTCCCTCCTCGCGCAGCGTCTCGTCGTGCTCGCGGAGGCTGCGTTCCGGGTCGTGGGTGCGACCGTGGTGATGTTTGCCGCCGATCGCCTCGATCGCGTCGTGTGTCAGGTTCGCACCGGTGGTGACGAGTGCGTCGATATACCCGTCACGGATCAGATCGGAGACAATCCGGCGCATTCCCGCAGGGACCATCGCGCCGGCGAGCGAGCAGAACACGGTGCAGTCGTCGTTCGCGAGCATCTCGGTGAGGACGTCGCCGGCGTCGTTGAGTGCGCTTGCACCGATCCCGGCCTCACCGTAGGCGTCTAGCAGCTCGCCGGCGGTCATCCCGGCTTCGACCCGCGCGTGCCCGACGGGGTCGTGGCTGAACTCCTCCCGGTCGCTTCCCTCGTCGGTGTGCGTCTCGCTCTCCTCGTCGGCGTCGTCGGTCATGTCCACCACTGTGGCGTGCCGGGGTTTGAACCGACCGATCGGCACGCACGTGCGCGACGCATCCGCCACTCACCGGCGGAAACAGCGCCAGCTCGTCTCCCGCGTCCAGCGTCGTCTCCAGTCCGTCCTCGTGGTGGACGTTTCGCCCGTTGTGCAGGACGTTGATGTGGTCGGCGACGTCGCCGTCTTCGAGGACCCGGTCACGAAGCGCCGGGTGCGTCGCGAGCAACTCGTCGAGGGCATCGCCGACGGTGTCGCCGGCGGCCACATCGACGTCGACGACGCGGTCGCCAGCGATCTCCGCGATGTCCGCGAACAGCTTCCACTCCATACCTCTCCCTCGCGCGGGGACGAGTGATGAGCGTTGCGTCCTCGGTGGATTTACGACGGTCGCTGGAGACGAGCGGGCATGGAGTTGAGCCGCGAGTGGGTCTCGGTCCGTGCGTCGGTGCTCCTGACGTTCGCCGTCGCCGTGTGCTCGATCGTCGTCGGCCTGCTCCACATCGGCGGGGTCGGCGTCGGTGGCCCGCTCGCGCCGTACGTTCCGTCGTCGATCCAGCAGGCCGTCGGGTTCACCGGGACGGTGACCGGCGTCGCGATGCTCGCGAGCGGATTCGCGCTGCTTCGGGGGTACCGCATCGGGTGGTACCTGACGGCGGTGTTGCTCCCGCTTGCGGCCGCACAGGGACTACTCCAGACGTCCGCCGTCTCGTTACTGCTCGTGGCGTTCTCGCTCGCGTCCGTCGTGCCGCTCGCGGTCAACCGGGGGCGTTTCGACCGACGGTTCGTCCCGTCGCCGACGCAGCTCGCCGCCGGGACCGCGCTCGGTGCCGCGGTCGCGTACGGCACCGTCGGGTCGTACGCGCTGCGCGAGGAGTTCGCCGGCGTCGACACGCTCGTCGACGCGTTCTACTTCACCATCGTCACGGCCTCGACGGTCGGGTACGGCGACGTGACGCCCGGTACCGGAATCACGAAGCTGTTCGTGCTCTCCTCGCTCGTGTTGAACGTCGCGGCCTTCGCGGTCGCACTCGGTGTCCTCCTCACCCCTGCCATCGAGGCAGGGCTCTCGAAGGCGCTCGGAACCATGACAAACAGACAGTTCGAACTCCTCGACGACCACGTCCTCGTGTTGGGGTACGGCGACCTCACGGAGCCCATCCTCGACGGACTCGACGAACAGGGACACGCACACGCCGTCGTGACGACCGACGAGACGGCGACCCGTCGGCTGACAGAGCGGTCGGTGCCGGTGCTCACGGCCGACCCGAGCGACGTCGACCCGCTTCGCCGCGTTCGCATCGAGGACGCTCGGGCCGTCGTCGTCGCGGCTGCCGACGACGCGCGCGACGCGCTTGCCATCCTCACGGCCAGACAGCTCAACCCGGACGTCAGGATCGTCGCGGCCGCGACCCAGCGGGAGAACATCGACAAGCTCCGCCGTGCCGGGGCCGACCGCGTGATCTCGCCGTCGGTCCTCGGCGGACAGATGCTCGTCGACTCGGCGTTCGGCACCGACGACGCCGACGCGTTGACGCGGGCGGCCGACGACGCGGTCGACTCGGGGTCGGATGCGAGCGGCGAGCCGACGGCGCACCCGGGCGAGCCGGACGTGTAGGCGTGTCTGGCTCGTGTAGGCGTGTCTGGCTCGTGTAGGCGGGTCTCGACCGTGCCGTCTCAGGTGCCCCTGTGCGGCCCGTGTGCACGTCGCTCGGTCCCACCCGCCTCTCGGTCGATTCATCGGGCGTCAGTTGAACCACACCCTCCCCAACCGATTCGCTCTCGTACGTGTGTGGCTGCGTGAGCACCACGACCCTGTGACAGCCGGACACCACTTCGCCACACCCTCCCAAATGCGCATGTGGCGGTGGTATGGCCGACATGACCTGTGACACCCGGGCACTAACTACCGCCACACCCTCCCCAACCGATTCGCGAGTCGCCTGCGGCGACTCGCTCATCCCTCGCACGCGCTCGTGAGGCCGCCTTCGGCGACCTCACGAGGCGCGCGCCACGGCAGCTGGCTCACGAAGCGCCCGCCGTCGGTTTGTGATGGGCATCCTCGCGGTGGCGCGCGCCTCGCGAGCCGCGGAGCGTGCTCGCGAGCGCGCGCGAGGGATGAACGAGGTGGCACGAAGAGGAGCCGTAGGCGACGACTCGTGGCCACCGAGTGAATCGGCTGGGGAGGACGTGGCTGGAAGATGTGCCCGGTAGTCAGGCAGTCGTCTCGATTACGCGGCCGTCTCGGTAACGCAGCCACCGACGACGTATCGAATCGGCTGGGGAGGACGTGGCTGGAAGATGTGCCCGGCAGTCAGAGTCGTCTCGATCACGCGGCCACCGACGACGTATTGAGTCGGCCGGGGAGGACGTATGCAACTGCCGTCTAGCCGTCACACGGTCATCTCGGTCACACGTATCTCCCCTACGAGACAGCCAGTCCGGAATCGACGGCTCCGCCGGGACGTGCGTGCCGGGTGGTCGCCACGATCCACATTCAAGAGCAGGTCGATCCGCGAGCGGTCACCGACTCTGACGGCCCTTCGTCTGCCGGTAGTCCCGACTCAACACGTTCTCGCGCATGTGCTCGGTGAAGGCGGCCGCGTCCTCGTCACGCATCGACGCTGGATCACACATCGGGACGAGTTCGAATCCCCGCCCGCGAATCGTCGTCGCGTGCTCGGCGTCGATGTCGAACGAGTCCGGCCGCCGAGTGGTGTACTCGACGGCCAACGCACGGAGCACGCGCTCCCCGACGGGAACGAGTATCTGCGGATTGATCATGCGTATCTCGGCGTTGAGAAACGGCTCACAGGTCGCGACCTCCTCGTCGGTCGGCTCCCGCTCGGGATGTCGACAGCGGGTGAGGTTGGTGAAAAAGACGTTCTGTACGTCCGGTTCGGTCGCATCCGGGGGGGACCTGACGAAGCCGAGCTCGGCGAACACCGACTGCACTCGCTCGCCGTCGGGTCCGACGAACGGCACGCCGTGCCGGTCGGCAGTCGCGGTCGGGCGCTCGCCGACGACGAGGAACTCGGCACCGACGTCGCCGTAGCCGTGTACGACCTGCTCGCGTTCCGTACACAGGCCGGGACAGTTCTCACAGGCAGCGTCCATCCCGAACGGGTTCGCGAACTCGTCTTGATGTGCGTCCACGGATGCCGTACGTCCGGTAGCCGCCTAAACGATTCGCTCGGTGCGCGACCGGTGGCCCGCTAGCACAGCGTGTACGCCTCGCCGTCGCGGTCGACCATTCCCTGTTTGCGAAGCGTCTTGAGGACGCCGTACAGCGACAGCTTCTTCATCCCGAGCGAGTCGCCCATCTCTCCGACCGTCGCCTGTTCGTTCGTCGTCAGATACAGATACACCAGCTTCGCGCGTGGAGACTGCAGCTCCGGCGGCAGTGTCGGTGCCGCCGTGGGTGCGGCCTCTGTGTGTAACATCGTGTCTTCGACGAAGGGTTCGACGATAATAAATCCCTGTTTCAACGATCGTCGAAATGTCGAGAACGCGTGGTCGAGCGATGCACGCGGCCGATACGGCCGTTCCACGGCCCGTCCGTCGCGGACGTCACCGCGGTGTACCGCAGGTCGTTTCGACCGACGACGGATACACAATCGTGATGGATCGGTGCGTCGGTCAGTACGAACGAACCTTCGGCTCGTAGGTGCGGGACTCGCCCTCCAGGATGGCGGGTTTGTACCACAGCTCCGGCTCGCCGTCGTTCCACGAGACGAGCGTGTGTTTCAGCCAGTTCTCGTCGTCGCGTTCCTGGCGCTCTTTCCGCCAGTGAGCGCCGCGGAACTCCTCGCGCGCAAGCGCACCCATCGTCAGCGCCTCGGCGATGTCGAGGATGTTCCGGGTCTCCATCGTGTGGATGAGGTCGGTGTTGAACGTCCGTGACGGGTCCGAGACGGCGACGTCCTGGTAGGCCTGTCGCGCCTCGCGGAGGTCTTCGAGCGCCGTCTGGAGCCCCTCGCGCTCGCGGAAGACGTTCACGTGTGCGGTCATCGTCTCTTGAACCTGCGAGCGGATCTCGGCGTGGTTGCGACCCCGCCGCGAGAGCAGCGTCTCGACGCGGTCGCGGGCCCGCTCGACCGCCGACTCGAGCAGCGGCTTCGCGTCCGTCGCCACCGCCCCACCGTCTGCTGCCGCCGGACCGCGGCTGCCGACCTCGCCGACGGACACGTCGAACTCGTAGTCGGCTGGCTCCCACTCGCCCGTCTTGCCCGTTGGGATCGCTGCCTCGCCGAGGTCTCTGCCGGCCGCGTGGTGGCCCGCGCGCTTGCCGAAGACGATAAGCTCCGGCAGGGCGTTCCCACCGAGCCGGTTCGAGCCGTGGACCGACGCACACGCACACTCGCCGGCCGCGTACAGCCCTTCGATTGCGGTCTCGCCGTGCTCGTTGGTCTCGATGCCACCCATCGCGTAGTGCTGGCCGGGCTTGACCGGCATCGGCTCCGTGAGCCCGTCTGCGCCCTCGAAGTCCTCCGCGAGGTGGAGAATGTTCTCGAGGCGGTCGAGGATGCGCTCTTCACCGAGGTGACGCATGTCGAGGTGGACGTACTCGTCTTCGATACCACGACCCTCGTTCACCTCGGTCAGCTCGGCGCGTGACACCACGTCACGAGAGGCGAGCTCGCCGTCGTTGTTGGCGTAGCCGTGCTCGAACATGAACCGCTCACCCTCGCTGTTGTACAGGATCCCGCCTTCACCGCGGACGCCCTCGGAGATGAGCACGCCGGTCGAGGGGAGCGTCGTGGGGTGGAACTGGATGAACTCCATGTCCTCCATCGGGACGCCGGCCCGGTAGGCCATCGCCACCCCGTCACCGGTGTTTGCCACCGCGTTCGTGGTGTGATCGAACACCTGACCCATCCCGCCGGTGGCGAGGATGACGCCCTGGCGCGCCTCGAAGCCACTGACCTCACCGCGTTGGATGTCGTACGCCACGACGCCGTGACAGGTGCGGTCTGCGGGGTTCGGCTCGTCGGTGACGACGAGGTCCATCACGTGCCACTCGTCGTACACGGTGATGCCGCGTTTGACCACCTGCTCGTACATCGTGTGGAGCATCTGGTGACCGGTCTCTGCGCCGGCGTACGTGGTCCGCGGGAACGAGAGTCCGCCGAACGGGCGCTGTGAGACACGGCCGTCGTCCTCGCGTGAGAACGGCATCCCCCAGTGTTCGAGCTGGATGACCTCTTCTGGGCTCTCTTTACACAGCGCCTCGACGGCCGGGGCGTCGCCGAGGTAGTCCGACCCCTTCATGGTGTCGTACGCGTGGTCTTCCCAGGAGTCGGCGTCGCGAAGCGCCGCGTTGATCCCGCCTTCGGCGGCGCCGGTGTGTGACCGAACCGGGTGCAGTTTCGAGACGATCGCCACGTCCGCGCCCTCCTCTTGTGCCGCGATCGCCGCGCGGAGTCCGGCCCCGCCCGCGCCGACGACGACGACGTCGTGTTCGTGCATGGTGTCGATGATAGTTCGTTAGTGTTCCAGTGTCTTGATACTGTCTCTCGCTCACCAGAATTTCAGGTTGTTCTTCACCGCCTCGCGCTTGAGCTCTTGGATGTGCTCGGTGAGCGGGATGTCCTTCGGGCACACCTCGGTACAGGAGAACTGCGTCTGACACCGCCAGACGCCGTGTTCCTGCTCGATGATCTCGAGGCGTTCCTGCTTGCGGTCTGCGCCCTCGCGCTCGTCCATCGCAAATCGGTACGCCTTGTTGATCGCCGCGGGGCCGAGGTACTCGTTGTCGCCGGCGGCGACGTTACACGAGGACATACACGCCCCACACCAGATACAGCGCGTCGACATCTTGATTTTCTCGCGGTTCGCCCGGGTCTGCCGCTGCTCTTCGAGCTCGCCGTCGGGATACTCGTCTGTGTCGAAGTACGGCTCGACCGCCTCCATCTGGTCGTAGAAGTGCTCCATGTCTACGACGAGGTCCTTCGTGACGTCGGCGTGTGGCAACGGCTCGATGCGGACCGGGGCCTCGAGGTCGCTCACCTGCGTCTTACACGCGAGCTTCTGGCCGCCGTTGACGAACATCGCGTCCGAGCCACACACCGCCTGCCTACAGGAGTGGCGGAAGGTGAGCGAGGAGTCGTACGTGTCGCGCGCGTAGATGAGCGCGTCGAGCACGGTCATCCCTTTCGTGAACGGGACGTAGAACGTGTCGAACCGCGGCTCCTGTTTCCCCTCGACCTCCGGGTCGTACCGGAACACCCGAAACTCGACGGTGTCGTCGTCGGTCTTTGCGCGCTCGGCCTCTTCGGCCTGGCGCTGCTCGCGTCGCTCCGCGGCTCGCCGGCGCTTCTCGCTCCGGCGAACGTCGCCCTGTGAGGGCCCCTCGTGCTCCGTCTCTTCGGTCTTCTCGGTCTGTTTCGGTATCTGTGTGCTCATAGTGTGCGCGTGTGTGAGTGAGTATCGTTCGGTTCGGGTTCCATCGTGGTAGTTCTGTGGGTGGTGTGACCGCCGCACCCCGGGCGACGACCCCGCCGTGGTCGGTAGTGTGGTGGCACCGCTCTCGCCGACACCTCAGTAGAGCGGAATCCCCGCCCACGCGTTGGCGGTGCGGATGCCCTGGACGATCAGGACGACGCTCGCAGCGATCAGCGTCCACTTGACCGCGGTGCGTTTCGTCCCCGAGAGGCCCTGGTTCACCAGCGCGTTGTAGACGCCGTTCACCCCGTGGAACGTCGCGGTGAGCAGAAACAGCACCATGAGCGAGTAGTAGCTCATCGTCTCCATGCGACCGGAGCTCATGAGGAACGACACCTCGTCTGCGTGGTGGACGAAGTGGAGCAAAAAGAAGTGGAACGACAACACGACGAGCAAGAACGCGGCCGTGACCCGCTGGAGGAGCCACATCGTGCCGCCCTGCTGGAACGAGGAGTACCGCGTCGCCATCTCAGAACGCCCCCGCGATGAACGTCGGCACCGACGCGACGGTGATGGCGCCCGTCAGGATCAGCGACGCGTAGAAGCTCTTGTCCTGTGAGTCCAATCCGATCCCGAGGTCGACCAACAACAACCGGGTGCCGTTGAGCATGTGAAACACCGCGACGGCGAGGAGACCCACCTCGAGCACGCGGACCAACAGGAGCCCCTCAAGCGAGACGATGGTCTGGGTGTACACGTCGTTACCCGCCTGTAAGACCGCTGTCTCGGCGCCCGACGCCGGAATCGCCGTGCTCAACACCGCGATGTGGGTGAACAGGTAGCCTATCAGCACCCACCCGGTGAACTTGTGAAAGATCCACGCCCACATCCCGGCCTCGAACTCCCGCCAGCGGCCGAAGTCCTCGATGAGGCCTCGATCGTACGACTGACTCATACTGAGGCGTCGGTGCTAGGGTCGTATAGTAGTTACTGATGATCTTTGAGGACACTGCGGTTCGGTCGAGGAGGGAACCGGACCGCACGACGTTACCTGCCTAACGGCCGAACTCCACGTATCGCCTCGATCTGGGCGTCGTGGCCCGGATCTCGCCCGTGAGTCGGTCACGGAAGTCTTATACGTGGTCCGCTCGGCTGTACGGTTGCAATGGCGAAAGGCGAAGTTGATTTCTTCAACGACACTGGCGGCTACGGTTTCATCGACACTGACGACGCGGACGAGGACGTGTTCTTCCACATGGAAGACGTCGGCGGCCCGGACCTCGAGGAGGGCCAGGAGGTCGAGTTCGACATCGAAGAGGCGGACAAGGGTCCGCGCGCGTCGAACGTCACCCGACTGTAGACGGCATCCGAGCGGAGGTGTATCGGCTTTTTCGAGTACTCGCCGCCGTGAGCGACGCACTCGTTTCCTCGATCCGTGGCGGGGCCCAAAGCGGCGAACGGTGCCGTACACCGACACGTCTATGCCGAGGGCTGACTGACTGGTCAGTCGATGAGTGGGGAGCCGGGTGCCGCAGACGAGATCATGCAGGCCGTCTACAGCGCGCTGTGTACACACGGCTACGCAGGGTTGACGATGCAAGACATCGCCGACGAGTGTTCGAAGAGCAAGTCGCTGCTCCACTACCACTACGATACGAAAGCCGACCTGCTCGTCGCGTTCTTGGACCGCGTGCTCGACGACTTCGAGCGACGCGTCGACGCGGCGGCCGACGAGCCGCCCGAGGCCCGGCTCGTCGCGTTCATCGGGTGGTTCGTCTTCGAGCCCGCCGAGACGGAGCGTGAGTCGTACCACATCGCGTTGTTAGAGCTGCGCTCGCGGGGCCCGTTCGACGACCGAATTCGAGAACGGCTCCACCGGAGCGACCGGCTCATCCGTCGCACCGCAGCCGCCATCCTCGAGTCGGGTATCGAGGCCGGCGTGTTCGACGACGTCGCCGTCGACGAGACCGCGGCGCTCCTCACCGCCGCGGTCGACGGAGCCCGAACCAGACAGATCACGCTCGGCTCCGGGCTCGCCGACGCCGAAGGCAGCGCCGAGGTCAGTGACGATACCGGAAGTGAGACCGCGGACCCCGCCGATACCAGCGACCCGCGGGCGCTCGCGTCGCCGTACACGCGGACGGTCGCCGAGGCGGTTCTGCGACGGCTCGTCGAGCCGATCCTCACGGACGAGGCGACGCTTCCGCCCCTCGATGAGACGCTCGCCGACCTAACGGTGCGAACCGGAGAGAACCTGGCCACCGTGGGCGACGACCCGAACGGACCGGAGCCGACCGGCGAGACCGACGAGGGTCGGGAGACCGAGTGAGCCGTCATCGATAGCCGGACGCAGAGCCGGAGACCGGCGCGTGCAAACCGCTCGCGCCCGTCCGGCC
>ERZ1034486.73-NODE-73-length-30116-cov-3.954825_pt1 | contig 30116 bp, 19 predicted proteins | sample MGYA00520683_ERZ1034486 | MGnify/ENA primary metagenome ERZ1034486 (study PRJEB33760, sample SAMEA4777685) | hypersaline lake metagenome | biome: hypersaline environment; feature: brines | place: Spain | collected 2012-08 | depth 0 m ...
ACCGGACACGTCGAACCGGGGACACACACAGAATCACGGGCGGTCGCGGCGTGGTCGCCGACAGACACGGTCACACACAGTGCCCGCGTGACCGAGCCGAACCCGGTCTTCCCGACGAACACCACGTTACAGAACCGGTCGGCGTATCTGAGTGGTGCCGCGCCGACGTTCCGCGCGGAGTTTGCGCCCGGCTACACCGCAACCGAGTCGGGCAACGTCACCACGACAGTCGCCGTGGCGGTCGTGAGACGCGCCGTCGTCTCCGACGACGGACCGGGTGGTGGCAGCCGGACGCTCTGGCAGACGGAGCGGCGGCTCCAGACGGAGCGAGCGCGACTCGCACCCGGCGAGCAGTTGTCCGTCGAGACAACGCTCAACGCGACCCGACTCGACGCTGGCACCCAGTCACTGGTCGCCGATCTCGGCGGGACACCCGGAGAGGTGTACACCGAACTCCGTGCCGACGTGCGGCTGTCGGGCACCGTCGACGGCCGGCCCGTTGAGACGAGCTGGACCCGCCGTCTCCGTGTCTCTGTCACGAGCGGCGTCTATCGGCTCCAACCCATCGGGACGCCACCCGCCGGCCGAGAGTGGACACGCTCGGAGACGGTCCCGAACGACCCTAGCCCCGCCCGACAGTTCGGCGGGCCGGTCGCTGTGGTCGTTGGACTCGTCGGGTTGACGCTACTGGTCGTCGGCCGCCGAGCCGGTGCGTTTGAGCTCGCACCCGTCGAACAGGAGTGGCGGGCGTACCGCGCCGACGCCGCCGAGTTCGACGACTGGGTGATCGCGTGTGCGGTGCCGTCGGCGCTGACCGACGGTGTCGTCGCCGAAACGGAGTCGTTGTCTGACCTGGTGGATCTGGCCGTCGACGCCGGCGAGGCCGTGTTGCGCGAACCGAGCGGTGACTACCTCGTCCAGTACGGCGACGTGGTGTACCGCTACCAGCCCCCAGACCCCGAGACCGTCCGCGAACAGGGCGGGTTCGACCTGCGGGAGGGGTTGCCGTCGGTCGACATCCCCGACACCACGGGGACCGAGCGCCCGTCGCGTGCAGACGGCGGTGACATCCCAGACGACAGCGGCGTCACGGGCGATGACCCCGCAGACGACACCCACACGAGCGACCCCGACGACTGGGACAACTTGGGTGGGTTCGTCGGTAGTTCGGTCGACACGCCGGATGCGAGCGACACGGATGACACTCTCGACTCCAGTCGCCAGAGTACGGCCGACACGGACACCGACGACGAGGCGAACGACTCGGAGTCGACGTAACCACACACCGAGAGACGATCACAGTCGGTGATTGCCGTTCCTTTTCGGCGAGTCCCACCGACTGGGCCAAACCGCTGTCCGTGTCCCCGGCTGGGGCACCTGCATCCGCGTGGACTACTCTGTCGCCTGGGCAACGACAGTGAGCTTCTCCTTGAACTTCCCGCTGACCGCGCCGTGCGTTCTAACCCGGAAGCCAACCTTCACTTTACCACCGGGTGCTAGCGTGGCCGGGTCTTTGCGGAGTGCTGTTTTGCCTCCGTCAAAATCGTACATCTCGATGTCGACTGCCGACTCGCTCTCGTCACGCGCGAACACTGAGACCTTCTGTGTTCCTTGATTTTTGATCAAGAGCAACCCCAGCTTCTGTTCGTCTTCGTTTGTGTCCCCGAAGACGCTCCGTCCGGAGTCAGTGTCGAATTCGTAGACGGAGTCCGTCCCCAGTCCGAGGTCGTCGGAGGCGAACGCTCCGGGGAAGCTGAATGTGACCTTTGACCCGGACGGGATACTTCTCCCACCGGTGCCAATCTGTTCTAATTTGAGAACAGCGCTCGCGTCGTCTGCGACGCTGACGCTCACGGTTCGTTCTGCACGCGTCGTTGAGAACGCACCCGTCCCGACAGCGAGCGAGCCGCTCGCCACGAGGCTACCGAGTCCGGCCAGCAGGGTGCGTCGTCTCATGCTGTCTCGTTACTCTCCTTCCCCTTCGTAGTTGTCCGGCACGATCGTGGCGTCGGCGACGATCTCCATATCGAACGAGCCGTCGAAGTCGCCACTGCGCGTGTCGACGTACAGGCCAAAGTCGAACGACTCGCCGGGTTCCAACACGTACTCCTCGAGCGCGTCGTTGCCCCCCCCGTAGTAGCTCGTGCTGCTCGGGAAGTCCTGGTCGTAGATGTGGGTCAGACTGATCTTGTCGTCCCCGACCGTCTCCTCTTTCGTAAAGTCGCCGTTCGGGCGGTTCGACGCCTGCGGGTCGATCCCGAACCCATCAGTCTGGGTCCGCTGGTCCTCTGGAACGCTGCTGGGGTTGACGTAGACGACCGCGGCTTGGGTCCCTTGGTTACGAACCTTGAAGATGTCGAGGATCTGCGTCAGGGCGTCGGTATTCACTCCCGTCGCGTTGTAACTAGTGATATCGTCGCCAGTGCTCCCGTCGAGATCGAGAGCGACGGCGTTCTCACTCGTGTCCGCGTACGCGCTGTTCGTCGACGAGCTGGCGTCGAACGCCAACAGCGCGTCGCTGTCGTCCGCAACGTTCACAGAGACGTTCCGCTGTGCCTGCACGTTCGTGAACGCGCCTGTACTCACTGCCGTTGCGCCACCGACGGCGACCGATCCGAGGGCCGCCAGCATCTTGCGTCGTTGCATGGTTGTTCGTCCCCCTCTCGGGGAGCCCCACCGACGGAGTCGAACCGCCTGCGCCCCAGTTCGGTAACGACCGGGCGCGTGCCACCCGCGTGGGTCGCCGGGACCACCCCGGCACACAGTACACCCAAGGGGCCACACCCACCTTGTATTACGGACGATGACTGGTTTCATACACTGCCACACGACGAGTAGTACGGCCGTTAACTCTCCAGACAACACCCACAACTCGTCCCGGATTCGTCACAACCACCGCCTACAACGACTCAATGACTGCGTACACCCTGGGATAATGGCACGTTACTAAACCGATTGACGTCGAATGCACACACAGATGACACGACGGCAACGAGTCGTGTTGCTGGCAGTCGTAGCCGTCACGGCCTTGCTGGCGACAGGCGCGTACAGTGTCGTGACAGCTGACCGAAATGTCAGCGTCAACGTAGCCAACGACGAGAACGCGTACGTCGGATTCGACGACTTGAGACCAACTGCAACAGTCGACGAGCCAGAAGAGAAGCCGATACTGCGGCTGACGAACAACTTCGAGGCTCGCAGCAAACTCACCGATCTCACCGTTAGCGAAACAATCGGCGTGTCCCTGTCGGTCCCCGACGGGCAGAGACGTGTACTCTTCGACACAGGCGACCAGTCGACACTCTCGATCAGGGCGTCCATCCACTGCATGTCTTCTGGCGAGTTCGTCGTTCCAGTGACAATCTCTCTCACTAGTGAGAACGCGGGGGTCCGGGTTCCAGAGATTAGCCGTCAGATAACCGTTCGGTGTGAGCCATCACCAGGCAACAGGACATCGACTGAGACGGACAACAGAGCGTCGACCGAGACGGACAACAGAGCGTCGACTGAGACGGACAACAGAGCGTCGACCGAGACGGACAACAGAGGCGACGAGAAAGAAAACAGGGAAAACAACGAGAGCAGAGCGGGCAGACCCGAGTAACACGGACACGGAGAGAAAACACTCATGCGCCCGCTCCAGACAGTCGGGACGGTCGTCGAGGTCGCGTTCGTCGTCTTAGCAGTCGCGCTCGTCGTCGGCCAACTGCTCGGCCAGCCCGTCCTCGTGAGCTACGTTCGCACGGGGAGCATGGAGCCGACGATCGACGCCGGCGACGGGTTCGTCCCGCTCCCGACAACAGTCGTCGGCCCGCCGGAGATGGGTGACGTGGTGACGTTCCGCGCGAAACAGCTCCAGGGCGGCGGCCTCGTCACCCACCGGATCGTCGACCGCACCGACCGTGGGTACGTTACGCGGGGGGACGCCAACCCGTTCCCCGACCAGGACGGCGAGGAGCCGCCGGTCAAACAGACGCAGGTCGTCGCCGTCGCGGCCGAGTTCGGCGGCGAGCCGGTCGTGATCCCGAAGTTGGGTGTCGCTATCCAGGCGCTCACCGACGCAGTTGAGACGATTCAACGGCAGGCAGTCGCGCTCACTGGTCTCCGGTCACTCGACGGGGTCACCGGGATCGGCTACGCGTTCGGACTCCTCTCGGCGGTCGGCTACGTCGTCGACATCGTCACCGGGAGCAGACGCGACACCGACGACCCCGACCGCTCGATGGAACGGAACCGTGGCGGCGACGACGGCCGACGCTACCTCCGGATCTTCACCGCGATCATCGTCGTCGCCGCCACCGGGACGATGGTGCTGCCCTCCGGAACAACGGAGTACGGCGTCGTCAGTGCGGAGTTCGACGGCGAACGACCGAGCGTGATTCCCGCCGGCGAGACACAAACACAGGAGGTGCAACTCGGCAACACGGGGCTCGTCCCGGTCGTCGCAGTGTTAGAGCCCGCCAGTGACGGGATCGCGGTCCGCGACCGAGTGGTGTCTGTCCCGCCACGCGGCGAGGCCACTGCGGCCGTCGAGATGTCTGCACCGCCCGAGACCGGCTACTACCGGCGGTATCTCGCGACCCACCGGTATCTTGCGGTGGTGCCGACGCCTGCCATCGTCGCCCTCGCGACTGTCCACCCGTTGCTCCCGGTCGTCGTGATCGACGTGTTGCTCGGCGGGGTGTTCTACCTCCTCGGTTACCCACTCCTGACGGGACGCGTCCGGACGCGACGTGACGACCGCCGCCGCGACGGACTCCTGTGACCGACACGACAACTCTTCGACTGTGTATCGTATCGCCGCTCTGACACTGACCGGACGACCGAGAAATGTGCCGGAAGCGACACACACTGCGACTCGGAGTGACGACCCACGTCCTACCCACTGACTGTTCAGAATGATTCTTCTCACTACTGTGATCACAGCACCCCGTGAAAATTCACTTTTGATAAATGAATAACTTCAAACAAACTCTTTCGAGAACTGAGAGTCGGATTTCAGAAATGTAGAAATGAATGTCGTTTGAAACTTTAATACCGTTCGGCTGCTCCTTCCTACCGAACTCATGAGTGTGCTAGGCGGTAGTAACCTGTCAGACGAAGACGTGGAACAACGGCTGTTCGAGATACTGTCGAACAGGCGGCGGCGGTACGCGGTGTACGCGCTGGGGAACGAGGAGACAGACACCGTCGAACTCGGTGAGCTCGCGCGCCTGATCGCCGCCTGGGAGACAGAGAAGCCGCCGGAACAGGTGACCAGCACTGAACGGAAACGGGTGTACACCGCCCTCCAACAGTCACACCTCCCGAAGCTTGCGGAGGCCGGCCTGATCGACTACGACGAGCGTGCGTCGGTAATCTACTCGCAGCCGGAACTGGAGGAGTACGAAGTGTACATGGAGCTGGTCCACGGACGAGAAATCTCCTGGAGCCAGTACTACCTCGGACTCGCCGGCGTCGCAACCAGCCTCCTGTTGGCGGTGTGGGTCGACGCGTTCCCGTTCTCACAGCTTCCGGAACTCGCCTGGATGGCCACTATCGTCGCCGCGTTCGCCGCCTCTGCGGTCGTTCACACGTACTTCGCTTCCGGGTTCAAACTCGGTGCCGACGGGACGCCGCCCGAGGTCGAAATCGACGACACGTGACGACAGACGAACACGCCAACGACACGCGGATAGACGGTGTGCGGACGGATTGCACGCGGACGGATTGCACGCGGGCGGATTGCACGCGGAGGTGTGGCCATCCAACACACTCTGCTGTACGCTCTGCCACTCCCGGACGACTCAGTACCGACGAAAAACGCCCCCACCGATAGGTATTGGACAAACTAGCAATCGTACCACTGCCCGGATTACAAATACGGTCTGATCGACTGTTTATCCACACAAAAACCATTATATTCTCAAAAAACCCTGACAGTTGTGCAGATATTGCTCCAACAGACACGGCTTATTGGCCGTAGCCACTCTCTATTATTGCAGTCCCTTGCCAGACTGCGCCCGGCCGTCACTCTGTCAGACTGTCCACCTCGGGGGTACTCCCCCCGGGGATTTCGAACGACCCACGAGCGGGTGGGCTTTTGCTGGTCACGACCGTCGAATCTGCCGGGCCCGTCGACTCACAACGGCAAAGAGAGTTCCCAGCCGCCGCGGAGTACGCCGCACACGCTAAGATAAAACTACTGTCGACAGCAGCCACAGTCGAGAGCAGACGGAAGACGACAGCGTCACGACGACAGACTCCTCGGGTGGGGAGACGGCCGCCTCCAGGCCGGGTCTCGGCGTTGTCGGCTCCCTTCTCGCGCTCGTCACGGTCGCGGGGCTCTGACGACGACGCTGAGTCGCTGGCCAGATCGCTCTCGGCGTTCTTCGTGTGTCGTCGCTCTCACTCCGGGTGTCCACCGCGGGCGAGACGGTGTGCCCGACTGTTCCGGCCGCCGTCGACGGCGCGGTAGGTGACAGTTGGCACGTCCGCAAGGTGGTCTCGAATCGCGGTCACACGCCGCCGGACGACCGCTCCCGACGGCGTCGCCGGGTGGTCGGGGTCGACCGTCTGGATCACCACGTCGGCGTCACCGCGGACGTGGACGGACGCGACCCGGTCGAACCGGTCGGCGACGACCCTGCTGGCCGCCTGGAGCGCGCGGTACTCCAAGGCGACGTTGCCGACGAAGGCGTCGACCGCGCGCGACCGCTCGACGACCGGCTCCCGCCCCTCGCGGATCACGAACCCAATCGCGCCCGACACCGGGGTGGCGTTGTCCGCCGCGTACAACACGCTCGCGTCGAACGCGACGGTCAGCGACGGTGGGAGCGTCACGACTACTGTCTGCGGCCGCAGAGACAAAAACGCTCCAGTCGCCGGGGGGACCGGCTTAGCGCAGCCGCGACTACTCCGGACCGGCGTAGCCCGTGACCCCGAAGCTGTTCTCGTTGTCTGTGGTGTCGCCGCTCTCGACAGCCGTGCCGTCGTCGCGAGCGGCGCGCTCGTCACGCCGCCGGTCGTCGTGGGTGGGTGTCTCGACGACGGTGAACAGGAGACCGAGCAACACGTTCGTCGCCTGTTGTTGCTCCGTCTCGGTCAGTTCGTAGGCCGCGCCGACACCAGTCGCGCCCGGCACCGCCTGCGAGAGATCGCGACTGGTGGGTGCAGAGACGATCTGCGCGGCGCTGACATCCGCGAGGGCCTCCGTCACCGTGCGCAACAACTGCTGGAGCTGCCCCGCGGAGGCCACACCCTCGACCGCGAGTGTGGCACGCACCTCCTCGATCCGCACGCGCATCTCGTCGGTCCGGTAGCTCGGGAGCGGTTGTTCTTCGATGTCCAGAATGTACTCCTCGTACTCCTCAGCGAGTGTCGCTGCGTCTGTCGTGCCGTCAGGCTTTACTGACGGTGAATCGTTCGAACACATGTCGTGTGTTACCGCTCACGACGCTGCAGTGGTAGGGCGTCCTAGCGCCCTGCCGTTTTCACGGCGCGCACCACAGCGTCGTGTTTCACCCTGACGTGACTACGGGTAGTAAATCTTACGACGGATTGAACTAGCGTCGCGATTTGAACAGCGAGTTGTTGGGTTTGTGAAAGGAATTGGTGCGAGTCGGTGGTGTTGGCACAAGCGATGTCGACACCCTCGGCTGTGCGTCTTCGTCGGCAGAAACACATTTATTAGACCTCTTGCTGTTGGACCTAGCGTGTCTACGAGCACGAAACCGAAAGTCGCGGAGTATCGCTGGGAGGGCACAAACAGCAACGGCGACCCGGTGTTGTACGAGAAGTGGATCGCCGTCGAGCACGACGAGAACACGGACGAGTTGACGGTCACGTTTGCGGCGTCAGAGCGAGAGAACACGAGTTTCAGTCAGCCACCGAGTTGCTTTGAAGCTTGGAAGAAAACAAATTGGACCGAAACTGACAGAAAGGATAAGAAAACGTTCGGTTGGTATCGGTTTCGGGAAGTAATGAACGCTATCGAAGCCGGTGCCGAAGACGAAGGTGGACGGGAGTTCATCAGAAACGTATTCGTTGGTGGGCGCTCTGGACCAGCGGCCGTCGGGAACCAAGCGGTGATCACCGGCAAGAACCCGACCATCGGTGGCCTTGAGTCGAGACCGAACGAGATGAACGACTTTCTCCACGTCTACTACAAGACGACGTACGGCGACGGCAGGGAACGGTTGAACCTACAGTGGGTCTTAGCGGACGGGAACGGTGAGTTCCCCGAGAACACAGGATCGAGTCCGAACGACCGTTACCGCTGGCAAGTCCAAGACCACGAACTACAACAACTCCTCGTCGAAGACCCCAGCACCGGCACCAGTACCGGCAGACGTGTGGAGGCCACAGAGGGATTCACCCGCGAGTTCCGCAAGGCGTTGTTCCTGAACCCGCGACGCCACCGCGTGATCGAGATGCTCTGAGCCGCAGTCTTCACCCGTCGTGACAGTCTGCACACGCGAGCCCGGCGATCGTCACACGCAGTTCGTTCTGCGGGCCGTACTCGCTCCCGCAGTCGGGACACGACGGCGTTCGACGCGGCCCGGTCACCGCGCCGACGGAGAGATCCAGCGTCGCCCGCCCGCCGTCGCCGACCAGTTCCAGCGCCAGATCACCACGCTCGACGGCGACGGTGGTGACCGCGACCGGGCGGGTCCGCACCGCGACGGAGTGGCGTCGTTGGAGTCGTTCGCGTTCCGCCGGGAACCCGTCCGCGTCGGCCGTCTCGATCCGCGACACCGCCTCGTTCAGTTCCGTCCGGCGGTCGGTGAGCTCCGCCCGTTCCTCCAGCAGTTCGACCCTGTCGTCACCGGTGGCGTCCGCGAGTCGGTCACCGATCGTCGCCAGTCGTTGCTCGATCTCGTCGCGCTCGGCTCGCCGCTCCGACAGCCGGGCGCGTTGCCGCTCGGCGTACTCCTCGAACGCCGCGGCAGCGGCACGACCCGCGCTGTCCTCAGCGTGCTCGATCGTCTCGTCGAGTTCCGCGACGACGTGTGACCGCGCCTCGACCAGCGCCCGCTCGACATCCGACTCGCTCCCCACGGCCCTGGCTCCAGCGTCCGACTCGGCAGCGTCGAGCAACGCAGTTGGATCACAGTCGATTCGGTTTCCGGTATCGGGGTCGACGACGACCGCGTGGAGCGACTCCCGTTGGTACTGACTCGGCGTCTCGACCGCGGCGCGGAGCCACGCACACACCACCCGTCCGTCGTAGTAAGGGTAGAACTCGACCGACGCGACGCGGGCTGGCGACGCGCGGAGCCACGCCGGCACCAGCGTCTCCGCCCCGCCCGGCACGCCGGTCACCGTCGCCGTCCCGACCGGGTGATGTGTCGCGGCGGCGTCGATCAACCGCCGGGTGAACGGTGTCTCCGGCCCGATCGTCGGCGTCTCCGACTCTGCTGTCTCGGAGTCTGCGGTCGGCGTCTCCGACTCCGCCCGGTCGGCGACCGTGGCGACGAGTCGACTCCTGTCACAGTAGCCGCCGACCCACTCCGGCGGCGCGACGCCGTCGAACTCGACGGTCAACTCCGCGCCGTCCTGTCGCACGGTCGCGCCGACGCTCTCGAAGTACTGTCGTGTGAGTCCGACGACCCGTTCGGTCGTCGGGACGAGCGTCGTCTTAGTCACTGTCGGCCCCCAGATCGAACCGGTCGAACACGTCGTCGTTGAACTGTTCGACCTTCTGTGAGAGCGCCGTCTGCTGTGCCAAGTCGACGGCCAGATCGTCGAAGTCGTTCTCTAAGTCGACGGCAGCGTCGGCGTCGACCAACCGCTCGAAGATCGCGTCTTCGAAGCTCCGCCCGTCGGACGCCAGCCCGCTGAGAATCTGGCTCGTCTCCCCGACGGTCTGTTGGAACAGGTCGATCTTGTGGAACAGCTTGTCGAGGACGTACTCCTCGACGGTGTCCGCCAAGGCGAGGTTGAACACGTACACTTGTCGTTGTTGCCCGATCCGGTGGACGCGACCGATCCGTTGTTCCACCCGCATCGGGTTCCACGGGAGGTCGTAGTTGACGAGCACGTTGCAGAACTGGAGGTTTCGACCCTCGTTCATCGCGTCCGTCGACACGAGCACACCCCCGTCGGTCTCGAACGCCGAGACGATCTCCTCTTTCCGTTCGCTCCCGTGGCCGCCGTGGAACGTGTGTGTCTCGTAGCCGCGGCCGGTGAGCGCCTCGACGAGCGCTTGTTGTGTCGCGCGGAAGGCGGTGAACACGACGACGTGGCCCCCCGAAATGCGTTCACGCACCTCGTCGACCACGTCGAACAACCGCTCGCGTTTCGTCACGCTGCCGACCGACTCGGCGGTCTCCAACAACGACCGGAGTCGCTCCGGGTAGCGTGGTGTCGCGTCGCTGGCCTCCCAGTCGTGGTCGACGCCGCCGGCCCACGTGTCGCCAGTGTCACCACCGCTGACGGCGCCGTCGGTGTCGATCTCGTCGGCGTCAGTCTTGTCGGCGTCGGTCTCGTCGACATCAGGCGCTTCCAGTTTCCGGCGGACGGTCGCCGCCAACGCCTCGGGGCTGGAGACGACCTCCTTCTGGAGCAACATCGCGACGAGCCTCTGGGCCTCGTTTTCGGCGTATGCGGTCTGGACGTAGTCGGTGGTCGCCTCGTACAGCCGACGTTCGGCCGCCGTCGGGGCGAACGTCCGCGTCTCGACGACGCGGTCGGTGAAGTCCACCCCCGTCTCTGCCCGTCGGTTGCGGATCATCACCTCCGAGAGCCGCGCGTGGAGTTCCTCGCGGTCGACGAGTCTCGTCTGGTCGTCGTCGCTCCTGAAGTACCGGTCGAACGACTCGCGGCTTCCGAACAGCCCCGGGCGGAGAAGCGTGACGAGGTTGTACAGATCCGCCGGCTCGTTCTGAATCGGCGTCGCGGTGAGGAAGAAGGCGTAGTCGTACGCCAACTGGTCGACCAGTTCGTACCGGTCGGTCGTCTCGTTCCGGAGGTAGTGGGCCTCGTCGACGACGAGCACGTCCCACTCCCGCGCGAGCACCGTCTCGCGGTGGCGGTCGCTCTTTGCGGTGTCGATGCTCGCGAGCACGTAGTCGTGGGCGTCGAACCCCGCGAACGCGTCGTCGTAGTTGCAGACGAACTCCAGTCCGAACTTCTCGCGTAGCTCCCCCTGCCACTGTGGCGCCAACTGCGCGGGTGTGAGCACCAACACGCTGTCGCTGGTGTCGCGGTAGTGCATCTCCTTGAGGATCATCCCCACCTCGATCGTCTTCCCGAGCCCGACCTCGTCGGCCAACAACGCGGTGCCGTCCATCTCGAACAACGCCCGGTAGGCGGCGTCGACCTGGTGTTTGAGGAGTTTCACTTGACTCTCGTCGACTGTCCCGAGCGACCGGAGTTCGTCGTCCGGCTCGCCGGCACGAAGCCGCTGGGCGAACGTGCTCGCGCGGTGGCCGTCGAGTGGCTGGGGGTCGGCGTCCGTGTCGAACTCGGGCGCCTCGTGGTCGATCTCGACGGGCACGTCGAGTCTCCCCTGGTCCGTCACGGTTCGAGTGGGTGGACGGGCGGTGTTAGTGGTTCGGGTCGGACGGTTCGGGGCACAGAGTATGCTGTCACAGGAATTTAAAAACTGAGACCAACAACCTGTGAGTGTGACAACCTTTACCGAGCCGGTCGTCGGCGGAGCGGACGGACAGTGGTACGAGTTTCTCGACACGGTCGCGCGGGTCCGAGTGCCCAGCAGTGCGACGGATGGTGCGCTGTCGATCACCGAGATGCACGCCCGAGCGGGCCACGCGACGCCGATGCACCGTCACGCAGCGGCCGACGAGGCGATCAATGTCGTCGAGGGCCGACTGACGGTGCACACCGCAGACGGCACCCACACCGTCGCAAGCGGGGAGTCGGTTGTGCTCCCCGCCGGCCAGCGACACAGTCTGGTCGCCGACACCCAGACGGAGTTTGTCGTGACGGCGACGCCCGGCGGGTTCGACGAACTCGTCGTCGCGGCGGGTGAGCCGGTCGCGGAGGCGTCTGTGCCGTCGTCGCCGCCCAGTGAGGCTGCTGCCGGCCGTGTCAACGAGTGTGCGCCCGACCACGGGGTCGAGATTCTCGGGCCGCCGCCGGTGTCCGACTGAGGCCGCGCTCTGTCGGTGGGTGTGTGACGGACGATCTGCTACTCTTCCTCGCCAAACGCCTCCAACCGCGCGTCCGCGCCGACCATCCGGAGATACGTCTCGTCGCCGGTGACGCGAGCGAGTTCCTCACACAGTTCTTCGAGGGCGGTCGTGTCCCAGGCGTCCAGATATCCTTCGCGGCGCTTGCCCGCCTCGTACCGCTCACGGAGGAACTGGGCGCGGTCGAGGTCGGTGGCAGGCTCACTCCCCTCGACACGCTCTCTGACGTACGCCTGCCGTTCCTCGTCGCGCCAGTCCAGCAGTCGCAGTCCGTTCTCGGTGGTCAGCAGACGGGCGTCTTCGAGTTGTCCTTGTGAGGTATCAGACCGCCGGAGCAGCTTCGAGAGGTCGTCGGTCGTCGGATCGTCGGTCGCCAGTAAGTCGACGTACACGTCCGTCTCGCCGAGATCGGCGTCTTGGATGATGCCGTAAATCTCGTCGACGACCGCCTTCGCGTCCATGATCTCGCCGGCGCGACGAACCTCGCCGTGGTGTTTCGAGTACTCCTGAAAACACTCGCCCATCTCGATCACGCCGATGTCACCCGAGGCGAGATCACGGTTCGCTTCGAGCGTCTCGCGCGTCTCGCGTGCCGTGCGGACGATCTCCCGACGGAGTCCACGCCACGAGATCGGCTCCCGTTCGTCGGTGGGCCGGGCGACGATGACGATGTCGAACGCGACCGCGTCGCCGCCGACGAACTTGTTCAGATCCGAGTTGATCGGGTAGGTGGCCGTGATCTCGAAGCCGTTCCTGCAGAGTGCGGTGAGCAACTCACCCCAACTCTCGGAGTCGCTGTGGTGGTATGTGAACGCGAGTACGCCCTCGTCTTTCAGTGCTCTGCGGATGACCGACAGCGCCTGCCCGATCTCGTGTTCGAAATCCGCCTCGGTCTTGTCGAGATACGGGTTCGTGACGATCGAGTCGGCGCGTGGTGTTTTCTCGCGGCCGAACCCGGGATACTCGTCTTCGAGCAGTATCTTCTGCCAGACGTAGAAGTAGTCCGACACCTCGCTGTAGATGATGTTGTCGTAGTACGGTGGGTCGGTAATCACCGCGTCGTACTCGTCTTCGGCGGTGATCTCCCGCATGTCTCCCTGATACACCTCGCTGTTCTCGCCAATCGGCTGGGCGAACGGCGCCGTCTCGACCGTCTCGCCGTTTTCGACGTACCGGTCCGTCGGTTCGCTGGCGTACTCGACAGCGCGTTTCAGTTTCTCGAAGGTGTTCGAGAACGTCCCGCGCCCGTCTGGCGCTCCCCAGACGTTGTTCTCGACGAACTCCGTCTGCGGGACGAAGGAATTGAGCCGGAACGTCCCCTCGATCTTCGTTGCGGTCTTGTTGTAGATCGTGAACGTGCTGTTGAACATCAGCGCGTCACAGAACACCAACAGGAGGTAGTCGCGGAGATTCTCGTCGGCGACGCTGTCGATACTGTCCAACAAGAGTGCGTGTGCCAACAGTTGACGGTCGTTGAACATGTCCGTCCACTGCTCGTAGCCGTGTTGGAACACGTCGTTCCCGCTGATCGACGACGCGCCGGTGATCGCGCCTTTGGGGATCGACTCGCTGGGGACGTACTCGTCGAGATCCGTCCGCGCTCGCCACGTCTGTCTGGCCGACGCGGCGAGCTGTTGGTCTGCTGGCTCGGCAGCTTTGAACCCCTTGTAGACAGTTCGGTCTCGTCCGGCGTCTTCACACGTCTCACAGTAGTACTCGACGGCGTACAGCCGTTCCTCGGGTTGGCCCTGCTCGGCGACGGCGTCGGTGATCGACTCTTTCAGCCCGCAGTCGGGACAGGTGTAGTAGCCACCCCGCGAGACGGTGCCGTCCGCGGGCACCCACTCGTTGCCACAGTCACACGCACACTGTTGGCTGTGGTCGTCGACCACCCGAATCTCGCCACAGTCGGGACACAACACGTTGTACTGGTCGTCGTTCTCGTAGCGCCCGGCGGCGACGCGGTGGTCTTTGAACAACGGGACCGTGTCCCCGCAGGAGGTGCAGTCGAGTTGTTTCACCCAGAAGTTGTACATCACGTCTGCGTCGTGAGCGTGGTCTGAGTCGCTCTCGTCTTCGCCCTCGGCGTTCGGACACGGCGTGCGGTAGTACTGTCTGATCTCGCTGGCCACGTCCTCGCGGACGCGTTCGTACGCCCGTTCGAGACGCTCGACGCTGGTGTCGCCGGCGTCTAGTTCTTTCTTCGTGACGAACCACGCGACCGGGTTGAGATCGTAGCCGACCGTGTCGACGCCGAACCGTGAGGCCTCGACGAGTGTGGTGCCGCCGCCCGCGAACGGGTCGAGCACGCTGATCCCGTCCTCGATCCGGGTGTCTTTCGCGTACAGCTGCCACAGTGACTCCGGGTCGGCCGTGTCGACATCCGTCGCCAGTTCCTCCAGGTCCTCGCGAGCGTGTGGTCCGCCGGCTGTCAGCGTCTGGTTCACGCCGGGTTCGTACACCGACACGTCTGCGGCTGTCGTCTCCGCGTTCACCAGACTGTACAGTGTGATCGCGCGAAACAGGCTCCCCGGCCGCCGCGCCCACCACTTGTGCATCGTGTAGATCGGGCGATACCACTGCTTGGCGCGGCTCTCCTTCGCGACAATCTCGTTGACACGTTCGATTGGAAAGCCGCGTTCGATTGGGAGTTGGAGTCTGTGATCGCTCCGATCCGCATCCTGCATATTCAGTGGTTTTGTATTGCATCGGTCTCGTTTATAAACCGTTTGATAAGAATGTATATGTGTAGAATAATAAACCTCAGAGAAAGACTTTTTAATCGTACCGACAAGTCATATCACGTGGACCCAGAAATAGCCCTACTGAATGCCATTGGTGACACTCCTAAACACGTTGAGAAAAGCGATAAACATATCGACATAATTTCTGACAATTTACCCGGTAAAAAGTGCAGATTCTATATATATGAAGCATATGAAACAAATAATGAAAAAAGAGAAAGCAATGCCAGGGGAAAAGAGTACAGTTTTGATGTTAGAATGAGCAATCAGCGTACAGTACCCGACGACTGCGATATGATCGTCGTCTGCGGATACCTTGAGGGAGACGAGGCCGGAGTAACTAAGGACCTTTTCTTGCTTGTTGATGACAACATGATGGACCAATATGGAAAAGTATCCGGTAAACCGTACACTCCAAACTTTTATCAGGAAACTATCGACCTTGCAATTAAGTATAATATTGGGGTAAGAAACCGGTCAGGAAAAAGTTATGGACGCGACGGTGAAAGTACAATTGTTGCACCCACAGACCATCTGCTTAGGGGAATTCAAATTCAAGCCAATTTGCCCCTTGTCCGCAAATACCTCCATCGTAAATTGCCACCAGACTGGCGAGAGAGCCCAGCCAGAGCACAACAGGTTGAGAGGGTGGTGGAAGTATTTTTAACTCAAGAATCCACAGAAGAGACTGCTGTAAGAAGGCGGGAGGCTCAGGAGATTGTCGCAAATCAGCAAGGTATCGAATATGGAACTGTCAGGCAAAAATGTGGTACAGGTCTCTGGCATAGAAACTCTGACTCCTATCAGAAAGAACTGTTTGACAATGTTTTAGAGGAAATTGAAGAAAATATAAATTTTGAAAGTTATGCTAATTCAAATAAAAATAATGAAAAAGAGCCAGCAGAAACTTTCAGCACAACCTCCAAACCAACAGTGGAAGCCACTAGTTGGACTGATCCAGACCATCTTCCAAACCCACGCGTTGAAACAGACCGGTTAGAAACAGATTTATTCATTCCAGATCAAATTCAAGCGGACATACCGATTGGGGCGCGGATTGACACTGTGTTACGTAGTGGGAGCCACTTGATCCTCACAGGTCCACCGGGGTCAGGAAAAACACAACTGTCGAAAGAGATCTGTGGGCACTACCGCTGCGACAGTTACGAGGTAGCGACAGCAACTTCGGATTGGTCAACATTCGATACTATCGGTGGATACAGACAACAACGGGATGGTGGTGGTCTTCAGTTCTCTCCTGGACTGTTTCTCGAACGGTTCCGGACAGACGACGACGGCGTCGCGGTGAACGAGTGGCTCGTCGTTGACGAGCTGAACCGCGCGAACATCGACGAGGCGTTCGGGTCGTTGTTCTCTGTGTTGACCGGCGAGACAGTCACACTCCCGTTCTTTGTCGACGGTGACGGAGACGAGCTTGACGAGCAACGCGTCGAGGTTCACGGCGACCCTGAAGACGGTGCACCGCTTGAACCACACCGATACTACGTTCCAGACGACTGGCGGCTGATCGCGACGATGAACTCCGTCGACAAGGCCTCACTGTACCGGATGAGCTACGCGTTCATGCGACGCTTCGCGTTCGTGAACGTCCCAGTGCCGACGGCGGACGATATTGATCCGAAACTCGTCGGCGAGTATCTGGGCTGTTGGGATATCGACCCGGGGTCGTACGACACGAGTGACGTGGACCTGTCTGAGTACGAGAGCTTTGAACGGAAACTCCACGAGGACCTGACAGTAATCTGGATAGCCGCACTCGAACAGGGGGCGGAGTTCGGGCCAGGTGTGATCAAGGATGTCGTTGAACACGCACTGGCTGAACTTCAGACAACCGACTCGCTGGGGTACGATCAGGCGATTGCGTCGCACCTGCTCCCGCAGTTTGAGGGACAGAAGGATAGCGAAGTTGAGAGTCTGTTCAAGATCCTGGAGCACGGCAGTAGCGAGTGGTTCGACAACGCGCTGGGAGAAATCGAGGATTCGAGTGACACCATAGTCTCGCGGCAGTTCGCTAAGAGCCACCTCGGTACTGATCTCGGGGAGCAAGACGACGGGTGACAGATGTTCAGAGACGACACACCTGTCGAGAAGTTCCTCAGAGAACATGAGTTCAACTTCGCGGCAGAGAGAGCAGACGAAGACAGCGAGTTAGCAGAAGCAGTCAGGGATGTCGCAAAGCGGGTTGAATCGCACGAAGACCTCAAACCGGACACCGAAGAGGTCGTCAAGGCGGCCAGCGAGGAGTTCACAGCGAACGTCGGCGGGGTCGCGAACCCTGACCCGATCGTCGAGAACGCCGACCCGAACCACGACATCGCGAATCTCGACGAGTTACTCCAGTACCACTTCCTCCGAACCGGTCGACGAGTCGACAGCGGGAGCCGAGCGGCGGCACCAGCGATCGACGAAGCCGCTGCGGCAGCGACGACTCACCTCGACACGCACGTCGGGGTGCGCGACTTCGTTGATCTACTCGAAGATCGGCTCAGAACCGTCGACACGGACGCGGCTCACGAGGTTCAGCAGTTCGACGGGGAGATTCGTGGCCGTGTCGACTGGCAGGAGACGATCAAACACTGGTACAGCACGGGCGAGCCGGCCGGACAAACGTACGCCTGTCGTGTTCAGCGTCGTGACACGCTGTCTGCGCGAAATCGGGTGTTGTTCGATTTCCTGGGCGAACTCGTCGGACTCTGTGAGCAGTTCGACCGGAATCACGTCGGCAGCGACGGGTCATTTCCGACATGGCTCGCCGAGTGGGACACGGGTGGAGAGTTACGTAACGCAGTCGAGTCGGGGCTCTCGAATGCCCACTTCAGTCGTGTCGACACGAGCGAGGTGACCGCCGACCACAGAGCGATCCGAACTGTCCGACGCGACAGAGAGCCGTTGTACCGCGAGGCTGCCGCATTGTTGGAGCGACTCCGAACGATCCAACGGGAAGGAGCGACCGACGACGACGCCGAGGATCTGTTCGGAATAGACGTGTTCGAACCCAAGGGAAGTGAAGACAGTAAGTCGACGATCTACGAACTCTACTGGCACTTTCGGATCGCCGCGCAGTTCGAGGCGAGTGAACTCAGGTCGATCGACCTCACAGACGAGGAGAACGATCTCGTGGCCGCGTGGGAAGACAAACAAGAAGATCTCCGTTACCTCCAATTCAACGACTGGGACGGATCGGCCGCAGTTGACGGCTCTGAGTCCGTCGAGTATCTCAACTTTGCTCCACCGAACGCAAGTGAGAACGACGGCCCCGAACGCGGAGCGTCCCGCGCAGGCGAGGTGTACCAAGCATGGTGGCAGGTGCGTGACACTGCACTAGAAAAGTCGTTTAACACTGGCAAGGGAACGCCAGACATCGTCCTACTCGAACTGGACACAGACGCCGACCAACCGACAATTGAGCGGCTGTTCATCGGTGAGGTGAAACGGACTGACAGCCTCCACACTATCGACGAAGGGATCGCCCAACTCGCAGAGTACGGAGCCTTCGCCGAGGTCGGTGACGACGCAGTGCTGGCCGACGATCCAGACGCCGACTACGTGGCGAGAGAGACCGAGTTCCTCAGTGCTGACCGACTCGAACTCGGACTGTTCATCAGTTCTGGCCACCAGGTGAAACAGGAGGCAGACGAGATACAGTTGTGTTGGTTCGACGGCCCCGACGAATCAGATGGCACTGTCGACCGCCCCTTTCTAGACTGACACCCGATTCGCCCGGAATCTTTCCCCACCAGACAGGTATCGTTTTGTGTTCCGGGGTCGGTAGCCCGACTAGATGAGCCGACGGGAACAGACGTACGACGCCCTCGACGAGGAGGGAGCGAGAGACAACATCAGCACGATCAAGAGTTCCGACGCGTCGGCGAAACAGTTCGTCGAACAGACGACCGATCCGGACGCGATTCGGTATCTCGTCGAAGACGAGGAGATCGACCGTCACTTCCACGGGCACAACAACGACACCAGAGAGAAGATCCTGCGGTCGGAGACGACCCCGTTTGACGTGAAACAGACAGTGCTCGACCGGGACGAGAACTACAACCGCGACCGCGACAGTCTCGGCACGATTCGCGTCCCCGACCGCGTCGAGCACAACGCGCGCACAGCACTCCAAGTCGGCAAGCCGGTCGTGTTGTACGGCCCCACCGGAACCGGGAAGACCCACTTCGCGAAGCAGTTGCTCGCAGAGGCGTGTCTCGACTACGAGCTCGCGACGGCGACGCCGACCTGGACACCCGGTGACATCACCGGCAACATCCAGCCGGAGTTGGACGACGGCGACGTGGAGTACCGCCGCGAGGCGGGCTGTGTCTCGCGGGGCATCCAGCAGGCCGACAGGTACGGCGAGTGGGGCGTGTTGTTGGACGAGATCACCCGCGCGGACATCTCGCAGGTGTTCGGGCCGTTGTACACCGCCGTCGAGGACGACAGCCAGACGATCTTCGTCGACGGAGAGGGGCGCGACCTGCAGTTGACCGACGACGTGAACATCGTCTGCACGATGAACATGTCCGACCGGACCGTCAACGAGTTGGACGACGCGATCACGCGACGGTTCGCGATGATCGAGTTGCGAGGGTACGAGGAGGCGGATCGACGGAAACTGTACGACGACTGGCTCGACGCCGAGCCGGTGTTCGAAGGCGAGACGACCGTCGGGAGTATCGACCCGACCCCAGAAAGCGGCTTCACGCCCGGCCGTGAGCAACTGATCGACCTCTTCGAGGCGCACCACAAAGGCATCAACGAAGGGGGGACGACAGACGAAGACACGCCGATCACGGAGTTCGGGCCGATGCACTACCGCGACGTGATCCAGTTCGTCGGGGTCGCCTGTGGTGACGACGGAGCGTACGCGACTCGACACGCTCGCGCAGTCGGCGAGGCGTTCGCCACCTACGTCGCGCCGCGGCTGCTCAACACCGCCGCGCTCCCGCAGATCGAGCGGCTCGCGGACCACTACCGCACACTCGACGAGGCGTTCTCGGTGTTCGATCTCGGGCCGGTCGTCGAGTTAGTCGAACGACAGGCGGAGACAGAGCGTCGCGGAATCGTCGGCGGCGCCTACGAGTGACACCGACCGGTGGCGGCGCACCATCCACCACTCTGGACGAATGACCGACACACCACAGTACGACTACGGCATCAACGTCTGTTCGGTTCGCGAACAGGGGGCGGTCACGCTCGACGGGCGGCCGGAACGGGCCGTCGTCGAACGCGGGCTGGAACGGGCGGGGTTCGAAGCCGAGAACGACGGCAGCGACACCTGGGTCAAACACCGTCGTCGGGTCGACGACGACGGGCTCGTGGTCGCACGCGCGATCATCGAGGACGACCGGCTCCGAGTCGAGCCGGAGAGTGTCGTCGGCGCGGTGAGTCTCCTCCCCGGGACGACACTGGAGATCGAGCCGAAGATCGGGTGGGAGCCGCTCGTCGAGATGATGTTGACGGTGCAGGGGCTCGACCGGACGGCGTCGTACTTCGGCGTGCCGTTGTCGGCGGTGCTCTCAGGGACGGTCGACACCAGCCGGCTCGTCGCGTTGTTGGCGATCAACTACCTCCGTGGCGTCGAGACGGTCAGACGCGAGGGGCTCGTGCGGAACATCGCGTTCGAGCGCCGCACGGGGTTTGAGGGCGGCGGCAGTGTGGACATGGCCGCGACACTCCGTGAACGGACACGGGACCCGCGCCCAGTCTGGGTCGACACGGATGTGCAGTACGACGTCCCGGTCAACGCCGCGATCCACAGAGCCGGGCGGGTCCTCTTGGGACTGCTCCAACGCGGCAGCCGCGACGACCACTCGGCACTACCGACACTCCAGTCGCTCGTCGACCGTGCGGTTCGGCGGCTCGAAGACGACGGCGTCGACAGTTCCCCTCGCGAGATCGACGCGTACAGCCGGCTCTCGGTCGCCGATCTCCCCCGCCAACGGCGCTACTACCGGCGCGTGCTCCGTGTCTCTCGGTCGGTGTTGTCCGGGAGTCTCCTCGGTGGCGGGACGGACGACCTCCTCGTCGACTACGCGTTCAGGACGGAACGGCTGTTCCAACAGTACACCCAACGGGTGATCCAGCGGGAACTCGACGCGTTCCGGGCGGCCGACGAGCTGGGCGTGTTGGACGGTGTCACCTGCGAGTCGGAGCCCACACTCCACCCGTTCGTCGGCGAGACGGCGTTCAGACACGAACCGGACCACCTCCTCGTCGACGACCGCGCCGACTCCGGCGCGAGTGATCCCGGCGCAAGTGATCCCACCGGGGGCGACCCGCTCGCGGTGTTGGACTCGAAGTACTACGCGGCTGACAAGAACCCACTGGACGACGGCAGCGCACGGTCGCGACTGTTCGCGTACGCCCACCTAACCGGTGTCGGCCACACGGCGCTGCTCACGCCGGGGTACCGTCCCGAACGCTACGAGTTCCGCGACGCACCCGGCAGCGTCGAGATCGTCTCACCCGATACCGACGAGTCGTTCTCGTGTGTGGCGTACGAGACGGCGCTTCGGGAGTACCTCCGACGCGTTCTGTGTGCGGAGTTTCCGACACTGGAGCCGTTGTTCGCGGCGACAACGTGGACTGTCCCGCTCGACGACCCGGACCTCTCCGAGATACGCGACACGGACAGCGTCTTTGGTGAGTCTGTCGACGGGCTGGTGAGACGGCTGACGTTCGAGTTTGAGTTCGACGGCTCACTCCCCGACTCCGACGAGTTGATCAAAGACGGTGACCGGCTCGGTCGGAAGATCAGAGCGGTGTTGAACCAGGTCGACGAGACGACCGGCGAGCCGCGCTACCCACAACACCGGACGACCTGTGTCCCCGTCTACCGGACCGACATCGACCCGCCGGCCGGCCACGAACCGGGGGAAAACGGGGTGTTGGGCCTGCTCGAACTCTACCTGCTCACCGACCCCGAGGGGGACGACACCGGCGTGGAGGTCGATGTCGCCCGCATCGAGGTGTTCTGAGCGGTCCGACTCACCGACGGAACGGCCGTTCGTACCCCTCGTCACCGGTGACTGCGACGAGTTCTGCGGCCACGTCGAGCACGTCCCCGGTCGCTGCCGGCGTCTGGTGGTCGGGATCGTCGTGTCTCACGCGGGCGAAGTGGACGGTGTCGAGCGGGGTCCGGTCTGCGGCCGGCAACGAGGTGACGTAGTCGCGACGGGCGGGCGTGTCCCAGTCTGCCAACACGGTCTCGTCGGACAGATCGACCAGTTCACACGCCTCGAGTTCGGACGGGTCGACCACGGTCCCGCGGCACAGCCGTCGCACGTCCGCCGCGGTCGGGTCGTCCGTCGCCAGGAGCGTCAGATAGATGTCTGTCACCGACACGTCGCCGTCGAGTGTGTCGAACAACTCCGTCATCACCGTCTCCGTGTCGAGCACCGACCCGTCGCGGTGGACTGCGCCGTGGTGTGGCGCGTACACTCGCAGACACCGTCCCAGCGCGACGACCGCCAAGTCACCCTCAGAGAGCGTCTGCCCAGCCGTCGCCGCCGCGCGTGCGTCACTGGCGGTGGCATGGAGCCGGCGTCTGAGCGTCGTCCAACTGATCGGCTCCGACTCCGACTCCGGTGTCGGGCGTGCGACCACGACGACGGTGAACTCTGCGTCGTCGGCACCGAAGGCGGCGTTCGACGACACCGGGTACGTCGCCGTCGGCGTGAGACCGGCGTCGACGAGCCCGTCGACGAGCCCGGCCCACTCTGTGGGGCCGCCGTGACGGTAGGTGAACACGAGCACGCCGTCGTCGGCCAGCACCGCACGCGCCCGGTCGAACGCCGCCCCGAGTGCGGCCTCGAACCCGGCGTCGTCGGTGTCCGTCGCCGGGTTCGAGACGATCTCGCCGTCACGCGGGGTGTGTGGCGGCTCGAACGCCGGCTCGTCTGCCGCCAACACGAGTCGGAGCCAGACGTAGTAGAACTCCGACAGCTCCGAGTAGATCGCGTTGCCGTAGTACGGCGGGTCCGTGAGGACGACATCGTACGGCTGGTCTGACGGAGCCTCGCTTTCGCCGGCGGTCGACGACTGGCGGCTGTCGCCCACAGCCCGGGCGTCACCCTGTCGCACGTCGCCGCCGCCGACGGGGTGGGTGAACGGCTCACTCTCGACCATCTCACCGTCGACGAGATGTCGTTCCGTCGGCGCACTCGCGTACTCGACGGCGTCACGCACCTTCTGAAACGTGTTTCTGAACGTCCCGCGACCGGCACGTGTCCCCCAGACGTTGTTCTCGGCGTACTCCACCCGCGGCGTGAAGGAGTTTCGTCGGAACACACTCTCCACCTTCCCGCCGTTCGGGTTGTACACCGACAGCCGGCTCTGGAACGCCAACGAGTCGGTGAACGCCGTCAGGAGGTACGCTCTGGCCTCGCTGTCGTCGACATCGTCGATTGCCGACAGGAGGGTCGCGAGACAGTACCGCTGTCGGGGGTTGAACAGATCGACCCACTGTTCGAAGCCGTGTGCGAACAGGTCGTTGCCGCTGATGCGTGAACTCGTCGTGACCGCACCCTCGGGGATGTCCGTGTCCGGGAGGTACGCGTCGAGATCCGACGCCGCGAGCGCGTCCGCCGCGGCGTCGACCCGGTCGCGGTCCGCCGGCGTCGCCGCCCGATACCCCTTGTACGTCGGGCGGTCGGCACCGCCGTCCTCGCAGTCGGGACAGTAGTACTCGATGGCGTACAGGTGGTCGTCGTACGACTGCCCCTCGGCAATCGCGTCGACGATTGGGTACTGGAGCCCACAGGCCGGACAGCCGTAGTTGCCGTTCGCGACCGGGCCGACGGCGGGCGTGAACGAACCGGTACACGCCGGACAGACGGTCTCCGTCTCGTAGTCGTCCGTCGTGAACACGTGTTCACAGTCCGGACAGTACACCACCTCCCGGTCGCTGTCGTCGTATCGGCCGCTGGCGACACGGTAGTCTCTGAACAGTCGCACCTGTTCGCCACACGAGGTACAGTCGAGACACCGCACCCACAGCCCGTACACCACGTCCGCTGTGTGGTCGTCGTCCGTCGGACAGACGGTTCGGTAGTGTGACCGGAGTTCGGCCGCGACCGACTCGCGAACCGTCTCGAAGGCCGACTCGACTGTCGCCGTGTCGACACGGTGTGCGGTCAGCGTCCGCTCGGCGAGGAACGTCGCAACCGGGTTGTGGTCGACACCCGTCACCGACGCCCCGAACCGGCTGGCCTCCGCCAGTGTCGTCCCGGCGCCGACGAACGGGTCGAGAACTGTCACGTCCTCGACCCGGACATCCGCGGCGTACAGCTCCCACAGCGTCTCGGGCGACGACAGATCGACCGCGTCGACTGCTTCTGCCAGCCGGTCGCCGTCCCACGCGGCTGTGCCGTCACCGTCCGACTCCGAGGCGCCGTCCGTCGACCCCAGTGTCCCGTCGCCCACCTCGTGGACGGTCACCGCCTCTGGGTCATCGAGGAACGTGTACAACGAGATCGCACGGAACAACGTGCCAAACTGTCTGGCCCACCACTTGTGGAGAACGGACAACGGGCGGTAGTGGAGCCGTGCACGGTTCTCGCGGTTCACCAGATCGCTCACACGCGCGACCGGGAACCCACGCTCGATCGGGTACCGGTCGCGGTCGGCCGACACACCCGGCTCCTCGCCGCCACCCACCCCGTTCTCGTCTCTGTCGTTCGTCACGGACAACGGCCCTCCGTCACACGAGGGTGATCGAACACCGATGATCGAACAGTCGATCGGCTCCCGACGGAGTCGACGTGCCACTCGAACACTGTCACCAGAGAGGGTGTGTCGGCAACGGTGAAAAGGCTACGTTGTCCGCCGTGGTGTCGGCGCCAGCGCCGCAGTCGACCCCCGCGCCTCGGTCGGACTCGACCCCGACACCTCAGTCGAACTCGATGTCGATGTCGATGTCGCTCACGTCGGTCGGGACCCGGTCGATCAGTTCTGCGACCTGGTTCACCGTCGCCCCCTGGGGGAGGTCGAGTCTGGTCCGGCTCCGATCGAAGTCGACGACGCCGGCCAACGACGCCGGGACGGCGCCGTCACCCGGCGCGGTGTACTCGATCTTGCCGATCACGACTGTTCCGTTGGGCTGGTTGGCGTCCCACTCTCGCCGCAACTCTGCGGCGTCGTTCCCGGTGTACTGGAACCCGTCGCCGTCCGGTCGGACACGGAACTGCGTGCCGGGAGACCAGTCGCTCGGCGTCGTCGAACTGGGAGCGATCAGATACTCCGGGTCGTCCTCGTCCGTCATCTGCCACAACAGGACGTTTGCGACCGCAATCGAGCGCTCGTCGGGGACGACCGCCTCCCGGACTTCGTCTGCGTCGAACGTCGTCTCGGGGTCGAGCTGCGCGACGTACGCCGACACGCTGGTGCGGTCGTCGGCAGCGAGAAACGGGACGACCGTCACGTCGGTCGGGTCGCGGTCCGCCAGGTGGTCGGGGTACGTCTCCCCGTCACGGAGCCGGTAGTCGTCGTCCAAGAGGCGCTCGACGGCGCGTCTGACGACTCGCTCCGTCTCGTCGGCCGGGAGGTAGACATCGAGATCGTCCCGGATCGCGCCCAACACGTCGCCGGTGTGGACCGCTCGGCTCTCTGTTATGACCGAGACGATACGGTCGCGAACCGCCTCCGTGCCGACACGCTCGGCGTCGGAGACGTCTCTGAGTGTTGCGTCCGGCTGGTACTTCGGGACGATCTCGTTGCCGGCGACGAGCACGTAGCCGTCGTCGCGGGCCAACCGACCGGCGGCGTGTTTCACTGCCGTCTCCACCGACTGGTCGGGGAACCACACGTCCGTCCGTTTGCGCAACTCCAACTCGAACGTCCCGAGGTCGATCTCGTCGTCACCGCGACCGAACGCTGTCCGCAGCTCCGTGGCGACGTTCTCGTGGTCCCAGTCTTCGATGTCGTCTCTCGACACCAACTCCGTGTCCGGCCCGATGTCGTCGAAGGAGTCGGTGAACCCGGTGTCGTGTGCCAACACGCTTTCGCCGTCGAGCGCCTCGCCGACCGCGTCCGCGACTGCCGTCTCGTCTGCGGGGATCGGGCGGTCGGGTTCACGGAGGAACCGTTCGTACACGTCGCCGACGGTGATCTGGTCGTGGATTCCAAGCCGGTCGTCGACGATGTCGCCGGCGTGGCGTTGGAGGTCGAACGGCGGTGCCTCCGCCTCGGCGGCGATCTCGCTGGCCGTCGGGAGCCGGTCGAGCCCGGTGTACGTCTCCAGATCGAGCGTGGCCGCCGACTCGAAGCTGTTCAACGGGTCGTCCGTGTCGAGCACGTCGCCGTACACGCTCTGGACGCGACTCTCCAAGTTGTCTTCGTACTCCGTCTCCAGATCCGCAATCGCCTCCCGAATCTCCTCGGCGAAGTTCTGGTCGTCCTTGCGGAGTCTGGCGCCGACGACCTCGCTGGCCTTCTCGACGAACTCACGGCGGCTGTCGGCGCCGATCTCCGTTCCGCCGCTGGGTTGGACGAACACGAGCGTGTTGCGCCACTGCCGACCGGTTGGCTGGTTCTTGACGATCTCGGCGACCTCCGACTCCGTCCACGGGCCGTTTTTGACGACCGTCTTGACCCGTCTGTCGTCCGGCACCGCCTCCAAGCGCCCGTCCGGGTTGAATCCGACCGGGTGTGTGCCGGCGCCGAAGACGGACTCGACGGTCTGTGCGATCAGGTTCAGTGCGCGCTCGTCGGAGACACCGCGGGCGGCGTTGCGGACGAGCGACCGCGGGTTTTCGTCTTCCCGGATGACGTACCGTTCGTCGTCGGCCCACAGGTGGTACACCTCCCCCTGGAGACGCCGGAGGTCGACCACGATGTCGTTCACCCGGTCGCCGGCGTGGAACGTGCCGACGACGATGTCCTCCTCTGTGGCCCCCTCGTCGAGCCCCGGGGTGAGCGAGTGGATCAACACCGTCGAGAGGATCTCCCGACCGTAGTCGATCCCGGCGTCGGCGAGCCGTTCGACGATGTCGTCGTAACACCGGTCCGGGCGGTCGTGTTGGATGTTGATCCGCCCGAGTTCGTCGTTGTAGTCGACGGCGTCCACCTCCCCGTGGGTGAGCAGGTCGGTCTCGTCGTGTCTGTCGACCAACACCCGGGCGAACAGGTACAACATCCCGCGTGTCGGGCCAGACTGGATCTGGTCGCCGTCGGTCGTCCGCCGCGAGCCAGACTCGGAGCCGGCGGCGTACCGCGTCTTCAACGCCGAGATCAGCGCCGGGTGGAACGGGTACGTCTCCAGCAGGTCCTCCCGGAAGCCCGCCGGGAGGTCGACGTAGTCCGTCTCGGCGTAGCTGTCGACGTACGACTCCACAAGCGACCGGAGGCGATCCTCGTCGCGCACCTCACCGATCAGCCGGTGGCGCAACACCTCGCCGATCGACACCTGATTCGACATGTTCACCTCGACGCGTTCCTGTCGCGAGAGGATGTCTTGGACTGTCGACTCCTCGCGCAACACGGAGACGACGGGGAACAGCTCCGTCTCCGGCCGGGTGGAGGCCTCACACATCGCCTGGAGGAACCCGCGGTTCGCCGCCTCCCGACTGCCGCTCAGCGACTCGAAGAAGTCCTCCAACTCGTCGACGAAGAACGCCACCGTGCGGTCGCCAACGGCGTCGCCGATCACGTCGATGGTCGGGTAGCCCCCGTCGTTGTCGTAGTCCGCGCGGTCGGGGGTGTAGTCGAGCGCGTCGAACAACGGCTCCCAAAGGTAGTCGAACTGTTGTTTCTGGAGCGAGAGCACAATCGGCTCGGCGTCGCTGGGCAACGCCTCGCCCAACCCCTCGATCCGGCCGTCTGCCCAGTCGGCGACGATCTCCGGCGAGGCGAAACAGTGGTAGAGTGCCACCATCTGGTGGGACTTCCCCGTTCCGTAGGGACCGTACATCTCCTGAATCCGGACGTTGTCCTCGCCGTTCAGGGTGTCTCGGAGCCGTTGGAGGGAGTCTGCCAGCCCGTCCGTGAGCAACGTGCGGTCGAAGAACCGCTCGGCGTTCGACTCTAGGGTGTCGCCGCCGACGACATCGTAGAGCCTGATCTGGCCGTCGATCAGCGTCTCTCCCTCGGTGAGTTCCGGGGAGAGTTCGACGACATCCTCGATGGTCGTCTCCAGGGCGGTCTCTGTACTCATACGTCACAGTGCCCGCGGCGTGGTGTTAAGCCTGTATGCACGAACCGCAGGAACGCAGTGGTATCGGATACACAAAGCGAGTCGTGTCGGACACAGGAAGGCGGTGGTGTCGAGCATCCGAGCACAGTGCCGGACGCGCACTGCGGAACGACGCGTCGGGACGTGACGGGGTGGCGTGTCGGGACGTGTCGAGGGGACGCGTCATGAGGCGACAGGGGGACGCGACGGGGTGACGCGTCGGAATGCGACGGGGTGACGCGTCGGAATGCGACGGGGGGACGCGTCAGGACGCGACGCGCTGGTGACCCCCCGCGTCGCGTCGCTGGGGGAGACTGACCCGCGTCGGGCTACTCGGGGCCGGCGTACCCCTCGACGGCGAAGCTGTTGGTCCCGCTGTCGTCCGCGTCGTTCGCGTCGTTCGCGTCGTCTGCGGCGCTGGCCTCGCTGTCGTCGTCTCTCTGTCGCTGGTCGTCACCCGGCTGGCGTCGTTCCCCGTCTGCCCAGTGTCGGTCCTCCCGCGTCGGGGTCTCGACGACCGTGAACAGGAGATCGAGCAGGACGTTCGTCGCCGTCGCCTGCTCGGTTTCGGTGACCTCGTAGGCCGCGCCGACACCAGTCGCGCCCGGCACCGCTGCCGAGAGGTTGCGATCCTCGGGCACTGGGACGACCTGCGCCGCCTGCACGTCCGCGAGCGCCTCCGTCACGGTGCGCAACAACTGCTGGAGCTGGCCCGCCGACGCGACGCCCTCCGTGGCGAGCGTGGCGCGCACCTCCTCGATCCGCACGCGCATCTCGTCGGTCCGATACTCCGGGAGCGGCTGCTCCTCGATGTCTAGGAGAAACTCCTCGTATGCCGCTGCAAGCTCCGCTGCGTCTGTCGTGCCGTCAGGTTTTACTGACGGTGAATCGTTCGAACACATGTCGTGTGCGAGTCGCCACGACACTGCGGTGGTAGGGCGTTGGCCCGCCCTGCCGTTTTGCACGGCGCACCACAGCGTCGTGTTTCACCCTGACGTGACTACGGGTAGTAAGTCTTACGACGGATTGAACTAGTGTCGTGTTTCGAACAGCGAGTTGTTAGCAGGCTGAAAGGAACTGGGACGAGTTGACTGTATCGCGATGAACCACGTTGGTTGTCGGCGCACGCCACGCCGCCCTTGTGGCGGCGTGCGCGTGCGAGGGACGAGTGAGTGGCGCGAGTGAAACGAGCGCCGCGAACGAGGAGGCTGGGGAGGTCTGAGGTGCTGTGCGGGTAGTTTCGAGTTGCAAGTTTTACTCTCGTGGTTGCTACTCTGTTCCTCGTTCTAGCCGGTTCCCACTGGCAGGCAGTGTCTAGAGACCGAGAAAGTGAGATGTGGGAACAACAAGCAGGAAGCCCCGATTCGCTCGCGGTCGCTGGGCGACATATCGCGCCGCCGGCGCGATAGGGGTCGCCCAGACGACTAAACTGCACGCGAGCGAATCGCCCCTTCCAGTCCCACCCAACACAGCACCGCAACCTCAGACCTCCCCAGCCTCCTCACTCCACTCCCTCACTGCGTTCGGTCGCTCCGTTCGTCCCTCGCACGCGCACGCCGCCACAGGGGCGGCGTGGCGCGCGCCAACGACCGTAGTCGAACAGTATCTGTCAATCCGCACCAAGTTCTTCGAGCGTCACGTCAGCACCGAGCATCTTGAGGTAGACCTCGTCACCAGTGACGCGAGCGAGATCCTCACACAGTTCCTGCAGTTCGTCGTGGTCCCACTCTTCGAGATACTCCCGGCGTGAGCCACCCTGTTCGTAGACGTTCCGCAGGAGGTGCGCGCGATCGAGCGTCGTCGCAGTGGTGTCTGGGTCCTCGACAGCGTCACGAGCGTACGCCTGTCGTGTCTCGTCGCGCCAGTCGCGGAGTTCGAGCCCAGCCGCGTCCGTAGCGAGCAGTTCCATCTCCACCATCCGGTCCTGTGTCGCGTCGGCGCGTCGCAGGAGCTTGTTGAGGTCGTCCGTCGACGGACTCCGTTGTTCAAGCAAGTCAAGGTACACGTCCGTCTCGCCGAGATCGGCGTCTTGGATGATGCCGTAGATCTGGT
>ERZ1034486.75-NODE-75-length-29879-cov-5.580874_pt1 | contig 29879 bp, 35 predicted proteins | sample MGYA00520683_ERZ1034486 | MGnify/ENA primary metagenome ERZ1034486 (study PRJEB33760, sample SAMEA4777685) | hypersaline lake metagenome | biome: hypersaline environment; feature: brines | place: Spain | collected 2012-08 | depth 0 m ...
AAGCGGTGCCGTGCCGTGGGAATCCCACCCGACGGGGTGGGAGGAGGTCAATCGGTAGTTGTTCGACCACTGTGCCACAGCACAGCCGTACAGTGTCTCAGTAGTACACCATCTTACACCGCGCCGCCGGAGTGTGCGTGTGCCAATCGACATCGAGGAGTTCGAGGCCACCCCGTCGGAGTCGGCAGCGCCGACGGCCACTGTCGTCGTCCGGTTTCTCTTCCAAAACCGCGACGCGGCGTTCACACGTAGCGAGATCAGCACGGCGGTTGACCGGGAACCGAACACCGTCGACACGAGTCTCACACGGCTGAAGCGTCGCGACCTCGTCCGCCACCGGGGGAACTACTGGGCAATCACCGACAATCACGAACGGTTGTTGACCGAGAGCCGGTTCTCCGACTCGTTGTCCCGACTGGCCACGGAACTCGGTGATCCGATCACGAGCGAGGCCGAGGCGCGAGCGTGGAGCGACGCACAGCCGGACCAGCCGCACCCGAGCGAGGAGACAGACAGTAGTTCAATCTGACAGATTTGCTAACTGAGGCAATCTTTTCGTTCCTGTTTTACTGTCTCGTCTGTATACACCGATGAAGGTGCATGGGAGAGACGAACCTCTACATTTTCGTAGACGAGAGTGGAAATCACTCGCAGGGGTCGGACTACACTCTTGCGGGAACGTGGTGTTTTTCTGAACGGAACCACTCAGAGAAGGTCCTCAACAGGACAAAAGACCGACTACTTCAATCAATAGACGAAGCAGGGGCGTCGGAACTCAAAGGAGCTAGTCTCACAACATCTCAGCTGAACAATATCATCCCTACTGCTAACGATTTTGCCTACGACGACGAAACTGTCGACCACAAAGAGCAGTGGATCGGGGGAACACCCATCGGAACTACGGTTCACACAGTTGATCCGAGCGCCGCACAGACTGTTATCAAAAATACAACTGGAGAGGAGTTGAACGCCCCAGAACTCATACAGTCGATGTCACTTCTTCGAGTACTAAACCCAGTGTTCTCTCTACGCCATCGCAAACGCGGTGATCTCGGTAAAGTACAAGTCACTCTGGACTCAGAAACGTGGCAGGGGCCAGTCAGTCGTGTTTCTCCACAGTTTAACTCTGTTTCAGGAACAAGCCAGGGGATCTGCTTTGACACTGCAGATAGCCAAACAGTGCCTGGAATCCAACTCTCCGACCTTGTCGCGTACTCCTGGCAGCGAAAACAGATTCAAGACGAGTGTACCCACGCTGTCAGCACTATCGACAACTGGCGGCTGCCCTGGTAGTTCACTTAGAAACTGACAGCGGCGGGAGTCTCATACCCCTTCAAAGAGGGATCATCGTCTCCCGTGCCGTCCTACCATACATTACATCCTCAGAGTATAAAATAGTTCGCCATGATATTGCATAATTATTGTAACATACTATACACTATTCTCTTAATTTCAAATCACCCAACCACCGCCTCCTCCAACACCTCCACGGGGTGTCGAGTCTCGTATCCCGTCCCGTGTTCCATCTGTGACGCGCAGGTGGGACACTCCGTCATCCCGGTCTCGGCGGGCGCCTCCTCCATCTCCTCGAACATCTCTGCGCCGGTCTCTGTCGAGTACTCGTACCTCTCGGGCGGCGCCTGTGACGATTTCGGCGACTGTTGCGGGGTCGTTTGCGGCCGGGTCGCCGAGGCCGCCGGTTTCCGTCACGTCGCCGAGGTATCGGTAAGTGGCCGTCTCCGTGAACGGATTAGCCTCCTGTGGTTGTTTCCTGTCCTCGCGGACCAACGTTGGGCGGAACAGTTCGACAACACTCGTCTGTCCAGTAGACGAGGTGTGCGGTCATGTCATGGTTCCGTCGGAGTCGGTCGACCGCCCCTGGCTGTCGCAGTGACAGTTGAGTAAGCCGTCGGGAACGGGCCGAACTGGCCGCCGTCACCCCACCGGCCGTGTCGAACTGTAACACGTCGAAGAAACTTAGTACTAGACTCAACTACTCTGTGGTGGTATGAACATGAACCCGACCGAATCGAGCGTCCGAAACGCGTGGTTCGCGGTTGTCGCCGGGGTTGTTGCCGGCGGCATCACCGCCTTCCTCGGGCCGACTGAGCCGTCCGGCGGTGGTGCCGGAGTGACCCAGATCGGTACGAACATGCACGGAGAGCCGATGATACTCGCTGCGTTGCTCGTCGGTGTCGTCTCGGTCGGCAGACAGGTCGACACAGAAGCGGCCGCCGTGTGGACGACACTCGGCGCAGCGCCGGCGATCTGGTGGTTCGTGGTCACGGAGAACACTGCGGTGGTGTTTGGCGCGGAGACAACGTTGGGACTGGCTCTGTGGAGCCTAAGTCTCGGGGTCGTTCTGGCCGCCAGCTTCGGACTCACTCTGCTGATGGCACTCGTCGGTACGACGATTGGTTCGTGGATACGACGCCGCGGCGACTCGCTCGTCGGGCGAGTTCCCGTCGAGTGATCGGCTCTCCGCCGAGCGAGCCGGTCTCACGCGACCGTCCGACCCGGTGTCGGCCTGCCGTCGAGACGCCGCGTCTAGCGCGTCTCCATCTCCTTTTCCAGATCGCGGAGCCGTTCGACACGGGTCTCCGTGTCCGGGTGGGTGGAGAACAGCTTCCCAATCGTGCCGGCCTTGATCGGGATGACGAAGAACGCGTTCATCTCTGCCTGTCCGCGGAGGTCGTCGTCGGGCACCTTGTCCATCCGGCCGTTGATCGTCATCAGCGCCGAGGCGAGCGCACCCGGCTTCCCGGTGATCGCCGCCCCGCCCCGGTCTGCGGCGAACTCTCTGTACCGCGAGAGCGCCCGGATCAGGACGAACGACAACACCCAGACGACGAAGGAGGCGACGACCGCGACGAGCACGCCCCCGCCACCCTCCTGTTCGTCGCCGCCGCCGGCGAACAGCCACCCCCACCGGACGACCATGAACGCCAGCGTCGAGAGGAACGACGCGATTGTCATCACCATCACGTCGCGGTTCTTCACGTGGGCGAGTTCGTGTGCGAGCACTCCCTCCAGCTCGTCGTCGTCGAGCGTCCGGAGGAGCCCCTCCGTCACACACACCGTCGCGTTCCCCTTCGACCGGCCGGCCGCGAACGCGTTCGGCACCCGCGAGTCCGCGACGGCGACGGTCGGCTTCGGCAGGTCGGCCTGTTGGCTCAGCCGGGTGAGCTTCCGGTGGAGGTCCGGATACTCCTGTTTAGACACCTCGTGTGCGCCCATCGAGTACAACGCCAGCCGGTCACTGAACAACAGCTGTCCGCCCATGAACAACCCCATGACGAAGATCATTCCGAACAACCCGATGCCGTACAACGACATGACGCCGAGGAAGCCGACGTACAGCGCTCCGAGCAGTACAACGACCACCAGCATCCGGCCGCGGAGGCCCCAGTCGGTGTCCCAGTCCATACACAAACAGAGGCGGCCGAGCAGTTAAACGGTGTCGCTCGGCTGCACGCTCGGCGAGCGTGCCCGGCGACAGGAGCCGCTCGCGTTCGACCCCGGCACACACCCGTCGACTTATTGGCGACGACGGGAGACTGACGGTGTGGTCAGCCCTCTGCTCGTCGTCGGACTCGCGGTTGCAGTGTTCGTCGGGTTCAACATCGGCGGCTCCTCGACGGGTGTCGCCTTCGGCCCGGCGGTCGGCAGTGGGCTGGTGTCGAAGCTCGCCGCCGCCGGGCTGATGACCGTCTTCGCGTTGTTGGGCGCGGCGACGGCCGGCCGGCGCGTGATCGAGACGCTCGGCGGCAAGATCGTCCCCTCCTCGGAGTTCACCCTGTTGGTCAGCGTGATCATCCTCCTGTTCGTCGGGCTGGCGTTGCTCGTCTCGAACACGTTCGGTGTTCCCGCGTCCACCTCGATGACGGCCGTCGGCGCCATCGCCGGGCTCGGGGTTGCGACCGGTACGCTCCAGGAGCCGGAGATGGCCCGGATCGTCGGCTGGTGGCTCGTCTCCCCCGTGTTGGCGTTCTGGATCTGTGCGGTCGTCGGCCGGTACTTCTACCCGTATCTCGACGCCAACTTCCGGATCGACCGGTCGGCGGGCGCGGTCGTCGAACGCGACGGCCTCTCGGTGTCGTTGGCCGACGGCGCCAGCCGACAGGAGCTGCTCGGCACGGTCGCTGTCGTCGCCGTCGCCTGCTACATGGCCTTCTCCGCGGGCGCGTCCAACGCCGCAAACGCCGTCGGCCCGCTCGTCGGCTCGCCGGCGGCGAACCTCTCGATCGACGCCGGGGTTATTCTCGCCTCGGCGGCTGTCGGCCTCGGCGCGTTCACCATCGCACGCCGCACCCTCGACACGGTCGGCAACGACCTCACCGACCTGCCGATCCTGGCGGCGCTGATCGTCGAGATCGTCGCCGCCAGCCTCATCTCGTTTCTCTCCTGGATCGGCGTGCCGGCGTCGCTTGCCGTCTCGGCGACAATGAGTATCGTCGGCCTCGGCTGGGGTCGCGCGACCCGCACGACCACCATTGGTGACGCCGTCCGCGGGGACGCTCCCGACGTGTCTGTCGACGCGCTCGCGGCCGACACCTCGGCTGACGACACCGTCCCAGGCGTTGGTGAGCCGGACGATCTCCTCGCGGAGGACCTGTTTGACCCCGGGACGACCGGCCGCGTGATCTTCTTCTGGATCCTCACGCCGTCGTTGTCGTTTGCCGCCTCCTACGGTCTGTTTCGGGTCGCTCCAATCTGAAACCATCCCCCGTCTGCGAGCCGGTATCTGACCCCGTTCCGGCGACGAGACTCCCGTACGCGGGGTTCTCGCAGGTTGGGATAGCAACACCTAATTGTGCGCGTCCACAACCAACTGTTGATGCCCACTGTCGAGTACCTCAACTACGAAGTGCTAGACGACCACGGCTGGTCGATGGACGACGACGACCTCTTCGAGAAGGCCGAAGACGCCGGCCTCGACGGCGAGGACTACGGTTCACTGGAGGTGAACCAGGGCGAGTATATCCTCGAAGCCGCGGAGGCGCAGGGGTACGACTGGCCGTTCTCGTGTCGTGCTGGTGCGTGTGCGAACTGCGCCGCCATCGTCACGGAAGGTGACATCGACATGGATATGCAGCAGATCCTCTCGGACGAGGAGGTCCAGGAGAAGAACGTCCGGCTCACCTGTATCGGGTCGCCGGCCGCAGACGACGTGCAGATCGTCTACAACGCGAAGCACCTGGACTACCTCCAGAACCGCGTCATCTGAGCAGCCGCCGTTGCTCGGTTCCTGCGTTTTTACTCCAGTATGATCAGCGGTGTCGACGTGTACCACTCTGCTACCTGTCTAACGTATTGTGAACACGGAGAATATAAAACATAACTTTCTTTATCAAAAATACCCAGTGTGCTGTATGACCGGGGCCGACACGGACGAGTCTGACTCACAGGAGCCCGACCGAACAGAGTCGCAGCTACTCCGACTGATCGGGGCGTCGTCGGGGCCGGTTCGCGGCCGAACGAAGCTGATGAAGCTCGGATTTTTCGGAGAGTTTTACGATTCAGACACCGGCGATCTCTGTCCAAACGAACGCGTCGGTGCGTTCGACGACTACGTTATCTACGAACACGGCCCGTTCAGTAGAGACCTGATGGAGGCGTTTGATCGGCTGAAAGAACGTGGCCTGTTGACCGAGGAGACAGAACTGACGTTCCGCGGCCACCAACGGAACAACGTGTCACCCACCGCCAAAGGAGAGTGGGCAACGGCCCGTCTCGAAACGGACGCAGAGACGAGACGAGTCGTCGAGCAGTTCGACGACGACACTGCGACGGAGACCGAGACAAAGAGTCTCGAACTTCTCGGAATCGAGCGCCACGAGAAAGACCAGTACCGACTCACCCCTGTCTCCGAGATCATCGCGGACGACTGACTACCGGTACCCCAACGCTTCCAGGCGCGCTCCCAGTTCGTCGTCGACACTCGCGCGTTCGTCGGTCTCTCCCGCCTGGAGCGTCCGCCCGTGTTCACGAGCAACGGGCGCGAGCCGGTCGCGTGCCTCGCCCGCCGCCACCCGTCCGGTGTCTGCCGTCCGTTGGGTGAGGTCGTGTTGCTGTATGGGGTCGTCGGGTCGGTAGTACAGCTCCTCGGCGTCGGTGTCGACGTTGCGGACGTACGTCCAGTCGCGGTCGCGGGCGGCCACCAACAGATCACCGTCGTCCAACGACCGCGGGATCGGCTGTGCCGTGACACGCTCGCCTCTGACGGCGACGGACACCACCGGTTCTGCCGACGGCTGCCCCTCCCCGGTGACGACCGGAACGAGTGACTCCCCGGTCCACGCCGCCGCGGGGTCAACCCCCTGGAGCGCCGCCACCGTCGGCGGCACGTCGTCGAGCCCCACCTGCCGACCAACACGCCGCCCGTTCCCGTCGGGCGTGGCGACGAGCAACGGCACGTGGACGAGTTCGTCGTACAGCTTCGGGTAGTGTGCGAGATGGCCGTGTTCCTGAAACTCCTCGCCGTGGTCGCCGGCGACGACGACGGCCGTGTCGTCGGCGATGCCGGCCGCCTCCAACTGGTCGAGCAGGCGACCGACCCCGGCGTCCACCTGCCGGACGGCGGCGCGGTACAGCGTCTCCAACTCGTCGAGCGTCCGGTCGGTCACCTCCCGTCCGAACGCGGTCCGGGTGTGGGCGTGGAGCATCTGTGGGGTGCCGACGAGCCCGTCGGACACCTCCCGGATGTACCGCGGGGCGGGCACGTACGGCGTGTGAGCGTCCATGTAGTGGACCCACAGGAAGAACGGCTCCTGTGTGTCCGAGAGAAACGCCTCTGCCGCTTGCTCGACATCGAACATCCGGGAGGCGTCGAGGAACGCCCGGTCGTCACTCCCACCGCCCAGCCGGGCTCTGATCCGGCGGAACGGCGTCGCCGCCAACTGGACCCAGGCCGCAAACGTCGGGTGTCGGGCGAGATACTGCCCGTGCAACGAGTCGGGGTCGGCGACGAACGACTCGAACTCGTCGAATCCGGCGTCGTACCCCCAGTGACCGGTGAGGAAGCCGTTCGCGGCGTTGAAGCCACCGGTGTCGACGCCGGCGTTCGACACCGTCTCGGCCAGTGTCGGCGCCGACTCCACCCCGATCCGACCGTTGTCGGCGAACACCGGCCGGGAGGCTAACAACGACGGGAAGGAGAACGGCGTCCAGTTGCCGGTCGCGAACGCCCGCTCGAACACTGTCCCTCGTGTCGCCAACTCGTCTAACACCGGCGTGTGTGCGGTGTCGTCGTACGCACCGACGGCGTCAACCCGTAAGGAGTCGACCGTGACGAGGAGGACGTTCGAGACCTCGGCACCCATGCCCATTCGTCTGTATCTGTGCCGCGACCGTCTTAGCTCCGACGGATTCGACCCGAACGTCTTTGTACCGGGGGGCGACCACCCACTGTATGGCTCTGGGTGTCGCCTCGCTCGCGGATCTCCTGCGGCTGCTCGTCGTCCCCGTGTTCGCGTGGGCGGCCTACCGCGACGTTCGGACCCGGCGGCTCCCCAACTGGCTGTGGCCGCCGCTCGTGCTCGTCGGGGTGGTGGCGCTCGCCCTCGACGTGTTCGCCCGACTCCCGTTGGCCGACGACCGGTTGTTCCTCGTGCAGACCGGGTTCGCGCTCGGCTTTCTCCTCCCGTTCGCCTTTCTGGCGTACTGGCTCCGGGCGTTCGGCGGCGCCGACGCGAAGGCGATTGCGACGTTAGCGGTCGTGTTCCCCGTCACCCCGACCTATCGGCTCCCGGCGACGGCCGTGGCGGCGCTCCCGCCGGAGGTGGTCACGCGGCTCCCCCGGCTGTCGTTCCCGTTGTTCCCGTCCGTGCTGGGGGTGACGGCGATGGCCGTGTTGACGAACGCCGTCTTGGTCGCGTTCGGCTACGTCGTCTGGCTCACCCTCCGGAATCTGGCTGCCGGCCGGCTCTCACTCGCGGTGGTGTTGGGCCGGCCGACGCCGGTCGAGACCGTCACCGACCGCCACGGGACGTTGCTCGTCACCGACGGCTGGCTCCCCCGGACCGGGTTGGATCTGGACGCACTGCGGATGTACCTCCGGTGGCGCGGCTGTACGCTCGCGGAACTGCGCGCAGACCAGACCCTCCGGCACCCCGACACCGTCACGGAGACGTTCGAGCCGACCGACGGCGCACGCCACCGCGACCCGGAGTGGCCGCGTCTCCGCGAGGGCGGTCCCGGCCGCGACGACCCACCCGAGCACGACCGCCCGAGCGACCCGACACGACCCGACGAGTGGGCCGGCACTGGGTTCGTCCCCGCGGAGGTGCGGCGTGTCGACGGCGGTGAGAGCCGGCGAGTGGACAGATCCGACCCAGAGACGACCGACGAGTCGCCAACCCAGACTGACGAGACGACCGACACAGGCGGCGAGCCGGAGTCAGACCCGTGGGCGGCCGCGGCGTTCCTCGACGACATCGACGGCTCGGCGTACGGCACCACGCCGGATCGACTCCGAGCGGGACTGGAATCGCTGACGGCCGCCGAGACGGTGTGGGTGTCTCCGGGACTCCCGTTCGTCGTCCCGTTGTTCGGCGGGCTGGTTGTCGCGCTCACGCTCGGTGACGCCGTGACGCTGGCACTGCGTGCCGTCGGGTTCGCCTGAGCCGTCGCCTCCGGCGGGTCTCAGTCTGCCGGCTCCGGCTCTCGGTCGCGCCAGTCCGTCGGATCGTCGACCTCCTGGAGCCGTCGCCCGTAGTAGTCCAACGGGTGGCCAGCGACAGCGCGGTGGTCGGCTTCGTTCTCACAGATTCCGTACGCCGACAGCGTCGCACACGACGGCGGCGGGTACTGGCTCCCGCTGCGGTCTCGGAGCGTCGCGGCGGTCTCTCCGACCGTCTCCACGTCGATCCCCCCCTGGGTGAACTTCACCAACCCCTCCTCGGTGTCGAGCCCGATCGCGATCAAAAACGACAGCAACGCGAACCGAGCCTGCGGCGAGACAGCCTCGCCGGCACGAACCCGTTCGAGCAGTCCGGCGAGACACGGCGGAAAAAGCTCCGGGACGACGATCTCCACGTCGGTCGTCCCCGTCCGCTCGGCGAGCAACGCCCGGAGGTCGGCGACTTCCCGTTCCAACTCCGTCGCGATCGGGTCACCGACGCCGTCGAACGGCAACCCCTCGGCGACCCGCGTCTCCACCGCCGCACGGAGGAGTCGGTACAGCTCCTCGCGTTCGATCCGAACCTCGCCGTCGGCGAGTTCCCGGTTCACCAACCGCCAGTCGTCACCCCACCCGGGGTCGAGCAGGTCGAGGTACGCCCCGACCGCCAGCCGGAACCACTGCGGCTCCGGGGCGCCACGGGGTGCCGGCTCCGGCCGACACCGGCCGGCGAGGTCGAACTCCCGGAGCAACGCCTGGAGCGTGATCCGGTCGGGGCGGCCGTCGTCGCGGTCGAAGTCCGTCCGGAACCGGTCGTGGGCCGTCTTCGCCTCCGCGAGGGCGTACTTCTCGACGGCGGCGTCCGCCTCCAAAAGCGACACCAGGATGCGCGCCACCGGGTACGACAACAGCTCCTCGCGTGCACTCCACTCCCTGGGGGTCTCGCTTTCGGTCGTCCCCTCCAACAACGCCCGTTCGACACGCTCGCCCGCTCGGTCGACGACCGGGTCGTCCGTCGCGACCAGCGTCGCGAGTTCGACACCTGCCTCCCGGACTGCACTGCGGGCGCTGGCGAGAAACGGGTACCGGGCGTCGAGCGGGTCCACAGTTGGCCGTGGTTCGTCGGGTCTCCGTGTAAGGCCTGCGGTCGCGGTCGAACTGCCGGTCGTCCCGTCGCCCGCGGCGACTCTGGCACACCGCCCGTCGCTCGTCTCGTCAGAACCGGTCCCCGCCGTCGGCGGCGGTGTCGACGTTTCCGAACTGGAACCCACCGGTGTCGCCGCCGGCCCCCATCCCGATCAGATCGGGCCGTTTCCGGAGTTCCTCCGTGATCCCGCGGTAGGCGACGGCGGCGTCGCTGCTGGGGCTGTGTGCGACCACCGGCACACCCGCGTCCTGTGACTCCGGGACGGCCGCGTCCTGCGGGACGTGGCCCAACAGGTCCGTGTCGAGGAACTGCGCGATCCGTTCTGCCGGCGGCGACCGCCCGGTGCCGGACTTTGTGAGAACGACCCCGCCGACCGGCGCACCCGCCCGCCGGGCGACGGACATCGTCTTGTCGGCGTCACGCACGGAGGCGACCCGCGGGGTCGACACCAGAATCGTCGCGTCCGCGGCTCCCGTCGGAACGACCGTCTCGCGGCTCACCCCCGCGCCGGTGTCGATCACGACCGCGTCGTACCGGCCCTGGAGCGCGTCGACCACCTCCGGGAACAACGACACGTTGGCGTCCGTGAACCCCTCTAAGCTGGTCCCGCTCGGCACGAGATCGAACCCGCCGGGCGCGGGGTAGACGGCCGACTCCACCCCCGCACGCCCCGCCAACACCTCGTGGAGCGACGGCCGACCCCCTACCTCCACGTCGAGGAAGTCGACCGCGTTGGCCATCGCCAGATCCGCCTCGACAACGACCACCGCACGTCCGTCCGCGCCCAGCGCCGCGGCGAGATTGAGGCTGGTAGTGGTCTTTCCCACACCCCCCTTCGCGCCCGCGACCGCGAGGACACGTCCGTTCACACCACCAGAAGGTGTGCGACCGTACTTAGTTCACTCGGCGCCGGTCGCATTGTTGATACGAGTCGCGGTCGCCGGCGTCGGCACGAGTCGCGGTCGCCGACGGACCACTACAGGTAGCTGGCGTCCCACCGGGTCGCCTTCCGTCGGTTGCCACAGCCACACTCCACCCGGCCCATCGCGTCCATCGTGTCGGCGACGCTGTCACAGGCACCACAGAGGAACCCCCGGCGGTCGGTGCGGTCGCGGTCCTCGTAGGTGACGTAGAACGGCGCGTTCCCGCCCCGTTCCCCCTCGTCTAACGCGACGTACAGCTGGTCGCCGTCTGCGCCCGTCCGCACCTCCGTCAGCAGCTGCTCCCCGCTGCCGTCGACGAACTTCGAGTAGAGCCGCTCGGTGAACGTCTCGCCGCCGATCTCCACGTCGCGGTCGCCGACGGTGGAGAACCCCTCCTCGGCGTAGAACTCCGCGCCCGTCTCGTTGGCCGCGAGCACCCGCCCCTCGATCCGTTCGACGCCACGCCCCCGCAGTTCCCGCTCACACCGGGTGAGCAGGTCGCGTCCGATCCCCCGGCCACGCTCGTCGGGGTCGACGTGGAGCCAGTCGATCTCCCCGACCGGATCGCGCCGTTCGACGTAGTAGCTCTGGACGAACCCGACCACGCCGTCGTCGTCTGCGACGAGAAACACTGCGTCCTCGTCGTCGATCTCTGCGGCGAGATCGTCAGTGTCGTACCACGAGCCGACCGCCTCCTCGATCACTGCCTCCGAGAGCGCGTGGGCGTACGACGCCGCTGTCGACTCGCTGGCGAGCCGTCTGATCGCGTCCACGTCTCCCGCCGTCGCGGTGCGAATCTGCATGTCGCTCGGTACGACCCCCCGGTACATAACTGCGTCCCGTCACCCCGCGACGGGAGAGTCCCGCGACCGACTCGACTGTTCCACCGGAGTTTTGCGGCTCGGACCGCAGGCTCGCGTGTGAGTCCAGATCTGGACGGACGGACCGCGCTCGTCACCGGCAGCGCACGCGGGATCGGCCGTGGGTTCCTCCTGTCGTGTGCCCGTGCCGGGGCGGACGTGGCCGTCCACTACAACACGAGCGAGGCGGCGGCGGCGGCGACGGCCGACGAGGCGCGCGAACTGGGTGTCGCGGCGACGACGGTACAGGCGGACGTGACAGAGGCCGACGCCGTCGACCGACTGTTCGACAGCGTGGAGTCCGAGCTGGGGACGGTCGACGTGCTCGTCAACAACGTCGGCGCGTTCGCCCCCTCCCACTGGGAGGCGCTCTCGGTCGAACGGTGGCGGGAGGTGATGGCGACGAACGTCGACGCCACCTACCTCTGTTGTCGCCGTGCCGTCCCGACGATGCGGGAAGCCGAGTGGGGGCGGATCGTCAACATCGGCTACGCCGGCAGTGAGAAGGGGTTGGTCAACCCGAAGAACGCGCCGTACTTTATCGCCAAGACCGGCGTCCTGTTGTTCACGCGGATGCTCGCGGCCGACACCACCGACGACGGGATCACCGTCAACGCGATCTCCCCGTACGTGGTCGACACCTCTGACGCCTTCCCTGAGGACGCCCCGCGAGGCCGCTGGGCGAGTGTCGACGATCTGGTCGCGGTGTTGGAGTTCTTCCTCTCGGCGGCCGCCGAGTACGTCTCCGGCGAGAACGTCGAGGTGGACGGCGGCTACCTGCCCGAGACGGTGTAGCGACCGGCGTCCGTTCACAGTGCGCGGCTACTGGACGAGCAGTTCCTCGCCGCGTTCGACGACGATCCGGCACGGCGGCGACATCTTGTTGTACGCGCGACGGAACGCCTCCTTCACCTCGACGGCCTGGTCGACCTCACAGTAGGCGGTGAACACCGGCTCGCCGGCGTTGACGCGGGCGGCCGTCCCAACCGGCTTCCCGAACGCCTGCCGCATCCCGTCGGAGACACGGTCTGCGCCGGCGCCGGTCGCCTGTTTGTTCTCCCGGAGCACCTGGTGTGGGAACTTCCGGAGAATCATCTTGTAGTTCCCCTCGCCCAGCTCCTTGATCAGGTGTCGGTTGGCCGACAGCCGTGCGGACTCCAGCGAGTCGTGGCGGATCTGGAGCCGTTCTTCCACCTCCAAGGAGATCTGGACCGGGTAGTCGTCGGGGTCCGCCTGCAGATCGCCCATGTTGTGCTGTGCGATCTTCGACCCGGGAATCCCGGTGATATACTCCCGTCGCGTGTAGGAGGGCTTGTCGATCTTCCGGTACATGGAAGCCGGCTTGTCAGACATGGTTGTTACACGACGAGACGCCCGTTCCGCGAATAAAGCCTTCGAAGGAGAGCCTCGCCGTGTCGGTCCGCCGGCCCCGCCACCCCACCGAGACGACCCCTCACCGAACCGTCTCCCTGCCGGTCACCCCCCGCGTTCGTCGCCGGGGTCTCGTCTCTCGCCGCCGGCGTCTCGCGTCCCACCCTCGGGTGGATCGACCGCGACGTGGTCGAAGCCGGCTCTGTCGAGCAACTCGGCGGCCCGCTCGGTGACCGACGGGGCGACCAACACCCCACGAACCGCCTCGGAGGCGTCGTCAGCGTCACCGTCCGACTCCCGGCGGAGCGCGTCGACGTACCGCCGGAGCTGGCTCACGGCGTCCGGGCCGACCCGGCGCCGTTTCAACTCGACGACGGTCGGCCGCCCCTCGCTGTCGTGTCCGAACACGTCGATGTCGCCCGCGTCGGTCGCCCGTTCGGTCGCTGCGACATCGAATCCGGGCGCGACGAGCGACGGCTCCGCGACCACCCGGCGTTTCAGGTCTGCTTCCGTCCCGGCGACGGCGGCCGACCGCCGCCCGCTCACGGGGTAGACAACAAGGTGGTCGACGGTCAGGAACCGCACGTCCAACTGTTCGTCCGGCGACGTTCGCGTCGCCCGCACCCGGAGCCGGCCGTCCCGCACCGCCACGCGGTGTTCCGATCCGGGTGGTTGCCAGTTCACCGGCTCGTGGCCCTCGTCGGTGTGGACTAACGCCGTGCCGTCGGGTTTCAACACGAGCAGTCGCCGCCCCTCGCCCAGCGAGGCGCTTGCGCGACCGTCGTACGCGACCGTGCAGGCGCCGTACACTGTCACGACGGCCCCGCGGTCGAACGCCGCCTCCAACTCCCACAACGCCTCGCGGTGGGCGGGCCTGTGGAGCGCGACCGTCGCGGGCGTTTCGCCGTTCGATCCGCCGTCTGCCGCGCCACCACTCACCGTCTCCTCGTCCGCCGGCGACCCATCTCCGTCCCCAGTCACGTCGTCTCGCGCGCCTCGTGGAGTCGGCTCGTCGCCCGCGCCGCCAACGACTCCGCGCGGTCGTGGTCCCCCGACTCGGCGTACACTCGGAGCTTCGGCTCGGTCCCCGACTCCCGGACGAGCAGCCAGGCGTCGCCGTAGTCGAGCCGGTAGCCGTCGGTGGTCTCCGGCTCGGCGTCGCTCGTCTCGGCGAACCGCTCGGCGGCGTCCAGCAGCGCCGTCCGTTCGGCCTCGTCGTCGTACGAGACGCTCTCCCGGACGGTGTGGTATGAGGTGTACGGCTCGATCACCTCGCTGACGGGCGCCTCGTGGGCAGCCAACAGTTCGAGGAACCGCCCGGCCACGAGCGCGCCGTCCCGGACCAGCCCGTCTGCCGGGAAAAACACCCCGCCGTTCCCCTCGCCGGCGATCGGCACCGTCCGGCCGTCGCCCCACAACGCCCGAATCCGGGTGACGATGTTCGTCGCGCCGATCGGGGTCAACTCCATCGTCGCCCCGACGCGGTCACACACGTCGACGAGCCGTTGGGAGACGTTCACCGCCGACACGACGGCGTCACCCGGCGACAACGCCCGCTCCGCCAACGCCGCCAGTGAGGCGTCACCCGAGACGGCCGTCCCCGTCTCGTCGACGAACACCGCGCGGTCGCCGTCGCCGTCGTGTGCCACCCCCACGTCCGCCCCGCGTGCGCGAACGAGCCGCCCGAGATCGTCGAGAGACTCCGGTGTCGGCTCCGACGGCCGACCGGGGAAGTGGCCGTCCGCCTGCGCGTTGACCGTCACCACCTCACAGCCCAGCCGGCGGAAGAACGTCGGCGATGTCTCCGCGGCGGCGCCGTGACCGGGGTCGACCGCGACTGTCAGCCCAGCCTCGGCGATCGCCGCTCGGTCGACAGCCGCCTCGACTGTCGCGAGGTACGGCTCCGTCGCGTCCGCGTGGTGTGACGCCCCGACTGCGTCCCACGCGGCGTCCGTTCCCGACTCCGACAACAACACCTCCTCGACACGTTCCAACGCCGCGACCGGGAGCCCGCTCCCGTCGTCTCCGATCAGTTTGACGCCGTTGTACTCCGGCGGGTTGTGGGAGGCGGTGATCTGTACCCCCGGCACGGCGTTGTCACCACAGTACCGGACGGTCGCGGGCGTCGGCGCGACACCGAGCCGGACCACGTCCGTGCCGGCGGCGGCGATCCCGGCGGCGGCGGCGTCGGCGAACAACTGCCCCGTCGTCCGGGTGTCCCGGCCGAGCGCGACCCGGTCGGCGTCCCAGACGGTTGCCGCCGCGCGGGCCACCCGGAGGACGAACTCCGGGGTGAACTCCGCACCCACCTCGCCACGGGCACCGCTGGACCCGAATACCTGCATTCGGACAGTCGTGGGCGGGGCGGAAACCTAACGGTTCCGAACCGACACGCCCGGTCCGGCCGCTCCCGGTTCGACTCTCAGGCGACGAGTGTCGAGAACCGCGGGGAGTCGGGGGAGCGTGGGAGCGGGAGAGTCCCGACGACGGCAGGCCGGATGGGCAACGGGCCGCCGGCGTGCCGCCCCGCGGTCCCCGACAGCTGACGGGCGTCACCCCGCGACCCGACGACGACCGCACGGTCACGCTGGGGGTCGTGACCGTCACGTCGGCCGCTGGGGACAGCCGACTCCGCCGTTCGGGTCGCGGTATCCTAACTGCACCACTGTGCACGTATGAAACGTTCGGTTGGTTTTATCAGGCGAAACGCCGAGAACTCACTCTGCCGTGCAGATCCCGACGAAGTTCTCCAGAATCTGCAGGCCGGTCTCGCCGCTCTTTTCGGGGTGGAACTGGGTGCCGAACACGTTTCCCCGTTCGTTCGCGACGACGGAGGCGAACCGTTCGCCGTCGTACGCCGTCTCGGTCACGGTCGCGTCGGCCGCCTCCGGCACGGCGTAGTAGGAGTGGACGAAGTAGGCGTACTCCCCGCCGACACCGTCGACGAGCGGGTGGTCGCGGGCGACCGACAGCTCGTTCCACCCCATCTGTGGCACCGGCGCGGCCTCGGTGAACCGGACGTTCCGTCCGGGGATCAGGTCCAACCCGTCCGCCTCACCCTGTCCCTCGCGGTCCGCCTCCTCGCTGCTGGACAACAACATCTGCATCCCCAGACAGATTCCGAACAACGGCCGGCCGTCCGCGGCGTACTCCGCGAGCGCGTCGCGGTACGGCCCGGCGTTCTCCATCCCCTCGCGGAACGCACCCACACCCGGCAACACCACGCCGTCGGCGTCGTGGATCGTCGCTGGCTCCTCTGACACTGTCACCGCGGCGCCGGCCCGTTCCAGTCCGCGGGTGACGCTCCTGAGATTACCCAACCCGTAGTCCACCACGACGACCGCGGCCTCGCTGTCGCTCATCGACTCGGTGTTGGCGAGCCTGCCACAAGTAGCCGCCGTTCGCGCAGCGCCGGCGGCTCCGCTCTGCCGTCAGAACCGGTCACGGAGCGTCGCCTGCAGATCCTCCAGCGCCAGATCCTCCGCCGCGAGCAACACCAACAGGTGGTAGACGAGATCCGCGCTCTCCTCTTGGATGGCCGTCTCGTCGCCGTTCTTCGCGGCCAACACCAGCTCCGTCGTCTCCTCACCCAGCTTCTCCAACACCGCGTCTTCCCCCTTCTCGTGGGTGAACAACGACGCCGTGTAGGAGTCGTCTGGCAGCGTCTCCTTGCGATCCTCGATCGTCGCGAACAACGCCGCCAGCGTCTCGTCTGGGCGCTCCCCGGCGGGTTCGTCTGCGCTCTCCGCCGTGGCCCCGTCGCCGTGTCCGCTCGCGGACTGGTCGCTCACGCCGTCACCTCCCCGTCGGCGGCGCGGTCCGTGCCGAAGAAGGCGAGATCGTGGACCCGGTAGTCACCGGTCAGTTCCGGGTGGAACGCGGTCGCGACGACCGGCCCCTGGCGGACGGCAACCGGATCGCCGTCCCACCGGGCGAGCACCTCGACATCGTCGCCGACGGCGTCGCCGTCGACGACGGGCGCGCGGATGAACACCGCCGGAAACGGCTCGTCTACCCCGGTCACGTCGACGGCCGCCTCGAAGGAGTCTGCCTGTCGACCGAACGCGTTCCGGTCGACACCCACGTCCAACACGTCGAGCGTGTCGACACGGTCGTCACGCGCGTCCGTCGACGCGACGATCAGCCCCGCACACGTCGCGAGCACCGGATCGCCGGCGGCGACGTGGTCGCGGATCTCCGCGTCGATCCCTTCGTCGCCGAGCAGCCGGGAGATGGTCGTCGACTCCCCACCCGGTAACAGGAGGGCGTCACACGTCGGGACGATCCCGGACTCACGAACTTCGACCACCTCCGCGTCCACCCCGTGGGAGGCGGCGGCGTCCCGGATCGCCGTCGCGTGCTCCGACACGTCTCCCTGAACCGCGATGACGCCTGCTTTCACGTCTCTGTGTGGGTGGTGTACGTGCGAAAACCTTCCGTTCGGGGCGGATTCGGCCGTCCGGCTGTCGACGCGAATCCGGCCGTTCGACCGTCGTCACAGACTCGGCCGCCGGAGCCGGGCTACACCGCGAACTGCGCCAGCAGAACGAGCACACCGAAGGTTGTGCCCAGCGCCACCACGGTCTTGGGGTCGAGTTTGATCGCGTTGCGGTCTTCCGCGTCGAAGTACCGGACGAGCCCGGCGGACGACATCAGCCCGCCAGTGTTCTGGCCACTGCTCATACCTACGAGTGCGCGGCTCTCACACCTCAAGCTTACGGAGTCGCCGGCCCCGGCCGCCGCGTGAGAAAGCCTTATCGCCCGCCGGGCGTTCCCGACCGTGTGTGAGCGTTCGACTGATGGACTTCTACGCGGACTGGTGTGGCCCGTGCAAGAACCAGGACCCGATTCTGGAGGAACTGTCCGAGGACTACCCCGACGTGGAGTTCGAGAAGGTGGACGTCGAGGCGGACCAGGAGACCGCCAACGACTACTCCGTCCGTTCGCTCCCGACGCTCGTTGTCGAGAACGACGACGGCGTCGTCCAACGGTTCGTCGGCGTCACCCAACGTGACGACCTGGAGGAGGCGTTGGGCGAAGCCGGCGTCTGACCGTTCCACCGAGACCTCTCGCAAGCGTTAACAGCCGGTAGCCCGCCGGTTGGTGTATGGCACAGTTCGACGCCGCCGAAGCACGGACGCTGGAACGGATGATCTGCATGCGGTGTAACGCCCGAAACTCACAACGGGCCAACCGCTGTCGGAAGTGTGGCTACGACAACCTCCGCCCGAAAGCGAAAGAGACCCGTTCGGCCTGACGACGACCACCTTTCGGCCGGGCGTGGCGCTCGACGCCGCGGTGGTCGCGATGCTCTCGACACACCCGCGGTGGTCCAGACCCTCTCGACAGACGACCCACCAGCGACCGCGTCAGCCGTCGGGGTACTTCGGCTCCCGGCGCTCGGCACGTTCCAGCGCGCGGTCGAGGACGCTCTGGAGTGACTCCGCGTGGTCGGCCGCGTCGAAGACGCTCCCGTGACCGGCGTACAGCCGCGCGGCCGACGCCGGGCGTCTCGCCGACAGCCTCCCCAGACTCTCGATCAACTCCTCGCGGGACTGGCCGGGCATGTCCGTCCGGCCGAACGAGCCGTCGTCGAAGGCGCCGTCGTCGTAGACGAACACGTCACCGGAGAACACCGCCGTCTCGCCGACCAACGAGATGTGGTCGTCGGCGTGGCCCGGCGTCGCGACGACATCGTAGCTGTCGTCTCCCAACCGGATCGTGTCGCCGTCCGCCAACACCTCCGTCCGCCGTGGGTGGTCGCCGGCCGCGTACAACTCCGCGTCGAAGGTGTCGAGTACGGCGTCTAACTCGGCGACATGGTCGCCGTGTTGGTGGGTGAGCACCACTCGGTCCAGTTCGTCGACGTGGCGCTGGATCTCCGACACGACACCGGACATCGCCCCCGCGTCGACCAGTGCCGGAACCGCCCCCTCGACGAGGTAGGCGTTACAGGTGAACTCCGTCGCGCCGCTGGTGACGTTCCTGACGATCACACCACGTGGTTCGTCCCCGCCGGGCAAAACACCCGCGACGGGTCGGACGCCGGGCCGCTCTCGACCCGGTTGCCGACGAACCAGCCACCGTCCGCGCCACTTTTGTTGTCCCCGACCACTGTCCGCGTCGCTCCCGCTGTCCCCGACTACCGTCCACGCCGCTTTTCGTTCGTGTCCCTCCCAGTCCACGCCGCTTTTCGTTCGTGTCCCTCCCAGTCCACGCCGCTCTTCGTTCGCGTCACTCAACTGCGCGTGACGTTCACACGGACCGAGAGGCGGGTGCCACCGGCGACGCCGTCGGGTTCGTCTGATTGTCTCGTCGACGGCTTCCGGTAACAATTCTGGCGTGCTGGATGGTGTCGCGGCCGTTCCCCCGCAACCTGTGGGAGAAGAAACAACATTGAAAGGGATTGATGGTTTGCAGTTGGAGTATGCGGCTGTTCAGCCGGGTGCGCGAGTGGGTTACCGACAGTGGGGGGCCGTTGGCCGCCGACGAGACGGCGGTCGGCGGCGTGGGGGAGCCGCGCGACGAGCACGGCGTGTTCGCGGCCGACGGCGGTTCCTCGCAGTCGGGCGGCGAGGACGCGCCGGCGGTCACGGTCGAACACGACGAGTCGACCGACGACGGCACCACTGCACACGATACCACCGCACACGACACCGGCGAGGCGACGAACGACGAGCCGGCGGACACCGACGAGTTGCCGAGTGACGAACCGACCGCCGACAACGGCCCGACGAGCGGCGCCGAGACGGACACCGACGAGACGCCCAGCGACGAGTCGACAGACGGGAGTGGGACGGACGACGAACCGGCGGGAGAGGGTGAGCCGGACGACGAACTGAATGTCGACGACGACCTCCTGCTCGACAGCATCGGCTCCCCGGTGTTCATGATCGACACGGACGGCGAGGTCGTCGCGTGGAACGAGGGGGTCGCGGAACTCACCGGCGTCGACGACGAGACGGCGCTCGGGAGCGCCGACGCCGGCGCGTTCTTCTACGCCGACGACCGCGCCGACCGGACGCTCGCACAGAAAGTGTTGGCGGCGCCAGAACAGGCCCACGAGTCGTTCGATGTCCAACTCCGGGACCCGGAACTGCTCGTGTACGCCGACGAGGAACAGGTCGTCGACCCGACCGGGCAGGCCCACTACTGTGAGGTGACGGCCCGGCCGTTGTTCGAGGACGGGGCGTTCGTCGCGGTCGTCCAGACGGTGATCGACAACACGACCGAAGTCCGGCGGCGTGAGTCGATCGAGGGGTTGGTCGCCGAGATCCAGACCACACTCCAGGCGCTGATGGCCGGCGACCTGGGCGCGCGTGCGTCGTTCGTGGATGAACACGACTGTCTGGAGTCGGAGGTGCTCGACGTGACCGAGGACCTCAATCAGACGGCGACGGTGTTCGAGGAGACCGCGGCCGATGTCGACGACCAGGCCCAGGAACTCCGGGAGACGGTCGAGCGTGCAAACGACGCCGCCCAGCAGATTGCCCGGACGGTCGGCGACCAGAACGAACTGCTGGAGGAGGGGGTCTCGGAGATGCAGACGTTCTCGGCGTCGATGGAGGAGGTGGCCGCCACCGCAGAACAGGTCGAACAGGCGGCCTCACAGGCCCGCGACGCCGCCGTCGACGGGTTGGAGACCTCCGAGGACGCCCGCGCCGCGACGGAGGAGGTGACGGACATCGGACAGGAACTGGTCGACTCCGTCACCCAACTGGGCGACCGGATGGACGAGATCGAGGAGGTCGTGGAGGTGATCTCCGACGTGGCCGACCAGACGAACCTGTTGGCGCTGAACGCCAACATCGAGGCGGCGCGTGCCGGCCAGGAGGGTGACGGGTTCGCGGTCGTCGCCGAGGAGGTGAAGAGTCTCGCCGACGAGACCCGGAGCCACACGGAAGACATCACCGCGAACATCGAACAGCTCCAGGCGGAGACGGACGAGACGGTCGCCGCCGCCGAGCAGTCACACGACCAGATCGACCACGCGGCCGCACAGATCGAGGACGTGCTCGCGGCGTTCGAGGAGATCGCCGACGCCATCGACGAGGCCGCCGACGGGATCACCGAGGTGTCCCGCGCGACAGACGATCAGGCCGCCACGGTCGAGGAGTTGACCTCCACGATCGAGGACGTGCGGGAACGCTCCAACGAGACGGAAGACGCCGCCCGTGACATCGTCGCGGCCACCGAACGACAGGACGACGCCATCGACGACCTCACCGACCGCGTTGCCGACCTCCGCGGGAAGGCTGCCACCGACGGCGGCCGCCGTGGCGCACGCGACCCCGTCGAGTGACCCCTGCCGGCGTTTTCCCGGCGACAGCCGACTGTGATGTCGCCTTGCGTGTCTCGGACTCGGTACTGTTTAGCCACGTGGCCGTCCACGAGCCGGTATGCGCTTGTGGCTCGTCGAACGGTCGTTCGACACTCGCAACACCGTCACGATCAGCTACGCGAGCACGGACGGGGAACAGGTCTACCGGATGCAGGCGACCCTCGACAGACTGGGCCGGAACCCCGCGACGGCCGCGGTCGACCGCGACCCGGGTGACGACAGGGTCGAGTCGGTGAGCGACGAGGAGCGAAAACAACAGTACGCGGCCGAGGCACGACGGATGGCCGCCGACCACGACCCGGACGAGGAAGTGTAGTCGCCCGGAGCTAACACCAATCTTGGAGCGTCGGGGCGTCACCCTCGCCGACGGCGAGCCAGGCGCCGTCGCGGCCGATGTCCGCGATCACGAACTCTGCGGTGGCCTCGTCTAGTGCCGCGACGACTTCTCCCGCCTCCGTGTCCGTGTTAGTTCGTGACATAGCTGTGGGTCGGTGACACGGGAACATAAACACGTCGAAACAGTGTAAACGTTTCACACACACGACAGGTCGCCGAGACGGCCCCGACAACCGGAAAACGCTCTCCAGATCACTCTCGGCCACGGACGGTGAACAACGTCTCCCCGTCGGAGAGCTGTGTCCGTTCGACCGGCACAGTCGGTTCGTCGCCGCCGAGCGTCGTGAACAGGGCGTCGGCGTCGACGGCGTCGGCGACGGTCGCGAGGGGGCCGTGGAGTTCCGGGGGGCAGTCGAGTGCGTACACCGCCGCGGCGTGGTACGGCCGCCCGGGGTCGTCGCCGGCGCGAACACGGTCGCGAGCGACGAACAGATCCTCACAGACAAACGCGACACCGTCGGGGACGCTCCGCTCGTAGATGTCGGTGGCCGTGACCCGCACCCCGCGGGCGGCGAGTTCGCGAGCGACCGCCGGCCGCCGGCCGACCCCGACCTCACACACCGACGGGTAGTCGGCGAGCCGCTCCGTGACAGCCGTCCGACCTGTCGGGCACACGGGCGAGACACTTATGAGCCACCCTCACAAAAACAGTTTCATGCTCGTCGATATCGTGCCCGTCGGGGAGGTCCCCCCGCAGGTCAAGCGGGAGGCGTCGTCTGCCCTCCGCAACGTCTACGACTACGAGGTGACCGTTCACGACGAGCAACGTGTTCCCGAGGGCGCGTACGACCGGAGCCGTGACCAGTACCGTGCAGAGCAGTTCATCGAGCTGGTCTCGCGTGTCGGCGGCGGCGAGAAGAACATCGGTGTCACCGCCCAGGATCTCTACTACCGCCGCCGCAACTACGTGTTCGGACTCGCGTATCTCAACGGTGACGGCTCCGTTATCTCCACCAACCGGCTCCAGACCCCCACCGACGGCGGCATCTCCGCGAAGTCGGCCGCCGACGTGTTCACCGACCGTGTCCGCAAGGAGATTGTCCACGAGATCGGCCACACGCTCGGGCTGGAACACTGTGACGACAACCGGTGTGTGATGAGCTTCTCGCCGACGGTCCGAGAGGTCGACCGGAAAGAAGAGACGTTCTGTGGCTCCTGTTCGCGGGAGTTCCGGTAGACCGCTGTCGTTTGCTACCAGTTCGACCCGCCTGTTGCCTCAGAGTAAGCTAATTCATCCCTGAAGAGGTGGGTTATCTCACCCTCTCAATTAGATCAATAAATCAGAATTTTCTAAATGTCTGTCAGAAAACGAAGATAACCGACATACGTCTGCCCACGCTCGGAACGTAGTACGCCTCGGTGACAGTGTCGGGTCGTGTACAACGGGGCCTCAAGATTGGATCGAAACGGAGTCGATTCTGGTTGCTCAGTTGATCAGTACGGCAGCGACTAGAGCCACGGTGGGACGTACATGGGTTTCACCCCCTCGTGTTTCCACTGCTACCCATAATAAATAAATTTATATAAATAAAACCTTAGAAAATAATTTAACATGCGAAAAAGTAAATAGAGTCTAGCGCTCTAATGTAACGGAAGAAAGCGGTAACTGCGGGGTAATTTCGTGTCTGTACGACCAGCTTATCAGATCAGTAAGGGAAGGGCCAAGGCCACCACGGTGGGATGTACATGTGTTTCACCTCCTCTGGCCTCCACTGTTATCTGGAATAGATAAAGTCTTTGCGGACAGAATTATGATTTTAGAAAATAATTCAATATACAAGAACACAAAAAGAAGCTAGAAATCCAGGGTAATAGAAGAAAACAGTAACCGTGGGGCAGTTTCGCGTCTCTACGACCAGTTTCCCCAATCAGTAGGGGTGAACCGCCTCGGGGTCAAGCCCCGTAGCATTCGCCTTGACAGCCTGTAAAGCCCCCATAGAGTGTGTATTGACTCTTTCTTTTTAATATCTTTTATTAGTATATTAAGTAAAATTATCATACTAAAGTAGCGACAGAGAGACAAATGTTTGCTGTACCACTCGGATAGAGGGTTCGACGTGTCCGAAGCTCGCTCCGGCGTGGTGGCGTGTCGGGGTCTCGGCGGCGTGGCGGGGACGGTTCCCCACCTGACGCAACCCCTCCCGGCTACTTCGTGTAGTAGTACTCCCCGTCGCGTTTCTGTTGACTGTCCAGTTGTGAGCCGGGTTTGTTGATCCGCGGGCGGCCGGTGCGTTCGTCCCGGCGGAAGGTGATGTCCAGATCGGCGAGGAAGTCGTTCATCCCGGCGCGCATCTCCTGTGGTTGGCTGGCACGACCGCGCTCGGCGGGTTCCCCGTCGAACACCATCAGCCGGTCTGCGAGCAGGTCGATCATGTAGATGTCGTGGTCGATCACCATCACGGTCGCATCGTTGTGCTCGGCGTACCGCCGGATCGCGGTCGTCGCCTGGACGCGTTGCTCCACGTCGAGGTGGGCGGACGGCTCGTCCAACAGGTAGAGATCGGCGTCCTCGGAGATGGTGGCCGCGATGGCGACCCGTTGACGCTCACCGCCCGACAGCTCCGTCAGCTGTTGGTCCATCAGTCGGTTGAGCTGGAGCGGCCGGGCAACCTCCGTGTCCCAGTAGGAACTGCCGAAGTCGTCCGTCACCGACGAGAGGAACGTGTCCACCCGCATCTGCCGGTCGATCTCGATGTACTGTGGCTTGTACGCGATGTCGAGATCCGCGTTGACGCTCCCGGTCGTCGGCGCCAACCGCCCGGTCAACAGCTTCGCCAGTGTCGATTTCCCGATCCCGTTGGGGCCGACCACGCCGAGCACCTCCGACTCGTGGATCGTCCCCGGCTCGACTGCCAGGGTGAACGCCCCGTCGCCGTACGACTTGGTCAACTCGGGGTACTCCAACAACGGCCGGCCGTTGGTGGAGGCCCGCGGGGCGTGTTCCTCGAACTCAATTGCGTCCTGCCGGATTCGCATGTTCTCGTTGTCGAGATACCCCGAGAGATACTCGTTGATCCCGCTCCGAACTGACTTGGGGTCCGTGACGACGCCGTACGCGCCCGGCTCCCCGTAGGTGACGTGGAGCGTGTCCGCCAGCAGATCCAGGATCGCTAGGTCGTGTTCGACGGCCATCACGGCCCGGTCGCCGTCGTCGGCCAACTCCCGGACGAGCCGCGCGGCGGTCATCCGTTGGCCCACGTCGAGATACGGCGTGATCTCGTCGAAGAAATAAAACTCCGCGTCGCGGGCAAGTGTGGCCGTCAGCGCGACCCGTTGGAGTTCCCCGCCGGAGATCTCGTCGAGCCGGCTGTCCATCACCGTCCGGATGTCGAGCCGGTCGACCAGCTCGTCGAGCACCCCGCGTTCGTCCGTCGCGGCCAACAACTCCTGCACCTCCCCGTCGAACTGGTCGGGGATCTGGTCGACGTACTGGGGTTTGCGTGCGACCGCGACCTCGTCGTCGGCGAGCCGTTCGACGTACGTCTGGAGTCCCGTCCCGCGGACCCGTTCGAGCACGGCCTCCCAGGTTGGGGTCTGGTCGTGGGCGCCACGGTTTGGCACCATCTCGCCGGCGAGCATCCGCACCGCCGTCGACTTCCCGATCCCGTTGGGGCCGAGGATGCCGGTGACGCCGCCGGACTCCGGCACCGGCAGCCCGTACAGCCCGAAGGCGTTCTCCCCGTAACGGTGGATCGGCTCGTCGTCCAGCTCCGAGGGGAGGTTGATGATCTCGATGGCGTCGAACGGACACTTCTCGACACAGATCCCACACGACTCACCCAGACAGATCTCCTCGGAGATCCAGATCTGGTCGGCACCGCCGTCGTACGGCTCGCCCTCCTCGTAGCGTTCCTCCCGGGTGGTGATGCAGTCTTTCCCGGTTCGGTTGGGCGGACAGTAGTTCGAACACTCGTAGTTGCAGCGGTCGGGCTGACACCGATCTAAGTCGACGACCGCGATGCTGTCGTCGGCCATGCTCACACCCCGGTCGACAGCAGGACAGCATAAGAGATGAACCAGAACGTGAAGGTCATGAAGCCGACGTAGAGGTTGTCCTTGATCCCGAACTCACCAATATCGATCCCGACGAGCCCCAACACGGGGTACTGTGCGAACAACGCCCCCACCAACACGAGCAACGGCTCGCGGCTCTGTGCCACCCCGGCGCTGGTCCCGAACACCTGTGCGGAGACGAGCGCGGCGACGATCCCGCCGACACAGGCGAGTGTCGTCACCGTCACGCCCCGCATGTGGTCGGAGAGCCCGGAGGCGTTCTCTGTAGCCATGGCAATGAGTGGGCGAGCCGCCGACTAAAACGGTTCGCTCCCGTGGCGTCGCGCCACAGACGGGAGCGTTTCGCCAAGCTTTAACACACTCCCCGTTTCGAATCGAAACGATGAGTGAGTCCGAAGCGGAGACGCTCGACGACCTCCCGCCGAGCGCGAAACTCGTGTTCAAGGTACTGGAGTACAACGGATCGCTGACACAGAAGGGGATCGTAGAGGAGTCGATGTTGTCGGCCCGGACGGTGCGGTACGCGCTCGAACGGCTGGAGAACATCGGCGTCGTCGACGAGGATGTCTACTTCGCCGACGCCCGTCAGAACCTCTACCAGCTGACCGACGACGGCGTCGACAGCGTCCCCGCCGACTCTCCGGCTCGTGGGAAGGAGTCGGAACAGGAAGCCTGACGCCGGCTGTCTGTCGCGTCTACCGATCTCTCCCGGTATCTGACTCTCGCCAGACAAGAGCGACGGCCATATCCTACCAGAAGTCTGTCCCGACAGTTCGGCTCGACTCCGTTCCGATCACCCAACTCCGTTCCGATCACTCGACTCAGTCTTGGAGTGCCCGTTCGACTGCCGTCGCGACCGCGCGTGCCCGGTCGGCCGTCTCCTCACGGAGGTTGCCCGCCGCGACGGCCGCGTCGAGTTCGTCGTCGTCGACACGTTCGACCGTCCCGTCGCGGTGCCGCACCACGTCGACATGGAGATCGACGTACCGGACGGCGTCGGGGAACACCTCCGCGGGCGTGCAGATGTTGACGTAGGTCCCCTTCCGTTCCCCGTCGGCGCTCCGGTAGACGGTCGGGTACCACCACCGCCCCTCGCGGAACTTCGTCACCGCGGTGTCGCCAGCCTCCCGCGGTGCCTCCAAGGCGTCGTAGGTCCCGCCGGCGGTCATCGACCGTTCGACGGTGACGGTGCCGTCCGACGCCCGACTCGTCACCTCGCCGCGCCCCAACGAGACGAGCCGCCCGTCCGGCTTCCCGTGTGCGATCCCGATCCGATCGCCCTCTGTGGGGCCGAACTGCTCCGTGACGACCGCAAACGGGAACCGGTCGTCTGCGCCGTCGCCGGCACTCGCCTCATCGTCCGCACTCGCGTCTGTCCCGTCGAACGTACACAGCGCCTCGGCCAGATCCACTCCGCTGCTGGCGGCCGAGGAGGCGGCCTTCGTCCGGTGGTGGCCGGGCATCGTGCTCGTCACGGTTCGTCGGTGGCCGTCGAGGGTGAACCGTGAGGTGCGACCGAACCACACCCACGCCGTCGCTGGTTCCGTCGCGACCGCCGGCGGGGCCGGCGGCTCCGCCACCGTCGCGTCGATCCGCTCCGCGCGAGCCCCGGCGCGGTCCAGTGCCGCCGTCAGATCGTCCAACCCGGCTTCGGGTGCGGCCCGGTTCCACTCGATCCCCCAGCCGTCCGGCGTCTCCGTGTCGAGTAGGTCGGTCATCCGTGCGAGCTCCCGGGCGGCGGCCTCGTCGCCGCCGCGAACGCGGGTCTCGTTCCGCCCGCGGACGAGATCACCCAGCCCGCCACGGGCGCGCAACTGTGTCGTCAACTCCGGGCGGTCGTCGTCCCACGGTGCGGTCACACGCGTCACCTGGACGACACAGTCGTCACCCGTCTCGACCCGGTCGTCCGTCTCACTGTACGGGAGATACCCCGTCGCGTCGTGACCGCCGGGGGCGTCGACACCTAACTCGACGACCGCACCCCCGCCGAGCGTCTCCCTCACCCGGCCGTGGGCGACGGCACCCAACGGGACTGGGTCCGTCCACGCCATCGCGTCGACCGCGACGAGTAGCTCCTCCCGGAGCGTCGCGACCGCCTCGGGGTCGCCGTGGAGTGCGACCCCCTGCCGGTCTGGCCCCGTCTCACAGGTCACGTCGAACGGCGCGTGCGCGAACTCCTGGTCGAACCGCCGTCGGATCGCCGGCGACGCCTGGACAACCTCGTGGCCCGCCTCGCTCAGTAGCTGGGTGAGCGCGGTGGTGTAGATTCCGCGGAGCCGCACCGCGACCGGCTCGTCGGCCGTCTCCTCGTTCCTGTTCTCGTCGCTCTCAGTCGTCTCCCCGGCGCCAGCCGCCCCGCTCCCGTTGGCGTCGGTCACAGTGCCTCCGCCTCCGTCGCGAACCGGACCCGGTCGCCGACGCTCCCGCCGAGGGTGAGTTCCACAGCCCGTGGTCGTCCCTCCGAGTCGTCCCCCTCGGCACGATCCAACACACGACCGCCCTCGACGGGGACCCCCCAGCCGTCGAACCGGAGGTAGCCGCGGATGTCCGCCGCGTGTGTGTAGAGGTCGATCCACTCGACGTGTTGCTCGACCACATCGGCGTCACCGTGTGCTAGTTGTAGATCTGTGTGGTACTCCCCGCCGCTCTCGAAGAACGCGGCGAGGTCGTCGGCGTCCTGTCGAACGCGGTCGACGACACCGTCGGCTGCCGCCCGAATCTCGGCCGTCGAGAGGCCGACCTCGCGGAGCGCCGCCTGTGTGCGCGAGTCGAAGTGCATATGTGTCGGTAGGCGGCCGGTGGGCTTGAACGGTTGCGGTTCGCGATGGGGACGACCCACCGAAACGACCACACCCGCTCCGGAGCGACCACACCCGCCCCGAAACGATCACACCCGACCCCTTTTGCCCGCGGGTCGCCACCACCCGACAATGAGTCAGTCAGAGCCGACACCTGAGGTGTACGAACAGGACCGCGGGATGGACGCCCACAACCAGGCGATGCGGGAGATTCGTGCCGAGAAGGACGCCAGCTACGACCCACACGAACCCACCCGGGTGTGGCTCGACGAGGACAACACCCCAGACGGCGTGGTGCAGTCGCTGACGATCATCCTCAACACCGGCGGCTGTCGGTGGGCACGCGCCGGCGGCTGTACGATGTGTGGCTACGTCGCCGAGAGCGTCGAGGGCGGGTCGGTCACCCACGACGCGCTCATGGACCAGGTTGAGGTCTGTCTCGACCACGAACGCGACCAGGCCGACGAGCCGGCCGAACAGGTGAAGATCTACACCTCGGGGTCGTTCCTCGACGAACGCGAGGTGTCTGCCGAGAGCCGCCGCGCGATTGCTTCCGAGTTCGGCGACCGCGACCGACTGGTCGTCGAGTCACTTCCGGACTTCGTCGACGCCGACAAGCTCCGTGACTTCACCGACCGCGGGATCGCGACGGATGTCGCCGTCGGCTTGGAGACCGCGACCGACCGCGTCCGCCACGACTGTGTGAACAAGTACTTCGACTTCGCCGACTTCGAGACGGCCTGCGAGACGGCCCGAACGGTCGACGCCGACCCCGGCACGGCCGCCGCGGGCGTGAAAGCGTATCTCCTGATGAAGCCGCCGTTCCTCTCGGAGGGAGAAGCACTGGAGGATATGGTGTCGTCGATCAGACGGTGTGGCGCCGTCGACGGCTGTCACACGGTGTCGATGAACCCTTGTAACGTCCAACGTTACACGATGGTTGACGAACTCCACTTCCAGGGTGGGTACCGCCCGCCGTGGCTGTGGTCCGTCGCCGCCGCGCTCGAACGGACGACCGACACGGACGCTATCGTCGTCTCCGATCCGGTCGGGCACGGCTCCGACCGCGGTGCCCACAACTGCGGGGAGTGTGACGACCGCGTCCAGAAGGCGATCAAGGACTTCGACCTCCGACAGGACCCGAGCGTGTTCCAGCAGGTGTCGTGTGCGTGTGAGCGAACGTGGGAACTGGTGTGTGCGGAGGGAGCCAGCTACAGCCAGCCGTTGGTGGAGTAAACTACCCCACCCTACTCGCTCGCCACTGGAGTAGCTCGCTCCTTGAGGGTGGGGCTTTGATGTGGACTCCCGGCAATCAGGCACCAGCAATAGGCTGGTGACTCTCGCCGTTCAACGTCCCACCATTTATACGCACGTCTACTGGTGCGTCTCCGCTCCCCGACGTGGGCGAG
>ERZ1034486.77-NODE-77-length-29682-cov-5.960441_pt1 | contig 29682 bp, 29 predicted proteins | sample MGYA00520683_ERZ1034486 | MGnify/ENA primary metagenome ERZ1034486 (study PRJEB33760, sample SAMEA4777685) | hypersaline lake metagenome | biome: hypersaline environment; feature: brines | place: Spain | collected 2012-08 | depth 0 m ...
CACCGAGACGGGGCGAGGTGACGGGGCCACGCCTGCGACGACACAGACGAGCGCTCCGACGGAGACCACGGTGTCCCCGACTGCGACAGAGACGACGAGACGAACCCAGACACCGGACACGGAGACGAACGCACCGGCGAGAGACACCGGGACGGACACGCCGACGCCGGACACAGAGACGGACACACCCACCCCGGCGCTCAACCAGACCGGCTACGAGGTGACACGGTTGCTCGGTCCCGAAGACGACCGACACGGGGTGTTCCACGGACCACTTCTCCACCCGTACGACGAGAACGTGCGAGTTCAACTCCTCACGAGCCAGGAGGAGTGGAAGACTGCTCGCCGTGAGATCGAAGACAGGGTCGACACCTCGTACGAGGGCCTTCCGTTCGTCACGGAGACCACGTTCCACGTCGAGAGTCTAATCGTCGTGTGGGTCGACATGGCGAACACCGGCAGAGTCCGTCTGGTCGACGTCACCAGGGAGGGAACGCGGACCGTTCGGCTGCGTGTGAAAGCAGTAGGGAGCTTTGGAGCACAGGTCAGAATAGGTCGGATCCTCCTCGTCCGGGTGCCGAACGGACAACGGCTCACGCGGGCTGTTGTCGAATACCTTGACGACGAGAGAGAGTTCACCGTCGTGACAGACGAGGAGAGAGACGAGTCGGCAACCGAGACGACCACGAATGATACGGAGAGACAACGAGTCTGGCCGATTAGTGGTCGCTGACCCGCTCAGGACCGACCGAACGATCGTAATCGGACTCAGGGCCAGTTCCCGGAGTTCTGGTAGGCGTCGACCACGCGTTGGATCGCGACGACGTACGCCGCCGTCCGGAGGGTCGGGGCATCGGTGTCCTCGAACGCGTCGATCATGTCGTCGAACCCGTTCGTGATGTGGCGTTCCAACTCCTCGTTGACCTTCTCTTCGGTCCAGTAGAACCGCTGTCGGTTCTGGACCCACTCGAAGTAGCTGACCGTGACGCCGCCGGCGTTCGCGAGGATGTCCGGGACGACGTACGTGTCGGAGTCACCCAACACCTCGTCGGCCTCCGGCGTGAGCGGGCCGTTGGCGGCCTCGACGATCACGTCCGCGCGCACGTCCGAGGCGAGCGTCCCGTCGATAGCGTTCTCCAGTGCGGCGGGCACCAGTAAGTCGACATCCAGTGTCAACAGCTCTCGGTTGGACAGTTCCTCCGTCGCGCCGCCGTAGTCGGAGACGGAGCCAGTCTCGCGTTTGAACTCCTTGACGGCAACCGTGTCGAGACCTGCGGGGTCGTGGATCGCGCCACTGGAGTCGGAGACGGCGACGACCGTCCCGCCGTGTTGTTCGATCACCTTGGCGGCGATCCACCCGGCGTTGCCGTACCCTTGGACCGCGACCGTCGCGTCCGCGAGATCACGGCCGAGGTAGTCGAAGATCTCACGCGCGGCGAAGGTGGTCGACCGCCCGGTCGCCTGGACGCGGCCGGCGCTCCCGCCGTTGTCCGGCGCCTTCCCGGTGATGACGCCCGGCGCGGTCGTGTTCTCCAACGTCTCGTAGGTGTCTTTGATCCAGTTCATCTCCCGCTGGCCCGTGTTCACGTCGGGTGCGGGGATGTCGCGGTCCTCGCCGATCAACGGCCGGAGTTCCTCCGCGAACGACCGGGTGAGCCGTTCGAGTTCCCCGTCGCTGTAGTCGGAGGGGTCGACCTCGATCCCACCCTTCCCACCGCCGTACGGCACGTTCGCGATAGCGCACTTGTACACCATCCACCCCGACAACGCCTTCACCTCGTCGCGGGTGACGCCTGGGTGGTACCGAATCCCCCCCTTGTACGGCCCGCGGTCGCCGTTGAACTGTGACCGGTAGGCCCGGAACACCTCGATGTCACCGTCGTCCAACTCGACCGAGAGGTTCGTCTCCAACACGCGCTCGGGGTTCTTCAGCCGTTCGAGCACGTCTGGCGACACGTCGAGGTAGCGTGACGCGTCGTCGATCTGTTCTTGGAGACTCTCGAACGGGTTCGCCTCGTCGGACATGCGTAGCCAGCAGTGACCGGTGTACGTAAGACTGCCGAATCAATCGCATACCCAATCCTAATATGCCCTTAATTGTCCGTGGTTCGACTACCGTTCCCGCGGGAATCAGCCACGAGCGGCGCCGAGGCGCCGAATCTGTGACTCGGAACCGAGTTGTCGTCTCGGCCGGCGGTGGTGGTCACTCGCTCCCGGTCGGGCCTCACTCGTCCGGGTCGGCTGTGGGCTCGAACGCGAGGTCGGCCGCGAGTGCTCGCTCCCGCACGCGCTCGGCCTGCGCGATCAGAGGGGCGTCGACCATCTCGCCGTCGACCTCGAACACGCCACGACCCGCCTCGGCCGCGCGGTCTCGCGCACCGAGCACCCGTTCGGCCCACGCCACCCGGTCGGGGTCGGGGGTGAACGCCTCGTTGATCGGGCCGACCTGTGCCGGGTGGATCGCCATCTTCCCGTCGTAACCGAACCCGACGGCCGTCTCCGTGGCCGCTCGCAGCCCCTGTTCGTCCTCAAACTCCGTGTACAGCGTGTCGATCGCGTCGATTCCCGCGGCGGCCGCGCTCGTGACGACACGTTGGCGGGCGTACGTCACTTCCCGTCCGGACTCCGTTCGGGTCGCGCCCACGTCGGCCGCGAAGTCCTCGGCACCGAACAGAAGCGCGTCCGTCGCTGGGTGATCGGCGATTGCGGCGGCCGCGACGACGCCGCGGGCGCTCTCGACGAGCGCCAACACCCGGGTCGGGAGGTCACGGTCGGCCAGCAACCCGGCAGTGTCGTCGACCGCGTCCGCGTCACTCGCCTTCGCGAGCATCACCGAGTCCGGCGGTTCGTCGGCGGCCGCGAGCGCGTCCGCGTCCGCCGCCGGGTCCGCGCAGGACAGTCGAACGCACAGCTCCGCGTCGGCCGCGCGACAGTCCGCGCGGAACCCGGAATCCGAGAGCAGTTCCGTGACCGCCTCGCGGGCCGCCGGCTTCGCGTCGGGCACGACGGCGTCTTCGAGGTCGATCGTGATCACGTCCGGCTCCGCGCGCGGGGCTTTCCGGACGAGGTCGGGCTGGTCACCGGGCGAGAACAGGAGACTACGTCTGGACACGCCCGGGGTGTCGGGGCGAACCCGTTCGAAGCTTCCGGTCGAGTTCACCAACCCGACGTGTCCGGTCGAGTCTACCGGCTCGAAGCGTCCGGTCGAGTCCACCGGTTCTTTCTCTCCGCGTGTCGACGGCCCGGGTGTGACTGGGCGTTACTACGAGGCGTTCACGGTCGGCGAGACGATCGACCACGAACGCCGCCGGACGATCAGCGAACGCGACAACCAGGTGTTCTGTGACACGACGATGAACCAACAACCGCTCCACCTCGACGCCGATTTCGCGGCCGACACCCAGTTCGGCGAGCGACTCGTCAACGGCCTGTTGACGATGAGCGTCGCGGTCGGCGTTTCCATCCCGGAGACGACTGACGGCACGATCGTCGCAAACCTCTCGTATGACGACGTGTCACACCCGAACCCCGTCTTCCACGGGGACACGATCCGCGCGCGCTCGACCGTCACCGACAAACGCGAGACCAGTGACGGCGAGCGCGGGATCGTCACGATGCGCGTCGAGGCGTTCAAGATCGCCGACGCCGACCCCGAAAGCGGCGCGTACGACGGTGGTTCTGCCGACCCCGAAGCGGTGACCAGCGAGGGCGACGTGTTGGTGTGTTCCTTCGAGCGGACGGTGTTGTCGCTGAAGCGAGACGCGGAGTGACCACACTCCGCTGTGAATCATCCGATAACTTTGTAAAGTAATTATGTTTGAGAGACGTACTCACTCTCCTGTGTAGCGAAGAAATCTGATAAAGCGGCTCGGCACGGCGAGTGTAGCAACAATCGGTGCTGGCGGCGTCGCGCCTGTGACCGACGGGCAGGGGATGTACGTCACCGCCGAACTGGACGGTGAACAGGTCACGATGACCGAAGGGGAATTCGACGAGCACCCGGACACGCGGTCGCTGACCGAGGTGGACGACGACGAACTCGTCTGTTACTTCGACTGCTGTGCGTGGTGCGCCAACTACGATGGGAACACCGAGTGTGAGTGTCGCACGGGGGGGTGCGTCTGTTTCTGACGGCAGAACTGTTCTGTTCTGGTTTGTTCTGTTCTGGTTTGTTCTGTTCTGTGGGGGACGTGCTACCAGCGACGAGGCCAGACACACCGTTCCCGGATTTTTATACCTCCATGTTAGGTTTCACCACCTTGCAAAGAGTTTATATGGTGTGGGTGAAAATTACTTCTCGATGCGAGAAAGCCCAGATCGGGACGGCATCAGCCGGCGTAGTGCGATCAAACAGCTCTCGGCAGTCGGCATCGGGATCGGTGCGTTCGGCACCGGGACCGTCGCGGCCGAGGACGGCGACAAGGAGATCCCGTACGACGGGTTCACGCGGCCGTATCCGGACAAGTCGGCGACGGTCATCGACTCGTCGATCCGAGGCGTCACCAACCACCCGGAGATGTTGTTCGTCTCTGACGAGTCGATGAAGCGGCACCTGGAGTCGTCGGATCTCGACGGGCGTGCCTTCTCTGAGGCGCGCGACTACCTCGTCGAGCTGCGGAAGCAGTACCCCGTCGAGCGGGTCAGGGACGGCCAGGACACCGTGATCCGGCTCGCGCCGGAGGCGGAGACAGAGACGATCTACCCGGAGCGGGGCAACGACGCCGAACTCACTCGGCACAGGAACGTGCTCCACGCGTTCAACGGCGGGAAGCCGGGTGACGGCCACAAGATGGTCCATCACGACGAGGTGGGGACTCAGTGGTCACAGGGGAACCACCGCGACATCACGGACGCGTTGCTCGACAGCGCCGGCAAGTACAACAGCACCATCGTCGCGGCGTCGGACGACCCGGACGACTTCGGCGAGGAGGCACGAGGGCAGGTGAACGGGATCTGTGATCAGATCGACGCTGGTCCCCTCAACGGAGTCAAAGACACCGCGTGTGGCTACATCAAGAAGGGGTTGGACGTGTTCCACACGAACTACGCGCAGTACCACGACCCCAGTATCGCCTCGATTCCGCTCGGACCACTCGGAAGCGTCGACATCCCAGCCGGGATCGGGAAGGCACCCACCGCGACGAACACGTTCTACTACGCCGCCAGCGCAGCCAACGACGACGAGAAGTTCGGGTGGTCGCTCCACTATCTCGAGGACATGTCCCAGCCGCTCCACGTGGGGATGGGACTCGAACAGGCCGGCTTCGAGATTAGCTGGAGCGGAATCAGCAAGGACCCCAAGTACTGGCTCCACTACGGGTTTGAGGGGCTCGTCAACGAGTACTGGAACCAGGACCCGTCCTTCTCGTTCGACGCGGACACGCTGAAAGAGACGATGAAGAACGGCGGGACGGCCGGCTACGTCTACCCCAAGTCTGCCGCCGAGAACATGGCGAGCACTGCGACCAAGTACGCCAGTGACATCTACTACGAGATCCTCGAAAACGAGAGCAACGACAACTACAACAACTGGGACTGGTACACGAAGTACACCGTCTACAAGGACCTCGCCAACTGCTTCTCCGAGCTCGGCTACCTCGGTCGCGGCATGATCGATAAGTACTACTGACGACGAATCGGACGGTTCAACCGACGAGACCGCCCGCGGGGCGGTCGGTGATTTTTCTTCGACGCCGAGAGTAGAACGGCGGTTAGCGCACTGTCAGTGCCGCCTCGTACCAGCCACCGTCGTAGCGACACAGCGACCAGTCGAAACTCGTCCCGCTCGGGTTCTCCTCGGTCCCCCCAGGGACCTCCGGCATCGCCGCCTGCATCCCGAGTTGGTCCGTGATGGTTGTCAGTGCGTCCGACATCCCACCCGACTCCGTGTAGAGACGTCCCTCGGAGACCGCGGTCGCGGTGTCGAGTACGTCGGTGACGGGGGGAGAAAGTGAGTCTCGGTCGAACCGTGCGTCGACGAGCGTCGTGTCGACGTAGTCGACGAGTCCAGCGGGGTCGTCGGCAACCTGTTCGGCGGCAAACGAGAACTGTCGAACCGTGGCCGTCCCTCGCTCGGCGCGGGCGCGGAAGTAGTTGCCCTCGCTCTCGAAGACATCGAACGGTGGCTCCGGGACGAGCGCACTCGCCTCGGGCTCCATCCCGCGGTGGTAGGTGACACCCCGGTACGGAAACGTCGTGTCGTCGGCGTCCAACGGCGGGGATCGCGAGGCGGCGGTGTTGTCCGCGGCCGCCGCCAGAATCTGTCGGTCCCGTTCCGACAGCGACGACGGCGGCGACGACACCGCCTGGGCGTCGGCGGCCGGCGTCGACTCCGTGTAGTCAAGATAGAACGCCCAGCGTTGCTCGGTCGTCTCCGTCCGTCCTGTCGGAACAACCTGATAGACACCGTCTTCACGCTCCGCGAACCGTGGGTACGGGCGTGTCTCCGTTCCAAACTCCACACGGAAACTGAACTGGAGTTCGGGAGCCGTCACCGACCCGGTCTCGAACAGTTCTGTGATCAACTGTTGTTTGTACGACTCTGGGTAGTCGATCTGGTGGAGCGCACTCACGTCGGTCAGTGCTGCCGCAGTGTACCGTCGCGCGACGGCCGGGAGACTGTCGGCAACCGGGTTCGTTTGGAGCTTGTACGTCGGACCACCCCCGTCGGTCCCTCCGCAGCCGGCTGCCACGACACTCCCACCGACTGCCACCGTACGAAGTAACCCTCGTCGCGTCTGTCGACGTGTCACAGCCGAACGTAGAAGTGGGACGGGGTAAGTAACTTCTCTTCTTATTGTTTGAGGTATCCTGAATCGTTGATATCCGTTCACCAGAGCAGCTAAGAGCGATAGCTCTCCATGTGTCTTATACAATACTTAGAAATATTACTTATTCTGATAAAATATTTCTTTTATTTCGAAAGAGTTATTTGATGTCGAGAGAGTTAACCGAGTGTGTTCGAAGACACAAGCAAGGTCAGTCGACGGAGTGCACTCAAGCAGATCTCTGCGGTCGGGATCGGAGTCGGCGTGTTCGGCACTGGCACTGCTACGGCAGACGATGGTGAGAAGCAGACAGACTACAGCGGCTTCACAGTCCCGTATCCAGACAAGACAGTAACTGTGTTCGGGGAGTCGATGCGGAGAGTCACCAACCATCCGGAGTTGTTGACGGCCCCGGAAGAGACACTCGTGGCACGGCTAGAGGCATCGGACGTGACCGGGCGGCGGTTCACAGAGGCGAAACGGTACGTCACGGAACTCCAGAAGCAGTATCCAACGAGACGGGTCCCGAAAGACGGCGACACGGTGATCCAGCTCGCACCAGAGGCGGTGTCAGATCAGATCTACCCCGAGAGAGGGAACGAAGCCGAGAGCCGTCGGTTCAAAGACGCAGTCATGGCGTTCAGTGGGACGGAGCCACAGCCGGTGTCGGAGTATCAGAACACCGACATCGGAACACAGTGGACGCAGGATCACCACAAAGAGATCACGAAGGGACTGCTACGCAAGGAAAACGAGTACAATTGGGAAGTCCACTACAGCTCGGACGACCCCGACAACTTCGGAGACCAGGCAAAAGACGAGGTGGGTGATCTGTGTGACCAGCTCGACTTCGGGTACTTCTCCGGCGTCGAAGATGTCGCGTGTGACGCGATCAAGAGCGCACTCGACGTGTTCGCGTCCAACTACACGCAGTATCACGACACCGATCCGTACATCTCTCTTGGACCGTTCGGGACTGTCGGAGCCAGCGAGCTTGGATTGGCACCGGAAGCTGGGGCTGCGTTCTATGCCGACGCAGATCTGAACAACGACGACGAGAAGCTCGGATGGTCGCTCCACTACGTTCAGGACGTAGGACAGCCGCTGCACGCCGGTATGGGAATGGAACAAGCTGGATTGGACTTCTACGGGTGGGACTTCAGCCTGAGCCCGAAGAACTGGCTCCACCGAGAGTTCGAACAGCTCGTCAGTAATAACTGGGAGAGTGACCCCGAGTTCATGGGTAACTCGGACCCGCTCAAAGACGTGATGCTGAACAACGGCAAGGCGAGCTACGTCTGGGTGAAAGGCGCAATCGAAGACTTAGCCGGCACGTCTGGGACCTACGCGAACGACATCTACTACGAGATCGTGAACGACAGCAGCACCGGCTCGGAAGTCAATTGGAGTAACTGGGACAGCAACACGAAAGAAAACGTCTACAAGGACCTGGCCAACTGCTACTCCCAGATGGGGTACATCGCGCGTGGAATGATCGACGGTTACTTCTGAACCGGTCAAGCAGGCCGTCTTTTTATGCTGTGTCTTTCTGTATCGTAGCTTTCCCGTTGTAACGGCAGCTAAGATGAAAAGATTGTAATCGCTGTTCTCTACACACCCACAGTATGCGAAGACACGACACATTCGAGCAGTTCGGAACGACAACGGCTGTGGTGGCTGCGGTGCAGGGGTCGCGTCGACAGACACGGCCGTACCGTCGAGTGGGAGTTCGTGGACGGGCGTGTCGAGCAGTTCACGCTGGCGGAGTTCGACGATCGTCCGAAGACGCCGGTCGTCACCGACAAACGCGAGACCAGCGACGGCGAGCGTGGGATCGTCACGATGCGTGTCGAGGCGTTCAAGATCACCGACGCCGATCCCGAAAGCAGCGCGTACGACGGGGGTTCTGCCGATCCCGAAGCGGTGACCAGCGAGGGCGACGTGTTGATGTGTTCCTTCGAGCGGACGGTGTTGTCGCTGAAGCGAGACGCGGAGTCGTGACAGCGGCAAAGCGCGTCGTGACCGTCGCCGGTGACGCGGCCGACTCGCTCGCGGCGACGCTGCCGGCGGCGACGACGCTCGCTCGGGTCGGTCTCGCGGTGATGCTCGTCGCCGCCGGCGGCCACAAACTGCTCCAGCCGGGCGGCTGGACGGTGTACGTCACCGACTGGCTCGCGCCGTGGCTCGTCGTCTCGCCGCGCGTGTTCATGTTGGCAAACGGCTGGCTGGAGTTGGGGTTCGCCGGGCTGTTGTTCGCGAACCGCTACACCGCGCTGGCGGCGACGGTGGCGTGGGTGTCGCTATCGGCGACAATCGCGTATTTGAGTGTCGTCTGGCTCACCACTGGCGCGTTCGGCGACGTGATCGCGCGTGATCTGGGACTGCTGGCGTTGGCGTTGGTGGTGTTTCGGAATGAAAGAGTAGAGCACAGAACCGACAGTTTACTACCACGCTGTTAGAATATCATATAATTTTAATATATATTATCCTGTTAAATATTCGTTATTTATTATTTTCATATTTTATTACAGAGTCTTTTTATGTATAGGCGTGGATTACCTCTCGTGGTTGAAATTGCTGTTGATGGTTGTCCGACAACAGGGAAGTCAAGCCTAATCGCAGGGCTTTCAGACAACTACGAGATTGTTCCAGAACTAACAACGTTTCTCCCAGATCGAGTTAGATCGTATCCAAAATCTGCCAAAGAGTACGAACAACGGGTTCTTGCGGAGTTCGAAAATCTCGTGTACAGAGCGGACCGATACGGGGACAGCGACACTGTCTGTGAGATGTCTGTCGTGGGGACAGTTGCGTTCTCATCGCTTCTGGGGGAGCTTGTCGGTGTGGATGACCCAGCACGCATTATTACGTCGGCAATTGATCAATTCGGTGATATGGTTCGTCATCCGGACGTGTTCGTTTTCCTCACTGCCTCACCAACAGTTGTGCAATCCCGGTGGAGTAATAGATCAATTTCGTCGACATTTTGGTCTGACCCGGCTGTCATTACCTACCTAAACGAGTTCTACCGACAGGCGGCTCACCACCTCCCTGCCGTCGTGATCAACAGTGGGAAAGTTGATTATGAGGCAGCAGTCGCACGACTTCGAGACGCTCCATCGCGCATTTCTGCTGACGAGTCAGTTGATCTGTGCTCAGTGCTTCGACAACTTGCCAGTCAAGAGCGTCCAGTAGTCGACTGGTCGGTTCTAGAAGACGACCGCTACGTTCGTCTTAGAGAGGCTAACAAAGAGAAGTATGATTAGTATTGATAAAAAGTACTACCTCTACGAGGCAACTGGATCGGCCGGTTTCATGCGGCCAATAATGGTACTGTACGTCGTTGGGCAGGGTGTCTCGTATCAAGAACTCGGGTTTCTGTCGGCGTTTCTCTCCGCGACAGTGTTGTTATTAGAGGTACCGACTGGCGCGGTGACTGATCGGTTGGGTCGTCGTCGGAGTCTACTCGTGTCGACTGTACTGTACATCACGATGACTATCGGATTTGTGCTCGCTGGGAGTTTCTGGGCGTTTCTCCCGGTGTACTTTGCGAGAGCAGTTGCCAAAGGGTTCCTCTCCGGAAGTAGCTCTTCGTGGTTGTACGACGTTCTCGAAGAGCGTTCGGCGACAGAGGAGTACACACGAATCCGTGGTCGTGGAAAGACGGCACAGTGGGTGAGCCTCACAGTAACTGTCTCTGTCGGAGGAGTCCTGTACACAATTGATCCATTGTATCCTTTCTACTGTACGGCCGTATTGAACGGTATCGCACTCGCGGTAATCTGGTCGTTCCCAGAGGCGGAGTATCGGAACGATCCCAGCGAAGACGAAACACCGTGGCGAGCGATCAAGCAGACGATCGGGACAATTCGGGAGCAGACCGAAGACACTACACTTCGAGTATATCTCATTGTAATCTGTTCATTCTACGGTGTGATTAGTGCTTCAAATACATATATTCAACCACTAGTAGCTGAGGGTTATAGTGACCCGGCTGGACTGGGACTGGGTATAAGCGCAATCCTTCCCGTTGGCGCTGCACTCGGCGGGCTGTACGCGGTCGCACGTCTACTCTCTGGGGTGATGTCGGCACTCGCGCCACGGCTTGAATCAGCCATCGGCCCCCACTGGAGTGTCGTGTTGGTTCTGTGTACGCTCGCAGGATCACTCGTGCTACCGTTCGTCTCTCCAGTCGGGACGGTCATGTTGTTTTTCGTGCTGAACGGGCCGAAGGCGTTGATCCGGCCAATTTCCGAGTCGTTCCTCAATAGTCGGATTGACGCTGCGAGCCGTGCAACAGTGATGAGTTTTATATCTATGTTGTACTCCGGGGTTGCCATACCAGTGAATCTAATAATCGGATTCGTATCTACACGAGTTTCACTCGAATTTGCGTTACTGATCGTTGCCGTCCCGACGGTCGCTGCCGGGCTTCTGTGGGTCCGGTACGCCCGTCTACTCCCGGTCAACCCACACGCACAGGCAGTTACTCCAGAAGATAACTGACTGTCTCCCGCTGTTAATTATCTAACTGTTTTGCTCTTTGACCGTTCGGGTGGTCGGCTCCCAACTCTTCTCGTAGCCAACGACGATTCGGAGCAGCATCACCCACATCGCTGCACAGTACACCGTCAGGAACACTATCAGAAACGGCCAGTTATCGCTGTCCGACTCACCGAAGAGGGTGAAGAGTGGGGCAAGGGGGACCAGAAACACTCCTAGAAACGGAAGCAATAGCTGTGCGTACCAGCCGGCGGAAAGCCGGAATGCCGCTTCCCGGAGCCGGTCACGGTCAGGGTCCGAAAGGAGATTCTCAACAAATCCACCCATCCAGCGAAGCTGCTGGTCGAGAAACGAACGGAAATCCGGTGGAGCCTGTTCACCGATTCTAGTGGTGTCAGTGACGTACATTCGGTCACCTCCGAGGTATAGTCGCTTGGTAAAGTCTACGTCTGGAGTGAGTTGGTTGGGACGAAACCCGTGTTTGACGAGTGCGCTGTACTCAAGAACGCCGTTACAGCCGTTTGTGTGGTTGTACGTTCGGAGAAACTGTGCGACGCGTTGCTGGATATTAAGAAACTCGTAGCCAGATGCGACTACGCGTGGAGTGAATCCAACATCGTGGTTGTACACGTATCGTCGGCCGGTAACGAGTTTGACTCGCGGTCGTCGTCTGAGTTCGGCGAGACAGCAGGCGAGAAAGTCCTTGTCCGGACGGACATCCACGTCGAACAGAGCTACGTACTCTGGAGAATCAATTCGTTCAAGCGCGTATTCGACAGCACCGGCACGTCGTCCGTCCGTTGTCTCCCTGTGAAGTCTGTCGACTCCTTCAAGAGCAAGTTCCTCGGAGCTGTCACGCTGGTCAAGCACGAATGTAATTGAGATCGAACAGTCTGGCGGCGGCTCCAACCCGCTTAGCTCTTTGGCAGTTTGTTCAACGAGGCGGTCTGGCTCCGAAGGAGCGACAGGTACCAGAACGTGGAGCGCATCAGTCACTAAGCAAACACCTCGTCGTACACAGAGTCAACAACGGAGTCAAGTTGTCCGACGAGCGTGGAACAGCCCGTGGCTGCGACGAGTTGTTCAACGCTTTCGAGTCGTTGTGCAGCGTCAGCCTCAGACTCAAACACTGGGACGGTTATCCGCGGGCCAGCGAGCAGTGTCGGGTGTATTCGGGCGAAGAAAGCACCACGCCGTGACAGTTGGATGCGAGCTGTCGCGGTGTCGAGTGTTCCCCACTCTGTCGGTGCGTTGGCCCGATCTAGCTGTATCACACTCGCTATCGGAGTCGTCTCTTCTGAGACCACTACCGAGAGGGCTTCGGGGTCAATATCATTCACTGGCTCCTGTCGGGTCACCACCGCAGAGTCAACACCAAGATCAGTGTTGAGGACCCGTGGGCTCAGTGCTAGGCCTTTCGTTCCACCGACAACTTTTTTTCCATCAATGAGAGTCCGATCTTGTGACTGAAGCGATAGTCCGTAACGACGACACAGAGCGACGGCAATGGTGGTCTTTCCAGACCCGGGTTCACCTGTCAGAACTACAGATTGATCACCGTCGGTGACAGCTGCGGAGTGGAGTGAGTAGTAACCCGCCCGGACGTATACAAGTTCCATCGCTCTCGCAATAAGCACGGCTATGTCAACTGGATCGATTTTGTCGTTGGGAACAGTGAGCCGGCAACCGCACTGGCCAACTCCGAGGTTGGGTCTCCCTATTCCGACTGTAACATCGTACGCGGCTGATGGTGCCTCGTCCGGCGGTTTGAAACAGACATCGGGGATGTGGTGACGAATCGCTTCTCGCAATCCATCAATATCTGTCGGGGATTCAAACCTCACTCTGCAGCCATGACTGTCAACAGTCATTGCTGTGTCTGTTTCCCCCGTTTTTCGATCAGCGGACCGTGGTGTTTTCCCGAATCTGTTTTGATGTTTCACAGAGCTATTAGTTATCCCATTTGTTTCAAGTTTTCTATTGTATTCTGTAAAGAACTCTGTGAAATGATTTGCAGGTTAAGATGCCGGGGTATTAATTTGAATTTTACTTATTGGATATTAATGGCCTACAAAATCGTCCCGTGTTTCTTCTCCGGCACGGACTTCTCAATGTCGGCGTAGAAGTCGAACCGCGCGACCAACTCCTCGCGCAGCTCCGAGGGCGGGACGATCTCGTCGATCACAACCTCGCTGGCCATCCGGTGGACATCGATGTCGCGGCGGTACTCCTCGCGCAGTTCCTGTTCGCGTTCCGCACGCGCGTCTTCGTCGTCGATGTCCGCGAGCTGGTTGGCGTACACCGCGTTGATCGCCGCCTCCGGCCCCATGATCGCGATCTCGCCGGAGGGCAGGCCGAGCACGGACTCCGGCTCGTAGGCGGGCCCGCCCATCGCGTAGATCCCCGCGCCGTACGCCTTCCGGACGACGACCGTCTGCTGGGGGACCGTCGCCGCTGAGGTGGCGTAGATGAACTTCTTCCCCTTCTCCAAGATGGCGTCTTTCTCCACCGACGAGCCGGCCATGAACCCGGGCGTGTCACACAGATACAACAGGGGAATCTCGTAGGCGTCACACGTCCATATGAACTCCGCGGCCTTCTCGGCGGCGTCCGGGAAGATCGCTCCCGACCGCTGTGCGGGCTGGTTGGCGACGACCCCGACCGGCCGGCCGTCGATCCGGGCGAACGCGGTGACGATCTCCTTGCCATACTCCGATTTGAGTTCGAACACGCTGTCGGCGTCCGCGACACGTTCGAGCAGATCTGTCACGTCGTACGCGCGGTTCGGGTCCTCGGGGACCACCGAGTCCGTCCCCCGCGGATCGAGCGCCGGCGGTGTCGGCTCCGACCGCGGCGGGTCCTCGTCGGCCACGTCCGGCAGATACGTGATCAGCTCCGCGACCAACTGGCGGGCGTGGGCCTCGTCGTCGGCGACGAGATCGGCGCTGCCGGAGTACTGCGCGTGGACCGCCGGCCCACCCAACTCGTCCATCTCGATCTCCTCGCCGGTGACCATCTTCACCATCCGCGGGGAGGCAATCGCCATCGCGGACATCCCCTCGACCATGATCGTGAAGTCGGCGAACACCGGGGTGTATGCGGCGCCAGCGATACAGGGCCCGTACAACACACAGATCTGAGGCACCCGCCCGGACAGCATCGAGTGGTTGTAGTAGTACTTCCCGATCCCCTCGCGGTTGGCGAAGAAGCCGGTCTGTTGGTCGATCCGGCCGCCCGAGGAGTCCATCAGATACACCACGGGTTTGCCGTTCTTCAGCGCGCGTTGTTGCATCCGGAGGAACTTCTCGACCCCTTTCGCGGCCATCGACCCCGCCTTGACGGTGAAGTCGTTGGCCATCACATGGAGGTCGCGGCCCTCGAACTCCGCGGCGCCGGTGATCAACCCGTCGGCGGGGATCGGGTCCGTCTCCCCGTCCGTCGCCGGCGAGTCCGGGTGCCACTCGTCGAAGTTGGCGAACCGGCCGTCCTCGAAGGTGAGGGCGTCGCCGGGGTCGGTGTTCTCGTCGCCGAACCAGAGGTTGAGTCGGTCCCGGACGAACAGCTTCCCCTGGTCGGGGAGTCGGTCCTTGTACTTCTGTGGCCCGCCCGAGAGGATGTCGGCGATCTCCCCGCGGAGCGTCTCCTCGCGGCCGCCCGGTCGTTGCCCGTCGTCGATCGGGTAGTCCGGTTCCGGCGGCGTCGCCCGCGCGGCCGGCTCTCCGTCGCCGACCACGACCGCCACCTCGACCGCGAGGTGTTCGGCCAACGCCGACGCGATCGCGGACGCCTCTTCGTCGGTGGCTCCCGCTCCGACGTGGACTCTCATACGCAGGGGGTGGCGAGTATTGCGGAAAACGGTTACTATGCCCCGCGACGCACCGCCGCCGGCGCCGCCACCGGACTGGCCGTTCGAGCGTCGGCTTGCCGACCACCGGGGCTGGTCGTCGCCGTCTCGGTCGTTCCGCCGTCGTCACCACCGATCGGGGACCCGGTCGCCTGCCCGAACCACAACGGACCCCCAACCGGTGGTGTCCCAGCGGCTCCCCACTGAGAACGGGGCCTGGTCGAACGTGTGCGAGACGGCGCCGTCGGGGTCGACCGTTCGCGAGAGGGTGACGCTGTCGTGCCCCCAGTAGGCAACGCTCTGTGGCTCCAGTCCGACGGCACCGAGGTGTGGCCCCGAGACGCGTCGGGTGACGACCAACCGACCGCTGTCGGCTCGCCCGTCGTCGCGGATGACGACCCGGTTGCGACCCAACAGCCGTCCGTCGTCGTCATGGACTGTCACCGTCCGGGAGCGTTGTCCGAGGTTGCGTTCGTGAGCCACCGCGAGTTCGGCGGCGTCCGTATCGCCGGCCAACGCGTCCGGGAGCGTGACCGACACGGGTGGTGTGGCGGTCGGTGTCGGCTCCGGTGTCGCCGTCGGGGACGGCGTCGGCGTGGGTGTGCCGTCGAGCGCGGGATTGACCGTGTTCTGTGTGTCGTCGTCTGCGGCACCACAGCCGGCCAGCAAGACGACGACCACGACCGCGGCAACGACCCTGACACGTGTCACAGCCAGTCGTGGGACGGGCGCGATAAAGCCGTTTCCCGGCGTCGTCGTGCGGCCGCCGAAACCAAGGCTTTTGTAGGCTGTACGGCGAACGTCGGGGTAACACAAGCCGATGGTCCGCAAGAAGACGCTCAGCCCGAGCGGGGCCAAAGACGAGGACGGGGAGTACCACAACGTCCACGTGAACCTCCACGAGGACGAACTCGCCGTCGCAGGGATGGACATCGGAGACGAGGTGTTCGTCCGCGTACGCGACGGAAAGATAATCATCCAACAGGCGGACCCAGACGACGTGGAACACGACTTCTGAGCAGTGATCGCCACTCTCTACGACCGGCTGAAACCGGGGTTGTTCGCGCTCCCGCCGGAGACGGCACACGGCCTCACCCACCGACTGATGCGTGCCGTCCAGGACACCCCGGTCCAGTCGGCGCTGGCGAGCGGGCTGTCGGTGCGTGACCCGCGGCTGTCGACGGAGCTGTGGGGGATGGCGTTCCCGACACCGGTGGGGGTCGCCGCCGGGTTCGACAAGAACGCCCACGTCCCGCGGTTCCTGGCCGCGCTCGGCTTCGGCCACGTCGAGGTGGGCGGTGTCACCGCCGAGGGCCAGTCGGGCAACCGCCGGCCGCGGCTGTTCCGGCTCCCAGAGTCTGAGGCGTTGATCAACCGGATGGGGTTCAACAACGCTGGCGCCGACGCCGTCGGCGAGCGACTCGCCGCGGAGCCGTCCCCGTCGGTGCCGTTGGGTGTGAACGTCGGGAAGTCGAAGACGACGCCGTTGTCGAAGGCGGCCGAGGACTACCGTTACACCTACGACCGGGTCGGTGCCCACGCCGACTACACGGTCGTCAACGTCTCCAGCCCGAACACGCCCGGACTGCGGTCACTCCAAAATCGGGCGAAGTTGGAGTCGATCCTGGGCACCCTCCGGGACGCCGGGGCGGACCCGCTGCTGGTGAAGCTGTCGCCGGATCTGTCACAGGACGCCACCATGGAGGCGTTGGCCGTCGTTGACGAGTTGGGGCTCGACGGGGTGGTCGTCACCAACACGACGACCGAGCGGTCCGACGGGGTGACCGACCCCCGGCGCGCGGAGCGTGGCGGGCTGTCGGGTGCGCCCGTCGAGGAGCGCGCGACGGATCTCGTCGAGTTCGTCGCCCGACAGGTCGACGTGCCGGTGATCGGCGTCGGCGGCGTCAGTGACGCACGGGGCGCGTACGCCAAGATCCGTGCGGGTGCAAGCGTCGTCCAACTGTACACCGCGCTCGTGTTCGAGGGGCCGACCGTCGCCCGCGACATCAACCGCGGACTGCTGGAACTGCTCGACCGTGACGGGTTCGACTCCGTCGACGACGCGGTCGGTGTCGACCTGTAGCGGGCCGACGACCCACCACGGTACGGTGTCGTGGTCGTCGGCTACTCGACGATGTCAATCGTGTCGTCCCCGTTCGGCACGACACAGAGGAACAGCCCCGGCTCCTCGCTGGTGTTCTCGTACCGGTGGACCGTTCCGGCCGGGATGAGCAGTGTGTCACCCGCTTCGACCGTGTGTTCCTCACCGTCGATCACGACGGTGTACTCGCCCGCGAGAACGTACTGTTCGTGTTCGACCGCGTTCGTGTGTCGCGGGACGCTCGCGCCCGGGTCGAGTCGGAACCGTCTGATCGCGAAGTGTGGCGCGCCGTCGGACTCGTCGAGAAGGACAGCCTTCGAGAGCCCCTCGGCGGCGTCGACCGGCTGCTTGGGCACCGCGTCCGCGTCACGCACGACTGGCTCTGTCACGGCCGACTGTTCGCCTGCCCGGCGTATCAACCCGACGGGAGCCGAGTTTATCAGCCGTCGCCACAGAGTGTCAGGTATGCGTGGGATCAGGGTCGGCCGCGTCGCGGGGATTCCGATCCAGCTCAACTGGACGTTTCTGGTCATTCTGCCGGTGTTCGCCTGGCTGATCAGTCGGCAGGTCGAGCGGCTGGTCGACCCGTTGAACGGGGTGCTCGGCTTGGGAATCGCGCCCAGCGCGCTCGGCGGTGGGGTGGTGCCGTTGGTGTTGGGGAGCGCCGCCGCGGTCGGGTTGTTCCTCTCGGTGTTGTGTCACGAGTTCGGCCACTCGTTGGTCGCGATGCGGTACGGCTACGAGATCGAGTCGATCACGCTGTGGTTGTTCGGCGGGGTCGCCCAGTTCGAGGAGAACCCCGACGAGTGGCGCGCGGAGCTGGTGATCGCGATCATGGGGCCGGCGGTCAGTGTCGGGCTCGGTGTCGGCTTCGGCGCCGTCGCGCTCGCGGTGTCGCTCCCGCCGACCGTCGCGTTCGTCGTCGGCTATCTCGCGTTGATGAACGTCGTCTTGGCCGTCTTCAACATGCTCCCGGGGTTCCCGATGGACGGCGGCCGGGTGTTGCGGGCGTTGCTCGCCAGCCGCTACCCCTACCCGACGGCGACGAAGCTGGCCGCGAACGTGGGGAAGCTGTTCGCGTTCCTGATGGGGTTCGTCGGGATTCTCTCACAGGACTGGCTCCTCGTCGGGTTGGCGTTGTTCGTCTACGTCGCCGCCTCCGGCGAGGCCAAACAGACCGCGATCAGGGCCGCCCTGGAGGGGGTAACCGTCGACGACGTGATGACACCCGGTCCGGCGGTCCAGACCGTCTCGCCGACGACGACCGTCGCCGGGTTGTTGGACCGGATGGCGCGTGAACGGCACACCGGCTACCCGGTCGTCGACGGCGGCCAGATCGTCGGGATGGTCACCGCGGAGGACGCACAGGACGTTCGTGAGGTGGAACGTGACGCCTACCGCGTCGGCGACGTGATGGCGACGGAGGTGGTCAGCATCGCCCCCGAGACGGACGCGATGGCGGCACTGGAGGTGATGCAGGACCGCGGTGTCGATGGGCTCGTCGTCGTCAGCGACGGCGGCCTCGTCGGGCTCGTCTCCCGGACGGACCTGATGGACGCCTTCGAGATCATCCGACGCGGTGGTCGGTCCGACGGCGTGTTCGACCGTGGCGGGCCTGAGCCGACATGACGGTGTGGTCACCCGTCCGGCCCCGCCCGTCCCAACCCCGGCCCCATGTTGGTCAGATACTCACTCGCGAATCTGATCTGTCTCTCCGAGAGCCCGTACAACCCACCGACGAGCGTGTCGATCTCGTCGACGAGCGGGCGGAGCTGTCCGGTGTCGAACGTGCCGTGTCCCCGTCCAGTCTCGGTGTAGGTGTCGACCATCCCGTTCCACAGCCGATCCGACAGCGCGTGCACGTGGTCTTCGAGCCACCGGACCCGCCCCGGGTCTGGCCACGGGAACGCCGACAGCTGGGTCCAGTTGTGGTGGTGTTGGTTGCCGTAGGCGGACCAGTAGACGAAGTACGGCGACGACTGTAAGACGAGAAACGCCGTCCGCCGGTCCAGCTCCGAGGTGAAGTAGATCGGTGTCACCTCGCGGGCGTCGTACAACGCTTCCAACATCGGGTTGATCCAGTACCGCACCCCCTCGCGGCGCCACACCGGGTGGTCGGTCTCGGTGTCGCGGCTGTACCGGTCTCGAAACACCACCTCCGACTGCGCGCGCAGTTGTTCGAGCAGTCCACGGACCGTGTCCGTCCCGACCTTCGGGAGGATCGGGCCGCCGTCGCCGTCGCCGCCGATCCGGTCGCGCAACACCAACCCCGCCGTCGGCGCGTACGACAGCGTCTCGAACCGTTGGCTCCGGGTGTCTTCGGTGAACAACCGGAACCGGCTCGTCCGAATACCGGTGTCGCTCTCGCTGTCCGCCCGCCTGCTACGGCTGTCGCCGTCCGTCTCCCGGCTGCCGCGAGTGTCGTCGCCGTCCCCGCTGGCACCCGTCAGGAGCGCCACCCGCACGTCGGCGTCGTCGAACAGCTTCGCCGGGCGGGAGCCAAAACACGCCACGTCCGCCGGCGCCAGCCGGTCGCGAAGCAGGTCCTGAAACGACTCCAACGACGACTGGTAGAACAACCGCAGGGTCGTCACGTTCCCCAGATAGCCGTCCGGCGCCAACAACGACAACTGGCGTTCCAGAAACTGGGCCGACACCTCACGGATCGACCCGGTGCGGTACGGCGCCGTGAACAACCGTTCGGCACCGAGCACGTCCCCGTACGGCGGGTTTCCCAACACCACGTCGGCGGAGACGGAGGGGTTGGTGGCGTCACCGTCCCACAGCTCCGGGAACTGTACCACCCAGTGGAAGGGGTCGGCGTCGATCCGCGAGAGATCGTGTGGCGTCGGCTGTCGGTCCAACTCCAGGGTGAACCCCTCGACCACCAACGACCGGAGCTGGTCGAGCAACGCCCGACACCGCTCCGCTCGGCCGGTGGTGCCGTCCGTCCGTGAGAGCACGTCGTCCACGTCGAGCCGCGCGCTCCGGTTCGTCTCGCGCCACGACTGCCACTCGAAGCCGACGGCCGCGAGCCGTTCTTTCGCCGCCGGGTCAAGCGGCACCGCATCACCGTCGACCACTCGGCGGGCGCGGACGGACTGCAGGGTGGGGTAGATCGCAGACGGCTCGACACTCTCGAAGATGTTGTCGAACGTCGCCGGCTCCGCCACGGCCGTCTCGACGGTGTGTGAGAGTGTGTCGAGATACTCGTCGTCGCTGCGCTCCCGCGCCGCCGCCGTCAGCGTCTGCACCCGGTCAGGGTTCGCGATCTTCTCGTCTTTGTACCGTTTCCGGGCGTCGAGGATTTCGCTTAGCCGGCCGTCGGCCACGCTCACAGTGAGCTGTGTCGGGTCGTCGGAGATCACCGGGAAGCCGACCAACGCGTTCCCCTGGAGAATGTTCACGTCGACGTTCGGGAGGCGGCCGAATGAACCCTGGTAGCCGTCCTCGATCATCTTCAGCCAGACGCGGAGGCGGGCGATCTCGACGGCCACCGGGTCGATGTCGACCCCGTACAGCACGTCCAACGCCAGCCGTTTCTTCGCCTCGTACTGTCGCTCCCGCGCCGGCTGGTCACCCCCTTCGAGCCCGCGCAACAACGACAGTTGGACACGGTGGAGCTCCTCCATCGCGGTCGTGAGGAAGTGGCCGGAGCCACACGCCGGGTCCAACACGGAGAGATCGGTGATCGCCTCCAACGACGCCGACAGAGCGGCCTGTGACTCCCCGAACGCGCCCGGTCCCTCCTCCACCCGGCGCAACACCGTCGACAGCTCCGCGTCGGCGACCCGTTCGCGGACGGTCTCGGCTGCCGTTCCGTCTGCCGGGTGGGCGGCGAACGTCTCGGCGAGCAGGTCCTGAACCTTCGCGTCGATTGTCCGCTCGGCGACGTGGCGGGTCACGTCCGCCGGGGTGTAGTAGGCTCCGACCGCCGCCTGTCTCCCCGCCTCCCCGCCAACGTGGTTGATCGTCTTCTCGAACACGCTCCCCAACATTGCCGGGTCGAACCCGTCGTCGGAGTCGACGGGGACGACCAACTCCCGGACGACCGTCCGCAACGGGTCGTCGGGCACCCAACACGTCTCGAACGGGCCGGAGGGCTGCCGGAACAGCTCGGCACCGAGATACGGCACCCCGGCGAACCGGTCTGGAATCTCACCCACCCGTTGTTGTTTCGGCGTGTTCAACAGATCGAACAACGGGCGGAGGTGCATCCTGTGGAACGTCCCCGTCGCGTCCGCGCCGTCACGCTCGTAGCTGTCGAGACAGTCGGCGAGCAACCCTGGCTCCAACACGTCGCGGGTCTCCAACAGCCGGACGAACAGGAGCCGATTGACCAACGAGACGACGAACAGGTCCCGGTCGCTGTCCGTCGCGTCCGGCGGGGTCGGCACCGCCGCGCGGAGACTGGTGTCGGCGCCGTCACCGAACAACAACGCGACGTACCGGTCGTAGAAGTCGTCGACCGCCCGTTGTCGGTCGTCCCGGAGTTCACGGGGCACCTCCCGGGTGAGGCGTCGCTCCAGGCTGTCGGGTGTGAACGCCGCCGCGAACCGTCTGATCGGCTCCGTGTCGGCCGTCGGCGGCCGTTGGACGTGCCCCCGTTCGTCTGCCACCGCCCACAACGCCGGTCGGAGGTCGACCCGGACGGCCTCGTGGAACTGGAGAAAGTCCCCGCCGTGTTTCGCGTGGTGAACGGTCCACTCAAGACCGTCGGTGGCGATCCCGTAGTCCGGCCACGCCTTGCTCGTGAGGTAGTCGTCGAGCAACTGCGTCTCAGCGGCCGCCAGCTCGCCCGGTCGTTTCACCTCGCCGATGGCCGGAAACGACTCGTCGAGTCGGAAGTCCGGCGTCTCCCGTCTGAACTCACCACACACCTCCCGGTGGTCGGATGGCCGTCCCGGCGCCTTTTCCAGTCCGACCGCCGCGAGCAACGGCTCTACGAGCGCGTCCTCCGTCCACGACTCCGGTCTCGCGCCCACGTCTTCGGTCGTCAGTGTCGCCCCGTCGAGAATCCGTTCGAATCGGTCGGACTCGACTGTGGCCGCCAACTCGTCGACGAACGCCTCCAGCGTCGACCGCACGCTCGCCGCGACCCCGCTCTCGCTGATGTCGCCTTCGTCTTTGTTGTTTGTATCGACACGCCGCACGACGTTGTCGCGTCGCTCCAGACGTATGACTCTTACTTAATTTTGGTAATATAGCTATCGGCGAACAGGAGTGGCTCCGGTGTCGTCACTCCGTGGAGTGAGTTTCGAGAGGTCCGGGTACGAGAATTGAACCCGTGTCTCAGCCCCCACAAGGCTGAAGGATACCACTACCCCAACCCGGACACAGTCTCACGTACTGCGTTCCCGAACAAGTACGTTACGACTCCCGACGGCGTCGTGACCGGTTCACACGCGGTCGGTGTGTGGACACCGTCGCGTTCATGTGCCGGAGCCACCAACAGTACGTGTGGCGATCACGGACAAGATCTACCTGAAGAACCACCGCCAGATCGCCTCACAGCTCGACACGAGCGTCCCGAAGGGGGCGTTCAAGGGGGCGACGCTGGATCTGGTGTTCACCGGCGACGGGCTCGCGGAGCTCGACGACTCCACGCAGGACCGACTGTTGGAGTTCGCCGAGGACTTCCTCGACTGTGACTGCCAGGAGAACCCCTACTGTGGCCACCCGGAACGGAAGTTCGCGGTCTACCTGTTGGAACTGCGTGCACAGGGGTTCGGCCCGGACGCCATCGTCGACGTGATGGGTGACGACTACATGTTGTACGCCTACTCAGGGGACGTGCTCTCGTTTCTCGACTCGGCGGTGCGGACGTTGGAGGCCGTCGAGTCGCTCGCCGAGGTCGACGGAGACCGCGAGACCGCCCGGCTCGCCCGCGAGACCCGGCGGGAGCTGACGGGTTAACTCAGCCGGTACGGCTCGTCGGTGTCGATCTCGAACCCCTCGCCGTCCCCTTCGCCGTTCGTATCGTTGGCCACGCCGTCCAGCTCCTCCAGATACACTACATCGTCGTCCTCGTCGAGTTTGTCCTGAAGGTGGGTGACGTACCGGCGGTACTCCTCTAGCTGCTCGCGGAGGTGGTCAGACTCCAGTTCCAACCGTTCGTGTTCCCGGACGAACTGTTTCGGGACCGTCACTGTCGGGGGGAACGACGACCCCCCGTCGTCTGCTGCTGGCTCGCCACCGGTCGCGGCTCCCCCGCCAGCCGCCGGGTCGTCCCCCCGCTCGGGAACAACGTCGATCTGGCCGTCGTGTTCGACGAGCGCGTCGACGTAGTCCCGAAACAACGCGGACAACGATAGATCCCGCTCGTCTGCAATCTCGCTGAGCGCCTCGAACGACTCCTGGCTCACGCGAAACGAGATCGTCTTGTCCTTCTTTCCCATACGACAACTGTGGCCGCTCGCCACTTGAAGATTCGTTAGACGACGCGGTTACTCTGTCCTGTCGAGACGACGGCTGGGCGGGGCCGACCGGCTACGCCGGCGGCTCCGTCTCCTGTCCGCCGAGTTCGTCGCCCTGCTCTAACGACTTCAAGGCGGCAACGACCGCCTCGCGGTACTGGTCGATCTCCAGGTCGTACCGTTCGCGGGCCATCCGGCCGTACTCGTTGGCCTCGTCGTCGTACGCCTCGATCCGGTCGAGCGTCCGCTCTGCCGTCTCTGCGACCCACCGGTCCCGGGCGCCGGCGGACACCTCCGAGATCGACTCCGGCCGGACGGAGACGTTCACCGTCCCGTCGTCCGTCTCGTAGGTCCGGGGTTTGCCGACGACCGCGACGTAGGCGGGCGAGGACAGATCACGCAGCGCCGCGGCCGCCTCGGGCTGGTACTGGCCCGCGTACGCGAAGAACGTCCCCGTCGGGTCGACGATCCGACCCCGCCAGTACTCGCTGTCTTCGCCGACATCCTCCGTCTCGGTGAGCGTGCCGACGAGGAACACCCGGTTGGCACGCTCTCCCGTCGGGAGTAGGTAGTACAGCGGCGCCCGTTCGTCGTCGGACTCTTTGAACGTGTGACTGCCGTCGTTGTACTCGGCCGCGAACACGCGGCGTGCGACCTCTCGTGATGGAACACCACTCATCTCAGATCGACCTCGCGCGGATCAGCGTCTCCTCGGCGCTCGCGGCGCCGTCCAGTTCTTCGAACTCGTCGACGAGCACGTACCGCCGGAACTCCGGACCGTACACCCGGTAGTACCGACCGGTGACACGCGCCGCGATCTCCTCTTCGACAACGGTCGTGTCGAGTGCGTCCTGGGCCATCTGTTTGGCCTCCGCAAGGTCGATTCCCGTCAGCGACGCCGTCGCCGCCTCATCGAAGATCACCTCCTGGACGCGGTCGCCGTCGTCAAGCACCGCCTTCAACCGGAGGTCAAACGAGCCGTCGACCTGGCCGTGTTCTGAACACCGGCCGTTCTGGAGCACCCGCGTACACTCCTCGTCGGGACACCGCTTGATCAACCCCGACCCGGACTGGAGGTCGACGAGCGCCCCCTCGACTGCGACGCCGTCGTCGCCGACCTCCACCTCCCGGTCGAGTTCCTCGATAGTGGTCGTCCGGTTGAGCTTCACCGAGTAGTCACCCTCGTACTCATCGGTGACGACGTTGCCGAGCGCGTAGCTGGCCCCCTCCGCCAGCTCCGGGAGTTCGCTCGTGTCGAAGGCGACGAACTTGATCGTCCCCGACTCGTCACCCAACAGGCCGACCTGCGAGATGGAGTCGTGACCCGGCTCCCACAGGTCCGCCACCTGCACCTCCAGGTCGACCCACTGTTCGTCCGTGTCGATCTCGCCGACGACTGTCGACTCGCTGCCGCCCGGCGCGAGCTCGTCCCGGTCCATCCCCGCGTCGTCGAGGTAGGAACTGGTGACGCTCCGGCGCGCCTCCTCTAACGGGACGCTGTAGTCGTCGACCAACGTCCGGAGTTCGGACTCGATCTCGTCGACGCTCACGTCAAGGTGGTCTGAAAACTGCGCACTGATCTCTTCCGCGTGGGTTCGCACGTCTGACATGGTTCTCCTGCCTCCGGTACTGTTTCTGGTGGGAGGCACACGGAGATTGGTGCGGGATCGTATTTAAGCCTCGGGTGCCGCGCGGTGGAAGTGAAACGCCGCCACGACAGACGGCTCCCGTGTTCGACGATTGGGGGCAGTGGACCAATAGTTATACAGAGAATACATGTTTCAGTCTTTTGAATACCAGTAACTGTTTTACTGTAGCCGATCTAAACGTCGTGTATGACGAGTGTCGGGACCGGCGCCGGGACGGCGAGTGACGCCGGGACGGCCGCCGAGGCGGCAGTCGAGACGGCGACGGCAGGCGTAGACGGACAGCCACAGTTGGCGGTCGTGTTCGTGGCACCACGGTACGACTACCAGACGGTCGTCGAAACGGTTCGGGCGGAGACCGACCGGGCCCCACTCGTCGGTTGTTCGACGGCCGGGGAGTTCACCGAGGCCGGGCCGACGGACGCCTCGGTCACGGTGACGTTGGTCGCGGGCGAGGGGTTCGCGGCACACGTCGGGCTCGGCGAGGAACTCTCGGCGGACCCGGAGGCGGCGGTGGGCGCCGCCGCCGACTCGCTCCCGCCGGTCGTGGACGACGACCGCCACCGCGTCGGCATCAACTTCCACGACGGGTTGCTCGGTCGCGGCGAGGAGGTTGCGATGTTGGGGTACCAGCAACGCCCCGTCCCGTACGTCGGCGGGTCGGCTGCCGACAACTTCGCAATGTCGGAGACGGTGGTGTTCGCGAACGACGAGGTCGCGACGGACGCGGTCGCGCTCGCGTTGTTGTCGTCCGACCGCCCGTTCGGGCGCGCGGTCGACCACGGCCACGAGCCGTTCGGTGACTCACTCACCGTCACCGACGCGGACGGCTCCGTGGTCGAGACGCTGAACAACCGGCCGGCGTTCGATGTCTGGCGCGAGACGGTCCGGCCGCGGGCCACCGAGACGGGCGTCGACATCGACACGCTCTCGCCGGACGACGACGCGTTCGAGGAACTACTGACCCGCTTCGAGTTCGGGATCAAGACCAGCGACGAGGAGTGCAAGATCCGGTGGCCGGGGCTCACACAGACGACGGATGGGCCGCTCCGGTTCGCGACACAGATTCCCGAGGGGACGGAGCTGTTCGTCGTCGATTCCGACGCAGAGGCACAGCTTGCGACGGCGCGACGCGTGACGGAGACCGCGACCACGACGACACCAACCACCCCCGCGGGTGCGGTCGCGTTCGACTGTGTCTGTCAGGGGCTCGTTCTCGGCGAGGAGTTCGGGACGGCAGTCGATGCGATGGCCGAGGCGTTGTCTGCGCCCGTCGCGGGTGTCCAGACGTACGGTGAGGTCGCCGTCGCCCCCGACGACATGCGAGCGTACCACAACACGACCACCTCGTTGCTCGTCTTCCCGGAGTGAGTCGGCGACCGGCGCACAGAGAGACACCAGCGCAGAGAGACACCGACGATGGAGATCGAACGACACACACTGATCGAGACGTTCGGCGACAGTATCGGCAGACAGAAAGCAGAACGGATGGTGACGGCCGCGGCCGAGCGAACGGGGCTGTCCGGCCAGCGCACGCTCTCGCGAGACGAGGCAATAGAGCTGGCGGACTGTCTCGCGGAGCTCGACGAGGCGGGGACGGTGGCCCGGGTGTCGGCAAGCACGGTGAAGACGCAGATCACCACTGGGGACATCCAGGCGTGACCGGCGACGGAGCTAAACTGTCGGCGACCCGAGTGAGCGTGTGACTCTGGGAGACCGTCTCCGGCGTGTCATCCGCCAGCAGGCCCGCCGTGCCGGCCGGGAGTACGCCGAGAGCAAACGCGCGTACCGCGAGGCCCGCGAGGCTGCCGAACGGGTCGACCCCCGGGAGTTCAACCTCCCCTCAGACTCGGACGGCAACGCCCGCATCGTCTGCCGCCGACACACGGAACGCCGGGCCGTCCCCGTCGACGCCCGCGGCCGCCCGGCCTGTTTCGAGGCCGGTGTCGACGACTGTGAGGGGTGTGCCGAGGACATTCGGGACGGGCGAGTCCAAACCTACTAGACGACCTTTTTCACTCAGCGGGAGACTGCCATCGGCAGTCTCCCGGAGAAAAAACCTCGATCAAAAAGCGCGAGCGCGCCGCCCTGCGGCGCGCTCGCTGTCGTAGTGCCGGACCCCCTCCGCACCGCTCCGCGACGACACCGCGACCGCCTCCGCACCGCTCCGCGACCGCACCGCGACCGCCTCTGCACCGCTGCGCGACCGCTCCGTGACTGCGCGACGGCTGCCTCCGAACCGCACAGTTATCTCTGTTTGTCCACGGAGCGTCGCCGTGAGAAGATGTGGTGTCGTAGCGACGGGGTCAGCTCTCGCGTTCCAACGAGAGCTGTGTCGCCTCGATCATCCGTTCGTCGGCCAACAGTTCCGCGAGTACATCCTCGGGGACGGGGTTGTCGAGGTTGTAGACGGTGAGTGCCTCGCCGCCGGAGGTCTCGCGGGCGTTGAACATCCCGGCGATGTTCACGTCCGCCTGCCCGAGGACACTCCCGACGAACCCGATCACGCCCGGCTCGTCGCGGTTCCGGGCGACCAACGCCTGCCCGTACGGCCGGGCGTCGACGCGGTAGCCGTCGATCCTGACGATCCGTGGGTCGTCGTCCGCGAACAACGTTCCGCAGACGGCCATCTCGTCGGTGCCGTCGCCGACTGTCACCGTGACGAGACTCTGGAAGTCGTCTGCCTGTCTGGTCTTGCTCTCCGTCACCTCGACGCCGCGATCCTCGGCAATTCTGGGCGCGTTCACCGCGTTCACCTCGTACTCCAAGGAGCCGAACACCCCGCGGAGCGCGGACGCTGTCACCAGTTCCACGTCGCGTTCCGCGATGTCCCCCTGGTAGTGGATCTCCACGTCGCCGACTCGTTCGTCGAGCAGTTGGACGGCAATCCGGCCGGCGGTGTCCGCCAGCTCGATGTACGGTTCGACCGCCGGGAACGCCGTCTCGTCGATCGACGGCGCGTTCAACGCGTTCACGACCGGCTCACCACGGAACGCCGCCAGTATCTGCTGGGCGGTGTCGACAGCCACGTTCTCCTGGGCGGCGCGTGTGCTCGCCCCCAGGTGTGGGGTGACGACGATCTCCGCGGCGTCGAGCAACGGGGAGTCGGAATCGAGCGGCTCCTCGGCGAACACGTCCACCGCCGCCCCGCGCAGCGAGCCGTCGGCGACCGCCGCCGCGAGTGCGTCCTCGTCGACGATCCCGCCGCGTGCGCAGTTGACTAAGAACCCGTCACCGAGCGTCTCTAGCTCCGCGGCGCCGATCATCCCCTCCGTCTCCGGCAACAGTGGGGTGTGGACCGTCGCCACGTCCGCACGCGCGAGACAGTCGTCGAGATCCTCGACGAGTTCCGCGCCGAACTGGGCCGCCCGTTCCTGGTTGATGTACGGATCGTGGACGACCAACTCCATCCCGAGTGCGTCCAACCGTTTGGCGACCTCCTGGCCGACCCGGCCGAGGCCGACGATCCCCAGCGTCGCGCCGTTCAGCTCCGTCCCGAGATACGCCGATTTGGCCCACTCCCCCTCTCGGAGCCGGGCGTGTGCCTGCGGGATCGACCGCGCCGCCGCGAACGTCATCGCCACCGTGTGCTCGGCGGCCGCACGGACGTTCCCCTCGGGCGCGTTCGCGACCACCACGCCGTGACGCGTGGCCGCGTCCACGTCGATGTTGTCGACGCCGATCCCTGCCCGGCCGACGATCACCAGCTCCGAGGCCGCTTCGAACACGGACTCGGAGACGTCCGTCCCCGAGCGGACGATCAACGCGTGCACGTCTCTGACGGCGTCGAGTAACTGTTCCCCCTCTAGGTCGTGCCCCGTGGTCACGTCGTGGCCGGCCTCTCGGAGGAGGTCCAGCCCGGCGTCGTCCACAGGGTCCGTGACGAGTACTCTCATGTACTCCGAGAGTCAGTTGCCGTCGGGGTAAGCCTTTCCGCGCCATCGGTGAGTGGCGCTGCCGTCGATCGGCCGGTGCTCGAACAGATCGCCGTCCGGCTCCGTGCGTCCCTCGATCACTACTACCCGGACGCAGAGACGGTCGCCGAACTCACCGTCCAGTGGTTCCAGAACGACGACTGCTACATCCACGACCGGGAAGACCGGCCGGCGAGTAGCTGGGCGTGTCGGTGGGACAGACACCCGAGTTCACACGACCAGCGGGAGCAGTTTCACCCGCCGCCAGACGCGTCAACACCGGGAGAGCCGGCGACGTGGCCGGATGGCTACCGGGACGTGATCGGCGTCGTGCTCGACCGTGTCGAGCGGCGAGTCGAACGGCTGTGGCGGGAGTGACCGATCGGAACCACCCGATTCTAAGCGGCTGCCGTGCACACATCGACCCGTGTCACTGATCGCGTTCGACTTCGACGGGACGCTCTCGGACTCGGAGATGACGGTGTTGCTCG
>ERZ1034486.81-NODE-81-length-29305-cov-4.781094_pt1 | contig 29305 bp, 18 predicted proteins | sample MGYA00520683_ERZ1034486 | MGnify/ENA primary metagenome ERZ1034486 (study PRJEB33760, sample SAMEA4777685) | hypersaline lake metagenome | biome: hypersaline environment; feature: brines | place: Spain | collected 2012-08 | depth 0 m ...
GGCGACGAGCAACGAGATCGTCACCTCGTCTAACCCGTCGCCGTCGCCGCGCGCTGCGTCCAACGACGCCAACACCGTGTCGAAGTCGTCGCGGACTGCCTCTCCGATCTGTTCTTCCATCGTCTCCCGGACCCGCGACAGCGGCGGCGTCCGGAGATTGAACGACTCGGAGCGCTCCCACAGCGCCGCGTACGTCTCGTAGGCGTCACCGAGGAAGTCGTCCTCGGCGGCCGCGAGCGCGCCGACGGTGTCCGTCGCAGTCACGACCGCGTACAGCGCGTCCTCAGCGACGAGCAACGTGTTGTCGACATCCTCGTCGAGTTCGCGGAGTGTGAGTATCCCGTCGGCGACGAGGTCGGCGGCGTCTCCCGCCACCAGGAAGTCGCCCATCACGTCCTTCAGCAGCCGGTTGTCGGCGACGACGTTCACCGTCGGCAGCTCTGCGTCTGCACCCAGTGCGACCAACGCCCTGAGGACGCGTGCAGACGGGTCGACCAGGTACACCTCACCGGCCTGGTCCGCTAACGCCTCTCGGAACAGCTCTTCTGTCTCTGTCTCCAGTAAATTCGATGGCATTTGCCTATCTACGATTCGAGTTCGTCGGTATTTAATAGTAACGAAAGAAAGTGGAGATACAACGTCTGAGAGCCAAGATTTCGGCCAGATAGGTGTAGTTCTAGTGACAACGACATTACATGCGGGCGGAGTCGTGACGGCACACCGACGAGTGGGGGCCAGTGGTCCTACCTGGCGGGTGTCGAGGTGGTCAAACGGGGGTATTTTGCCTGTGGGTGACAGAACAGTTGTATGGAGTACCCACACGTTCAGGAGACAGACCCCGCCGTCGAGACGGCGTTGAGAGACGAGATCCAACGGCAACGCGACACGTTGGCGATGATCGCCTCGGAGAACCACGTCTCGCCGGCAGTGATGGAGGCACAGGGGAGCACCCTCACCAACAAGTACGCGGAGGGGTACCCTGGCGAGCGGTACTACGCGGGCTGTGAGAACGCCGACGAGATCGAGCGGCTCGCGATCGAGCGCGCCCAGAAGCTGTGGGGCGCAGACCACGTCAACGTCCAGCCCCACTCCGGCACGCAGGCGAACCAGGCGGTGTACTTCACCATCCTCGATCAGGGTGACAAGATCCTCTCGTTGGACCTCAACCACGGTGGCCACCTCAGCCACGGCCACAAGGCCAACTTCACCGGGCAGCTGTACGATGTCCAACAGTACGAGGTCGACCCCGAGACCGGCTACCTCGACTACGACGGGCTCCGGGACCACGCCGAGTCGTTCGAGCCGGACGTGATCGTCTCCGGCTACTCCGCGTACCCCCGCGAGGTGGAGTTTGGCCGCATTCAGGAGATCGCCGACGCGGTCGACGCCTACCACCTCGCCGACATCGCCCACATCACCGGGCTCGTCGCCGCGGGCGTCCACGAATCGCCCGTCGGGGAGGCGGACTTCGTCACCGGCTCGACACACAAGACGATCCGGGCTGGCCGCGGCGGGATCATCATGTGTGACGAGGAGTACGCCGACGACATCGACGCAACGGTGTTCCCCGGGGCGCAGGGTGGCCCGTTGATGCACAACGTCGCCGGCAAGGCGGTCGGCTTCCGGGAGGCGTTGCAGCCGGCGTTCCGCGAGTACGCACAGCAGGTGGTCGCCAACGCCCGGACGCTGGCGGACGCCTTCGCGGACGCCGGTCTCCACGTCGTCTCCGGCGGCACGGACACCCACCTCGTGTTGGTGGATCTCCGCGAGTCACACCCGGATGTCTCCGGCGGCGACGCCGAGGCGGCACTCACCGAGGCCGACATCGTCCTGAACGGCAACACTGTCCCGGGTGAGACCCGGTCACCGTTCGACCCGTCGGGGATTCGCGCCGGCACCGCGGCGCTGACGACCCGCGGGTTCGGCGAGTCGGAACTCCGCGAGGTCGGCGAGCTGATCGCCCGTGTCGTCGACAACCACGACGACGAGTCGGTGATCGCCGACGTTCGGGACCGCGTCGCGGCGTTGACCGACGAGTTCCCGTTGTACGACGGCGACGACGACTTCCCGACGCCGGAGTAACGACACGTCTCTGAACAGCCGCCCACAAGACTCTCGCCGGCGGGTGGTCTCCGGGGACTCGTGACCGACCAGACGAGACGCGGCCGACGGCGACTCCCGCGGCGTGATATCTTGTGGCGCGGCGCAGTCGCACTCACTGGGGCAACTGCTCTCGCCGGCTGTACAGACACCGCGTCGCGTGGCGGGACCGACGAGACGGAGCCCGCGACAGCCGCCAACGCCGAATCCGAGACGGTGACTTCCGAGATGGCCTCACCGACTCGACCGCCAACCACCGTGGACGGGCTCGACCTCCGGGAGGCGAACGTCACGAGCGTCACGGTCGAGGACGCCACGGCCGTCGACGACCGGGACGCGACTGACTACCGGCTGGCGGTGACTCTGTACCACGACGACGAAGGGGAGGCCGGCTACGCGAACTGGTGGCAGATCGAGACCCGGTCTGGACGGCGACTCGGCCGGCGTGAACTCTCCCACGCGCACGGCACCCGGAGGTTCACCCGCTCGGCGACGGTGACCGTGCCGGATGTCGCGGAGGCGGTGGTCGTCCGCGGCCACGACCAGACCCACGGCTACGGTGGGCAGGCGGCGCTCGTGACGCTCGCAGACGAGACCGTCGAGTTCCGGAGCCAAGGACCGGAGCCGGACGACTTCGGCGTTGGCACCAGTCGCGGAACCGCCTCCCGTGAGTGGGCGTAGTTGGTGCGGTGAGCCCACTGTCCCGCGCCGGGTTGGTCAATCGTGTACAACACGACGGTCTCACAGAGCGTTCTGTACACGTACCCGCAGATTTATGCTGGCGGCCGGGGGAGAGACGTGTGTGACAGAGATCATCGACGGCGAGGCGCTCGCGGCGGAGATCCGCGAGGGGGTCGCCGAGGCGGTCGACCAGTTCGCGGCGGCGGGCGTCACACCGGGGCTGGCGACGGTGTTGATGTCGACAGACTCAGCCTCCGAGACGTACGTCGAGATGAAGCAACGCGACTGCGAGGAGGTTGGGATCGACGGTATCCACGTCGAGGTCGAGCCGGACGCGCCCGCTCAGGAGCTGTTCGACCGGATCGAGGAACTGAACACCGGCGAGGCCGCCAACGGGATCTTAGTCCAGATGCCGTTGCCTGATCACGTCGACGAACGGGCCGCACAGGCGGCCGTCGACCCCGCGAAGGATGTCGACGGCTTCCACCCGGAGAACGTCGGTCGACTCGTCGGCGGCGACCCGCGATTCCGGCCGTGTACGCCACACGGCGTCCAACGCCTCCTCGCGGACGCCGGCGTCGACACCGAGGGCGCGGACGTTGTCGTCGTCGGCCGGTCGAACATCGTCGGCCGGCCGTTGGCGAACCTGTTGACCCGCCGCGCCGAAGACGGCAACGCGACGGTGACGGTGTGTCACTCCCGGACGGCCGACCTCGGGGCTCACACCCAGCGTGCGGACGTGGTCGTCGCCGCCGCGGGCGTCCCGGAGCTGATCGGCCGCGCCGACGTGACACCCGACACGACGGTGATCGACGTGGGGATCAACCGGGTCGAACGCGACGGCGAGTCGACGCTCGTCGGTGACGCCGACTTCGACGCGCTCGACGGCTACGTCGACGCGATCACGCCCGTCCCCGGCGGCGTCGGGCCGATGACCCGCGCGATGCTGTTGTACAACACCGTGTTGGCGACCCGCGAACAGACCGGCGTCGACGCACCGCTCCCCTGAGACAGAACTTGCCCCCTGACGCTACAGCTCCGCCAGTTCCTCGCGCGCCCGGGCGACCGCCTCCTCGTCGTCCGCGGCGACCGCTCGCCACACCTCGCGTGCGGCCGCGACGAGCGTGTCCGCCTCCGTCGCCGGCACGTCCCCTTGGAGGGCTTCGACCCGTTTCCCGCGGTCGCGAAGCGACGACAACAGACCCCCCAGTTCTGCGTCCGGGTCGACAACGGTCGTCACCTCCGTCCGGTAGCGGAGGACGGCGTCTGCGGCCGCCAGCCCGCGTGCCGGCCGGAACCGGTCGGGCACCTCCGCGGCCGGCGGTCGTTGGCCCGTGTCGCTGGCCCGCAGCAACGACACGACGTACAGCCGTTCTGGGTCCGTCGGCTCCCGGAGCCGGCCGTAGATGTCTGCCGCGTGACGCAGTTCGGCCGCGACGAGGTAGGCGTCGTCCAACGCCCGGAGTTCACCGCCACGGACGAACCCACGGGTCGCGAGGTACGACCGACACGTCTCTGCCAGTTCGTCCGTCAGCGCCCCCAGCGGCTGGTCGTCGACCGCGACGAGCAGCTCCGTCAGATCCAGTTCCGCGTGGCCGTCGGTGTGTTGTTCCCGGTCACCTGTGCCGACGCTCCGGAGACTCCCACACGCCGGACACGTCACGCTCCCGGTGTCGAAGTACGACCACCGGTTGCCGCAGTCCTTACACTCGCGTCGCCCCCGGATCTCCATACCACCGCTCGGCACTCCGCGTTGAAATGTCCCGAGGTTCCACGCGGCGCTGGACGGTGGTCCCGGTCAGCCGGCGGTGTGGTCGTACTCCGGGTCGTAGTCGGCGTCGGCGGCGTCCAGTGTCGCCCCGATCGTCTCGGCGTCGATCTCCAGCCGGCCGTTCAGCGCGAAGGTGTCCGCGCGGGTCGCGGTGTCCTCCCGGATCGCGCCGCCGTAGACGCCCGAAGAGAACGGCGCGACCGCCGCGCCGAACGACTCGATCACGTCCGCGAAGAACTGCGCCCGGGTCGCCTCTACCTCCTCGCGGTAGCTCTCCGGGTCGTCCGCGAACGTCTGTCGGGTCGTCCGGTTGCGGATCGCCCAGAGGTGTCTCGCGTACCGGTAGCGTGACGCCGCGGTCTCGCGGAGCACCCGTCGGCGTCGGTCGTCCAAGTCCTCTCCGGGGACGGCCTCGTGGCCGTAGTTGACGAACACCCCGTGGTTCGAGAGCCGTCGGAGCGGCGTCGTGTCCCGCAGGTCGATCCGAGCGACGTGGTCACCGTCGGGGACGACCGCCGTCGGCACGTCCGGGTCGCCGACCGCGACACCGCTGTCGTGGCCGGCCGCCAGCCGGGTCGCCGCGCGGAGAATCCGGACGTGCAACGACGCCATCGGTCCGCCCTCCCCGACCGCGCCGGTCAGCGGCGCGTCGTAGCTGTCCTCGTCTACCGTCGCGATCGGGTCGGCGTCGGCCGTCGGCAGCCCGTCTGTACAGTCGGTGGCGTCGTAGATCCGGACCGTCACCGCCTTCGACAACGCCGGCACCACGTCGACTGCGACCGGAACGGCCAGAAACGGGTGGAGGTCGCGGTTCGTCACCGCCAACAGGTGGTAGGTGGTGAACTGACGGAACTGCTCGCCGACGGTCGCGAGCGTCCCGCTCGTCAGCGGCCCCTCCCTCTCCAGCCAGTGTGGGACGTGGACCGCCTCGGGGAACCGGTTGCGCCGGAGATACTTCTCGAACCGACTCGCGAGCCGGGACACCGGTTGGAACGCGGTCGTGCGGTACACCTTGAACCGGCGGGTCCCGGTGCCGCGTGTCGTCTGTTGGAAACAGAACAACGCCTCCGACTCCATCGTCGTTCGGTGTCCGGGAGACACGAACTAAACCGTTTCCCACCGCGGCGGCCTCCCGTGTCGGGTCGCCGTCAACACATCAGCCGTTTGAACTCGGTGGTCCCCGCGTCGGTCCCGGCGACGACGAGACTGTCACCGGCCTCCACCCGGAACGCCGGCCCCACATCCGTCAACACCTCCCCGTCTCGGTCGACCGCGACGACCGTACACCCCGTCTGCGCCCGCACGTCCGCCTCGACGAGCGTCTGGCCGACCAGTCCCGGCGCCTCCGTCCGAATCACGTCCACCTGGCTGTCTGGTGACAGCGTCTCCTCGTCGTCGAGCACCGCGGCGGCGGTCATTCGGCCGGTCACCGACGCCAACGACAACACGTAGTCGGCGCCCGCGCGGTACATCTTTCCTGCGGCCTCCGGCCGTTCGATCCGGGCGAGCACCTCCGTGTCGTCCGTCTGCTCGCGGACGATCAGGGTGGCGAACTCCGCGGCCGTGTCCTCTGGCAACGCCAACACGACCGACCGCGCGTCGGCAACACCCGCTGTCTCCAACACGTCCGGGTCGGTCGCGTCGCCGACCACGTCGACCCCCGGCCGGTCGACGGTGTCGACGACCGTGTGTTCGATCCCGCTCTCCGCCAGCGCGGCGGCGATCCGTTGGCCCACCTCGCCGTAGCCGACGACCACCGTCTCGCCGGGCGTGAACTGCCGCACCTGTGAGGTGGTCTCCGCCCGGAGCCGTTCCAACTGCTCCCGGCGCCCGGTGACGAGCAACACCGTCGAGCCGTCCAGCCGCGCCGACGGCGACGGCGGCGACTCGAAGTCCCCGCGAATCCACGTCCCGATGACGTTGACGCCGGTCCGCTCCCGGAGCCCGCTCTCTGCGAGTGTCTTCCCGACCAGCTCGCTGTCGCGGGCGACCGGTAGCTCGACGACATCGAAGTCGTCGCCCAACTCCACCACCTCGCCCAACTCCGCCGAGACAACCGTCGTCAGCTTCTGTGCGAGACTCTCCCCCAGCAGTCGTCGCGGCGACAACACCTCGTCTGCGCCCGCGAGCCGGTGGTAGCGCGCCCGGTCTGGCTCCTCGACAACGCTGACGACCCGTACGTCCTCGGCGATCTCCTTGACCGTGAGGACGATGCTCGTGTCGACCGTGTCGGACACGTCCGCGACGACCGCACGGGCGTCTTGGACGTGCGCGCCGGTCAACCCGTCGACGGTGTCTGGCTCCGCGTGGATCACCCGGTAGCCGTTCTCGTACAGCTCCGTCGCCGTCTCCCGGTCCGGTTCGACGATCACGTGTTCGACCCCCCGGGAGTCGAGTTCAGACAACAACGTCTCCGACCGCGAGTTGTGGCTACAGACGACCACATGGTCGGACAACGACTCGTCGACCGTCGTCGGCGGCGAGGTGGCGATCGCCTCCTCGAACAACGGGAACAACAACGCCGGCAACGCCAGGAAGATCATCACCACGCCGGTGATGTCGATCACCATCACCAACACCCGCATCACGTTCGTCTTCCACGGCGACTCCGAGCCGTAGCCGGTCGTCGTGAACGTCTCGACAACGAACCGCAACGAGCGCAAAAACGGGTTCCGGCCGGGCTCGAACACCGTCACGCCGTAGTCGTACACGACGGCGAAGACGAGAATCACCACCCCGACGGCGGCGACGTACAGTCCCGTTCGCCGCTTCCAGGTGTCCATACACTGCCGTCGCCAGCGCGCGGCAAAACCGTTCTGTGACGCGACGGAGACTGTCACGTCTGGCCGTCGTCTGCGGGGCCTGTGGCGGTCGTCCGTTTTTCCCCACCGCCGTCTCGGGTGGCCTCCCGGATGACCGTTGCCACCCGGTCGTACCCCGCCATCACCCGTTCGTCGGCCAACACCGGCGGGTCCGCCGCCGGCACGGCCCGCGCCGGGGCGTCGAACTGGCGGCTCACTGCCGCCGGCACGCGTGCCGTCCGTGTCACGACGACGGCGATCACGGGCGTGTCGACGGCGTCGGCGATTGTGGCTGTCTTCCGTGCGCCCCGCAGTGCCGGCGCACACTGGGTCGTCACGACGACCGCGCCGTCTGCGGCCCGGAGCGGCCCGACAGCTTGCGGCCCGACTCCGGAAGGTGTGTCGACGACTGTCGGCGCCTCGCGGGTCGCCAGCCGGCGCAACACCGCCCCGCGGTCCCGGTCGCCCGGCACCGGCGGCGCCGACAACACGCGCGGTGCCGCGGCACGCGCACACCGCAGGTGTCGCGGCGACGCCCGCCGTGGTGCGTCCCGCTCCGGCGGTGTGGTCTCGCCACCCCACCCACGCCCGACACCCGCAAGCGCGTGGAGATTCGGGAGTGTCCAGTCCGCGTCGACCGCTAACGCGTCGGCGCCCAGCGCGACCGCCAGCCCGAGTGTCGACACTGTCGTCCCGGTTCCACCCTTCCCGCCGGTGACTGCGAGCACGGGGTGGGTGGTCCCGGCTCGGTAGTTGAATCTTCTGTCGAAAGGCCGTGACGGGCCGTCAGTCGCGTCGACGAAGCGCGACCAGTGCTAACGCAGCGAGTGCGGCGACCGCGGCCAGACTCCCTAGCCCTGGCACCCCCGTTGAGGTTTCGGTCTGCGGCGTCGTCGCGGTGGCTGTCCCCGTGTCGACCGGAGTCGTTGTCTCGGTGCCCGCCGGGGTCGGTGTTTCGGTGTCGGCCGGTGTCTCGGTGTCCGCCGGGGTCGGTGTTTCGGTGTCGGCCGGTGTCTCGGTGTCCGCCGGGGTCGTTGTTTCGGCGTCGGCCGGTGTCTCGGTGCCCGCCGGGGTCGTTGTTTCGGTGTCGGCCGGCGTCTCAGTGCCCGCCGGGGTCGTCGTGCCGGCTGGTGTTCCTGTTGTCGCCCGTGTCACCTCAACGACTGCCGTCGCGGTGTCACGCTCGTCGGCTCTGTCGACAGCCTGGACGGTCACCGACTGCTCGCCGACCGACGCGAAGGTGACGGTCGTCCGCGGAGTCGTCGTCTCCTGTTCGTAGACGCCGTCACCGTCCGTGTCCCAACGGTACCGGGCGATCCCGGCGTTGTCCGTCGACTCACTCGCGTCAACTGTCACTGACTCGTCGACGGTTGCTGTGTCCGGAACTGACAACGCCGCCGTTGGCGGAACGACTCTCGGCCCGCTACTGCTACCGCCGGTCGACACCGATCCGACATCGAACGTCCGGGTGACGACACGGCTGTTACCAGCCCGGTCTGCGAGCGTGACGCGCAGCCGGTGGCGCGTGTTGTTCTTGAGTGTCGTCGCGGTGTAGCTCAGCGAACTGCCGGTGATCGCCGTCTGTCCGGTCACGTCACTCAGGCTGCCGGTCGGGCCGTACTCGACGGTGACCCGGCCGGGCGCGACCGCGTCGAGGTTGTCAGTGAGCGACAACCGCAGGTCGACCGAGGAGACGCCGTTGTCGAACGACGGCCCCTCGCCGGCGGCGTTCTCCACTGTCGTCGCGGTGACGGTCGGTGCCGTCCGGTCCGGCTGAATCTCGAAGGTTCGGGTCTCGGTCGCGGTGTTGCCCTCCTCGTCTTCCAACGTCACCTGGAGTTCGTAGGTCGTCCCGTTGACCAGGTCCGTCCCGGTGTACGACACCGCCGAGTCGGTGACGACCGCCGTGCTCGTCACGTCCGCGAGGCTCGTCCCCTGCTCGCCGAACGCGACCGTGACGTTCGCCGGGTCGATCCCGCTTGTGTCGTCCGTGATCGTCAACTCGGTCGTCACCTGGTCGGTGTCCGGCCCGAACGAACTTCCGGTCTCCGGCGTCGGCGTGAACTGCACCCCCGTCACACGCGGGTCGTCATCGTCTGCCTGCACGCTGATCGTATCGGTGAACGTCGCCGTGTTGTCGGTGCTCGCCTGGTCGTCCACGTCGACGGTCACGTCACGCGACTCGCCCGCCGAGAGGTCCGCGACGGTGAACGTCACCGTGCCGTCGTCGACCGTCGTCTGGCTGTCCGACAGGGTCGTCCCGTCGACGGTGACCGTGACACTGCTCGTGTCGACGCCGCTCTCGGCGTCGGTGTAGTTCACCGCCACCGTCTCACTGGTCGTCCCGAACGGGAGCGTCGTCGGGAGATCCGTGCTCGTCACGGTCGGCGGCGTCGTGTCCTGCGCGACCGTGAACGTCGTCTGGTTGGTCGTCGTGTTGCCGACCTCGTCGACCACGTCCACAGTCACGGTGTGATCGCCGCTCCCGACGAGCCCGGTCGCCGTCACCGTGGCGTCCGTGCTCGTCACGTCCGCGGTCGCGTCTGACAGCTCCGACACCGGTGTCCCGTCGAGCTTCACTGTCGTCGCGCTGGCGTTGACCCCGGACACGTCGTCGGAGTACGTCACCTGTGTCGTCACCTCGCTGGTGTCGTAGTCGAACGTCCGGTCGCCGGTCTTCGTGCCGGGCGTCGACACCTGCACGCTGTCGACGCTGGGATCTTCCAGATCCTGTTGGAACCCACCGTACGTCGAGAACTGGTCGACGGTGACCAGGAAGTACGTCCGGGTCGTCCCGTCGACCGTCCGCTCGCCGACGGTCGTCTCGCCGACCACGGTGAACTCGTTGGTCGTCTCGTTGAACCGCCGGATCTGTACGTTCTCCTTGCTGGTGCCGGGCGGCACCGTGATCTCGTCTTCGGGAATCCCGATCGTCGCGTTCGCCAGGTTGCCCGACAACGAGTCGCCAAGCTCACCCTGGATGAACTGATCACCGGACAGTTCATCACCCAACTCCGCCAACGGCGTGTCACTGGACGTGAGTGACGCCAGTCCGTCGTCGACGCCCGTCGACAGGTTCAACTCGATGAACGTCTCGTCACCGGTCTCGATCAGGGCGCGCTGTCCGGACGCCTGGATACTGGTCTGAATGCGCGTCTCGGAACTTGCCGTGTCCGTGTTGCCGGCCGCGTCTGCCGCGGTGACGGTCGCGTCGAACGTCCCGTCCTGGTCGCCCAACGGGAACGTCCCCGTGTAGGCGCCGTCAGTTAACGAGGTGTCGACGGTCTCGGTCGACCCGTTCGCCAGGTCGACTGTCACCGTTGGCGCCGACGGGAGTGACTCGTCGCTCGTGACGTTCACCCGTCCCTGCGTTGCCGACTCCGCGATTACTGCCGCACCCAGCGTCGGCGCGGTGTCGTCGTAGACGACCGTGGTGCCGCTGTCGACGGTCGCGTCGTTGCCGACACCGTCTGCCGCGCGCACGAAGACGGTGTAGTTCCCGCTCGGGAGCCCGCCGGACAACGACAGCGTGGCGTTGAACTCGCCGCCAGCGACCGACACCGTCTGCGTCTCGTTGAACTGCTGGTCCTGTGAGACGAGGACGACCTCGACGTCCGAGACGCTCGCCGCGCCGCCGTCGGAGACGGTGCCGTTCACCACCAGGTCGTCGCTCCCGTTCAGATACCGGGTGCCGTCGGTCGTCACGCCGCCGGCGACGGTGTCGACGCTCGCGGTCGGTGCGGTCGTGTCCACGTCCACCTGGACCGTCTGCCGGGTGACGTTGCCGACCCTGTCGGTCGCTGCGACGGTCAGATCGTACGTCCCAGTCGCCAACTGCGACCCGCCGGCGCTGTCGTCGACGCCGACGGTCGCCGTCCCGTCCGCGAGCCGGTCGGTCAGCTCTGTCTCCTCCAGGTCGGTCCCGCTCTGTGCGAGTGTGACGTTCGACGTGTTCAGCGTCGTATCACTCGCGGTGACGTTCACCGTCGCGGCCGCGTCCGGGCCGACCACCGTCGGGGTCTCGACACTCACTGTCGGGTCTGCCGTGTCGACGACGAACGTCCGCTGGGTCGCCGACAGCCGGTTGCCCAGCCGGTCGCGCAACGCGACCGTCACCGTGTGGGTGCCGTCCGCGAGCGTCCCGCCGTCGACCGGCACCGTCACCGACTCGGTGTCCGCCGAGAGGTTGCCCGAGACCGGTTGGAACGCGCCGTCGTCGACCGCGACAACGGCCGTCTCGACACCCTCACTCGTGTTCGTCTGGTCGAACGTGAGCGTCGGCCGTGTGGTGGTGATCGCCTCGCCGTCCGCCGGCGCGGTCGGGTCGACGCTCGCGTCCGGGTTCGTCTGCCGTTGGACTGTCACAGCGACCGGCCGTGTCGTGTCCGTCTGGACGAGCCGCGTCCCGGGCTCGTCGAACCGGACGGTGGCACGCACCGTCTGCGTCTCGCCGGCACCGACCAACACGGTCCGTTCTGTCGTCCGGTCGCCCGCCTGGAACTGCACCGTCCGTTCGCCGGGTAGGTCACCGGTGTTGTCGACGGTCGCCGTCACCGTCAGCGGCTCGCTGGTGTTCACGACCGTGTCCGAAACCGACAGGGCGACGGACGTGTCCGCCGGCGAGGCGACCTGAACCGTCCGCGGCCGGAGTTTGTTCACCCCGATCTCGTACGTTCCGGGCGCCAACGACCGGTCGAACGTCACCTGCGTCGTGTCGTCGCTGCCGACTGTCACCGTCCGCTCGGCGACGACCGTGCCGTCTACACGCAAGGCGACGGTCCGCTCAACCGTCGTCGCGCCGTTGTTGCTCGCGGTCGCCGTCACGGTCAGCTGGCCGTCCGGCGGCACCTGCCCGGCGACGAACCCGGACAACGCGAAGTCGTACGACACGTCCGCGCGCTGGCGCACGGTGACTGTCCGTGTCGTCTCGTTCCGGTTGCCCGCCGGGTCCGTGATGTTCAGCGTCACCTCGTACGTCCCGGGTGCCGTCGGCGTGAACGCCGCCACCGGCCGCCGGAACGTCCGTTCCCCGTCCGGCCCGCTGACGGTGACCCGCCCGTCGGCGATCCCGACATTGTCGTTGGAGGCCGTCCCGTTCAGCCTGACGGCCTGCCCGACGAGCACGTTCGACCGGTTCAACGCCAGCTTGGCTGTCGGCGGCTGGCTCTCCGTCGGCAGCGTCAGCGTCACCATCTTGTCCTCGTCGACGGTGACGTTCCTGACGACGCTCGCGTCACCGAACCGGGTTCTGTCGCCACGGGGTGTGACCCTGATCGCCACCTCCCCCGCGAGTTCGATTCCGGGCTCGCCTGCCGGGGTGACGACCGCGCCGTCTTCGAGCTCGCGGAACTGGTAGCCGACGCCGATCCCGTCGTCGACCGAGCCGTTGTGTCTCGGCGCGACGGAGACGTTCACCTCCCTGTCGCCGACCGGCACCCCGTCGTCGTCGACGACCTGGATCTGGAGGCGGTTCGCCGCCGGCAACGTCTCCGTCACGTCCACCGAGCCGTCCAGTGTGTACTGCCCGGCCCCGAGGGTGGCGAGGTCCGGCACGCCGTCACGGGGGAACTGTGGCCCGCCGTCCGAGACGCTCTGGAAGAACGTCGCGTCGACCGTCAGCCCCGGCGCGGCCGCGATCTCGAAGCGGCCGTCGTCACCGACCGACGCGATGCCGGAGGCCCCCGAGCCCGGGCGGGCGAACACGACCGCTCCGCCGGCCGCGGGCGACCCGTCTGGTGTCGTCACCGTCCCGGAGAGCCGCACGCCGCCGACCGCGAGCCGACCAGACACTCGACTGGAGAACCCGAACCGGCCGTCCGACAGCCCGACCGCGACGTCGTAGCCGTACGATCCGTTGGCGACCGTCTCACCGGAGACGGTGGCGGTGAAGCTGTCTGTCGCCGAGTCGTACGTCAACTCGACCGTCGCCCGCTCGGGCGACTCGAACGGCTCGCCGTCGAACAGTCGCAGCGTCGGCGTCGCCGACGCCGGCAGCGACGACTGTGGCACCGACAGCGTCACCTGCCCGCCCGTCCGGGTCGCCGACGGCTTCCCGCGGTAGTCGAACACGAGACTCCGGGCGTCCGTCCGGGCGAGCACCTCGCCCGTGTCGGCGTCACGCAGTCGCAACGAGTAGTTTGCGACGCCGCGCTCGTCCGGGATCGACCCCGACACCACCGTCAGCGGAGCGGTCAGCCGTTCCCCACGGAACGTCTGGACCACCGGGTCCACGCGGGCACTCCCGTCCGGCTGGTGGAGTTCCAACGCGAACCGGTCGCCACCCTCGACTGTGAGCCCGCCCGCCGGCGCCAGCCTGGCGACCTGCTGTCCGTTCTGGACCACGTCGATCCGGTAGCGGCTCCCGTTATCGAACGCGAACTGTCGGGACGGCCTGGCCGTCAGGCGGCTCGACAGCCGCGGCGGCCGGTCACCGTCGCCGACCGTGCCCGCCGCTGTCGGCGCCCGCAACGAGAAGGGCAGTTCGCCGACCTGGAGTGAGCCGGCGAACGTGCTGTCGACGGTGAGCCTGGTCCCTGGGAACTCGAACGACAGCCGGTAGGCGTGTGCCCCCTCCGCGAGGCCGCCGACATCCGTCTGGAGACGGAACGTGTCCGTCGTCGGGTCGTATTCGAGCGGGCGGTCGACTGTGACCTGATCACCCGCCGTTCCCTCGAACACGGTCACGCCGACCGGCGTGTCCGTCGGGAGCCCGCTCCGGGGTGCCGACAACACGACGCTGCCGTCCGACTGCACTGTCGCGTTCAGCTCCCCGGTGTAGTCGAACACGACCGTCGTCCGGTTCGTCCGGGCGAGTTCGTTCCCGGTGTCTGTGTCGTCCAGTCTCAGCGAGTAGCCCGCCGTCGTCGCGCCCGGCGCCGACTCGTTCGGGATCGACCCCGACACGACCGTCACGGGAACCGTCACGCGGTCGTCGCGGGTCACACTCACGACCGGACTGTCCGCCGGACTGCCGTCCAGCTCGTGGAGTTCGAAGTTCAACCGCTCGCCCGCCTCGACGCGCAACTGTCCGTCCACGCGGAGCGTCGCCTGCGGTGTGCCCTCACGGTAGATGTCGACGGTGAAGTTGTTCCCCGCGTCGAACGCCAACGGCGTGTCCGACACCACCGTCAGCCGGGTCGCGAGCCGTTGTGGCTCGCCGGCACCGAACTGGGCCGGCTCTCTGGGGTGTTGGACTGTCGGCGTCTCGCCGCTCGTCTCGTTGTCGCCCGTCTCGTTGCCGGCGTACGTCACCGCTGCCGTCCCCTCGGAGTAGGTGACGGGGAACGAGACGACCGCGCCGCCGCCTGTGGTCTGGTTCACGGTGACGTTCTGGCGTTGTCCGTCGAACAACCCGACGAGCCTGTCGGGCTGGACCCCCCACGCCGACAGCAGTGGCGCCGGCAGTCGCGCCTCGAAGAACCCCTCGTTGACCGTCTGGCCGTCCGTCTCGAAGTGGGGTGCCGACACGGTGGTCTCGATCCGGTCGGTGCCGTCCGGCACCGAGACGTAGCTGAGCGGGCTGAACCCCTGTGCGTCCGTCGTCGTCAGCGTCCCGTTCGTCCGTTGGCGGAACTCCGAGGGCGCCCCGCTCAGGTCGTCAACCGCGAACGTGATCGTCTGTTGTTGCCCGGTCGTGGCGACCACGCTCCCGTTCCACGTCTCCGGGGGGGTCCCGGTCGTGTCGAAGTAGGAGAACACCGCCGCGGGCTGGCCGGTGACCGTCACCTGCCACCTGTCTGGTCCGAGCTTCGTCCGGCTCCAGGTGGCGTTGCGGGCCGACCCGATCGCGGTCCGGGGGACGAACCGCTCGACGGTCGCGGTCACCTGGAGCCGCGTGGAGTCGTCTGCACCCAGCCCGGCCAGTTCGTAGTCGGGGCCGGTGTCGCGGTCGGTCGTGTCCGCGGTGGCGTTTTTCAGTTGGAGTTGCAGCAGTCCCCCAGAGAAGAACGCGTCGACGGTCACGTTCGACAGCGCCGGCCGTGTCCCGCCGACGTGTGTGACACTGCTGGACACCACGAGCGGGCCGTCGGTAGCCGTCAGCGTCCGGCTCGTCGTGTTCGTCGCGCCCGCGTCGTCCGTGACGGTCAGCGTCACGCTGTAGCTCCCGTTCGTCGACGGGGTGAACGTCGGATTCGACCCGGTGAGGGTGATCGTCCCCGTTGGCCCGTCGACCGTCCAGTCGGACGAGACGATCGACCCGTCCGCGTCGAACGACGGACGCCCGTCGAGCGTGACGGCCTCACCGACAGTCGCCTCGTTCGGGAGTAACACGCCGACCTGCGGCGGGACGTTGGCCGTCGACCCGTCGGTGAACGCCGCCGTGTCCGTTGCCAACTGCGTCGCATTTCCGGTGTCGACTAGCTCTGCCCGCAGCGTGAGATTTCCGGAGAGTGTGCCACCCGGCACCGGGTATGCGAGGTCGTCGCTGACAGCGGTCAGTGAGTTGTTCAGCGCGACGACCGTCCCGTTGCCGTTCGTCGCGTTGACGATCCGGAGTGACAGGTCCGAGGCGGCGACCCCGTTCGCACCGTACCCGACGCTGATCGATGTGGTGGTCGTCGGATCGTACGTCTGGCCGGCGATCCCCACCGATCCTGTCGGCGACGGGTCGCTCGGTGTGTCGGTCGGTGTCGGCGTCGCTGGATCGGTCGGTGTATCAGTCGGTGTGTCGGTCGGCGTCGGCGTACCAGTCGGTGTTGGCGTCGCTGGATCGCTCGGTGTATCAGTCGGTGTCGGCGTCGGTGTACCAGTCGGTGTCGACGTGTCGACCGTGAACGCCGTCGTGTTCTGCGCGACGGTCGTGTTGGCCGTGGTGTCGACGAGCGACACCGTGCCGTCGAAGTCAGAGTCGACCGTCCCGGCCGAGACGGTGAGTGAGGTCGTCCCGTCCTGCTGACTCAGCGGGCCGGTGCCCGTCAGCACCGCGCCCGTCTCGTTCGACAGGAGGACCGTGAAGTTAGACGGTGTGTCACCGTCCCCGATGTCGTACCCGACGCCGACCGTCGAGTCCTGGTCTGCGTCGACTGTCGTTCCACCCGTCACAACGACGCTCGCGTTGCCCGCCGTGTTCGCCGCCGCCGCGGTCACCAACCCCCCACCGATCGGTTGGACGAACGCCGCGAACACGACAAGACAGGCTAACGTCACCGCACGTAGCTTCTCCCCAGTTGTGTGCCCCATAGATGGGTCGATGTGTCTTGCACTGTCTCTTATAATTATCGTCCGTCGTGATAGTCGTTCAAATAGTAAATAGCTCTGACATAAACGAACGTTCAGCCGAATCGGCGATCGGCTCCGGCGCGTTCAAGAGGCTCGGCGGCCAACAATTGAGTGTGAGTACACACGCGTACGCGCCGGTCGACCGGCACCTCGACGACGCCGACGCCGCCGTCGACTCCGGCGACCAGAAGATCGAGTGGGCCCGCCAACATATGCCGATTCTCGCCGCGTTGCGCGAGCAGTTCCGCGAGTCGGAGCCGTTCGCGGGCGAGACGGTCGGGATGGCGATGCACGTCGAGGCGACGACCGCGAACCTCGTCACCCTGTTGGCGGACGGCGGTGCCGAGGTCGCGATCACCGGCTGTAACCCGCTTTCGACGCACGACGACGTGAGCGCCGCACTGAACGCCCGCGAGTCGATCACCTCCTACGCCGTCCGTGGCGTCGGTGACGACGACTACTACGCCGCCATCGAGTCCGTGATCGACCACGAGCCGACGATCACCGTCGACGACGGGATGGATATGGTCGCGGCGATCCACGAGGACTACCCGGAGCTGATCGACACGATCGTCGGCGGCTGTGAGGAGACCACCACCGGCGTCCACCGACTGCGGGCGATGGACGACGACGGCGAACTCGACTACCCCGTGTTCGCGGTCAACGACACGCCGATGAAGCGGCTGTTCGACAACGTCCACGGCACCGGCGAGTCTGCGCTGTCGACGATTGTCCAGACGACCAACCTCTCGTTGGCCTCGAAGAACGTCGTCGTCGCCGGCTTCGGTGACTGTGGCCGCGGCGTCGCGAGCAAGGCCGCCGGCCAGAACGCGAACGTGATCGTCTGTGAGGTCGACCCCCGGAAGGCGTTGGAAGCTCACATGGAGGGGTACGACGTGTTGCCGATGGCCGAGGCCGCCGAGATCGGCGACCTGTTCGTCACCACCACCGGCAACCGCGACGTGATCGGTCGCGAGCACTTTGAGGTGATGGACGACGGCGTCTTGCTCGCCAACGCGGGCCACTTCGACGTGGAGGTGAACGTCGAGGAACTCGCCGACTACGCGGTCGACAGTGCCGAGATTCGGGACGGTGTCGAGGCGTTCGAGACGCCGGACGGCCGCCGACTCAACCTGCTCGCGGAAGGCCGACTCGTCAACCTCGCCGCACCGCTGGGTCAGGGTCACCCGGTCGAGGTGATGGACCAGAGCTTCGGCGTGCAGGCGGTCTGTGTCCGTGAACTCGCCGCCGACGGCGACTCCTACGACGCCGGTGTCCACGAGGTGCCCGACGCGCTTGACCGCGAGGTCGCCGAAGTCAAGCTCACCGCTGAGGGTGTCGCCCACGACGATCTGACGGACGACCAACGCGAGTACATGGGGTCGTGGCAACACGGCACCTGACGACCACAACACACACGACTGCTGGGCGTGTACCGCCCTGAATGGCAAGCCAGCCCTGTGACGGCTGCGGGGAGCAGGTCCCTGTCGCCGGCGGCGTCGCCAACCTCAGGACGTTAGAGAAAGAAACCACCGGCGGGATCGGCCTGGAACTCGTCGACGGCACCGACCAGTTTCTCTGTTCGACTGTATCGAACGACTCCCGGACGACGAGGCGATCACTGCCGACCACGTCGACCGGCTGTGAGACGGTCACGAGAGCAACGCTCTCGTGAGCAGACGAGAACGACTACTTGTCGTCGTTCTCGTCGAATCGAGAAAGCTCACTCCGTTCGCTTTCTCGAACCCGGTCGGTGCCCTCCCTGCCTGAGATTGCTCGCGGTGCTCGCAATCTCAGACACGGTCGCTGTTCTCCCTGCTCGAAGTTGCTCGCGTCGCTCGCAACTTCGAACTCGGTCGGTGTCCTCCCTGCCTGAGATTGCTCGCGGTGCTCGCAATCTCAGACTACGCTGGACTTCGCTCCGCTCGTCCAGCGAGTTGAAGACTCCTCAGACTCTTACGAGTCTTCGTCGTCTTCAACGTTCACGAGAGCAACGCTCTCGTGAGCGGACGAGAACGACTACTTGTCGTCGTTCTCGTCCACGTCTTCGAAGTCGGCGTCGACAAACTCGTCGTCGTCTCCGTCACCCGCGGCACCGCCTGGCCCGCCCATGCCGCCGGGACCGGCCGCGCCGCCCATGCCGCCAGCGCCGCCCGGCCCGGCACCGCCTGCGGCACCGGCCTCGGCCTGTTGTTGGTACATCTGCTTGCCGACCTCCTGGAGCGCCGTCGACAGCGTCTCTGTCGCCTCCTCCAGTTCGTCGGTGGTCGCGTCCTCGTCGTCGAGCACCTCCTCGACGGCGTCGATCTCCTCGCGGATGTCCTCGGCCAACGAGTCGTCGATCTCCTCGTCGTTCTCCTCCAACAGGGTCTCGGCGCGTTGGACTGCGCCCTCGGCCTCGTTGCGGGCCTCGATCCGCTCGCGGCGACGCTGGTCTTCCTCCTCGTGGGCCTCGGCCTCCTCCTGCATCTCCTCGATCTCGTCGTCGGAGAGCCCGACACCACCCTCGATGGTGATGTCCTCGGCGGTTCCGGACCCCTGATCCTCGGCGGAGACGTTGACGATCCCGTTCTCGTCGATGTCGAAGGAGACCTCGATCTGTGGCGTGCCGGCGGGCGCGGGCGGAATCCCGCTGAGCTGGAACGCACCCAACAGCTCGTTCTCCTCGGCAATCTCCCGTTCACCCTGGAACACGCGCACCTGGACGGACTGCTGGTTGTCCGCCGCGGTGGTGAAGATCTTCGACTCCTCTGTCGGGATGGTGGTGTTCTTCTCGATCAGCCGTTCGAACAACCCACCCTTCACCTCGATCCCCAACGACAACGGGGTCACGTCGAGCAAGACGAGATCGTCCACGTCACCCGACAGCACACCGCCCTGGATCGCCGCGCCCAGCCCGACGGCCTCGTCCGGGTTGACGTTCGCCTGCGGCTCTGTCCCCAACAGCTCCTCGACCTGTTGTTTCACCTGTGGCATCCGGGTCGACCCGCCGACCAAGATCGCCTCGTCGATGTCGCTTTTCGTGTAGCCGGCGTCGTCCAACGCCTGCTCCGTCGGCTGGACCGTCCGCTCGATCAGGTCCGCTGTGAGCGCCTCGAACTTCGCGCGCGTGATCGACTGTTCGAGGTTGAGCGCGCCGTCGTCCGTCGTCGCGATGAACGGGAGGTTGACGTTCGTCTCCTTGCGGGAGGAGAGTTCGATCTTCGCCTCCTCGGCGGCGTCTTTCAGCCGTTGGAGCGCCTGCCGGTCCTCGCGGAGGTCGATCCCGTGTTCGACCTCGAACTCGTCGGCGAGGTGCTCGATGAGCGCCTCGTCCCAGTCGTCACCACCCAGATCGTTGTCACCGTTCGTCGCGACGACCTCGTAGACGCCGCCGCCGAGATCGAGAATCGACACGTCGAACGTCCCGCCGCCCAGGTCGTACACGAGGACGGTCTGGTCGGACTCGTCGTCGAGCCCGTACGCCATCGCCGCCGCCGTCGGCTCGTTGACGATCCGTTCGACCTCGAAGCCCGCGATCTCCCCGGCGTCTTTGGTCGCCTGCCGTTGGCTGTCCGAGAAGTACGCCGGCACCGTGATCACGGCACGCTCGACCTCCTCGCCGAGATACTCCTCGGCGTCGCGTTTGATCTTCTGGAGCGTCATCGCCGAGATCTGCTCGGGCGTGTACTCCTCACCGTCGACCGTGACGGTGTAGTCGTCGCCCATGTGCCGTTTGATCGACTGGATCGTCCGGTCCGGGTTCTGGACTGCCTGGTTCTTCGCCGGCTTCCCGACCAGCCGTTCGTCGTCGTCGAACGCTACCACCGACGGTGTCGTACGGTCACCCTCCGCGTTGACGATGATCTCCGGGTCTTCTCCTTCCATCACCGCGAACGCCGAGTTCGTCGTCCCGAGGTCGATCCCGAGGATCTTGTCGCTCGCCATCTTACTTACCGATACCGGCTTGTGCGGCTTAAAGGTTACTGGATCGACCGGAGCCGTCTCACGACGTATCCCGGTGCCCTCTTGCGATTCTCCGTCTAGGTCTGGGGTGGTGGTGAGAACATTTATATCGAACCTCTCGGGCACCCGGAGGCGCGAGCGGGGTGTTCGGGGACATGGCGGCGACAGTTGTCTGGGTCCGTGCTGATTGCACTCCGACGGGGGGGACCGACACCCTTACCATTCGACCGACCGGAGCCGACGGCATGGGATTGTTCCGGTCGAGCGAGCTGCTGGGGATCGCTCGGGAGACCCTCGATTTCGTGTTAGAGGCCTCGCGAGACGCCCACCCGAACGAGTACATGGGCTTCTTCGCCGATACTCCGGCGAGTGATCTCGGGCTCGACCGACGCGGCACAGTCATCACGGACGTACTCGTCGTCCCGGGAACGGAGTCGAACCCCTACTCGGCGACGGTGAAGGAACACCAGATTCCCGCGGGTGGGAAGACGGTCGGCTCCGTCCACTCCCACCCGAACGGGGTGTTGCGGCCGAGCGACGCCGACCTCCGGACGTTCCACGCCGGCAAGGTCCACGTCATCGTCGGCCACCCGTACGGCCGCCGGGACTGGCGCGCCTTCGACCGCGACGGCGACCGGACGAGCCTCGACGTGATCGACGTCGAACTGCCCGACGACGACGCGTTCTTCGACTTCGACCAGGCCGACATCGACGCGGAACTCGACGACCAGTGATCGACCGACAGGCAACGAGTCGACGGGTAGGCAACGGTCGACGGCCGACCGGCGACCGACTGACGAACGGGGATCGACGGACGACTGATCGACGAGTGACGAGCGGTGATCGACGGACGACTGATCGACGAGTGACGAACGCCGAGCAATGACAGACGACACCGGCGGTCGCGACGACCCGACCGCCACGAACCCAGACGAGCCGGACGACACCGCCGACAGTCGGGTCGTTCTCGCACAGGGCACCTTCGATCTGATCCACCCCGGCCACCTCCACTACCTCTCTGAGGCGGCCGCACACGGGGACGAACTCCACGTCGTCGTCGCCCGGCGGGAGAACGTCTCGCACAAACCGACACCGGTGTGTCCCGACCGCCAACGCCGTGACGTACTGGACGCGCTCGCGGTCGTCGACGCCGCCCATGTCGGCCACCCCGACGACTACTTCGTCCCGGTCGAACGGATCGACCCGGACGTGATCGTGTTGGGGTTCGACCAACACCACGACCCCGACGCGATCCGCGACCAGCTCCGCGACCGCGGGCTCGACTGTGAGGTGACTCGTGGGTCCGCCCGCGACCCAGCCTACGACGGGGAGATTCTCTCCTCGAACGAGATCGCCGACCGGCTGGTCGAGCGAGCAGACGGGGAGTGACAACGCTGTCGATCAGTCACCGTCACTACGACGCTACACTGTCTGTGTCCCCACCGCCTACGACCCGTCGGTGTCGGCCGGTGCACCACCGTCTGGCTGTGCGAGTGCGGCACTGGCTTCGGCCTCCACGGTCACGTCGCCTCGTCCGAGATCGAACGTCGCCAACTCCCGTTGGAGCCGATCCGAGGAGTCACCCAGCGAGGCGACATCTGTCGACAGCTCCGACAGCGACGCCGTCTGGTCTCGTGTCTCGTCTAACACCGCGGCTGCCTCGTCGGCTGCCTGTTCGCTCACCGCCGACACCTCGTCCATCATCGCCACGACCTCCTCGCTTGATGCCGCCTGTTCGTCAGTCGCGGCGCTGATCTCCTCGATACCGGACTCCGCCTCTCTGGCGGCGACGCTGATCTCGTCGAACGTGTCGATCGACGCTCGGATCGTCGACGCCCCCTGGTCGATCCGTTCACCCATCGCGTCCATCTCGGCGGTCGTCTCGGCCGTCGTCGCCTGCACCGCGTCGATCCGTGCCTCGATGTCCGTGGTCGCGTCCGACACGTCCTCGGCGAGGTCCTTGATTTCGCTTGCGACGACCCCGAACCCGTCGCCGTGTTTGCCGGCACGGGCGGCCTCGATCGACGCGTTCAGTGCGAGCATGTTCGTCTGTTCTGCGATGTCGGTGATCACCTCGACGATCGACCCGACCTCCGACACCTCCTCGTCGAGACTCTCGACGCTGGCGGCCACCTCCGTCGCCTGTGACTGCATCAGCTCGAGCTGTTCGGTCGCGTCCGCGGCGCGCGTCTGTCCGGTCTCGCTCTTCTCGGCCGCGGTCGACGCGACGGCGGCGACCTCCTCGGCCGAGGAGGCGATCTCCTCGACGGTCGCCGAGAGTTCGTTCATCTCGTCACGCACGGTCCTGGCGGTGTCGCGCTGGCTGTCTGCGCCGGTCGACACCTCCTCGACGGACGCCACGACCGCCTCTCCGGCCGCCTCGATCTCGCGCACACTGTCGGCGGCGGTCGTCCCGATCTGGGCTGTCTCGTCGGCGACCGCCTGGACCGCCTGGAGGCTCTCGTCGAGCGTGCCGAACGCGTCTTCGAGCCGGTCCAACGTCTCCCCGAGCGCGCCCGGGTGATCCGTCTGAATCGGTTGGTCGAGTCGGCCAGCCTGGAGCCGTTCGCTCGCGGTCGAGATCTCGTCGAACCCGCGCGAGAGCTGGCCCATCCCGGTCGACAGCTCTGACAACACCTCACCGTACGCACCCGGTCGGTCGGTGTCGACGGTCGCGTCGACCTGTCCAGCCTGGAGTGCGGCACTGACCGACCTGATCTCCCGGAAACTCCGGTCTAACTCGTCGGTCCCCGCGTCCAACTGCTCCATCACACTCCCGTACGTTCCGGGTGCGGTCGTCTGCACGTCGCTGTCGAAGTTACCCGTCTGGAGCCCGCTGGATAGCTCCTCCATCCGGGTGAAGATCTCGTCGAGCGTCTGTTCGAGCCGTTCGACGGACTCACTCGCTCGGAGGACCTCGTCTGTCGCCGCCGAGTCGTCTCCCCCGTCTGCGTCTGTCTCGCCCGTGTCGTCGCCGAACCGGCCGGCCCGGAGCGCCCCGACAGTGTCGGCCAACTCACGGATCGGTGTCGCAACCACACGCTGTGTGTAGACGAGCCCGCCGACGAACACGACGACATCGACCGCAAGCAACACGAGCAGGAGCTGTTGCATGAACGCCATCCGTGACTGCGAGACGGCCGCGAACGCGCCGGTGAGATCGTCACTCCGCACGAGCAACTCGTTACTGTTCGCCTGGACGTAGTCTGCTGCGGCCCGGAACTCCGGAGAGCCAGGCTCTGTGGTCAACACCGTCTCTACCCGTTGCCGGTACTCGTTCCACAGCTGTTTTTCTGCGCGTATTTCTGCTGTAACCGCGGACGGCGCGGCGTTGAGCTGTGCCCCGTTTGCTGTCCCGCCGTTCTCGAGTGTTTCGAGATTCGACTGGTACTCGTCTGCTGCCGCCCGGAGCGCTTTCCGGCTCTCGGCGACGTTGTTCCCAGTGTCGACCTGTGCGACGTAGCGCGCCATCTTCTGGGTCAACATTCGTTGTTCACCGGCTGTGTTGACTGAGTTCCCGATCTGCTCGCTTTGCCCGACGTAGTAGTACACCGCCGCGACGTTGGTCACTGCGAGCAACAACATCACGCCGAGAACGACGGCGAGTTTCGCCCGAACGCTCGTCTGCCGTGTGAGTCGGTCGAACACCATTACCACCACCAGCCACTCCAGTGGAAGTGTAAATAATCACCCACCAAATTACCAGATTCAATAGGTAAAAGAAGTTATAAGAGACTATCTGGAAGTCTGTACTTGTTATCGCACTGAACTATTCGAACCGACGGAGGGCCGAGTCGGTAGTGGCCGTCACACCCGCTCGTAGTGTTGCAGTCCGTGCCAGATCGCGTCGACCATCCGCGTTTCCCCCGCCCCGTCGGCGTCGTCCCACCCGCGGACGAGTGCGTCCTCGATCACCGGCAACGGGTGGTTCTCGAAGTTGTTCAGCCCGCGGAAGTCCTCCAAGGCCTCGCGTTCTGCCTCGCCGAACGCCGCGTCGCCGTCGGCAGTGTCCGCCTCGCCGTCCGACTCACTCTCTCCGTCGCCGTCGTACACCCCGACCGCGGCGAGCGTCTCCGTGACCGCCCGAGCGGTATCCCCAGCCAGTTCCCGGGTCTCGTCGGGTTCTTCGCGTTCGAGTAAGGTCACGTCGTACAGCTTGAAAACCCGTTCCAGCTCCGCGATCGGTTCCTCGTGGTCGTCGACCCGGACATCGATCCACCGGTCGTTGTTGCCGTCGTAGCCGCCCTCGGGCTTGACGACGTACAACGCCGCGCCCTGTTGGCCGCGTTTGTCGCCGCCGGCCTCGTTGCCCGCGTGGAGCGCCGCGAGCATCGCCTCCGGCAGACCAGCACCGGCGTCCCGTTCGGTCTCGAACGTCTCCGCCATCGCGTCGACGGTCGCCTCCCCTTCTAGGATGTTCCCTTGGACGGTGTAGCTGTCACCCTGCCGGTCGCCGGCGTAGTCGAAACACTCCTCGCCGGTGAACGCCGCCACGGAGCCGTCCTGCCCGACGACCCCGACCTGTCGCTGTGGCGCTTCCTCGTCGGCGTCGGTCAGCTCCGCGACGACCGTCTCCGCGTCGTGGCCCTCGCGCAACAGATCTAGTCCGTCGGGGCCGTACGCGACGTTCGCAAAGCTCTGGGTGGCGACCGCGCCCGCGTCCGCCGCGGCGAACGGAACGACACTGCCGACGCTGACGAACTTCGACTGGACGGCGACACCAACCGCGTCCGTCTCCGGATCGCGTGCGACGATAGAAAACGTCATGTGCGCGTTTCCGACCGGCGGCGACAAGAGCGTGCGGATTGCGGCGACAGGGACGCACGGATTGCGGCGACGCGAACGTACGGATTACGGTGACACGAGCGTGCGGATTGTGGCGACGCGAACGCCGGCGGGGGTAGAACTATCACAGTGTGTGCGAGTCTTCGGGTGAGAGATGCGTCTTCGAACGAAGTTCGCCATCGCGCTCCTGCTCGTGACGGTCGTGTTGAGCGCCGCGACCTACGGCGGGTTGGAGTTCTTCAAACAACAACAACGCGCGGACGTACAGGAGGACATCGACCGATCGAGTCGGCTGGCCGCCGACGGCGTCGACACCAATCTCGCTCGGACGAAGAACCTCGTTGGCTACGTCGCCTCGCGGGCGACCGACGAGGACCTCCGGCGTCCGGACGCGTACGCCACCGCCTTCCTCCAACGCAATGCCGACTCAAACGTGTTCGGCGCGGCGGTCGTCGACGTGAACGGCACGGTCACCGCCTTCGAGAGCGACGGCCAAATCCGGGAGTCGGTGTTGCGCGACGCCGAGGGGTCCGACGCCAGCGACGAGGCGTACTACCGGTGTGTGCTCCAGTCGGGAACAACGTGTGTCACGTCCGTCGACGAACGCGAGGGCGCCGCCGCCGACCAACGTTACTTCGTCGAGATCGCGTCGCCAATCGTCCGGGACGGGGAGATTCGCGCGGTGTTCGTCGCCGCCGTCACGCTCAACCGCCAGTCGTTTTTCAACCCGTTGACACCGTTGGCGACGAGTGAACGCGAGGTACGGGTCGTCGCCGACGGGGAGACCGTCTACACGGACGGCACCGCGACCGGCTCCGTCATCACCGGACAGGCGACCGTCGCGGAGACCGGCTGGACCGTCTACGTCACCCGAGACGCCGCCGAACTGAACGAACAGCTCCAACTGCTCGGGATCGCACAGGGGCTCGGGCTGTTCTTCGTTCTCTCGTCGATTGTCGGCTTCGGTTACTGGCAGTACAACACCTCAATGCGTCAGGCGGAGCGACTCGTCGACGCCTTCGACCGGCTGCGGGGCGGCGACTACAGCTACCGGGTGGACCTGACGGCCGGCGAGGAGTGGGAACAGATCTCCGACGGTTACAACCGAATGTCGATCAGTATCGCCGAGCGCGAACGCAAGCTGCGCGACCGCCAACAACGGTTGGAGGTGCTCTACCGTGTGATCCGGCACAACATCCGCAACGAGATGTCCGTCATCCTCAATTACGCCGACATCGCCGCCAGCATGACCGACGACGACCAGGTGGAGATGGCCGCCGAGACGATCTCCGACACCGGCCGCAAACTCACCTCGTTGTCGGAGAAGGCCCGCCAGATCCAGAACGCGCTCGACGCCGCCGAGGAGACCACTCGGGTCGACGCCGCCGAGGTGGCCCGCGAGACGGTCGCCGACCACCGGGAGGCGTTCCCGCAAGTGACGTTCCGAAGCTCGATCCCAGAGTCGTGTCCCGCAGAGGCGATCACCGCGTTGGAGCTGGCCGTCGAGAACGTCGTCGAGAACGCGGCGAAACACGACGACTCGTCGGAGCCGACCGTCGACGTGGCCGTCGGCGGCACCGACGACCGGGTGTTCATCACCGTCGCCGACAACGGCCCGGGCATCCCCGAACAGGAACGGAACGTGCTCAGCGAGGGCCGGGAGACCTCGTTGGAACACGGCAGCGGGCTGGGGCTGTGGCTCGTCTACTGGGTCGTCGACCGCTCCGGCGGGCGGCTCCGCTTCGACGACAACCACCCCCGCGGCGCCGTCGTCACGCTCGTGCTCGACCGCCCGACCGAGGCGGTCGACACACCCGCGGTCGAGGCCGGCACGGAGCCGGCGAGCGCCGAGCCGGCGGAGGCGACCGCCGACGACTGATCGGGTCGTGGCGACGGGCGAGAGAGCGACCGCCGACGGTCACTCGAAGGCGGTCAGCGTCCCATCCCAGTCCGCGAGGTAGAGTCGGCCGTCGACGGCGACGGGTGCTGTCGGCGCCGTCCCCTCCCGGCGAAGCCGCCAACGGAGCCCACCACCGGTAGGGTCGACTGCGGCGAGCACGCGCTCGCCGGCGAGATAACAGACCCCGTCGGCGACGACCGGCGGCGTGTCGAGCCGGACGCCGAAGTTCGCGCTCCAACGTTCCTCGCCGTCCGGCGTCAGCCCACGTAGTCGCCCGCCTGCCGTCGGCACTACCACTCGGTCGTCGGTCAGCGCGGGCGACCCCAACACGGGGGAAGGGGTGTCCACCCGCCACGCCCGCGAGCCGTCGCCGACCGCGAGCGCGGTCACCCCCTCGTCGTCACAGACGACAACCCGACCGTCGTGGACGGCGACGGCCGGGCCGACCCGCGCATCGAAGCTCGTCTGCCAGATCGGCTCTCGGGTCGCGGCGACGACCCCGCGGGGCACCGCCGTCGCCTCCGGGACCCGTGTCGCGTCGACCGCGAACACGGTCCGTCCGGCGGCGACGAACAGTCGGTCGTCGGCGACCGCCAGCGACGACACCACCGCCTCCGGGAGCCGGAGTTCCCAGTGTGGCCGCCCCGTCACGGCGTCGAACGCGTGGACCAGCCCGTCCGCGCCGCCGGTGTACACCAGCCCGTTCCCCACCGCCGGCGCACACTGGCCGCCCCCGCGGGCGACCGTCCCGATCCCCCACCGTGCGGTGCCGTCGTCCCGCTTCAACGACTGGACCGTCCGGTTCTCGTTGGCGAGCAACACTCCCGAGGCCGCGAGCGCCGGCGTCGTCAACAGGCCACGCGGCGTCTCCACGTCCCACCGGCGCGTCCCGTCGGTCGCTCCGAGAGCGAGCAGTCGCCCGTCGCTCACCGGCTGGTAGAGTGTGCCGTCGCCGACCGCAGGCGGCGCGAACAACGGCCCCGAGAACGCCCGCCGCCACCGCACCGACGGCTCCGAGGTCGGCCCCGCCGCCGTGGTCGTCCCCGTGTTGGCCGCGTCGTAGAGGTACGTCGGCGCGCCGTCCTCGGGGGCCACCTGCCGTGTGGCGCGGCGCTCGTCTCCCGAGCCGGTGTCGTCGTCCAACGGCCGTGCCGCCCCGACGACGGCGCTCCCGGACACCCCGGCGACGACCCCACAGACGACCGCACGCCGGCTGAACATACTGTGTGGGTCGCGACTCCGCCACTTGAATCTGTTCCGTGGCTGCCGGGGAGGTTAAGCCGGCGGAGCCGGAAACACAGGTGTGGCACCGAACCCGCACGACGGCGACACACCCACGCTGTCGTCGTTCGCCGACGCGGACGCCACTCCAGACAGCGACGCCGACACGGCACCCGACACCAGACCGAACGGTGTCGACCGGGCGGACGGTGACTCTGGCGACACCAACGGGACGACCCCCGACAGCGAGCAGGAGCCGCCGTCGTTCGTCGCGCCGGCCGACCGGCCCCGCGCGGAGACGGTCGAACTCGGGGTGGAGTTGTTGGCGGCCGCCGCCGAGGAGTCGTTACCGTTGCCGGAGGCGGTCGACCGCGTCGAGACGGTCACCCGAGACCCGACACTCGTTCGCGAGGTGCTCGACACCGCCGAGACCCGTGGCGTGATCGAACGCGACGGCGCGTCCGTCAGATCGCGTGTCTGCGGTCAGACGATCGAGTTGGACCGCCGTGTCGTTCGCCGAGAGGGGGAGTACGACTGCCGTCGCTGTGGGCAGTCGTTGTCGACCGGCCACTTCGTCCGATTCGAGACCGGCGAGGTTGGCCCGTTCGGTTCCTCGTGTATCAGGAAGGTGACCGGGCGGGAGTGACCCGGCGGCGGTCGGCCGTTGGAGTGTCACTCGTCTGAGGTCTGGGTGTAGTTCGTCGGGACAACAGACAGCGTCCTCACCGACCGCGACGGAGTTCCTCGATCAACTGCTCGATCAGTTCGCCGTTTCGTTCGATCTCCTCGCGCTGCCGCCGGACCGTCTCGCGGAGCTGTGCAACCTCTTCGGCGAGTTCGTCCTCGGGCGCCGCCGGCTCGAACCCGGAGTCTGCGAAGGCG
>ERZ1034486.83-NODE-83-length-28960-cov-44.172773_pt1 | contig 28960 bp, 27 predicted proteins | sample MGYA00520683_ERZ1034486 | MGnify/ENA primary metagenome ERZ1034486 (study PRJEB33760, sample SAMEA4777685) | hypersaline lake metagenome | biome: hypersaline environment; feature: brines | place: Spain | collected 2012-08 | depth 0 m ...
GGGGGCACCGGAGAACGCGACCGACCTCGTCCGCGAGTTCTACTGAGGACGGTCGGGCCGCCACATCGGCGGCAGCTGTCCAGTTGTCCGTGCCAACATCCCGACCTCCGCGATCCGTCAAAATCGGGCGGCTCACTCGCCGTATCGACCCATTTCGGCAAACCTAATTAGCCGGGTCGATACGGATCATACATGCCTGATCGCTACGACGTCGCCGTCGCCGGCGCCGGTCCAGCGGGCGCCCAGTGTGCTCGTGACCTCGCCGCCCGCGGGTACGACGTCGTCGTCCTCGAGACCGAGGCCGAAGCCGACTTTCCACGACAGAGCAACAAGTCGACGGCGGGGACGTTCCCGTCGATGATGTCGGCGTTCGGGGTTCCCGACGACGTCGTGATGTCGTACACGGACACCGTGGTGTTGGAGTCGCCGAACGACTACTACGAGTCGTACCAGCCCGGCGCCGTCCTCGAGTTCGCCGAGTTCAAGCGCTTCCTCGTCGAGGACGGTCGCGAGAAGGGTGCGGAGTACCGGTTCGACGCACGCGTGTCGCGGCCGGTGCTCGACGACGACGGCGTCATCGAGGGCGTCCGCTACGCCGGCGACGAGACGGTGTACGCCGACGTCGTCGTCGACGCGACCGGGCCGGCCGCCCCGATAGCGAGCGCACTCGATGTCGTCGACCTCGAGCGGGAGAACCAGGCGATCGGCATCGAGTACGAGCTCGAAGGGGTCGACCTCGACCACCCGGACTACGCGGACTTAGACCGAGCGATGATGCTCCGGCTCGACCACGAGATCGCCCCCGGCGGCTACTCGTGGGTGTTCGCCACCGGCCCGGATACCGCGAAGGTCGGCGTGTGTTACATCCAGAACGACCGACACCAAGAGACCGCAGAGGCGGGTCAGACGATAGACGGCTACCTCGAGGGATGGCTCGACCGTGACCCTCGGTTCGCCGACGCCGAGCGGCTCGAGGGGAAGGTCCACCGCGGCTCCGCACACATCCAGCGACCGGGGGCGATGCACACCGACGGCTTCCTCGCGATCGGTGACACCGTCCCCACGATCGACCCGCTGTGGGGCGAGGGGATACACAAGGGGATGAAGTCCGCGCGCGCGGCCGCGAAGACGATCGACCGCTGTTTCACCCACGCCGACCGGCCACGAGACGCCGACCACCTCGAGCTGTACGACCAGCTCTGGCACGAGGAGGTCGCCCCGCGCATGAACGCGCGGTTGTTGCTCACCGAGCTGTTGTATCTCGCGCCCAACGAGCGATACGACACGCTGATGCGCGACCTCCGAGAGACGTCCGACGACCTGCTCGCTCGTGCCAACCGCGGCGAGAAGCGCGCGATGGCGAAGCTGTTACACCTCGACGACCTCCCGCTGCTCGCGAAGTACGCCCGCCAGCGGTTCGCGTCTGCGTGAGTGAGTCGGGTCAGCACACGCAGACGCCGCGCGTGAGGACGCGTTCTGGAACGACCCTGTACGTGTGGACAGCGGCTTTGTGGCGAACACGACACCCAGACGCCAGTTTGCCACGTCCTCGCTCATACGCATGTGGCGGTGGGAGGACGAACAGCACGACCTCTCGACACCCGGACACCAGTTGGGCCACGTCCTCCCGGGCCAATTCGCTCGCATATGGGAGTGACCGTGTGACCGAGACGCCCGCGCGACACCCGGACACCAGTTGGGCCACGTCCTCCCCAGCCGATTCTGTACGTTGCTGGTGACTGCGTGGCCGAGACGATCTGCGACACCCGGACACCGATTACCGCCACACCCTCCCCAGCCGATTCGCTCGGTGGCTTCGCCACCTCGCTCATCCCTCGCACGCGCCCGCGAGGCCGCCTGCGGCGACCTCGCGAGGCGCGCGCCACCGCAGGATGTGTCTCAGTGGGCCGGTGTCGCTCGAAGGGTGGTCTCCGGTGTCGGGGGGGGGAGACGGTCACGAGATGGACCGGTGGCGGCAGCGGCGGCGCTGGGGTGCGAGCGAAAACGACGGGGTCGGAAGCGTCGCGTCGGCTAGCGCTCGTCTATCGGGACGAACTCCGCTGACTCCGGACCAGTGTACCGCGCACGGGGACGGATGAGCCGGTTGTCCGCGCGGTACTCGTTGACGTGAGCGACCCACCCGCCGACGCGGCTCATCGCGAAGATGGGCGTGTACAGGTCCATCGGGATGCCCATCGTCTCGTACACCGAGCCGGAGTAGAAGTCGACGTTCGGGGCGATCCCCTGGTCTGTGAGCCCCTCGTCGGTGAGGTACGACTCGATCGCAGCAGTGTACCGGAGCCACCGGTCGTCGCCGGAGGCGGCCGCGAGGTCGTCGAGCTTCTCCGATAAGATCTGTGCACGCGGGTCTTTCACCTCGTACACGCGGTGGCCGAAGCCAGGGATCCGACGCCCCTCGTCGGTGGCCGCCTGGACCCACTCGGTCGGGTCTTTTCCGGACTCGTCGACCTCGTACAGCATCTCCATCACGTCCTGATTGGCGCCGCCGTGAAGCGAGCCCGAGAGCGCCCCGATGCCGCCGGTGACGGCCGCATAGACGTCGGCCATCGTCGAGCCGACGACGAGCGCGGTGAACGTCGAGGCGTTCAGCCCGTGGTCGGCGTGCAGCGTCAGCGCCATATCGAACGTCTCTTCGCGCACGTCGTCGGGCGCCGTGCCGGTGAGCATCCGGAGGAAGTCGCCGGCGTGTGAGTGCGACGGGTCCGGTTCGAGCGGTGACGCACCCCGTCGAGCCCGGTCGAACGCCGCGAGGATGGTGGGGATCTTCGCGGTGATCCGGGCGCCCTCGGCGAGCACGTCGCCGTCGGTCGCGTCGGCCGCAGTGTCGTCGTACGCAGAGAGCATCGACACCGCGGTGCGGAGGGCGGCCATCGGCTCCTCGTCGGCGTCGGCGAGCCGGCGAACGGTCGCGAGCACGTTCTCGTCGACGGCCCGCTCGGCCGCGAGCGCGTCGGCGAACGAGTCGAGTTCGGCGCGCGTCGGTAGCGCGCCGTGCCACAGCAGATACAGGACCTCCTCGTAGGTCGCGCCGCGCGCCAGCGCCTCGATGTCGTGCCCGCGGTAGACGAGCCTGCCAGCCTCCCCGTCGACGTGACTGAGCTCCGACTCGGCGACGAGGACGCCCTCCAGCCCGCGTTTCAACTCGTTCGACATGCGCTACTCTTCCGACCACCGTCAAAAAAGCGTTATCTTTCGACAAGGACCGAGTACGACGATCGTGGAACCCGGTCGTACCGACCGTCGGACCGTATCGCTACCGCGCCGGGACGACCGTGATCGTCTGGGTGCGGTCGATCGCATCCTCGAGCTCCTCGGCGATAGCCGACCCACGTGAGACCTGTACCTCCCCGCCGCGACCCACCGTCGCAGTAAAGAGATACTCGCCGTTCGCGCGCACCTCGACCGTCTCGCCGACGCCTCCATCGACGTCCAAGACGACGTGTCGTGAGGTGATCTCCGGCTGCACCACCGACCCGCGGTCGTCACCGACCTGTGCAGTTCGTCCGTCGCCGCTCGGTCCGTTCGTGGATCGGCTCGACCCACCTCCATCAGTCGGTTTCTCGCTGTGCGTCCGGACGTCGATCTCGATACCAAGTCGGTTCTCGATGTCGTTGATCCGACCGCCGCCTTTGCCGATCACCGTCCCGATGTCACCCTCTTCGACGTAGACGACCGCCTCGTCGTCGCCGCGGAGTGCCACGTCGACGTGGCCGTGGGCGACGGACCGGATTTCGCGTTCGATCTCCTGTTTCGCGATCCGACCGACGCCGGACTCCGTCTGCTCGCCGTCCTCGTCGCCGAGCGGGACCGTCACCACCTGCCGATTGAACGTGTAGATCTCGAACTCGGGGCGGCCGGTCTCGAAGCTCGACACCTGGATCACCGGCCGCGCGAGGTCCTCGGCGGTGAGTCCCGCGGGCACTTTCACCTCCGTGGTGACGTCGTACACCGTGTGGACCTCGCCGGCGTCGATGTACACCACCGTGTCGACGATCTGCGGGATCATGCCGAGTTCGACCCGGCCGACGAGCCGCTGGAGCGCGTCGATGGCACGCGAGGCGTGGACGACCCCGACCATCCCGACGCCGGCCATCCGCATGTCCGCGAACACCTCGAAGTCGCGCGTCTTGCGGACCTCGTCGTAGATCGTGTAGTCGGGTCGGACCAAAAGCAGCGAGTCGGCGGTGTTCTCCATCGCGCCACCGAGTGCGCCGTACTGGGTGATTTCGGGGCCGACTTGAAGATCACGCGGCTTCTCCATCGTCTTCACCGCGTAGTCGCTCTCGTTCAAGAACTCCGCGACCGCCTGTGCGAACGTCGACTTCCCGGCTCCGGGCGAGCCGGAGATGAGCACCCCGCGCTGTTGTTCGAGGAACCGCTCCCGCAGGTCGTCGGCGAACTCGTAGTCGTCGAGCGTCGTCTTGGCGATGGGCCGTACCGCGGTGATCTCGACGCCGTCGGCGAAGGGCGGTCGTGCCACCGCGATCCGGTAGTTGCGGTACTGGACGATGTCCATGCCGTCGTCGGAGAGCTCGATGAACCCGTCTGCCGACTGCCGTGCGAGGTCGACGATCGCGTTCGCCAGCTCGGTCATCCGTTCTTCGGACGTCTCCGTCTCCTCGATGACGACGTAGTGCATCTCGCCGAGCGAGCCGCGTTTCGCCCGCGGCTTCGTCCCCGTCTTGAGGTGTAGCGACATTGTCTCGTCGGTGAAGTACTCCGCGATCGGGAGCTCGTCGACGACGCCACGCGCGACCGGCTCGACGAACTCGACGTCGATCCCCTTCGCACGGGCGACCTCCGCCTGGACGACGTCACTCGAGAGCAGCGTCGCGTCCTGCGTGTCGGCCACGTCGCGAATCAGCGCGTCGACGTCGCCCTCGGCGGCGTGTGACCGGGCGTCACCGCTCGGTCGTTCGCCGACGTACCGCAGGTCGATGGTGCCGTCGTCGTGAAACGCGGCGAGTCGCTTGAGCTCCTCGAGGCCGTCCCAGCCGGACTCGAGCCCGTCGTTGGCCTGCGACTCCAGCTCGCCGACGACGGCCTCGGGGACGACGACCGTCACCGCCTCGTAGGTGCCGTCCTCGACGCGTTCGGACACGCGGCCGTCGACGACCGCACTGGTGTCCGGGACTACGTTCATACGAACACTGCGGGCGGGAACCGTATAAGCGTGTTCGACCGCCCCGCGTCTCACTCTCGCGACCGTGTCGCCGGCGCAGTCGCCTGGTCTGTGTCACCCGAGACCGCGTCCGTCACCGTCTCGACGACGTCGACGTCGCGGGCCCGGTACGCCTCGATCAGCCGGTAGGAGACGACGTAGCTCGGCACGGCGGCGACGACCGCGAGGATCACGTTTCCGACGAGCAACCGGAGGAGGATCGGCGGCCCCGCCGACAACGAGACCTCGGCCGGAGTGACGCCGGGGACGGGCCCGAGGAGCGCGACGCCGAGGGTGAAGCTGGCGGCGTACACCCCCCACTTCACCGCCGGATTGAACACGACGACGGACGCGAGCAGCGCGGCGTGGTTGATTCGGCGAAACGCCCATCCGAGCGCGACGAACGCGATCAGTCCGGTCCCGAGCGTCGGCAACATCGTGATGAACACGCCGAGTGAGAAGCTCCCGGCGGTCTCACGGGTCGTGTGCTCGCCCGCGAACGACCCGTGGATCGCCGCCTTCGCCCGAGCGACCCACGCCTTCGTTCGCCGACGTATCATTACGGAGCGTACGCGGCCCCCGCGAAAATAGCTGTCGGCGACGTGCCGACTCGGGGCCGCCCGCCTCGCGTCAGTCGTCGGCCGCCGCCGGCGTCCGGTCCTGCCGGTGCGCACGGGCGTACGCGACGAAGTTGTCGAAGAGCGGCTTCGCCGCACACGCGGCCTCGAACGCCTCGGGAGTGACGTTCGCGAGCACGTCGTCGACCCGTGGGTCGCCGAGCCGGTCGCGTTTCCCCTCCGTCACCTCGCGGGCCGTCTCGAGGTCGTACTCCGGGTGGAACTGGACGCCCCAACAGTGGCCGTCGCGAAACGCGTGGACGCCGTACTCGTTCTCTGCGAGGAGCTCGGCACTCGGCGGCAGGTCCACGACCGCGTCGCCGTGGGTCGTGAACACCGTGAACGACTCGGGAACGTCCTCGAACAGCTCGTCGCCGTGGTGGTGAACCGTGTTGTAGCCGATCTCGAAATCGTCCATCCCGGTGACGCGCCCGCCGAGCGCCTCTGCGAGCACCTGATGGCCGTAACAGACGCCCAAGATCGGGACGTCGGCGGCGGCTGCCTCGGCGACGTAGTCGACGAGCGGGGGGATCCACGCCTCATCCCAGTACACCGACGAGCGCGACCCGGTGACGACGACCCCGTCGAAGTCGGTGTGCTCGGGGAGGTGTCCACCCGTGGCGTCGTACTCGGCGAGGTCGGCGTCGAGTTCGCGCCGAAAGTTTCGTCGGGTGCTCTCGCCCTCGTGGGCGGCGTTCAACAGCGCGAAACGGAGGCGGCTCATGTGTTCGCGTCGAGGGGTGACGGGCTCAAAACCGTTGTGGCCCGACGGTCGCGGGTGCGGTCCCCCGGGGGGCGGCGCGCTACGGCGGATCGCTCGCGTGCGTCGCCAGCCAGCCGGCGAGACGGTCGTTGACCGCCGCGGACGCCTCGACGCCGACGAGGTGACGCGCGCCCGCAACGACGTACTGCTCCCCCCGAGGCAGTCCGTCCGCGAGCGTCTCCGCGGCTGTCCGTGGACACACCGTGTCGTCAGCGCCGACCACGACGAGCGCGGGCGGCAGTACCTCGTGTAGTCGGTCGACGAGGTCGAACCCCTCGATAGCCGCGCGCTGGGCCGCGAACGCCTCGGGGTCGGCGTCCTCCGCGAGTCGCCACTCGACGATCGGCGCGAGCGCGTCCGGGTGTGCCTCCCGAAAGTCCGCAGAGAGCAGTCCCGTGAGCGACCCCTCGACCGCCGCCGGATCCGCCGGATCGGCCCACACGCCGTCGGGGTTGTACGCGTCGCCGGCCGGCGGCGTCCCAACGAGCGCCAGGCTCGCTGGGCGTGACGAGGCCAGCGCGTACGCGAGCGCGACCATCCCGCCCAGCCCGTAGCCGACGAGGTGGGCGTTCCGGACGCCCGCGTCCGTACACACCGCGTCGAGGTCAGCCGCGAGCGTCTCGACGGTGTACGGCCCGGGCGGGGCATCTGACGCGCCGACGCCCCGCGTCTCTGGCGTGACGACCGTGTACGGGCCCGCGAGCGCGGCGTGCTGCCAGCCGAACTGCCAGGCGCCGAACCCGACGTCGCCACAGAACACGACCGCCTCGTCGTCGCCTCCCGACCCCTCGTCGACCTCGTAGCGGAGCGAGACGTCACCGTTCGTCGCTCGGGGCACGGGCGGAGGTCACGCCTCGCTGAGCGTGCGTAACACGTCTGGGGCGTCCGCGAGCGCGTCGTCGAGCGCGTCGACGTCCGGGCCGCCGCCCTGTGCGAAGTCCGGCGGTCCGCCGCCGCCGCCACCGACGCGCTCGGCGAGCGCAGCGACGACGGCACCGGCGTCAACGCCCACCGCGTCGGGGACCCCGACCACGACGCTCGCCGAGCCGTCGAGACCGCTGCCGAGCACCGCGACGCGGCCGTCCTCGACGTGAGCGTTCGCCGTCGCTCGCAGCTCTGCGGCGTCACCGTCGATCCGCTGGACGACGGCACTGAACCCGTCGACCTCGACCGGCTCGGCCGCCGCGCCCGACGCACGCGCCTCAGCCAGCTCCGTCTTGAGCGCCTCGATCTCTTTTCCACGAGCTTTCCACTCCTCGAAGAACCGTTCTGCGGTCGCGGGCACGTCGAAGGGATCCACGTCGAGTGCGTCGGCTGCGTCGGCCAGCGCGTCGACGGTCCGCTGTGTCGCCTCGACGGCGGCCGCACCGGCTGCGAACACGATCCGTTCGACGCCGTCTTGGACCGGCTCGGTCGTGGTGACGCGTATCGCACCGATGTCGCCGGTGCGGTCGACGTGCGTACCCGCACACGCCTGCACGTCGACCTCGCCGACGTGGATCAGTCGGATGCTCGTCCCCGGCGGCACGCCGCCCTGGTACAGGTCGAAGCCGTACTCGGCCTCGGCGGCGTTTCGCTCGGGCCACTCCTGTGACACCGGGAGGTTCTCGCGGACGAGCTCGTTGGCGACCCGTTCGATCTCGTGGGCCTGTTCACGGCTGATACGGTCGTAGTGGCGGACGTCGAGCCGCGAGGAGTCGATTCCCTTCTGTGCGCCGGCCTGTCTGACGTGGTCGCCGAGCACCTCACGGGCGGCGTGGCCGATCACGTGCGTGGCGGTGTGGTGAGCCCGGAGTCGGTCGCGGCGCTCGGCGTCGACCTGGCCGCGGACGATCTCGCCTTTGCCCGGGTCGGCGTCGGTGCGATGGAGCACGACCCCGTCGACCGACTGGACGTCGGTCACCTCCGCGGTCGTCTCGCCGTGGACGAGCTGTCCGTGGTCGGCCGGCTGGCCGCCGCCCTCCGGGTAGAACATCGTCTGGTCCAAGACGACGTCGTACCCCTCGTCGGCCTCGAAGACGTCGAGGACGACCGCTTCGAACTCCGTGCGACCTTGGTCGTCGTAAAACAGCTGTTCCGTCTCGGGGAGGTCGGTGAATCGGTCGTCGCGTGTTGCGGCCGTGTCGCCGTCGTCCGTCTCCTCGTGCCGGTCGGCGACGAGCGCGTAGAAGTCGTCCGGCACCGCGACGCTCGCGCCGCGTTCGGCGGCGATCGTCTCGACCATGTCCGGTTGGATCCCGTGAGAGTCGTACAGCTCCAACAACGCGTCCGTCGGGATCGGTTCGCCGGCGTCGGCGTACTCGTCGGCGAGCGCTTCGACGCGTCTCGCGCCGCGCTCTAGCGTCTCGCGGTACTTCGTCTCCTCCGTGCGGACCATCTCGCGGATCGTGTCGCGGTTCTCGTAGCCCAGTCGCTCGGCCTGCATGTCGACGAGTTCGTCGAGCGGGGCGTCGACGCCGACCTCCTCGACGAGCCGTTTCGTCCGTCGAAGCACCATCCGCGCGAGGTACCCCGTGCCGACGTTCGACGGCACGATCCCGTCGCCGAACATGTACGCGAGCGTTCGCGAGTGGTCGGCGATCGCGTAGATCGCTTCGAGCGGCTCCATCAGCTCGCGAAGCCGGTCGACGTCGACGTCGAGTCGGTCGGCGATGTCGCCGCGGGCGGCCTCCACGTCGTCGACGTCGTCGATGTCGAGTCGTCCGGCGAGTGTCGCCGCACGCTGGACCAGCGCCTCCTCCTCGTCGGTGTGCGACAGCTCCGCGTTCGACTTCAGCAGCTCGATCGCGTCGGGATAGATCGCCTCGTACACCGTCGGCGTCCCCTGGCTCATCCACGTCCATCGCTCTAACCCGTAGCCGGTGTCGACGATGTACGTGTCCATGAACGAGTACGTGTTCCCGTCTTTCATCTCGTACGCGCCGTCTGGGTCCTGTTCCATACACATGAAGACGAGCGTGGCCAGCTCGGCGCCGCGGTAGATGACCTCGATCGCCGGTCCGGCGTTGCCGCCGCCGACCCACGGGTCCTCGATGTAGGTGATCTCGGAGAGGTCCGCTCCGAGCGCCTCGAAGAGTCCGTCACAGTACGCGACGGTCTCGTCTTTCCAGTACACCTCGCCCTCGTAGGCGTACGCTTCTTCGGCGTCTGCGCGCGTGTTGAACGCGTGGTGAGCCATCATCTCGAACGCCATCGTGTGTCGACCCGTCTTGCCGACGTTGTCGATGTCCTGCATCCGGATACACGGCTGTGAGATCGCGAGCGGGTTCGCCGGCGGCGGCGTCTCACCGGAGGTGACGAGCGGCTGGAAGTCGTAAATAGACGCCTGGGTCAACAACACGTCGTCACGCCACCGGTTCGCGGCGACCGGATACGGCTCGATCCGCTCGTGGTCGTGCGACTCGAAGTACGAGAGGAACGCCTCGCGCATCTCAGAGAGCGTGTACGCCTCCTCGAAGCCCGGGTTGTCGATGAACGTGTAGTCCGCACACGGCGGTTCACCGCACAGCTCGCGGTCGGCGTCGCGCGTCCAGAAGTGCGCCCCGCAGGAGGGACACTCCTTTCGCTCGAATCCCTCCTCTTCGAAGTAGTCGAGGCGGTACTCCGCGTCGAGATCGCTCATTACCATGTTCTGACCCGTGTTCGTCTAAAAGGGTTCCGGGGCGGGCTCACGGCCGTCGGTGTACGGGTCACCGCGGCCGGTCCACGGCCGGCGACGACCCCGCGCCGTGGTTCGAAACGGCCTTACGCCGCCGGTCCGCTCTCTGTGGTATGGTCGAGAACGTCGTGTATCCCGCCTACTTCGACGCCGACCGGTCGCGCACCGAGGGCCGTCGCGTCCCGACGGAACTCGCGGTCGCCGAGCCGACCGTCGACGAGATCGCGAAGGCCGTCCAGCAGGTCGGCTACGACGCGGTGATCGACCGAGAGACGACGTACTCCCGCGAGCACACGCCCCGGGGGTCGGTCGTGGTGAAGGGGACCGACGACACCAGCAAGAACGACCTCGTACAGGCGGTCGCCGCGTACCTCGGGGTCATTCGCGAGTGACGATGCAGCGCGTCGGAACCGTCGTGCGAACCGCGGGCGGGCTCGCCATCGCCCGTGCGTCCCCCGGAGCGGATCCGCCGGCCATCGGCGCCGGCGTCGTCGACGAGTCGCTCTCGCGAGTGGGTCGGGTCGTCGACGTCTTCGGTCCCGTCGACCACCCGTACGTCGCCGTCACCCCAGACGACGCGCTCACGACGCTCGTCGGCGCGTCGCTGTACACGCGGTGACGTCTGTACACGCGGTGACGCCCGTGCGGCCGCGACGCGCTCACTCCTCGACGGCGAAGTCCGCGAGCGTCTTGTCGGACCGCACGAGCCGCTCACAGACCACGAGCTTCTCCAGCCGGTCGAGTCGGTCCCACGCCAGGTCCGCGGGCGGCTCGGCTTCGAACGCCGCGAACTGCTCGTAGACGGCCTCGTTGAGGAAGCGCTCGAACGAGGAACACACCGGACACTGAAGCGACAGCGATGCGACGTCGAACGACCGGGACACCGTGTGGTCGCGACACGCGAGACACCGATACGTTCGCGTTCGGCTCATACGAAACCGACGAGCCGGACGAACGAGTATCTGCGGATCGGCGGACCGCGCTCAAAAGAGCGCCGCGGCCGCCGCCTCGGCCGTCTCGATGACGGGCCCGAAGCCGGGCAAGAGCAGCACCGTCGCGACCGCTGCGAACACCACGGCCGCGTACAGCGCCGTCGGACGCGTGTCGATGGCCTCCAGTGCGCCCGGGGTCGCCGGGTCGTCGAGGAACATCGCCCGGACGACGCGGCTGTAGTAGTACAGCGAGAGCACGCTGTTGACGGCACCGATCGCCGCGAGCCAGACGAAGCCGTTGTCGATCGCACCCAAGAACAGGAAGTACTTCGAAAAGAAACCCGCGAACGGCGGGAGCCCGGCGAGCGAGAACATGAACACGGCCATCGCCGTCGACGCGAGCGGCGCGCGGCGCGCGAGCCCGCCGTAGTCTGCGAAGGTTCGCCCGACGCCCCACCGCTCGACCATCGAGACGAAGAGGAACGCACCGGTGTTCATGAAGCCGTAGACGAGCAGGTGCGCCATCGCGGCACCCATCACCGCGTGGTTGCCGCTGCCGCCCGCAGAGAGCGCCGCCAGCCCGATGAGCGCGTAGCCCGCGTGACCGATAGACGAGTACGCGAGCATCCGTTTGACCTCCTCTTGAACGGCCGCCGCGAAGTTCCCGAGCGTCATCGTCACCGCGGCGAGCACGCCGAACGCGAGCACCCAGTCGACGTTCGCCGCAAGCGACGCGCCGATCGGGAACGCCTCCGTGAAGACGCGGAAGGCGACCACGAACCCGGCCGCCTTCGACGCCGACGAGAGGAACGCACTCACGGGTGCGGGCGCACCCTCGTACGCCTCCGGCGCCCAGAAGTGGAACGGCACGGAGGCGGTCTTGAACGCGACGCCGCCGATGATCATTACGATGCCAACACCAGCGATGCCGGCGAGATCGCCGACCGAGCCGATGCCCGCGGCGACCCCCGAGAGCACGAGCGACCCGGTCGCCGCGTACACCAGCGAGATGCCGAAGAGGAACACCGCAGAAGAGAGCGCGCCGACGAGGAAGTACTTCAACCCGGCCTCGACGCTTCCGCGGTTCGACTTCGAGAACGCGACGAGCGCGTACGACGGCAGCGACACCATCTCCAAGGCGACGAACACGACCGCGAACGAGTTCGCGACCGCGAGAAGCGACATCCCCGTCGCCGCGAACAGGGTGAGCGAGTAGAACGCCGCCGGATGCGCGTGGTCGTCGAAGTAGTCGTGAGCGGCCACGACCACGAGTGCGGTCACCGACGCGAAGATCGCGGTGAAAAACAGCGACATGGTGTCGACTTTCACCGCGTCTGCGAACAGCGTGACCGCCCCACCGGTGTCGGCGTGACCGACGCCGGCGACGACGAACCACACGGTGACCGCGAGCGACGCCAGCGCACCGACGGTCCCGACGGTCGCAAGCACGGTGTTCGACCGCTCGTTCGGTCGGATCGTATCGACTAACAACAGCGCGAGCCCCGCGAACCCTACCAAGAGCGCGGGTGAGAGCGACGCCCACGCCGGGAGCGCCTCATACATTGGCGCTCACCCCCTCGACGACCGGCATCGTCGCGTCGCGTATCATCTCGAAGACGAGGTCGGGGGCGACACCGAGCACGATGATCGCCACGAGCAGCACCGCGAGCGGCGCGACGTCGTGGAACGGCGCACTGCCGACCTCGTAGTCGGTCTCGAGCCGGAAGGGGCCGAACAGCGTCTTCTGCATCGCCGACAGCAGGTAGCCGGCGACGATGACGATGCCGAACATCGCGAGCGCCGTGAACACCGGCGCGTACGGGAGCGACGGGGCCCCGAACGAGCCGACGAAGATGAAGAACTCACCCGCGAAGCCGGCCATGAGCGGCAGGCCCATGTACCCGAACGCACCGGCGACGAGGATGCCGACGGTGATCGGCATGCGGTCTGCCATCCCGGCCATGTCGCCGACCATCCGCGTGTGCGTCGCGTTGTACACGACCCCGACGGCCATGAACATCAGCCCGGAGATGAGCCCGTGAGCCACCATCTGGAACGTCGCGCCGCCGACGCCGTACTCGGTGAAGACGACGAGCCCCAAGATGACGTACCCCATCGACGAGACCGACGAGTACGCGACGATGCGCTTGAGGTCCTTCTGTGCGAGCGCCAACATCGCCCCGTAGATCACGCTTATCACGGCGATCGCGGCTATCGGGACCGCCAACGCGGCGGCCTGGTCTGGTAACATCGTGAAGTTGTACCGCAACAGCGCGTACGTCCCCATCTTCAACAGGACGCCGGCGAGCAGCACCGACACCGGCGTCGGCGCCTCGACGTGAGCGTCCGGCAGCCACGTGTGGACGGGGACGACCGGCACCTTCACCGCGAAGCCGGCGAACATCGCGAGGAACGCCCCCATCGCGATCGTTCCGGGAGCGATCCCGAACCACGTCGAGAGCTCGCCCGCCGCGATGGCGGCCGTGATGGCCGGAAGGCCGAACGAGTCCACCGACTCACCGAGCGCGAACGTGAGCGCGGTGAACCCGATGAACATCAGGAGTGAGGCCGCGTTCGTGTACACGAAGAACTTGATCGCGGCGTACTTCCGGCGCGGCCCGCCCCAGATGCCGATGAGGAAGTACATCGGCACGAGGACGGCCTCCCAGAAGATGAACCAGACGAAGAAGTCGAGCGCGGTGAACACGCCGAGGAGGTTGGCCTCCATGAACAGCATCAGGCCGTAAAACTGGCTCTGGCGCTCGTCGATTGGCGTCCACGCGCTCAGGATGGCGAGCGGCACGAGGAACGTGGTGAGGACCACGAGCGGGAGGCTGATTCCATCGAGCCCGACGAACCACGACACCGTGCGGCCGCCGACCTCGATCCACTCGACCCGTGACTCGAAGGCGATCGTCCCGCCGGTGAGCGCGTTACCAGCGCCGTCGAACTGCGACCACGCGTAGAGCGCGCCCGCGAACGGGACGAGACTCACCGCGGCCGCGAGCCGACCGGCCCACGCGTCGGGCGCGACGAGCACGACCAGCGCGGCGAGGAACGTGAACCCGATGAGCGCCTCGAGTATCACAGGAACCACCCCCCGTCGAGGCCGAGCACGACCAACAACGCGAGCAGCCCCAGCGTGAGCATGGCGGCGTACTCAGAGACCAGTCCGGTCTGAATCCGACGCACTCGACTCCCGCCAGCGAGGCTCACCGACGAGACGCCGTTGACGACGCCGTCGATGATCCCCTGGTCGACGGTGTCGGCACCGCCGGCGACGTCTTCGATTCGATACGCGAGCCAGACCTGCAGTTCGTCGAGGTAGTAGTTGTTGTACAGCACGTCTTTGATCCCGCCGAGTTTGGCCGTGTGCTCCGTCGGCGACGGAACGTTGTAGAGCCGCCACGCCACCAGCAGACCGGTCAACGCCAAGCCGAGCGAGACGGCCGCGCCGACGAGCACCGTGGCGACCTCGCCGCCGACGACGTACCCGCTGCTGTACGGACCGATGTCGGCGTAGTGGTGCGAGGAAAGTCCCTCGATGCCGCCCCACTCGTTGTCCAGCCAGCGGTGAAGCAGGTCGATCCCCTCCACTCCGAGGACCTTCTGGACCGGCACCATGTTGATGAAGCCGGTGACGACGGCGAGCGAACCGAGGACCGTAAGCGGCCCTTTCACGTTCCAGCGAACGAGTTCGGGGTCGCGGGCCGTCTCGGAGCGAGGCTCGCCGTGGAAGGTCAAAAACACCATCCGGAAGGTGTAGAAGGCGGTGACGGGGACCGCGAGCAGCCCCATCAGGTAGCCACCGAACAGCAGCGGCTCGCCGGGCGCGTGGACGAGCGCCTCGTAGAGGATCTCGTCTTTCGACCAGAAGCCGGCGAACGGGAAGATCCCAGCGAGTGCGAGCGACCCGGCCAGGAAGGTGTAGTAGGTGACGGGGAGCTTCGAGCGCAGCCCGCCCATGTCCCACATGTCCTCGTTGTGGTGCATCGCGATGATCACGGATCCCGCACCGAGGAACAACAGCGCCTTGAAAAAGGCGTGGGTGGTGAGGTGGAACACCGCGGCCACGTACCCGCCCGCGCCGAGCGCGAGCATCATGTATCCGTACTGTGAGATGGTCGAGTACGCGAGCACCTGTTTTAGCTCGTCTTTCACCACGCCCATCGTCGCCGCGAACAGCGCGGTGAAGCCGCCGACGAAAGCGATGACCGCGAGCGTCGTCGGCGTCAGCGCGTAGAAGCCGTACATCCGCGCGACGAGGTAGACGCCCGCCGCGACCATCGTGGCCGCGTGGATCAGCGCAGAGACGGGCGTCGGACCCTCCATCGCGTCGGGCAGCCAGGTGTGCAGCGGGAACTGTGCGGACTTCCCGACGACCCCACCGAGCACGAGTAACCCGACGACGGTGAACCACGTCTGTGCGTCGAGGCCGCCAGGCGTCCACACGGCCTCACCGGACCCGTTGAGCGCCGCCTCGGCGAGCGCCGGGAACGATCCCTCGCCCGCGAACGCCGCCGTGCCGAACGTCGCGAACACCGCGACCACACCGACCAAGAAGAAGTAGTCACCGAAGCGGGTGACCAAGAACGCCTTCTTCGCGGCCGACGGCGGGCCGGGCTCGCGGAAGTGGAAGCCAATGAGCAGGTACGAACAAAGGCCGACCAGCTCGAAGAACATGAACGCCATGAGCAGGTTGTCGGCGACGACGAACCCGAGCATGGAGGCCGTAAAGAGCCCGAGCCCGGCGTAGTACCGCGGCAGGCCGACCTCGCCCTCGTCGTTCATGTATCCAAGCGAGAAGACGTGCACCAAGAGCGCGACGAGCGACACGATGACCAGCATGAGCGCCGACAGCGGGTCGATGAGCGCGCCGAACGTGAGCGTGAACTGCTCGCCGGCGGCCCACACGTACAGCGTCTCGTTGTACGCCTCTCCGCCGGCGACCCTGACGGCGAGCAGCAGCGACAACAGCAGTGCGCCGCCAGTCGCGGCGATGCCCGAGAGCGCGCCGCCTCTCGGGAGGTACTGTCCCGCGCCGAGCGCGACGAGGAACGAGACGAACGGTAACAACACGACCGCCGGTACGTATGCGTCGAACATCTTACCACCTCATCTCCGCTGGAACCGTCACGTCGATGTCCCCGAAGTTACGATACAACACGAGGATGATCCCGATCCCGACCGCGACCTCGGCGGCCGCGAGCGCGATCACGAACAGCGCGAACACCTGGCCGGTGAGGTCACCGTAGTACAGCGCGAACGCGACGAAGTTGACGTTCGCCGCGTTCATCATGAGCTCGACGCTCATCAGAAAGTAGAGCGCGTCACGCCGGGTGAGCACGCCGAACAGCCCGACACAGAACAGCCCCGCAGCGAGCAACAGGTACCACGCGACCGGGACCACTACCGCTCACCCCCGTCGGTGAGCGCCTCGCCGATCGCCGCGACGACCGACCCGTCGTCCTCGCGACGCGCCAGGTAGATCGCGCCGTCGACGGCGACGTCGAGCGCCACGGCGACGATCAGAAACGCTGCCAGAAAGCCCTCCGACGGGATCGACGCGGCCTCGTCGAGGTTGAACAGCGCGTAGCCGACGTTGTGGACGACCGACGCGTCCGCCGGAAAGCCGGCGGCGTCGCCGAAGCCGGCCGAGAGCGTCGTCGCAGCCAGCACGGCGAACAGGCCGGCCACCGCGACGGCGGGTAGCAGTCGTCCGGACGGTCCGTCGGTACTCATCCGCTCGTCACCTCCGCGTCGTCGGCTCGGTCGGATCGCGTGAGCATCACGGCGAACGTGACGAGGATCAACACCCCGCCCACGTAGACGAGGATCTGCATGGCGGCGAGAAACTCCGCCTGCAACATCACGTAGTGCACCGCAACGCTCGTCAGGGCACCGCCCAGAAGCAGCGCGGCGTGAAACACGTCACGCGCGAGGACGACCCCGAGGCTGAACGCCAGCGTCACCGCGGCGAACAGCGCGAACGCGATGGTGTCGTAAACCATTGTGTACCTCTCCACTCAGCGGCCCTTTGAAGATTTCGAGATGGGGCCGGCGCAGTACCGCCCGAATACGGGTACCTCAGTGCGAGGCTGTCGTCACTGGTAGTCGAGTTCGCCGTCGCCCTCGCCGATCCACGCGCCGCGGTCGGGGTTGCGAGACTCCAGCGGGTCGATCCCCTTGTACCACGGGACGTTCTTCAGTTGTTCTTTGTTGTAGACGAAGTCGTCTTTGGTGTCCGCCGTGAACTCGAAGTTCTGGGTCAACAAGATCGCGTCGACGGGACACACCTCCTCACACAGCCGGCAGTAGATACACTGTCCGATGTGGAGGTTGTACTGTTCGCCGTTTCGTTGGTCGTCTTGGACGATCTGAATCGTGTCGTTCGGGCAGACGTTCTCACACTGTCGACACCAGATACACCGCTCCTGGCTGAACTTGTGGACGCCCCGGAAGCGCGGACTCACGTCCGGCGCCTCTTCGGGGTACTTCACCGTGAACGTGTTACCGTCCAGTGCGTGTTTCATCGTCGTCGCCATCGATTTCATGAGTCCGATCATATTACGCGATCACCCCCACGATTACGGCCGTGAGCACCAGGTTCGCAAACGACAACACCAACATCCCCTTCCAGCCGATCTCGATCAGCTGGTCGATGCGGACCCGCGGCAGCGCCGAGCGGGCCCACTGGGTGAAGAGGAAGAAGCCCCAGATCTTGGCCACGAACCAGAGGAACCCGATGCTCTCCGGGCCGGGGCCAGACGCGCCGCCGAGGAACGTCACCGCGAGGATCGCGCCGCCAAGGAAGATGTGCACGAACTCGCCCAAGTAGAACAACACGAAGTACGCCGAGGAGTACTCGGTCTGATATCCGGCGACGATCTCCGTGGGCGCCTCCGGGATGTCGAACGGGTTGCGCCCGATCTCCGCCATGTTCGCGGTGAGGAACAGGACGAACGCGAACGGGTTCACGAACGCGAACCAGCTCGGCACCTCGACGCCACCGACGCTGAACAGCACCGCGCTCTGTGCGGCGACGATCTCGCTCATCTGGAGCGTTCCCGCGAAGATCACGACGGACATCGCGGTGACGATGAGCGGGATCTCGTACGCGAGGTTCTGTGCCACCGCGCGGAGCCCACCGAGCATGGAGTACTTGTTGTTCGACGCGTACCCTGCCATCACCAGCGAGACCGAGGCGATGGAGGCGAACGCGAACACCAGCGCCAGCCCGACCTCGGGGTCCGCGAGCTGAAAGTTCACCGGCCCGAGCCGCCCCATCGGGATGACGGCGAAGCCGAGCAACGCCGACGCCGGTAGCACGGTCGGTGCGAGGTCCCACGTCGGGCGGTCGACACCCTCGGGAACGATGAGCTCTTTGGCGAGCAGCTGCACCGCCGATGCCGGGATGATGAGCAGCCCAAACGGGCCGACCCGGTCGACGGCGATCCGGTCGGTGAACGCGGCCGTGATCTTGCGTTTCGCCCACGGACCGGCGACGCCGGTGAACGCGAGCACGATGTTGCCGACGATCGCCGCCGCGACGAGCGCGGCGACGATCTCACCGAGTACGCCCGGGAGCCCGAACGTCTCCGTGAGGAACTCGGGGAACAGCTGGACGGAGGCGGTCCCCATCAGCGGTCCACCTCACCCAACACGATGTCGAGGCTTCCGAGCGCCGCGATCACGTCCGGGATGTACTCGCCGTTGGCCATCTCCGGCAGCGTCTGCAGGTTCGAAAAGCACGGCGAGCGGATCTTGAACCGCGCCGGCTTGTCGGTGCCGTCCGACCGCATGTAGATCCCGAGCTCGCCTTTCGCCGCTTCCACGGCACGGTAGATCTCGGCGTCGTCGTCCGGGCGGAGCGTCCGCGGCACGTTCGCCTGGATCGTGCGCTCGTCTTCTGGCCAATCCTCGAGGAGGTCGACACACTGGCCGATGATCTTCGCGGACTCTTCGACCTCCTGCATGCGCACGAGCAGCCGACTGTAGTTGTCACAGCCGTCCTCGGTCACGACGTCCCAGTCGAGCTCGTCGTAGTAGCCGTACGGGTCGTCACGACGCAGGTCGTAGTCGACGCCGGAGCCGCGCGCGACCGGACCGGTCGCGCCGTAGTTCTTCGCGACCTCCGGCGGGAGGATGCCGGTGTCGACCGTCCGCATCTGGAATATCTCGTTCGAGGTGACGAGGTTGTGGTACTCCTCGACGGAGCCGGGCAGCTGGTCCAGGAAGTCCCGGGTCTTCGAGAAGAACTCCTCGCGGGGCTCGGGGAGGTCCCAGACGACGCCGCCGAGCCGGAAGTAGTTGAACATCAGCCGCTGGCCCGTCAGGTCCTCTAAGAGGTCCTGGACGCGCTCGCGGTCGTTGATCGCGTACATGAACGTCGCGGTGAAGTCGCCGTTCACGTCGAGTGCGAACGTCGCCAGCGCGAGCATGTGTGCGGCGATACGGCACATCTCTGCGCCCATCGTGCGGATCACCTGCGCGTACTCCGGCACCTCGATGTCCGCGAGGTCCTCGGCCGCGCGCGCGTATGCCCACTCGTTGAGCAGGCCCGCAGAGATGTAGTCCCAGCGGTCGGGGTACGGCATGATCTGGTGCCGGTAGGTGCCCGACTGTGCCATCTGCTCTTCACAGCGGTGGAGGTAGCCGATGTCCGGCTCGACGTCGACGACCTGCTCGCCGTCGAGCACCGTCTTCAGGTGGAGCACCCCGTGCGTCGCCGGGTGGTGCGGCCCGATGTTCAAGAACATCGTGTCCGACTCGGCGTCGCGGTGGTGATCTTGAAGCGGGTTCGCGTGCTCCGGTAGCGTCGCGATCTGTGGACGCTCTTGGTCGTAGCTCATCGAGAGCGGGTGTCCCTGCCACGTCTCGGGCAGCAGGATCCGCCGGAGGTCGGGGTGGTCGTCGTACTCGATGCCGATCAGGTCGTACGCCTCGCGCTCGTGCCAGTCGGCCGTGCGGAAGACGGCATCGGCAGACTCCGAGACCGGATCGTCTTTGTCGGCCGGCACGACGACGCTCACCTCTTGGGTCGGGTCGTCGAACTTCTTCAGGTGGTAGATCGACTCGTAGCGGTTCTCGTACTCCTGAGCGGTGACGAGCGAGAGGTGGTCGTAGCCGGCCTCCGTCTTGAGCGTCGAGAGCGTCTCCTGGACCGCATCCGGTCGGATCACGAATCCCGGGGCGTTCAGGTGGTCGTCGCGGTCGACGACGAGGTCGCCGAGCAGCGCCGCCAGCTCGTCCGGCGTCGGCTCGACGGCCGCGTCCGTCTCGGGGGTGTCTGGTGCTTCGAGGCTCATGGCGAATCGGCGAAGTTGTACCGCATGACGAGCTCGTCGTCGTCGATCTGGTCGGCGAGCTTCTCGACGAGTTCGTCACGGTCGAGGTCGGAGAACTGTTCTAACTCGTACGGCTTTACCGTCACCGGCGCGGCCTCGCCGTTGGCGACGCGCTCTTGCAGCTTCGCGACGCCGTAGACGAGCGCCTCCGGCCGGGGTGGACAGCCCGGGACGTGGATGTCGATCGGGATGACCTCTTCGGCGCCCTTGATGACGTTGTATCCCTGCTGGAACGGGCCGCCGGAGATGGTACACGAGCCCATCCCGACGACGAACTTCGGCTCCGGCATCTGGTCGTACACCCGCTTCATCCGCGGGGCGAACTTCGAGACGATCGTTCCCGGAACGATCATCACGTCGGCTTGTCGGGGCGAGGCGCGGGGGACGCCGCTGCCGAAGCGGTCGAGGTCGTGTTTCACCGCGTACGTGTGCATCATCTCGATGCTACAGCAGGCGATGCCGAACTGGAGCATGAACATCGACGAGCCGCGACACCAGTTCAGGAACTTGTCGAACTTGGTGAGAATGAACGGCGAGGAGCCGAACGCCTCCCGCAGTCGGGAGTTGAATCGGTCGCCCTGACCGCTCATACGGCTGTCGCGGGTCTCCGTGACCACGCTCGATTCGTCGGTGATGAAGGGTTGATCGCTGCTCATGTGTTGATCTCACGCTCGGTCTTTCTGCGGGACGCACGGGGGCTGCGGGCCCACTGCACCGCGCCCGTCCGCCACGCCCAGACGAGTCCGATAGCGAGGATGCCGACGAACGCCAGCATCGGCCACAGCAGGTCCATCATCGGCACACCCGCTGCGACGGCCGGGCGGAAGATGACAGCCCACGGGAACAGCAACACGGTCTCGATGTCGAAGACGACGAACAACAACGCGACCATGTAGTACTGGATGTTGAACCGGATCCGCGTCCCGCCGGTGGGGGTCTCGCCGGACTCGTAGGTCGTACTCTTGCCGGTCTCAGGCACACTCGGGCGGAGCAACGCCGAGACCGTCATCATCCCGATCGGGATGAGGAGGCCGACGGCCGCCAAGGCGCCGATCGCTATCCAATCGCTCATGTAGGTCTCCGTAACACGACGAGATTCGAACTGCCCCCTCATAAGCGTTGAGTTGTGCAGAGCCCGGCCGTATGCGGTCGTCTCCGGCCGCGAGACGCGCCGACGGGCGACGCCCGCCGGTCGCTCACGCAGACCCGTCGCGGAAGGCGTCGACGCCGTCGTCGTGGAGCGACGCCGACGTCGCCGCGACGTCGGAGACGAGGGCGTCGTGATACTCCACCAACTGGTCCTCGAGCCACCCGTGTTCGCGCGCGAGTATCTGTGCCGCCGACAGCCCGGCGTTGAACGACTTTCCGGCGTCGACGGCGACGATCGGTGCTCCGGTGGGCATCCCGATGACGGAGTCGACGGACTTCTCTTGAACCGGGACGCCGATGACGGGGATCGGATACGCGATCGACGCCGTCATGTTCGGGAGGTCCGCCGACTTGCCGCCCGCCCCCGCGACGATGACGTCGATCCCGCGGTCGGCGGCCGTCTCGCCGTACGCGACCATGAGTTCGGGCGTCCGATGTGCAGAGACGACGTAGCTCTCGTAGGTGAATCGGGCGTCGGGTGGCGCCTCGAAGTCGGTCTGTTCGGCGAAGCCGAGCGTCGAGAGCGCCTCGACGGCACCCGCCATCGTCTCGAGGTCCGAGTCGGAGCCCATGACGATCCCGACGTCGGGAGTCGTCGCCGGGTCGACGTCGGCGGCCGCCTCGGTCTCGAGCCGCTCGATGAGGTCGTGTATCGAGGTCACGGGTGCGGCAAGGACACACGAGGAGTAAGTGGTTGCGGCTTCGAGCGGACACGGACGCGTCGCTCGAAGGATATCGTATGAGTGGTGGACGGCCGAGGTGGCCCGGCGTTCCGACCCGGGGTATCCCGGTTGCCTCCTCCACCCCGCGACCCGACGAGCGACGGGCGTCCGGCGGTGGGCTGCTCGCTTCCGCGCCTGACCCGGTGTCGCCGGCGAACCGCGACGGACCGCTCCTTCGAGCGGGCGCCGCGGACCGCTGTCCCCGGCGGACGAGGCTTCCACGTTGGCTCTCGGGGCCCGCGCCGGTCTGACCGGACGCGCCCGGTGTTCGGTCCCCGCTGAAGACTGCCTCACGGGTGACGAGCGGGGCCTAACCGCCCGACCTAGTCCACATACACCTACCCTGGTAGCACATAAGGGCCTTTCGTTCGGCTGTGAGCGTCGGGCGACGGTACCCGCCGGAGGCGTGTCCGTCGGCCGCTCGTCACGCGAGAGACGTTCGTGCGTAGACGCCGGCACACCCGGCGAGCAGCAGCGAGACGGCCGTCACCGCGGGCGCGTGCCACTGGAGCCAGCGGTACTCGCCGAAGACCGTCGTCGGCTCGACGCTGAGCGTCCAGAGGACGGCCAGAAGCGTCGTCACCGCACCCAACACGACGAGGACGCCCGTGAGCACCTCGGGGTCGACGTTCCCCTGCTCGACGGAGGCGAACACCACCGCGCTCACGAGCGCGAACAGCGCCACGCCGCCCGCGCCCACGGGGCCCGCGGCGTAGTAGGCGGTGAGCTGTGCGTCGAACCCCGAGACGAGCGCGTACGGCGCCGCCAGCAACAGGCCACAGAGGAGCCCGGCGGCGACGCCCGCCTGCCGAGCACGGTCGCGAACGGTCATACACGAGACTCTCCAAGCGGCGGCCTAAAAGGACCGGATCCCGGTCGTGAGTCCGCAGCGTTTTGCTCTCCGGGCACCGAAGACGGGATATGACACTCGACGTGGAGACGCCTGACCCACCCGAACTGGAGTCCGTCGACCCGAACGAGTACGAAGACGCCGAGGTGGGCGGCGACGAGTACCACCGCAGCGACATAGAGACGTTCCTCGCCGAGGGCGCCTGGGAGGAAGCGTTCGAGCAGTGGGCCGCCGACAGCGACATGGCGCCGTCGACCTGGCGGATCGTCGAGGACCTCGAGCTGATCGCGCGGTTCGACTTCTTTTGGGACGCCTTTGCCGACCGGGTCGGCTACCACGCGCCGGGGATCCCCGAAGACTGGAAGGAACGAGACTACCACGACGGGCTCGACTCCTGGAGCGTCGTCTCCGCGATCAACGCGGGACTGACCGAACTCGGCCAGATCGTCTGTGACGTCCTCAAAGCCGACTACGTCGACTGGGAGTCGGCGTACGAGGCACCCGACGACCTCCCGGACTTCGACGACTGACCGTGCGGTCCGAATCGTTCGCCCCGCCGGCGATCCCCGCGTTCGACGACGAGGCCGCGAGTGCCGCACAGGCACGACAGGATGCCCTCGCGAAGCCGCCCGGGAGCCTCGGCCGGCTAGAGGACCTCGCCGTCGCGATCGCCGGGCTCACCGGGAAGCGTCGACCGACGGTGTCGTCGCCGACCGTCGTCGTCGCTGCCGCGGATCACGGCGTGGTCGACCGCGGCGTGTCGGCGTACCCACCGGACGTCACCCGCGCGATGCTCGGCGCCTTCGCCCGCGAGGAGGCTGCGGTGTCGGCGATCGCAGACGTGGTCGGAGCCGACGTCGTCGTCGTCGACGCCGGCGTCGACGGGGATCCGGTCGGGTCTCCCGAGGGTGCCGCGTCGGTGGTCGACGAGCGGGTCGGTCGTGGAACCGCCGACCTCGCCGCGGACCCGGCGATGACGCGTCCCGACGCGGTCGCCGCGCTCGAGGCGGGGGTGCGAACCGCCCGGACCAAACTCGCAGACGCTGACCTCGTTGCGCTCGGTGAGATGGGTATCGGTAACACGACCGCAGCCGCCGCCGTGACGGCGGCGGTGACCGGCGCGGATCCGGCGCGCGTCACCGGCTCCGGCACCGGTGTCGGCGCGGAGGGTCGAGCACGCAAGGTGGCGGTCGTCGAGCGGGCCCTCGGCCGGGCTGACCTCGCGGCGCCCGGCGCGCGCGACCCGGTCGCGGTGCTTCGGCACGTCGGCGGCTACGAGCTCGGCCTGCTCGCCGGTGTCGCCCTCGGCTGCGCGGCGGATCGGACACCCGTCGTCGTCGACGGCGTGGTCTCCGGTGCGGCCGCGCTCCTCGCCGATGCGCTCGCCGGGGCGGTCCGACCGTACCTTCTCCCGTCGCACGCGGGTGCCGAGCCGGGGCACGCGATCCAGTTGGGGGCGCTCGATCTCGACCCCCTGTTCGATCACGACCTCCGGCTGGGAGAGGGGTCTGGCGCGGCGCTGGCGATCGCGACGTACCGGGCAGCGTGTGCGACACACGATCGGATGGCGACGCTCGCCGACCTCACGGCCGCCGACCGCACGACCGACGGCTGAGCGACCGTCGCCGGTGGTCGGCGCTCTGTCCGAGGTGACCCAGGCCTGCCGGCCGGTCCGTCGTATTCAAATACGCGGGCGGGAACACTCAAGCATATGGAGCAGATCGACGACCAGTACACGCCCGCGGACGTCGAAGCCGCGGTCGACGACTACTGGGACGAGTCGGACGCCTACGAGGCGGCGGTCGAAGCGCACGCCGACGACCCGCCGTTCTTTTTCGTCGACGGCCCGCCGTACACCTCGGGACAGATGCACCTCGGGACGGCCTGGAACAAGACGCTCAAAGACGCCGTCATCCGGCACAAGCGGATGACCGGCCATCGGGTCACCGACCGCCCCGGCTACGACATGCACGGGCTCCCGATCGAGGTGAAAGTCGAAGAGGAGCTCGGCTTCGAGAACAAACGCGACATCGAGGCGTACGGGATGGAGGCGTTCATCGAGCGCTGTACGGAGTTCGCCGAGCGGAACCGAGCCGCGATGGACGAGGACTTCAAGTCGATCGGCGTCTGGATGGACTGGGACGACCCCTACGAGACGATCGCACCGACGTACATGGAAGCCGCCTGGTGGGCGTTCTCGAACGTGGCCGACGCGGGCCTCGTCGAACAGGGAAAGCGGTCGATCGCGCAGTGTCCGCGGTGTGAGACCGGGCTCGCGAACAACGAGGTGGAGTACGAGGACGTCGAAGACCCCTCGATCTACGTCAAATTCCCGCTCACAGAGCGCGAAGGCAGCCTCGTGATCTGGACGACCACGCCGTGGACGATCCCGGCCAACACCTTCGTCGCCGTCGACGAGGACCTCACCTACGCCGCGGTCCGTGCCGAGCGGGACGGCGAGACAGAGCTGCTGTACGTCGCCGCGTCCTGTGTCGAAGACGTCCTCGCTGCGGGTCGGTACGACGACTACACCGTCGAGGGCGAGCACGCCGGCGACGAACTCGTCGGCTGGGCGTACGACCACCCGCTCGCAGACCACGTCGCCGAGTACCCGGACGGAGATGGAGCGGGACGGGTGTACGCCGCCGACTACGTCGAGGCCGACCGCACCGGACTCGTCCACTCGGCACCGGGCCACGGCGAAGAGGACTTCAGACGGGGTCGTGAGCTCGGGCTCGAGGTTCACTGTCCGGTGAAACCGAACGGCGCGTTCACCGAGGCGGCCGGCGAGTACGCTGGGACGTTCGTTCGCGACGCCAACGACGCGATCGTCGAGGACCTGGTCGACGACGGCCACATGCTGGCCAACGAGACGCTGACACACAGCTACGGGCACTGTTGGCGGTGTGATACGGGGATCGTCCAGCTCGTCACAGACCAGTGGTTCATCTCGATAACCGACGTCAAAGACGAGCTACTCGCGAACATGGAGACCTCGGAGTGGCACCCCTCGTGGGCCCGAGACAACCGCTTCCGTGACTTCATCGAGGACGCCCCAGACTGGAACGTCTCACGACAGCGCTACTGGGGGATTCCCATCCCGATCTGGGTGCCCGAAGACGCGGAGCCGGGCCACCTCGACGACGACATGATCGTGATCGGGACCCGCGAGGAGCTGGCGTCGCGCGTCGAGGAGTCGATCGACCCGGAGACGATCGACTTACACCGGCCGTCCGTCGACGACCTGACCATCGTCGAAGACGGGACGACGTACCGCCGGGTTGAGGACGTCTTCGACGTGTGGCTCGACTCGTCGGTCGCGAGCTGGGGTACGCTCGGGTACCCGTCTTCCGAGACGGACTTCGAGGAGCTGTGGCCCGCGGACCTGATCATCGAGGCGCACGACCAGACCCGCGGCTGGTTCTGGTCCCAGCTCGGGATGGGGACCGCAGCGGTCGGCGAGGTTCCCTACGAGGAGGTGATCATGCACGGCTTCGCCAACGACGAGGACGGCCGGAAGATGTCGAAGTCCGTCGGCAACATCGTCACGCCCGAGGAGGCGATAGAGCGGGCCGGACGCGACCCGCTCCGAACGTATCTCCTCAGCCACGATCAACAGGGCGTCGACCTCGCGTTCGAGTGGGACGGCCTCGGTGAGATCCAGGGCAAGCTCAACATCCTCTGGAACGTCTTCCGGTTCCCCCAGGAGTACATGACGCTCGACGGCTACGATCCCGCGACGGCGAGTCTCGACGACGGCGAGCTGGCGCTCGTCGACGAGTGGGTCCTCTCCCGGCTGCAGTCGGTCGAACGGACGGTGACCGACGCGTGGAGCGAGTACCGGATCAGCGACGCGGTCACCACCCTGCTCTCGTTCGTCACCCAGGACGTCTCGCGCTTTTATATCAAGGCGGTGCGCGACCGCATGTGGGAGGAGGCCGACTCGGCCTCGAAACGCGGGGCCTACGCGACGCTGTCGGTCGTCCTCGACGAGGTGATCCGGCTGCTCGCACCGATCGCGCCGTACCTCACCGAGCGGATGTACCAGACGCTCGACGGCGAGTCGACCACCGTCCACGCGCTGTCGTACCCCGAGCCCGACGACGACCTGCACAATCGCGAGCTCGAACGCGACATCGCCGTCCTCCGCGACGTCGAAGAGGCGGCCGCGAACGCTCGCCAGCAGGCCGGACGGAAGCTTCGGTGGCCCGTGCCGCGGGTGATAGTCGAGACTGACGACGAGGCGGTCGCCGGCGCGGTCGATCGACTCGAAGCGCTCCTCGCGGACCGGGTGAACGCCCGGTCGGTGACCGCGACGGACCGATTCGACGAGCTCGTCGAGCGCGCACGGCCACAGATGGCCGCGATCGGACCCGCGTTCGGTGCCGACGCCCAGGCGGTGATGACGGCCGTCGAGGGGGCCACCCGCGAGGGGGTCGAGAGCGGGCTCGTCGTCGACGGCGAGACCGTCGAACTCGACGACGAGATGGTCACCTACGTCGCCGAACCCCCCGAGTCCGTCACGGGCGTCGACTTCGACGGCGGCACCGTCTACGTCGACACATCGCTGACGCCCGCCATCGAGTCGGAGGGGTACGCCCGGGACGTGATCCGCCGCGTCCAGGAGATGCGAAAAGAGCTCGATCTCGACGTCGAGGCGGCCATTCGACTCGGGGTCGACGCCGACGACGAGACGGTCGCCAGCGCGGTCGACGACCACGCCGACCTCGTCGCCGGCGAGGTCAGAGCGGCGGCGTGGCTCGACGACGCCGACGCCGCGGACGGGCTCGTCGAGACGTGGACCATCGAGGGCGAGACGGTCACGATCGGGATCGAACTCGCCGAGTGAGCCGCGGCCGGCGAGCGTGGTCGTTCGTCGGGGATCGTCGAACGCGACGACTGCGGGCGACCGGAGACCACCCGACGAGCGTCACTTCAAGCGCTCTTGGAGCACCGACGGGTGTGCTGCGGTGACGCCGTCGACGGCGAGTAGCTGGTCGTTGATCACGTCGCCGAGCTCGTCGCCGTCTTCGGCGCGGACTTCGGCCATCAGCATGTGGTCGCCAGACGAGGTGTACAACGCCTCCACGGCGTCGAGTCCTTTGAGCGCGCGGGTCGCCGCGACGTACTGTCCCGAGTCGACGTCCATGCCGACCATCGCGATCGACCGCGTCGAGAGCTTCTTCGGGTCGACGTCGGCAGAGTAGCCGACGATGACGCCCTCTTCTTCGAGCTTACGCACGTACTTTCGAACTGTCGGCTTCGAGACATCGGCTCGGTCTGCGATCTCCCCACACGACGCCTGGGCGTCCTCTTCTAACACTGAGAGGATGCGCTCTTCCGTCGATACAGTGCTCATACGTGTACGTTGTCACCAATGAAAAAATACCTTGCGAACCCGAAAAGCCACCGGGCGAACAGGAAATCGTCGTCGGTCGGTCGTCAACCGAGGGCGCGTCGACCGTCGAGCCGGCCTACTCGTGTTTCGCGAGGAACTCGTCGTGTGAGCGCTCCCACTCGTAGTCGTCGTCCCAGTAGCGCTCGGCCAGCGGCTCTTGTGGCATCTCGCCGATCTGCCGCTTCTCCTGACCGTACGAGGGGCGGTCCTCGTCGACGTAGTAGCGGCCGGTGAGCACCGTGCCGTCGTACAGCGCCTCCTCGGTCTCACGCATCATCGCGGCGGCCTCGACGCGGTCGGTCACGTCGAAGTCGTAGTCGTCGGAGTCTTGGACGTCGACGT